>Ga0105098_10000281_pt1 | contig 16845 bp, 22 predicted proteins | sample PPLLak21cMay2015_FD_79137 | JGI IMG/M metagenome (GOLD analysis project Ga0105098, IMG submission 79137) | Freshwater sediment microbial communities from Prairie Pothole Lake near Jamestown, North Dakota, USA - PPLs Lake P7 Core (1) Depth... | ecosystem: Environmental > Aquatic > Freshwater >... | reverse complement strand
GGGCTCGATGGCGGCCCTAATGGTGGCCGCCGGCATCGGCGGGCTCATGCTCCAGCGGGCTGTGCTGCTCCGGGGCCTGGACCAGGACGTTGCCGCATCTCTGGAGCAAGAGCGGGAAGAGCTACAGGACCTGGCCGGGGGTAACGACCCGCTGACCGGTCAGCCATTTGGCAGTGACGTGCAGGCCATCTTCGACACATTCCTGCGGCGCAATGTCCCCGAGGAGGGGGAGGTGTACATCGCCTTCGTCGACGGCGGGGCATACCGGACTACCCCCGCTCCGCTGCGTCTCGACGCCATCCCCGAACTTGCCACACAGTGGGGGGCCCTGGTCGAGGGACAATGGGGGGAGCTCTCGACGCGCGTAGGCCCGGTGCAATACCTCGCTGTCCCACTGGTCTATGACGGGACGACCCGTGGCGTGTTCGTCGTCGCCAACTTCACCCAAGGCGAACGAGACGAGATCGATTCCGCGATTCGGGTAGAGGCCGTGGTCAGCGCTCTGGTTCTCTCGTTCGTGATCCTGATTGCCTGGTTCGTCGCGGGGAGGCTGCTCCGACCGGTTCAGGAGCTCACCGACACCGCCGAGGCGATCAGCGACAGCGACCTGACCCGGCGGATCCCGGTCCAGGGCGACGATGAGATCTCCAGGTTGGCCCGGACCTTCAACGAGATGCTGGACCGGCTCGAGGAGTCCTTCACCGCCCAGCGTAGGTTCATCGACGACGCCGGGCATGAATTGCGGACTCCGATCACCATCGTTCGCGGCCATCTGGACCTGTTAGGTGAGGACTCGGAGGAGCGCCAGGAGACCCTGGCGCTGGTGTCCGACGAGTTGAGCCGGATGGCGCGCATCGTCGACGACCTGCTGGTGCTGGCCAAGGCTGAGCAGCCGGACTTCATTCGCATCGAACCCGTGGAGTTGGCCGATCTGACCACTGAGCTACTGGCCAAGGGACGCACACTGGGGCCGCGGGCCTGGCTGCTTGACGCCTGTGCCGAAGGGGTCATCCACGCCGATCCACAGCGCGTGACCCAAGCGATGCTCAATCTCGCCCGCAACGCAGTCGAGCACACCGTGCCCGGAGCCGAGGTCGGGCTCGGCAGCGCCTGGGGCGACGGCGGGGTTCGTCTCTGGGTCCGTGACACCGGGGCAGGCATCGCCCTGGCAGAGCAGGAGCGCATCTTCGATCGCTTCGCCCGAGGCCATTCCCGGCGACGGTCCGATGGCGCCGGCTTGGGCCTGGCCATCGTTCGCACCATCGCCACCGCCCATGGCGGGCGGGTGGAACTGGTCAGCACACCGGGACAGGGCGCCACCTTCACGATCGTCCTGCCGGGGACCCCACCGTCCGAGGCGCCGACCAAGATCGCGGTGACGACCTTCCGTCCCGGTGAAGACACCGGGCAGCTCGACTTGACCGAAAGGACGTCTATATGGCCCGGATCCTGATTGCCGAGGACGAGCCGAGGATCGCGTCCTTCCTGGAGAAGGGTTTGCGGGCCCACGGGTACACCACGATGACCGTCGACAGCGGCCGGATGGTGGCCTCGGTCGCCCGCGACCGTGACTTCGACCTGGTCATCCTCGATCTGGGCCTCCCCGATCTGGACGGCCTCGAGGCATTGGCGGATATTCGCCGCCGCGGGGAGCGGATCCCCGTCATCATCCTCACGGCTCGTCCGGACGCGACAGTCGCCGGGTTCGAGACCGGCGCCGACGACTATGTGACGAAGCCGTTCCGGTTCGATGAGTTGCTGGCCCGCATCCGTACCCGTCTCAAGACCCATCCCGGTGACGATCTGGCCGTTCTGGAGGTGGGCGGCGTCAGCCTCGACGTGCGCACTCGCAGAGCGACGGTGGGCGGCACCGAGGTGGAGCTCACCGCCCGAGAGTTCGGAATGCTCGAGACCTTCATGCGCCACCCGGATCAAGTCCTGTCCAGGGAACAGCTGCTCTCCCAGGTCTGGGGCTACGACTTCGACCCCGGCTCCAACGTGGTGGAGGTTTACGTGCGCGCCCTGCGAAAGAAGCTGGGCGACGACGCGATCGAAACCGTCCGCGGAATGGGTTACCGACTGCCCCGGGGCAGTTGACCCGACGTCGCCGAGCCCAGCGCCCACCAGGCCACCGCGATGGCCGAGCCCAGATGCCAGACAGCATGCGGCTGGAAGAGGGATTCCGGGTCGCAAAGTGGCCCGCCGGTGGCACCGAGACGGCCGAACACCGCTGCCGCCGCCAGAAGCAACAGGGGTGCGACCGTTGCCGGGGTGCGATCGCGGCGAAGAATCGAGATCATGGCAACAACGGTCATCACGACGGCGAACGGGTCGGCGATGACCGGGAGCACGGCGAAGAAGAGGCCGATGACCGCCAAGGCGGGGATATGGGTGAAGCGCTCCCACCGGGATCCCCATCCGGCCACCATGGTCACCAACCAGGCCAGGGTCACGTCATGGGCCCACTCATTGCCCGGTGGCATTGGGCCGTGGAAGAGGAAGGACCCGATCCCGGTGGCGATCAAACCGATTCCCACCCAGCGGCCGTCCCGGCGCCGAACGATGACGATGATCCCCGCCAGGACGAAACCGAGCGTGGTCAGGGCATTGATCGGCTGGCCGAGAAACCCGACCCGTATGGCCTCACAATCGGCGGCGGCCCCCATCACCAACCATTCTGGCGCCGCGCCAAAACGAGTGTTAGAAGAAGGGGGGGCCGAGGCTGACCACCTCGGAGACGGCCCGATCGCCGTTCACCCCGGTGGGGGTGAGCTGAGCGCGACCCCGCCCGTTGCCCGGGATCTCCAGCTCCACGACCAGGGCCTTGCCTGCGACCGCCGTTCCCCGGAGTGTCTCCAGCGTGCCCTTCCAGCCCCCCATCTCATCGTCGATGACGAGGTTGGCCGACCCGGTCGTGAGAAGGATGCCGTCGCCGCCTAAGACGCGGACGGGTCCCTCGAAGGAGTCAGCCATCACCGGTCCTCGCCGATGACGGGCCGCAGCTGGGAGCGGAGGACGATGTCGTGGCGGTAGGAACGATGCACCTCGTCGACCCGGCGCTCCATCTCCTCCTCGAGATCATCGAGCTTGTCTCGCAGTCTGTCGACCTTGCGCTTGAGGGTGCGGTTCTCCTCCTGTAGGGCGAGGACACGTCGGACACCTTCGAGGTTGAGCCCCTGGCTGGTCAGCTCCTGGATGAGCTGGAGCCGCTCGATGTCCTCCTGCGAGTAGCGGCGGGTGCCTCCAGGAGTGCGCGCTGGCTCGAGCAGGCCCTTGCGCTCGTAGATGCGCAGGGTCTGTGGATGCATCCCGGCCAGCTCGGCAGCTACCGAGATGACGAACACAGCCCTTCTCGTCTCGGTCATGTCGGCCTCATGTTCTCAGATGGGATCGGACGTCATCGGTTTCGATCGCAGCCAGGTCCTCGAGCAGCTTCTTCTCCTCTTTGGACACCTTGGAGGGCACGGCGACTTGAACCGTGACCAGGAGGTCGCCGGTGCGGCCCCGGTCGGGGGTGACCCCCTTGCCACGAACCCGGAAGGTCTTCCCGGATGGAGTACCCGCCGGCACCTTGAGCTTGACGCCGCCATTGAGGGTGGGAACTTCCAGCTTGGTCCCGAGGACCGCCTCGGGATATGTGATGGGCACCGTCAGTGTCAGGTCGTTGCCCTTCCTGCCGAACGTTTGGCTCGCTTGGACGTGGACCTTGACCAGCAGATCGCCGGCTGGCCCGCCGTTGCGTCCTGGACCGCCCTTGCCCGGTATGCGAAGCGTGTTCCCGTCCTGGACACCTGGCGGGATGCGCACCTTCACCTCGCGGGTTCTGGTCTCGGTCCCGCTGCCCCGGCACACCTGGCACGGAGTCTCGACGAGTCGACCTGCTCCGCGACATTGCGGGCAGGGCTGGGAGAACGAGAAAAAGCCCTGATTTTGGGCTACGACACCCTGACCGCCGCAGGTAGGGCACGTCGTCACCGGGGTCCCCGGCTCCGCTCCATTCCCACCGCAGTGGGAGCAGGTTGTGACGCCACGCACGTTCAAAGTCGTGGTCACCCCGCTCACTGCGTCGTCGAAGCCAATAGAGAGGTCAGCCTGTGCGTCGGCTCCCCGGGCCGGTCCCGCCCGCCCCCTCGAACCGAAGCCGAAGAGGTCGCCGATACCACCCAGGCCGCCGAGCAGGTCGGACAGGTCTTCGACCCGCACCTGTTGGCCGCCGAAGCCACCAAACCCACCACCACCGGGGCTGCCATACCCGGCGAAACCACCGGTCTCGACCATGCGGCGCACCTGGTCGTACTCTTTGCGCTGCTCGGCGTTGGAGAGGGTGGCGTAGGCCTCGGAGATCTCTTTGAACTTCTCCTCCGCTTCCGCGTCGTCGGGATTGGCGTCGGGATGATGTTTCTGCGCCAGTTTGCGATAGGCCTTCTTGATCTCGTCGGCCGTGGCCTCGGAACTGACGCCGAGGATCTCGTAGAAGTCCTTGTCGACCCAGTCTCGGTTCACTCTCGTGCTTCCAGCATCACCATGGCCGGCCGGAGGACGCGGTCACGGAGTCGATATCCGCGGCGCAACTCGGATGACACCACGAGGTCGTCGGTGCCGCCCGGGGCGCCGACCGGCTCGTGGATCTCGGGGTCGAAGGGCTCGCCCACGGTAGGCACTACTTCGAGACCTTCCTTCTCCAGCGCCGCAAGGAGCTGCTCACGGGTGCTGATCATCCCGGAGAGCAACAGTCTCTCCGTGTCGGTCTCGGCCGCCGTTCCCAGGGCAGCGTCGAAGCTGTCCAGCACTGGCATCAATTCGCGGACGACGCGCTCGGCTGCGCGGTCCAGGGTGGCCGCCTGCTCCCGAGTGGTGCGCTTTCGGTAGTTGTCGAAGTCCGCCGCCACTCGTCTCAGGTCGTCGAGATACGACGTCGCCTCGTCTCGCGACTCCTCGAGATGGGCGAGCAGGAATTCGATCGCCTCCGTCGGGTCCTCGGGGAGGTCGATGCCCAGGGCAGCGGCGTCAGTGGGACCCTTGGCCTCGACGATTTCCGGCTGTTCACTCATACCTACAACCTATGACCCAGTACCTACGACAGGATGATGAGGATGCCTCAGGCGTCCTCATCATCCTCGATGATCTCGGCCTCGACGACGTCATCGTCGCCGAGGCCGTCAGTCTCGTCGTCGGTGGCGCCGGCCTGACTCTGCTGGGCGGCCTGCTCGTAGAGCCTGGTCGCCATCGCCTGGCTGGCCTGGATCAGCTCGTCCATCTTGGACCTGATCTCGCCGGTCTCGGAGGTCTCGTTCTCCAGGGTCAGCCGGAGTGCCCCGAGTGCGGTCTCCACAGCCGATTTCTCCTCGTCGTTCATGTTCTCGGCCTGCTCCTCCAGGAGCTTCTCGGTCTGATGGACGAGTTGGTCGGCCTGGTTGCGGGTTTCCACTGCCTCTCGGCGCTTGGCGTCCTCCTCGGCGTAGGCCTCGGCGTCCTTGACCATGCGGTCTACGTCGTCCTGGGCCAATGCAGTGCCGCCGGTGATCGTCATTTTCTGCTCTTTGCTGGTGGCCAGGTCCTTGGCGTGGACATTGACGATCCCGTTGGCGTCTATGTCGAAGGTGACCTCGATCTGGGGAACCCCCATCGGAGCGGGCGGGATCCCGGTCAGCCGGAACTTCCCGAGGCTCTTGTTGTCGGCGACCATCGTCCGCTCGCCCTGGAGCACGTTGATCTCGACTTCGGGCTGGTTGTTCTCCGCGGTGGTGAAGATCTCCGACCTCTTGGTCGGGATGGTGGTGTTGCGCTCGATCATCCGAGTCATCACTCCACCCTTGGTCTCGATGCCCAGGGTGAGCGGTGTCACGTCCAGCAGGAGGATGTCCTTGACGTCGCCCTTGAGGACTCCTGCCTGGATGGCAGCCCCGGCTGCGACCACTTCATCGGGGTTGACGCCGCGATGAGGGTCCTTGCCTGTCAGGCCCTTGACGAGCTCTTGCACGGCCGGCATGCGAGTCGAACCGCCGACCAGCACAACGTGGTCGATGTCCCCCACAGCGATCCCTGAGTCCTTGACCGCAGCTTCGAATGGCGCCTTGGTGCGTTCCAACAGCTCCTCTGTGAGCTTCTGAAACTCGGACCGGGTCAGCTTGCGCTGCAGATGGAGCGGCCCCTCGGATGTAGCGGTGATGAAGGGGAGATTGACCTCGGTCTCCGCGACCGTGGACAGCTCGATCTTGGCCTTCTCTGCCGCCTCCTTGAGACGCTGCAAAGCCATCTTGTCCTTGCCGAGGTCGACACCGTGGTCGTTCTTGAATCCCTCGATGAGCCAGTCGATCACCTGCTGGTCCCAGTCGTCACCACCGAGATGGGTGTCACCGGAAGTGGCCTTGACCTCGAACACCCCCTCACCGATCTCGAGCACCGACACGTCGAAGGTGCCGCCGCCCAGGTCGAAGACGAGGATGGAGTGGTCTGAATCCTCTTTGTCGAGGCCGTAGGCCAGCGCGGCCGCGGTCGGCTCATTGATGATGCGCAGCACCTCGAGGCCCGCGATCTGGCCCGCCTCCTTGGTGGCTTGGCGTTGGGCGTCGTTGAAGTACGCCGGAACCGTGATGACGGCATCGGTAACCTTGTCACCGAGGTAGGCCTCGGCGTCCCGCTTCAACTTCATGAGGATGCGGGCCGAGATCTCCTGGCCGGTCAGCTTCTTGCCGTCGACATCTATCGACCAGTTGGTGCCCATGTGACGCTTCACAGAGCGCACCGTCTGGTCAGGGTTGGTGATGGCCTGGCGCTTGGCGACTTCGCCAACCAGTACCTCACCGTCCTTGAAGGAGACGACCGAAGGGGTGGTCCGCCCGCCTTCAGCGTTGGGGATGATGGTCGGGTCGCCCCCGTCCAGCACCGCGATGACACTGTTGGTGGTGCCCAAGTCGATGCCTACTGCACGTGCCATGTCTGATGATCCTCCGAGGTCAGGTTGAGTCGGTTACGATGGTACAACCTGAGTCGGGTATTGTCATATTCCACGTAAAACGCATAACGTAAAAAGTAAGACAGATCAAGTCTTTCGGCGTCAGCCCAGCGACTTGATGTACTCCACGAGATCGTTGATCTCGGCCTCGCTCAGGCTGTCCGCGTAGGTGGTCGGCATAACGGCATCGAAACCGGCCACGACTTGGGAGGCAGGATCGATTATCGAGTTGAACAGGTAGGCATCGTCGGCGACGACCGTCTCACCACTGGCCAATGTCACATCCGACCCGGCCAGGCCACCCCATCCCGGCCCGGTGCCGGAGGCATCGTCGATGTTGTGACAGGCGAGACATCCGGTCGCAGCAGCGAGGGCCTCCCCACGAGCGGCCGCCTCGCTATCGAACGAGACCGGTGACGTCGAATCGGTGGCTCCGGCGCCGAGGGGTCGCCCGCTGAACGCCCATAGGGACACTCCGAGCAGGACTGTGATGCCCAGAGCGGCCAAACCTTCGGCCCAAGTTTTCATGCCGCCGGAACCGTAGACATAGGGACGGCAATCCTATGGTTACCTGAGGTGCGTGGCGCCAAACATGGCGTTGAATGCATACAGAAGGCACGCCGCGAGGAGGAGAAATGACGGCCATCGACGTCGTCCTGCTGATGTTTCGATTGTGGGTGGCGATCGTGATCATTGCCCATGGGGTGAACCATGGCAGGACGCAGGAGGGCACGGCGAGGTGGTTCGCCTCCAAGGGGTTCAGCTCGCCACAGTTGAACGCTCGGATATCGGCCGTCAATGAGATCCTCATCGGTCTGGCCCTCATCGCCGGGCTGCTGACATCGGTGGCGGCGGCCGGCCTCGTTGCAACGATGGTCGTTGCCTTCTGGTCGATTCACCGGTTCGCAGGATTTTTCAACTTCCACCGCCCCGACGAGGGGTGGGAATACGTGGCGACCCTGTCGGTCATCGGAATCGCCTTGGCGGTGCTGGGCCCGGGCCGCTATTCAGTGGACGAGGCGCTCGGGATAGCCGGGAACCTCGACGGGAGGGTCGGCTTGGCCATCATCGGAGCAGGATTCCTGCTCGCCGTCGGACAGCTGGCCATTTTCTGGCGCAAGCCAACCGGAGCGGGGAGCTCGGCTTGAGGGTCGGACCGCTGCCCGACGACTTTCAGTTCGCCCGTGATCAGCTGCATCAACTGGCGTTCTTCGCTCTCGCTCCGGCCCGGTACTCGGTCGAGGAGCGGATGGGGCTGCGGGCCACCCCGGGTGGGTTCGGGACCCCCGAGTATGGCGACGCGCAGATCTCCAGGATCGAAGGCAGGCTCCTGGTGCAGGAGACGGGCGAGAACGTCGCTACCCAGGCCATCACCACCATTCGCGCCGCCGCGGAGTTCTTCGGCGGCAGCTACGACGTCGACTGGTTCACAGAGTTCAAGGACCCGCTGGCGGCAATGGACCCCGATCGACCTCTGAAAGTCGAGGAGGCTCCGGCGATCGCCCTCGGGGAGTGGTTCGCCTTCGGCTTCGAGATCCTCGAGCAGTTGCGCGGTCATGGCAAAGCGGCGGACGAGGTTTCCGAGGTCCAACTCTGGCCTGAGCATTTCGACCCCGCGATCGAGATGGGCACCGAGGGAACGAAGGCCAGTTACGGGGCCTCCCCGGGGGACCGTGGCCATCTCGAGCCCTACCTCTATGTCTCCGCCTGGTCGGAGATAGACCGGGAAGATCCCTTCTGGAACGATCGCAACTTCAACGGGGCCAGTCTCCCCTTCACCACTCTTCTCGAGGCCGACGACCAATCTCGAGTTGCCCTCGAGTTCTTCCTGGAGGGATACCGCATCCTGCACGGCCATAGTTCGTGATTGGGAGCCACAGTCGCGGATATGACCCCTGCTCGTCCCAATTACGAGTGACTGTGCTCCAGTATCTCGGAGACCAGGCCCGCGGCCGCGGCCCTGACGATGCGGACGGTTTCGTCATATCCCGATTCGGGGCCACCCCACGGGTCGGGAACCTCGTCTGAGGTGGCGGCCGGGTCATAGGTCCGGAAGAGCCGGGTCCGCGCTTGCGCCTCCCGGGATGGAGCCATCTCGTGCAGATCGCGGAGATTGGCCCGGTCCATTGCCAGGATGATGTCGAAGCGGTCGAAGTCGGCCTGGGTCACCTTTCGTGCCCTTCCCTCGACAATGAGACCCGCACGAGCGCCTGCGGCGACGCTTTCTGGGTGGGGTGGTTGGCCGATGTGCCACGCCCCCGTGCCGGCCGAGTCTGTCTCGACCTCGACTTCAGCCTCGATCGCTGCCTCTCGGATCGCAGCTTCGGCGGCCGGCGACCTGCAGATGTTGCCTGCGCAGACGGCGAGGATCTTCACGAGCCCTCCTCGACGAGACGACTCCGGGCGAGTTCGATGTAGTCGGCGTCGGTCTCGACCCCGACGTAGTGGCGCCCGGTCCGCATCGCAGCCACCGCTGTGGTGCCCGACCCCATGAACGGGTCCAGGACCAGGTCGTTCTCGTATGTGTACAGCTCGATCAGCCGCCGGGGGAGGGCCACGGGGAACGGGGCGGGATGACCAATCCGCTTGGCGCTCTCCGAAGGAATTTCCCAGATGTCGAGAGTGGCCCCCAGAAACTCTTCAGTGAGGATCGTGGGCTGATGGGGCTTTCCCTCGATCTCACGTCGCCCCCGCTTCACCGCCCGGTCGAACCGGCCCTTCGAGGCGACGATGATCCGCTCCGTGACGTCACGTAGAACCGGGTTCTGCGGCGATCGAAACGAGCCCCAGGCGCAGCTCCCACCTGCCCCTCTCGCCTTCTGCCAGATGATCTCGCCACGCATCAACATGCCGAGATCGTCTTGAAGGATCGAGATCACATCGGCAGACAGCGATCGATAGGGCTTGCGCCCGAGATTGGCGACGTTGATCGCCATGCGTCCCCCCGGCTCGAGCTTGCGCAGACACACGGCGAAGGCATCGGTCAGCATCTCCAGATACTCGACATAGGACGACGGGACATGTCCGGCGGCGAGATCGGTTTCGTACTCCTTGCCGGCGAAATAGGGCGGCGAGGTGACCACCAGCGCCACAGATCGGTCGGAGATCATGTCGTCGGTGATCTCACGAGCGTCGCCGTGCCATATGACATCAACTGCGACCGGCGTCTCGACCCTCTCGTCCGGCGAGATCAGAGGCGGCGTGAACCGGTCGTAGAAGGACGTCGAGTCGTGTGACTCGCGCCTTCCCGAACCGAATAGGGATGTGGCCGTAGCCGTCCGCCGCCGCGCCATAGACGGGGAAGTTACCTCCGCGCCCTACTGGGATACCGGCATACCGGCCCGCTCGCGGTATGCTTGCTATTGCAAGCACCCACCAGATGACCAGCAACCACCCAGACCAAGTCGTCGTGCCAGTCACGCTGCGAGACGGGTCGATCGCAGAAATACGACCGATCGGGCCTGCCGATCAGAGCCTCCTCATCGAGGGTCTCCGACAGTTGTCGCCCCAGAGCAAGTTCGCACGTTTCGGCTTGGGGATCTCCGGTCTGAGCGCCTCCGAGCTCCGCTATCTCACCGACGTGAACCAGGTGAGTCATGTCGCCTGGGGAGCCACAATCGACGAGGAGCCGGCTGGTGTTGGCCGATACATCGTGGACAGCGCCGCCGAGGCGGAGATCGCCATCACGGTCGTGGACAGATTTCAGCGCAGGGGACTGGGACGCGCCCTGTTCGACGCTCTAGCGGCTTCGGCGCGGGCCGCCGGGATCGAGTCGTTCCATTTCGCCATCGAGCCCTGGAATCGAACTGTGCTCCGCATGCTGCCCGACATCGAAGTAGGCCATGACGAGAGCGAGGGGATGCTCACAGGGCGGATCGCATTGGCCGAGATCCCCACCAGCGCCCAAGAGCCAGAGTTCGTCGACCTACTCGACCGGTGCCGCCAGACCTGGCCTGACTAGGGCTGGACTACTCGTCGGAGTCCAGCTCGAGCGCGGCCGAGTTGATGCAGTAGCGAAGGCCTGTCGGGTTGGGGCCGTCATCGAACAGATGACCCAGATGACCACCGCAGTTGGCGCACTTCACCTCGGTCCGGACCATCCCGTGGGAGAGGTCACTCGACTCCTCGACCCGGTCCGGCTCCAGCGCCTGATAGAAGCTGGGCCAGCCCGATCGCGAGTCGTACTTGGTCTCACTCGAGAACAGCTCCTCGCCACACCCGGCGCATCGGTAGGTGCCGTCCGTCTTGGTGGCCCAGTACTTGCCGGTGAAGGCAGGCTCGGTACCCGCCTCCCGCAGCACTTCGTACTGCTCCGGAGTGAGCTTCTCCCGCCATTCGGCGTTGGTCTGCGGCGTGCTCGACATGTCGTGTCTCTCTTCACTCATGACTGATTCAATCGTCGTCTAGGTGACAATGTTCCGGGCGTCGTCCAAATTTGCGATGAGCCGGTCGATGAACACCGTCTGGGCCTGGTTGAGCTTCACCCGGGCCTGATCGACGCTCATCCAGACGACCCGATCGATCTCCGGGAAGCTTCGACCGCTGATCGTGATCAAGTTGGAGGCGAGCGTCTCGGGGTCTAAGTCGGCCTCGACGGCATAGGCGACCACGATCTTGCGCGATTTGAGTGTGGTCTCGCCCAATTCGATCCACGGCAGCGGTGGGGCGGGCCAGCCGGTCTCCTCCTCGAATTCTCGGGCAGCGGCCTCTTCGTCGCTCTCGTCGGCCTCGACGATCCCTTTCACGATCGACCACCAGCCATTGTCCCGGCGAGCGAAAAAGGGCCCTCCAGGATGGGCCACCAGGAGACGTAACTCATCGTCCAAGCGATAGGGGAGAAGACCCGCGGATCTCAACCGACCCAACATTACGCTGGCTCGGTGACTGTGATTCAGGCCACGGACCGGCTTGCAGACCCCCCTGCAGATGCCGTCGCGATGACCCTGCCCACGTTCCGGTTGCACCCCGGTGAGCCGCTCGGACCCGGTCTCAAGCGTCTTGGTGTCGAGGTGATCGATGAGGCAATCAGAGTCTTCTACGACGGTGACGTCCTATTCGGGGAAGCAGTTCACATCGCTCGAAAGTCGACCAAGAAGGTGAGGTCGCTGCTCCGGCTGGTCCGATTCGAGATTGGAGAGCAGGTGTACCGCTTTGAGAACGAGTGGATGCGCGACACGTCACGACTCCTCTCCGCAGTCCGCAGTTCGGCGGTGCTGGTCAACGCGGCACAGGACATCCGGGACATGTATTCGCCGCTGTTGGCGGATGGCACTTTCGACCAGGTGTTGGAGCGATTGGCCGTGAACCGTGATCGCATCGAGGAGCGTGTGATGGAGGATCCCGAGATCACTCCGCGTGTCGTGTGGAACCTGGAAAGGGCCAGGGGGAGATATGAATCATGGCCCGCCGATCCCGAGGCTCGGCCGGTGTACGGAATCGGTCTCCGCAACGACTACCGCGCCATCGGGCCAGGTCTCAAGGCCATCCATGCCCGTGGACGACGCCAGATGGTGGCGGCCTATCAAGGGCCGAGCGCGGAGTCTTTCCATCGCTGGCGGAAGCGTGTGCGATACCTCGAGCGCCAGATGGAGATCCTCACTCCCTTATGGCCGGAGGTCATGATCGGGATGGCGATGACGTTGGATCGAGTCTCAGAGCTTCTCGGTCAGGACCACGATCTGGCCGAGTTGCTCCAAGCGCTGGCCGACCGGCCGGATCTCTGCCCCAACCCGCTCGAACGGGCCCTTATTACCGCCCTGGCCGAGCAGCGACGCTCCGACCTCCAGACGGCAGCCCGGATCCTCGGCCGTCGAATGTATGCCGAGAGTCCAAGCGCGTTCACCGCGCGTTTAGGTGCGTACTGGGAGTCGATGGAGCTGGCCAGGACTACCGAACTGGTCTCTCTCCCCGCCTGAGAGGAATGTCCTGGGCTATCTAGGGTTGGCCTGGATATGAGCGACGCAGGCCGCGTCCGTCTGGAGCGAGGCTCGAAGCGGGTCCGGGTGATGCTCGGCGGCGAAGTCGTTGCAGACACCACCGCCCCTCTCCTGGTCTGGGAGGTCCCATACTTCCCGACCTACTACTTCCCACCTGGAGATGTCCGGACCGAGTTCCTCAGTCCGATCGGCGAGGTGAAGCGATCTGCGAGTCGGGGTGACGCTACCCGGTACGCAGTGAAGGTAGGAGACTCCTCGGGGGTTGCTTACGCGTTCCACGATTCGAAGATCCCCGAATGTGTCGATCACTACGTGTTCGTCTGGCGGACCATGGACCAGTGGTTCGAGGAAGACGAGGAGGTGTTCGTCCACGCCCGGGACCCGTACACCCGTCTCGACATCCTGCCGTCGAGTCGCCGGGTGCGGGTCGAGATCGACGGTGTCACCGTCGCCGACAGCACCAATGGGCATTTCCTCTATGAGACCGGTCTGCCGGCGCGTTACTACCTACCCAAATCGGATGTGAGGATGGACCTGCTCACCCCGACCGACCGTGTCACGGCTTGTCCCTACAAGGGCACGGCGCGCTACTGGTCGGCTGCGGTAAATGGAGCGACGTACGAGAACATCGTATGGGGGTACGACGATCCATTTCCCGAGTCGGATCGGATCGGCGGTCTCGTGTCCTTTTACAACGAGAAGATCGATATCTACCTCGATGAGGTCCTTCAGGAGAGACCCACCACCAAGTTCTCCTGAGAAATCAACTTGCGGCGGTCGTAGTAACTCTGCTATGTTCGATAACTCAGTCAGTACGGAAGGTCACCATCCATGACAGATCGTATCGGCAACACTGTGGTCGGAGTCCAAAACCTGCGGATGCGATACGGGTCCAACGACGTCCTCGACGGGGTCGAATTCGACATCAGACGCGGCGAGGTGGTGACCCTGCTCGGGCCCAACGGCGCCGGCAAGACCACAACCATCGAGATCCTGGAAGGTTTCAGACTCCGCTCCGACGGCGAGGTGTCGGTTCTCGGGGTCGACCCCGCTCAGGCCGACGAAGACTGGCGGGCCAGGGTCGGGGTCGTTCTCCAGTCCTGGCGCGACCACCCGCGCTGGACACCCCGGCTGCTGCTCCACTATCTGGGGCGCTATTACGCGCCATACTCGACTCCCGAGCGAGAGCGTCCCTACGACGTCGACCAACTGATCAAGCTGGTGGGAATCGAGGAGCATGCCGACCAGAAGATCCGCACCCTCTCCGGAGGCGAGCGGCGTCGCCTCGATGTCGCGGTGGGGATCATCGGGCGCCCCGAGCTTCTCTTTCTCGATGAGCCGACCGCAGGTTTCGACCCCCAAGCACGGAGGGACTTTCACGACCTGATCCATCGGCTCACCGATCTCGAGGACACCACGGTCCTACTCACCACCCATGACCTCGACGAGGCGGAGAAACTGGCCGACCGCATCCTGATCCTGGCCGCGGGTCGGATCGTGGCCGACGGGAGTGCCGACCAGCTGGCTCGGATGATGAACCGCGAAGCTCAGGTGCGTTGGACCCGAGATGGGGAGCAGTTCGTTCATGCCACCCCGGATCCGACTGCTTTTGTCCGAGAGATGTTAGGCCAATACGAGGACATCTCCGACCTCGAGGTTCGCCGGGCCACGTTGGAGGACACCTACATCACCATGGTTCAGCAGTACGAGTCGGGTGAGGTCGCGCCGGGAGCGACTGCCTTCGAGGAGGTGGGCCGATGAATCCCACCACCAATGCGATCAAGTCAGGTTTCGCCCGCGGGTGGACAGAGTTCAAGTTGAGTCTGCAGAGCCCGCAAGACCAGGGCTTCTACGTGTTCATGTCCGTATTGGTCCTCGCCTACCTCTGGTTCAATCGCAACACCGAGATCGAGGGGACCAACCTGTCGTATCCCACGGTGGTGCTGCCCAGCATGCTGGGGGCTCTCCTGGTCTTCAGCCTGATAATCGGCCCTGCCTATGCCCTCGCCATGGAGCGCGAGGACGGGACACTGCTCCGGGCCAAAGCCGTCCCCCATGGTGTCGTGGGCCACGTGACGGGGCATGTGGTCCTCAATGTCCTCAGCATCCTGCCATCGTTCTTGATCATCCTGATTCCGGCGGCGCTGCTCTTCGACGGGCTGATGCAGAACGGGGCGAAGGGATGGACAACCGTGGCATGGGTCACTCTGCTCGGGCTGTGGGCAACGCTTCCTATAGGCATCATCATCGGATCCCTCGCGCCCAGCGTCCAGAAAGTGGGCACGTGGGGCATGTTCCCGGTGCTGATCCTGGTCGGCATCTCCGGGATCTTCTTCCCGATCCAGGACCTGTGGGGCTGGGTTCAGACCGTGTCGCAGATCTTCCCGATGTACTGGGTCGGGCTCGGGATGAGATCAGCCTTCTTGCCCGAAGCCGCTGCGGCTCTCGAGATCGGGGGTTCCTGGCGAACCCTCGAGACGGTGCTGGTTCTCTCGACATGGGCGGTGGTCGGCAGTCTCATCGCTCCCGTGGTTGTTCGCAGGATGGCGCGGCGCCAGTCGGGCTCCCAGGTCGAGGCAGCCAGGGAGCAGGCCATTCAGTGGGTCAGGTGACTGACACGGTTCACAACCGGATCGCCATGCTTCGGGCTGAGCGCGGAGTTTCACGCCGCCAGCTCAGCGAGGCCCTGGGGGTCCACTATCAGACGATCGGCTATCTGGAACGGGGGGAATACAGCCCGAGCCTGTTCCTGGCGCTCAGGATCGCCGAGTATTTCGAGGTGCCGATCGAAGTGATCTTTTCTACCGAGCCCTTTGCCCGGATCGGGAGCGAGTCCGCCACCGGCTGAGGCTTCCTGGTCAGCTGTTCGGCTCGAGCTCCGTGAAGAGACGGATGAGGTTGCCACCGGGGTCGGCGACAGCTGCAAAGCGAATCGGGTCCAGGTCCTGCGGAGGCGTGATCTTTGTCACCGACTCCGGCAGGGCCTGCCAGAACTCGTCGACATCGTCGACCTCGAAGAAGCCGCTAGGCCCTGCGTCGGCGTCTGGCGTCACGTCCAGCATCAACAGGACCTCAGATCCCGGGATCTGCATTGCGGCCGTGTCGTCACCCATTCGCCAAGCCTCATCCCAGCCCACCACGTCCCGATAGAACGCCACCGCTGTTTTCAAATCCGACACCGGGTGATAGAGGTATGTGAGTCTCATCGGGCGAGCATAAAGTAGTTATGTCTGACCGTCAATAGATTATGGTGATGACATGCCTTACCCCGTGCCCATCCCTGGCTCTGCTCCGGCCCGGCTGATCGAGGCGGCGATGCGACGTTTCGAATCCGAGGGCAGGGATGCGGTGAATGTCATCGACGTGGCCCGGGATGCGGGAGTGACAACCGGATCGCTGTATCACCATTTCGGGTCGAAGGAAGGTCTCTACGTGGTGATCCGCGAGGAGATGGAGCGGCGCATGACGGAGCGCATGGAGGGGGCGGCGGCCGCTGTTGGATCCACAGGTAGGGGGGCCGTGGCCTCATCACTCTTGGTGGCCTTCGATGCAGCGATTCGATTCGGAGTGGCCCGAATCCTCTCCGAGCCGGCACTCGACCCGGAAGGCGACGCCATCTCACTAGCCATCGTCCCCTTGCTGCCACCTGAGGGCGCAGGCGCCGCCCCGGCACTCTCGGGCGCATGGCGGGGAGCGCTCGGTGCGGTGGCCGACGGTGCGACGACCGGATCCGCCAGGGACGGGTTGCGTTGGGTCCTGGGTGAGGTCTAGGCGGGCAGGATCAGGTGGCTGTCGCCGAATTCGTGCCACAGGTACCCATGCTCGAGGGCACTTCGATAGCTCTCGGCGAGGAGGCTGCGTCCGGCCACGGCCTCCAACAGGTCGAGATGCGTCGACTCCGGCTCGTGCCATCCGGTGATGAGCCCGTCGACGACTCCGAGGGAGTGGTCGGCT
>Ga0105098_10000280_pt1 | contig 16866 bp, 14 predicted proteins | sample PPLLak21cMay2015_FD_79137 | JGI IMG/M metagenome (GOLD analysis project Ga0105098, IMG submission 79137) | Freshwater sediment microbial communities from Prairie Pothole Lake near Jamestown, North Dakota, USA - PPLs Lake P7 Core (1) Depth... | ecosystem: Environmental > Aquatic > Freshwater >... | reverse complement strand
TTTTTCTGAGCGCATTGGGTGGCTGTCCCCGTTCTGACGTGACGCGTGCCGTGATGCTGCCTTGCCAATTCGTCTGCCAGATCATGGGCCGGATCGGCTTCTCCACTGGTCACGAGGATGGTTTCCAAGTTGGGGTAGTCCTGGCGCAGAAAGGAATGAAGGGCGGCCTCCATGTCCGGGGTACGCCCGGTCAAAGGGATGATAAGACTCGCCTTGGGGTATGTGCGCAGAGCCTCAGCGCGAAAGGATTTTGGCACCCGTGGCTTGAGAAATCGGCCGAGCCCGACTCCCCAGACCAGGATTAGAAAAAAGGATTGAAGCGCTACCAGCGTTGCCCACATCAGTAGCAACAAGTGCGACATTATTGAGTCTCACCTTGGGTTGCCGAAAAATCAGAATTGACCCCGGGCGTGTAGCGCGCACAGCTTGAAAATTCAGGTGTTTTCGTGTTATAAACTGTCACGCTGACATCTCTTTTTTGTGTTGATTCAACCCGTTGGCATGTATACTAAATAAAGAGATTTTGCCATCTTTTTTTATGAATTGAAGATTCCCTGCAGCAAGCTGCAGGGAATCTTCGACCGTAAGGAATGCGGTCTTTTTATAATGCGCTCGCTTACCCCGCCGCAAGCAGCGGGGAGTGCGCTCGCTTTCGCGGTTCAAACACCATCTCACGGTTCATGCAATGATACGAGCCACCGATCTGCTCCGCATTGTTCTACGCCAGCAGGTGAGACAACTAAATTACGGGGTAATCCTTGCCGTTGCTTTTGGCATATGCATCTATCTGTCTATGGGCATTCTCGGCAAGGAGATCGAGACCCTTATCGGTCAGGACATTAATTTTATAGGCGGAGTCTCCGTGATAAAAGCCTCTCTTGAAGAGCATTATTTTCCGGATACTCCACCGCAGTCTTTTGCCCCAGCTGTGCTGGAGCAGGTGCGTTCCATGCCTCAGGTGCTCTCGGCCAGCACAAGCATGCGCCGAGTATGCTGGGTGCCCATGACCGTCGGGCAAAGGACATTTGATTTGTACGCGCTGGGTGTCGATCCTTGGTTTTGGACGACCAACTCCATTACCGCTTTCCAAGGCAGGCTTCTGGATGCAGCGGATGAAGCCAAGAGAGCTCGGGTGTGCGTGCTGGGCGGGGAGATCGCGCAAATACTATTTGGTGAAGGCCCGTATATCGGTCGCATTGTCGGCATCCATAACGATAACTACGAAGTTGTCGGCATCGGTATTGGAATAATGCTGAGGGGGAATTGGTGTTTCATTCCACTCGGTACGGCCATGGATCGCGGAATTCATGATGCCGCCCCAAATCGCATGCAGCTTCGCATGCGTCGACTGGAAGATGTGGAGCCCATGGCCCGGATTATTCCGGATATCGTCTCCCAGAAACAGCAGTCGCTGCATTTGAAGGTGGAGTTTGCCGGCGAGGAACTAAGCAAGATTCTGGGGATAGTACGCTGGGTAAGAATATTGCTTACGTTGGGTATAGCATCCTCCTTGATTTTAGGATGCATGGGCATCTGGCAGGGCACCTTTGCCGCAGTGCGGGAACGGACCCGCGAGGTGGGACTCAAGCTGGCGATGGGCGCGGAGCGATGGGACATTTGGGCCCAGTTCCTGGGCGAGGCCATTTGCAAATCGGTGTTGGGTGGAATTCTGGGGATCGTGCTCGGCGCGGTCTGCATTTACGTTACGGGTTTTCTTTTACACATCCCTATTGTGTGGACAAAATTTGGGCAGGACAGTCTTCTCTGCGCAGGTGCCGCCACCCTGGTGGGAGTGGTCGGGGGCATGTATCCTGCGATATTGGCGAGTCGTATGGATGCGGTGCACGCCTTGCGATACGAATAATAACGGTAGTGGGACGTCATGAATACCCTGATTCGGCTCGAAGGACTGCATAAGGGCTACGCCGGTGCTAAGGTGCTGCGAGGCATATCCCTGGAAGTGGCAGCGGGTCAGATCGTAGCCATCATGGGGCCGTCGGGTTGCGGCAAGTCCACCCTCTTGCATATATTGGGATTGTTATTGACCCCGGATCTGGGACGTTACGAGGTGTTGGGGCAGGAGATGTTCGCCTTGAATCATCGGGAAAAGGCCCGTTTCAGACGTCAGTTTTTCGGTTTCATCCTGCAAAGCTGCAATGTCTTTGCCCATACCACGGTGGCGGAAAACGTCGAATATCCCCTCATCTATGCCGGAGTGCCTCGTCGGGAACGTTTGCGCCGAGTGCGCAACTTACTGGCCCAGGTGCATCTGGAGGCCAATGAAAACGAGCGCAGTAATACGCTCTCCGGAGGAGAGCAGCAGCGGGTGGCCATTGCCCGGGCACTGATCAACAACCCCAGGATTCTCTTTGCCGATGAACCCACCGGCCAACTGGATCGCAGCAACACCGAGCATCTCATGCGCCATTTTCGCGAGGTGGCGACACAGATGCACCTGGGCATCGTCATCGTCACCCATGATGCCCAGGTGGCCGCGCATTGTGATGTCGTGCACACCTTGCGGGATGGAATGTTGGAGGCTCGGGGTAATGAGCCGGCGATGGGAGGGAGGCCAGGTTGTGTGGGTTTTCAGCTTGGTAAACCATAAGAGTATATAGGCAAGGCGGGGTGCGTCCAAGGCTTATTGCCCCCGTGTGTTGCCGCCGGGCCCGCCCGTGCGGGCCGATTCGAGGCGGGCCAAATCGGAAAGCGTCACCGGTTCGGCCTGCAGATCGTTTCGGACCCAGGATAGAAACGCATGCAGACGTTTCATAAATCCGGTCACCTGTTCACGCCCCGGGTGCCGAGGGCAGCCGCCGGGCATAAGTTCCGAGGAGTGTAGCAACACGGTCAGAACACGGCCTCCTCGACGGCGATGCAGCCGGCAGGCCATTTTGAGACGCTGCAGTCCCGTCCAAACAGGCTGAGCCGGCAAGGAAGCCAGGTACTGGGCTGTCCACGCCGCCCATTGGCCCGGGGGAAACGGCAATGACTCCATCCGGCGGAAGATGGAGCCGGCTCCCGGCAGGATGGGCAAAATGGTTAGGGGGACTTCCAATATGGGTGACGGACCCGGTCTGGCAGGATCGGCCGGGTCGGGATAGTAGGGGTCGGTGGGCGCACCCAGGTGTTTTGGACCTCCGTAATAACTGTGCATCGGGGCCACGCTGCTGTCCACTATTATGGTCGTGTCACTCAAGATGGAAAACATTTTGGGGCCAAGATTGAAACGGCCCATCCGGAAGCTGGTGGGAACGACACCCATGTCGGCCAAGGCCCGCCAAAGGCTTCCCATTTTGGCGGTGAGTATTTCCCGGGGCATGACCTCTGAGGGCACCGGCTGCCGGTATGGGAGGTCCACAAGAGGCGGAGTGTTCCAAGGGTGGAGGTGTGCTCCGATTTCAGCTCGCCACCGGTGGCCCAGGCCATTGATATAATCTCGATGATATCCGTCCCGGACAGCGTGATATGAGACCAGGAGTGTCGGGCGCAGATCGAACTCCGAGATGATCGGATCAAGCAATGACAGCGAGGAGATATTGTGCAGGGGCGGTTTTTCAGTGAGGTAGGTTCCGCTGAAAAGCCCCTCCTCTTCAACATCGATGGTAAACGCCAGTTGCATATCTTATCTCGAAACACGTTCTGCAAATAAGATACTATTTTTCTGGTTACCAGAACAAGATGCTCTCCAGCCGTTGCACGTAGCGACGGCCGACCGCGGCGGCGCTGAAGCGCTCGCGCACATCCAGGGCAGCCTGCGCGCCGAGCGCAGCGCACAACTGCGGGTCGGCGACGAGTTGCTCCATGCACCACGCGGCATGCTCCACGTCCGGCTCGGCCCATTCCGTGCCACGAACGTACTCGTCAACGTGATCCTTCAGGCGCGTGAGGCGATAGCGGACGGGAAAACCATTCCTCGGCGTCACATACTCGGCCGTGGCCGACCAGTCGGTGCTGACCGCGGGCTTGCCGAGGAACATCGCCTCCGCCACGCAGAGACCGAAGCCTTCCGCGTGATGCAGCGACACAAACGCGTCGCAGCACGCCATCAACTCATAGACCTGGTGCCGGGACAGCGTACGATCGATGAGAAACACATTCGGCAACCCGGCAATTTGGTCGCGCAGCCTTGCCGAGTCCGCGGCGTTGCGCGACACGTTCTGGGTCTTGAGCACCAGTCCCGTCGCCGGGTTCTTCGAGACGACGCAGCGGAACGCTTCCACCACCGCCTCCGGGTTTTTGCGCGCGGCCAGTGAGTTCAGGTCGAACACAAACAGGAACAGGAACAGGCGCTCCGGCAGCCCGAACTTCGCCCGGAAATCCGCGCTGGCCGGCGGCGGAAACTCGATCACGTGCGGCATCGTCAGCACCGGCACCGGCACGCGCATCTGGATCGCTTCCGCTGCAAAACGCGACGGACTCCAGATTTCGTCGAAACACCGCGCATGCCGCACCCAGTCTTCGGGGAACTCGCGCGTCTCCCACGCCCAGTAAGCGATGTTGTAACGGCCGCGCATCCAGCCGGCGCCGTGGTATAGTTCGATCTCCTCCGTCTCCCGGACGTTAATATGATAAAGGCTCACGGGGTGCGTCAGCCCTGTCGCCAGCCGCGCTTTCACCGTCTCATCGCATTGCCGGCTCGTCAGCGGAATGCGCAGACGCACCGGACAGGCGGGCACGCCGGCCGCATCCGCCGCGCGCACCGAACCGCGCGCCGCCTCGCCGATGCTGTGCTCCGATAAGAAATGCCCAACGATGTTCAAGCCGGGACGGGCCCTCTGCCGCAAGAGCGGGCCCGGCGCGGCGGAATGTTCGCGAAAATCCAGGATCGGCTCGTCATCCATCGACACGCTGACCAGCCGAAGGCGGCGATGTTGCAGGCTGCGAAACTCCCAGTCCCGCATTCTCCTCCATAACGCAAGCGGCATGGGCATTGCCAGCAGGAGGCGGGCGACGCACGCGAGGGCTTCCGCGACGGCCACGTGTCTCAAGCGGAAGCTGATCAGGAACGGCTCCCCGTCCTCCGGCCGCGGCGGCAGTGACGCCACCGCCGTGAACTCCGGCTGCGAGGGCGTGTGCCGCAAAAGCGGTGTCCCCCCGAGCGACACCTCCAGCGTTGGCACCCGCGAAATCAGCGGCCAGCGCGCCCACCGGGTCTCCAGCCATTCCTTCAACCGGACCATGCCCAGGGTGCAGCAAACCGCCCGCCACCCTCTCTCGAAAGCACGCACCTCGACCGAAGGCTCCCAACGGGCTTTGTAAGACAGATCCGACGCCAGGAGCCGCCCCTTGACTTGGATGGTCTTACCCCACACGGCCGCCGGCAGTTCAACACTGGCTGGACCATACGGAATGCAGGCCGAGTAAATATCCAGTTCATCAAAGCGGAAGTTTTGCGGCGACCATTTCATCTTACAGCCCTTAGTACCGCAGCAGCGCCCACGGCAGCATCCGCCGGGGATGACGCGCACCGCCAATGGGCCCAGCCGCGCTTGGAAGAGACTGCCCGCGGTGGTCACCAGAGACGAATCGGGATCCTGCACGATGCACCACACCACGGGGCACTGATCGAAACCGGCTTTGGTAGGGGAGGCGGTTGCCCGAGGGGGTGATAGAATGATAAGGGATAGAAGTGCGCATTTTCTTTTTGGTGGGGGGGGGATGCCCGAAGGTATGATTGCGGTCCACGGCCGCCCGCCGGCCCCAGAATAGGGGGATACCGCTTTGACCCCAGCCAGGGTCAGGCCAGTAGCACCACCTGCAGTGGTTGTCAACAGCGAAAAACCATAACGCCTGGGATTTTTTGGAAATTGCTCCTGGACACGTTGCTGCAAAAGCTGTAATAGCGCACGATCTGCCGCCGGGAGTTGGAACGGGGCCTTGAGTAAGCCGGGCAGCGCTTGGCGCGGACCGAGATCAACCAGGATCGGAAAGCATTGTTGAACATATGAATACGCCGGTTTTCAGGTTCAACGCGGTTGGAGGACGGGAGCGCGCCAGTTCGCGCCTGCGCGTGTGGATGCTGGCTGAGTTTCTTGCAAAACAGGGGTTTGAAACGCATGTCAACGGCGGAAGTCGATTTGACATTCTCGTGTGCCAGAAGACCTATCCCTTCCTGCTCGCCCGCAACGCGCGGCGGGCGGGAAAAACCGTGCTGTTCGATCTGGACGATCCCGATTTTGATATTTCGCCGCGCTGGATGGACAAAATTCGCAGATTCATGCAACTGGCACATGGCGTGACAACGGGTTCGGGTTATTTAAAGGAAAAACTGGAACAGTTTCACCCAACGGCGCATGTTCTGGAAAACCCCGTGGACGTGACCGACCCGCTGGTATTTTACAAGGGAACCCCCTGGCGTGGAAAATCGGTGTGGTTCGGCGCACCGGAAAATCTCTGGATGCTGCGTCGGTTGAAATTGCGGCATCCCGTTCAAACCCTGACGAAAGGCGGCGATATTCCCTACAAGCTGAAAACGGTGGATCGCGAACTGTGCGGGTTTAATCTCGCCCTGTTGCCGGTTTTTTTAAATGAAGAAACGCTCGCCAAAAACGCAAACCGGCTGGTGAAATGTGCGGCCTTGGGCCTGCCGTTTCTGGCCAGCGACACGCCGGAACACCGCAAAGCGATTCATCGGATCGGAGTGCCCGAAGATTTTCTCGTGCGGGAAGATCAAAATTGGGATGAAAAGATTGAATCCGTGGCGCGGGATTACGAAAAATGGAAATGCGCCGCTCACGCCTGCCGCGCGAGCGCATGGGACTGTTACGGCGCCGAACGGGTGTTTTCCGACTGGCTGACGTTTTGCCTGGAAGTATGGAAACAGACACGCGCGGAAGCAAAGGAATGATTTATGCCTCAAGTGTCGCTCGTGGTTTGTCTGCACGGCGAGGGCCGGTATTTAGAACGGCTCCTGCACAACGCGCGCGGGTGCTATGACGACCTCGTGATCGTGCACGACGGCTCGGATGAGACGAGTGTCCGCCGAATTGCCGAAAGGCACGGAGGCCGCTTCTTTGAGCGACCCCGATCCTTTCAACAGGAGTGTCATTGGCCTTTTGCCTGGGGAAAAGCCCGCTTCGACTGGATTTTGCGATGGGACGCCGATGAGTTTCCCAGCCCGGAATTACGTGAATGGGTGGATTGTTTCCGGCATGCTCCCGAACCGGACGCCACCGTTTCCGGCTATATCGGCATTTTGCCTTTCTGGAATGGGCGCAGGGCTCTGACGCAGCGCTGGCCAAGGCGTGTCATCCTGATTCACCGTCACCGCGTACGCTTCTTCGGCATGCCGGATCAGGGGCCTTTGGCCGATGGCGTTTTCGAACGTCTCAATCTCGTTCTCCACCATCAGCCGAACAGAAAGGCTCACGGCCTGCGCTATATGCTCAGGCGCCGCAAAGTCCAGCGCTGGTACAAACTAATCGCCGAAGCGTTGCAGGGGAAACCCACAGACCTGCCCTGCTGGCGCTGGGACACTCCGGACTGGCCGCCCCGGTGGGAACGCATAAGGCGGCGGCCCATTTTCACCGCCCTGACCCGCACGGTTCTTTCCCCGCTGGGCAACTTGCGGGAGATGATTTCCTGCGGCGAATTTCCGAAGCCGTGGCTGGTGGTCTCCTTCCCCCTTCAGCATGTCATGATGTGCCTGCACTACATTCAAGCCCGCCGCAAACACCGCGCATCCGGGGGCGAAGCAACATGAGCGCATTTTACTATCTGGTCCCCGCTGAAAGCCGCTACAAGCTTTTTCACGAAACATGGGGACGTTACGTCAGCCGCCGCCTGTTCCATCCGCAGAAGCGTTACCCGACGGGCGGAGTTCAGGTCATTTACCAGCATGTCGGCATGCTGCAAAAGCATGGCGTAGAAGCGCACGTCGTCCATTTGGGCGACTTTCGAGTCGATTGGTTCGAGCACGCAGTAGAACCGATTACGATAGATCAGGCCAAAATTCGAATCGGTCAAAATGATGTGCTGGTTGTTCCCGAACGCATCCCCCAGTGGGCGAGTGAGTTTTCATGCCGCCGCAAGCTGGCTTTTGTCCAGAACTGGGGGCTTGTGGAAAATGCCGTCGGGCGCGGGGATTACGCCGATTTCGGATTCACGGGAGTTGTGTGCTGCGGCAGCTACTTGAAAAACTGGATGGAAACACACACCGCGCTGCCGATATGGCTGGTCGGCAACGGAATCGATCTGGAGAAATTCAAGCCCGAGCCTGCAAACCGGAGACCGGGCAGTCTGCTTTATCTCCGACGCAAGCCGACATGGATTCTGGGCGATCAGGCTCTGCGGCGGCTTTCTCCCCACCTGAGGCGAACCCTGCATGCGATCGTTTTGCCGCATTACCAAACGCAGCATCAAATGATTGAAGCCTATCAACAGGCGGATATTTTCATTCCGCTTGGTTTCCCGGAAGGATTCTCCCTGCCGCCGCTTGAAGCCATGGCGTGCGGTTGCGCAGTGGTTGGTTTCTCTGGAGGCGGGGGGCTCGACTTTATGAAAGACGGACAAACCGCGCTGGTCGTGCCGGATGGTGACGTTGCCATGCTGGCTCAGGCCGTTGAGCGGATCCTCACGGATTCCGACCTGAGGGAAAAAATCCGGCGCAATGGCATGGTGGAGGCCCGCACGTTTGGTTCGCGCGCCATGGAAGAGAACCTGATGCTCTTTGCCCGAAATTTTTTGTCATGAGCCGCCATTTTTCATTCTGGGAACATCGGGGCTTCTGTTTTGATGATGTGGACGGAGAATCCGCCTGCCTGCCGTATGAAACGGCAAGCCTGACATTCCGCCACCTTGCGCTCCATGAGGTGCGCGAGGTGCGAATATCGGGTTTCGTGGCAAACATTGCCCATACGGAAGACCCGGAACATGATCCCCGCGACGGTTTCTACAAGCGCCTTTTTTTCATCGATCTCCCAACGCCCGGGCGTGGTTGGAGGCAGTGGATCGCCGCACGCACGTCCTTGCCGCAGGCCTTGGACCGCCTGGTTCGCTTTCTTGAAAACAGGCCTGGTTTTCGCTTCGCGCCTGATTTAAACGTGCGAATCAACGGAACCCATGCCGGGCGTTTTCACGGTTGTGCGGATCCCAAGGCGTTTGAGCTGAAATGCCCGGTGAACCCTGCGGTTAAAAACCTGGAAATCGAACTGGCTCTCTCTTTCTGCGTAGGCGATATTCTGGCATGGCTGGGCAACTATTTCGCCGTGTGGCCGCTTCCCCGCACGCTTTGGATTCGACTCCAGAAACATCACTACCGTTTTTTTCAACACAGGCGGCTGCGCGTTCAGGCGGTGGAATTCGACGGGAAAACAGCGTTGAGTTTTTCAGAGCGATCCGTGCGACTGGAGAGGGAAATTATTCGCAATCTATGGAATCCCGGCATCAACCTGGCTGGTTTTTTTGACCACCCGACCGGCATTGGCGAATCCGTGCGCTGCGCGGCCCGCGCGGCCCAAGCCGCGGACATCCCCATCAGCTGCATCCAGCTCAAATGCGCCACGTTGATTCGGGGAGAGGATATGGAATTTTCCAGCCGCCTGGTTGAAACCAATCCGCACCTCGTCAATCTTTTCCATCTTACTCCCACACAAGGGCAGGCTCTGGATCGCGCTCATGGCCCTGGCTTTCGGAAAGGCAAATACAACATTGCCTACTGGGCGTGGGAATTGGAGGAATTCCCCTCCGGTTGGGCCTCCTTGCATCGGTATTTTGACGAAATATGGGCCCCATCCCGCTTTGCGGCGGATGCCATTGCTTCAAAACTGCCCCTGCCCACGCTGGTCATGCCGCATGCCATTGATTTTCCTATACCGGAAGGAAACGTTCGCGCCCGCTTTGATCTGCCGGAAAAACTTTTCCTTTTCCTGTTTGTCTTTGACCTGAATTCCCTTTCCGTCCGCAAAAACCCCGAGGCGGTCATCCGCGCCTTTCAAAAAGCCTTTTCCGACTCATCTATGCCGGCCGGACTTGTGATAAAGACGCAGGGCGCCGAGGCAAACCCGGAGGACTTCGCGCAATTGCGCGCGATTGCGCAACAGACGCCGCACTGCTTTCTTATTTCCCAGACGTTGAGCCGGGCGGATGTGATGCGGTTGCAAAAAAGTTGCGACTGCTTTGTTTCCCTTCACCGGTCGGAGGGATTTGGTCTTTCCGTCGCCGAGGCGATGTATTTGGGCAAACCGGTCATTTCAACAAACTGGTCGGCAACGGCGGAATTTGTAACGCCACAGAACGGATGCCCGGTGGAAGTTGAGCTCGTGACACTTGAAAAAAATCATGACGTTTATCCAAAAGGTTCCGTTTGGGCCGAACCCGACGTGGATCATGCCGCCGCCCATATGAGGAAACTGGCGGAAGACCCGGCATGGGCCGCAAGACTGGGGGCGCAGGCGGCCGCCGACATCCGCCGCAGATTCTCCCCCAAAGCCGTAGGCGAGTTGTACCGCCGCCGCCTGGAAGCCTTGCATTACTGGTGATAAGCGCCTATTCCTTCTGCCCGATCTCTAAAAGAATCAGGCCAATCGTTTGCGTCTTTTCATGGCAAGTGGGATGGGGATAGCACGCGTCGGGCAAGGTTTACAGGCAGCGCGGATGTTCCGACAAACAGATGTTTGTCACCCTGCAGAATTTGAAACACCAGAATCTGATCAATCCAATCGTAATGGCCCTCATAATGTGTGGCGCCCGCGTGCGCGGAAACTGAAACCGCATAATGCCCATACCCCAGGTTCAGCGGCATCTCAAAGCGAACCTCCACCTCCTCCCCCGCTTCCGGATGAACAGGGGGCAACTCATGGATATGGGTGTTGGTACCAAAAATGCTGTTGCCAAAGCGGTCGCGTATGATGAACCCGACGGTGGGGTTTTCCAGCTTTTCCCGAAGGCGAACGACACAGCGCAGTACACCCTTTTCCCCCATGTGAAACGCGCGCTGAGGCCGCCCCTGGGCGTTGAGCATCTCAACTTCGCAAAATTCCGCCTGCCGCGTTCCCGTCCGCACAAGGCGTCTCTCGCGCGCCGATGAAATGGCGCGTACAGACTCATCCATATCCTTTTGCGCCAGCATGCCATGGTAGTAATCCACCACCGTGCCAGGATGCCCGTCCAACATCAGACGCCCCCTGTGCAACAAAAGCGCCCGGTCGCACAGTGTCTTGATCACCTCGCCCGTGTGCGATACAAACAGCATGGAAACGCCCCGGTCCCTAAGCTCCCGCATATGCCGCATGGACTTGTGCTGGAAATAAGCGTCACCCACGCTGAGGGCCTCGTCCACAATCAGGATATCCGGCTCCACCTGGGTGGCCACGGAAAACGCCAGCCGCAACACCATGCCGCTGGAGTAGGTCTTGAGCGGCTTGTCCAGAAAATCGCCGATTTCGGCAAACGCCTCTATCGCGTCCATCCGCTGGTCGATCTCATCCTTGGACAAGCCCAGAATGGTGGCGTTGAGATAAACGTTCTCTCGTCCCGTGAATTCCGTGTGAAATCCGGAACCCAGTTCCAGCAGCGCGGCGATGCGGCCCTTGGAAAGGACCCTGCCCACGGTCGGTGTCAGCGTGCCGGCGATAATCTGCAACAGCGTGCTCTTCCCGGCCCCGTTGAGTCCGATGATCCCGACACATTCCCCTCTGGCCACCTGAAACGAGATATCTTCAAGTGCGTGAAAATCCGGGCGGAGCGCCTGCTTCCACTCGTCGAGACGCTCGCAAAACCGTCTGCCGGGCACCAAACCGCGCGCACAGCACAAAGCGGCATAGCGCGCCACATTGAACGTGGAGCCCCACGTCAAATAACGCTTGCGTACGTTCTCGACGCGAATCACAACATCTTCGCACAACGCACCCGCACTCATAAGCGATCCGCAAACAGGTGTTTGGTTCTCATGAAAAACGCGTACCCCAAATGAAAAACCACGAGGGAAACCGCCAGCAAAAGAGCCCATATGGGCCAATCCAACGTCTGGCCCTGAATCATCACACGCCGGGATTGTTCGATAAGCTGCGCAACCGGATTCAGGGTGAAAAGCCACCGGAAACTTTCCGGCACGCGGCTGAGGGGGTAAAACACCGCGCTGACGAACATCAACACCGTTGTCAGCGGAGATGTCAGGGCCTGAATATCTCGCACGAAAAGCCCCGCGCTGCTCAACAGCCAGGTGATCCCCAAGGACAACAACATCAACGGCAGCAACAGAGGAACCAGATACAGGGCGGTCAGCGGAATCCCTTGGCCGGTCGCCAGCGTGGCCGCCAGCAACAGGCTCATGCTGATCAACAGGTGAACACACGCCGCGCTGATGGCCGCCACCGCAAAAATCTCCAGCGGAAACACAACGCGGGTGATAAAATTGGGATGCTCCAGCATCAGATGCGGCGCGCGATTGACCGCCTCCGCGAAAAAATTAAAAAAATTTAGGCTGCAAAAAAGCGCCAGCGCAAACATCATCCGGGTTTCCGACCCATCCGTTATATAACTGCCCTGGAATACAAAACCAAAAACAACCGTGTAAATCGCCAGCATCAGCAGCGGTGTAATGAACGACCACAGCAACCCAAGAAACGAACCCCGGTAGCGCCCCAGAACCTCCCGCCGCATGAATTGCCATGCCAGTTGCCGGTTCTCATAAAAATGAGCAAGCACCCGCCACGGCAGAAGCAAGTCCTTCCACGGAATCGGGCTTGGATGAATGCGCATATCGACGTCTGTCATGGCGCATGCCTTTGGGGTTCGTGTGGCGGATCGTCTTCCAGCGCGCGGGCTATCGCCACACACTGCTGCTTGCTTCCGAAATCAGCATATCCTTGTCCTGCCAGATGCGGTTGACCCACTCCTGCATGCGCTCCCTGAAATCGCTGTCCGCCAAATAGTCTTTTCCGGCGACATCTTCCGGCACCGGCAACAGACGCACCCGCGCAATGATTCGGGGAATTTTGCCCTGCAGCAGCTGCCATATCAGGGCCTCCGGGGCGTTATCGGGATAGACGATGGTCACATCCAGGATGCCCGATAAGGAATCCCCCATCGCCGCCAGCACAAAGGCGACTCCGCCGGCTCTGGGCCGCAAGAGATTCTGAAAGGGCGAGTTTTGCGAAAGATGCTTGCTGGAGCTGAACCGGGTTCCTTCGATAAAATTAATCACGGAGACCGGCGACCTTTTGAACTTTTCGCAATGTTTGCGGGTGGTCGCCATATCCTGGCCGCGAAGCTCCGGGTGCTTCTCCAGAAACCGGCGCGAGTAACGTTTCATGAAAGGAAAATCCAGGGCCCACCAGGCGAGCCCCAGGAAAGGAACCCAGATAAGTTCTTTTTTCAGGAAAAATTTCAGAAAAGGTATTTTGTCCCTGAAAATATGCTGAAGCACAACGATGTCCGCCCAGGAACGATGATTGCTGATGACCAGATAGGAGGCATGCGGATTCAGATCGGCCGGACCCGCGATATCCCACTCACTATTTTGCATGACCTGCAAAATTAAACTGTTGCAGGCCACCCACTGCGAAGCAAACGCGGTCAAGACCCGAGAACACCGGTGGCGGAATTGAGGGGCAAAGACGATAAATTTCAGCAAGATGACGGGAATAAAAAGGGCAACCCAGAACACCGTGTTAAATGCGACCAATAGAAATGCAATAACGCCAAGAAGCGGTGAAGGCAAAAATTTCTGCATACATCAACACCTTGTCAGCGGGGTTTTAAAAACGGGTTCGCACAACCCTCCCCCTACCTTTTCAGATAATGCCCTTAAGCTTCAAGGTCTCTATAGTAATTTCTTGTCGAAGACGGCCATCCTCAGGCTTCATCATCTCTATATTTGTTGCAAAGAACCATACCGTTTCACCTGCCTCGATGTAGCCCACGAACCATCCCACTTGAGGAACGGTTCTTTGTGCCCATCCAGACTTTGCCCGTATGGTGTAGGCAGGTGTCTGCTCGACAACCATAAGCTTTCTGAGCAGTTCATATGAGGAATGTTTACACGAAAACGATTTCGCCCATAGTCTCTTCAGAAAGGCGATTTGTTCAGTGGCACTGATTTTGAGATCACCCTCCAACCAGAACGTGGTTAACTCCGGGCCAACCTGCTCATTGCCGTATTTTAGCTTTTCAAGATAGGAAACGTACGTGTCTCTTCCAATTCGCTTGGCCACTTCCTGATAAAACCAGACACATGAAGATGGAAAGGCCGTTTCAATAGATTGATTTTTATTCCAAGCCGGCAGTCCTTTGTCCTTTCCGTCCCATTTTATGGGCGTTCTTTCATTGGCTACTGCAGCTTCCTCAAGTGCGATAAGAGTGTTTGGTATCTTGAAAGTTGATGCAGGAACAAACCGGGTTCTGGCTCTTTCGTCATTGTGAGTGTATGTTTTACGCCCATCCCGCGATGATATAACGATTGTACCGAAAAGATTCTTCTCCTTGAAGAGGTTGGCAATTTCCAAATCTTCACCGTGTGCTGACGGGACGAGAGGAAAAAGAACCAATGCAACGACGCAAAACACAATGTGGCTCATCTGGCTCAAACCTTTAGTCATAAAGCAGCATCCTGTTCCATCGAACGAGCTTTATTGAGTGCGTCGATAGCAGAGCATGCCGACTATCAAGTTTCAGGTTAGAAATAGGTTAGAAAAAAATAACAATGGGCTACAGACCTAAATCTGTAACCCATTGATTTCTATGGCGCGCCCGGAGGGTCTCGAACCCCCGACCTACGGATTCGAAGTCCGGCGCTCTATCCAACTGAGCTACGGGCGCAAAAAAAATGGGGTGAGTGATGGGAATTGAACCCACGACACCCGAGGCCACAACCCGGTGCTCTGCCAACTGAGCTACACCCACCGCAATCGGAATTGATGCATCGATAACATCCTTTTTTACCAAAGACTTGTATTTAGATCAAGGGGAAAAATTAAAAAAATAAAATCGGGTGTTTGGTGCAAAGGCCGGCGGACCGATGGATGGGCGGCGGCCGAAAACGACCGGCTGCGACGGTGGGGTCCTGGCGGATGCGCAATCGGGTATTGAAACCCCGTGTAAAGTTGAATAGAAAGGGGGCTACCGGCAGTTTGGCTGCCACAACCTTGAGCGCATCGACGCATCCGGGGATCATCATCATGAACCCGTTCATCCTTTTTTTCATTCGGGCCATACTGGGAGTTGCCATCGCCGTTGTCATCACGCGCATGTTCCGGGGGGAGGCGAGCGCCATATACGTCGCCGGCCTGGCGGTCATCATGGTGGGGCTGGCCTATGCGCTGGAGCACTATCGCAAGCGCAAGCGGCCGTGAGCATCTTAACCCGAACATTTCATGAAAATTTTCACCCTGCGGGCGAGCCGATCTGGCCGCATCCGCTGCGTTGCGGGCCATTCGCTGTACCATAGTACAGCTTCATGGCCCGACGCCTTGCGGCTGCAGCCACCTCGACTCCTGAAATGTCCGGGTTAGGTACCCATGGGCGCCCCACAAATTGCATGTCGAATCGTAAGCAGGTAGATAGACTGAAGCTGCGCACCTCTTTCATCAGGAGCTTCCAAAATTGAAACAGATCATTTTAGGCACCGCCGGCCACATCGACCACGGCAAGACGTCCCTGGTGCGGGCGGTCACCGGTATCGACACCGACCGCCTGAAGGAGGAAAAGCTGCGGGGGATCACCATCGAGCTGGGCTTTGCCCATCTCGACCTGCCGAGCGGCCAGCACTTGGGGGTCGTGGATGTTCCCGGCCATGAAAAGTTCGTGAAAAACATGGTGGCCGGCGCCACGGGGATCGACATCGTCGCCATGGTGATCGCGGCCGACGAGGGCGTCATGCCCCAGACCCGGGAGCACATGGAGATCTGCACGCTGCTCGGCGTGCGCCACGGGCTGGTGGTCTTGACCAAGGTCGACCTCGTCGACGAGGAGATGCTGGAACTCGCGACAGAGGACGTCCAGGAGTTCACCCGCGAGACCTTTCTCGAAAACGCGCCCGTCATCCCGGTCTCCTCGGTCACCGGCCAGGGGCTGCCCGAGTTCACCCAGGCCCTCGACGCGCTCGCCCGGCAGATCCCGGATCGGCCGCCCTCAAGCCTCTTCCGCCTGCCCGTGGACCGCGTCTTCACCATGAAAGGCTTCGGTACCGTCATCACCGGCACCCTCGTCTCCGGGAGGATCCAGGTGGGGGACGCCGTCATGGTCTACCCCTCCGGCATCACCTCCAAGGTCCGGGGTATCCAGGTCGAAAATCAGAGCGTCCAGACGGCCGAGAGCGGCATGCGCACCGCCATCAACTTCCAGGGTCTGGACAAGGAGGCGGTGCAGCGCGGAGACGTGCTCGCAATCCCCCAGGCGCTCCGGCCGAGCTACATGGTGGATATCCATTTCCGCTACCTGGCAAGCAACGGCCGGCCCATCAAGAACCGCACCCGCGTCCGGCTCCACACCGGTACCTCCGAAATCCTCGGCAACCTGATCCTGCTCGAGCAGGACGAGCTTGCACCCGGGCAGGAAACCGTCGCCCAACTGCGGCTGGACACGCCGGTGGCCGTCGTCAGGGACGACCACTTCGTCGTGCGCAGCTACTCGCCGGTGCGCACCATCGGCGGCGGACAGGTCCTGAACCCCATCCCGCCCAAGCACAAGCGTTTCAAGGCGGAGGTGGTGCAGGGGCTGCGGGGGATCCTCTCGGGCGGGCCGGAGCAGCTCGTCGGTTTCCACATCGCCGCCTCCGGCCCGTTGGGGGCCACCTTTACGGACCTGCGGCTGATGACGTACCTGACGGACAAGCAGCTCGACGCAACCCTCCAGAACCTGATGAGCGCACGCACCATCATCCAGGTGGACAAGGAGAGCCGGACCTTCGTGCACAAGAGCAGTTTC
>Ga0105098_10000279_pt1 | contig 16886 bp, 18 predicted proteins | sample PPLLak21cMay2015_FD_79137 | JGI IMG/M metagenome (GOLD analysis project Ga0105098, IMG submission 79137) | Freshwater sediment microbial communities from Prairie Pothole Lake near Jamestown, North Dakota, USA - PPLs Lake P7 Core (1) Depth... | ecosystem: Environmental > Aquatic > Freshwater >... | reverse complement strand
TCAACGGGACCTCATCCTGCGGAGGTCCAGCTCAGGGAGGAACGGAGTCGGCACTTCAACGAGAGATACGGCAGCTTCAATCAGGAACTTGCCGTCGAGTCTTACACTCGTTTGGAGAGGATTGCTGACCGGGGCATCGCTGACCCGGATGGCAAGCTGAACGGCTTCTCGCGTAAGGCCATCGTGAAAGAGTCGTTGGCCGAGCTCGACGAACGGTTGGGGGAGGATCAGCAACTCAACCAGACACTGCGCCAGCTGTGGAGGCGTGCAACCGTCGGCGGGTTTACGAAGGAGCACAAAGAGGCGATTCTCAACGCGCACCTCTCGCGTGCAAAGCAGCTCCTTCCCGGCATCCGAAATCGCATGGTGGCGGAGGCCCTCGGCCAAAAGGTCGCGGGAACCAACAACAAGAAGAAGCGTGACATTCCGAGCGGCGGTCGAGGAGCGGTTGGCCAGCGTGGGATGGGGAGGATCAATCCCCGGACCATCGACTGGTCGAAGACCTCGGACGAAGATATCCTCGCTGGGAAGGTCACGACGAGGAAGTAACAATCATGGCGCAGACTGAACTTCAGGTCAACGCCACCGAGCTGGAAAACGTCCAGGAGAAGGTCCCCGTTCTGTTCGAGCGGGAAGCCACCTTCTACTCGCAAATCGAGAAGAGGCCAGTCGACAAGGTCTCAGCTCGGGACATGCGGGTCCCCCTGGAGATTTCACCCGGTGGTCTCTTCGGGCACTTCGAGCCCGCAGGTGGTGATCTGGGACGCGGTGAAGGTCCGGAGTTCGACAAGGCTCTGGTCTCAACCACGAACCTGAAGCACGCTGTGGAATGGCAGACCAAGGCCCAGTGGGCCACCGACGATGCGCGGAAGGCTCGCATCAACACCTTCCGTCACATGATGGCGACCTCCATGAAGGAGTTCCGTCGTGCGGTGGATTCGCTGTGCATGACGAACGGCACGGGCACGATGGCGACCATCGGTGGTTACTCGACCGCCGGTGGCAAGGACACGTTCACCCTCAACGCGACGGGTGACGGGTTCGGCGCGCGCCTGCTCCGGAAGAAGCACTTCTACAGCGTCTACGATGCCACGCTGACGACTCGGCGCGTCTTCGTAGGTGCTGGAACGGTTGGTGGTGAAGCGCCGCTGGAGTATTACGACGGTCCCAACAAGACCGTGCGCTTCAACGGTGCCATCACCACGCCGGTGATTGGAGACAAGATTGTCGTCTCCGGCCTCACCGCGACGCCTCCGGTATCCCTCCTCGGGGTGCCGTATCACCACAACAACGCGAGCGTCGGCTCGTGGCTCGGCATGGACCGCAACCTGATTCCCGAAATCAGGGCGAACCGTGTCGCAGCGGCGAACTCCGCCTTCGCGATTCCGTTCCCTCGTCTCGCAGTCAACAAGGTGTCCGACCGTGTTGGCTTCGACAGCGTGATGAAGATGGAAGCCTGGATGCACCCCTGTCAGGTGCAGGCATACGAAGAGTATGGCCAGCTGGTCTCCATCATCAACAAGCAGGCGAAGGAGGAAGGCCTCAACGTCTACTTCAACGACAACATGCAGATGGCCGGTGTGGGCATCCGCAAGTCGAACTCGTGGGACAAGACCCGAATCGACATGATCGTGAAGGAAGTGTGGGGCCGCGCCGAGATGAAGTCACCGGGGTTCTACGATGTCGACGGCCGGAAGGTCTTCGAGATTCGTGGTGCATCGGGCGGCGTTGCGGCAAGCCAGGTGTATTACATCGTGGCGAGCTTCAACCTGTTCGTCAACAACCCGGCGGCTTGCGTCTACATCGACCAGCTGGCCGTTCCAGCAGGCTACTAGTCCGAGTAGGGTGGGGGCGAGTCAACGGGAGGCTCGCCCTCATCAGGCACCGATATGGATACGAAACTTCTCAAGCAGGCGAACGACCTTCTGGCGCGAGAGCTGGGAGAATCGCTGTTTGCTGGCAAGCCCAACTTCAGGGTCATCTGGTCGACCGGAGAGACGGAAAAGAGACTTGGAACCTTTAGTGATTATTACGGAAAGATATTCCTCCGTTGTGTCACTGAGGTTCGAACTGTCTTGAAGTATCCCAACGATCAGGACCGTTTCATCTTAGAGCGGATTCAATCAGCAGTCGGTAATCCCGAACTCACGGAGGAGTACTCCTACGAACCGCTCTACGTTTTCAAGGACAAGCGTGGCTTTCATCTGCCCCTGAACATGAGGGTCATTGAGTTCTTCATCAAGCGCATCAAGGAACCGCCAGATGCTGCAACGCTGCGAACGCAGATGGAGGACGAAATTGCAGCGGAAGAAGAACGAGAGGTAGCAGAGTTCCTCGATATTCTGCACGACGTGGGGCGTTCACCCCTCTTTGCTTACGAAGACTCCGTGTTCATGGATTCGACGAAGCGGAAAGTAGACTAATGGAATCGGCAACGCTTATCTCAATCGTCCCGTGCCCCATTCGAGAGCAGAAGCCCATCCTCCCGTCCGAATTCTACCTGGAGGCTGGAAGTTTCGACAAGCCGTCGATTCTGCTCGTGGGCAAGGGAATCAACGACATTTACGTCGGCGAGGGTCGTGGACAGGCTGGCCCGGAACGGTCGGTCATTCGCGTCCCTGTCGAAGCCGACGTCATCGCAGCGGCTATCGTGGTCGACTGGATGGAAGCTCAGTATGGCGTCGTAATGCCTGACGCCAAGCCGGGATTCTTCTGGGTGCCCGGCCACGTCACCGTCGCGTCACTGGGCAAGGAGCTCATCGAAGCCAACGAGCATCAGAAGCTCTGGTTTCAGAATCTGGTGAAGCTCGCCGACGACGACTGGAACAAGTTCCGGCAGCACAAGACCATCTCGGACATCCAGCGCTACGCTTGCAACGCGCTGAAGCTCGAACGGCCGTGGCTGCTGGACAACGAAATCGTCCAGGCCATGAGCGAGTGCCCCTCGTGTTTCGAGAAGGTGAATCCGAAGGCCATCGTGTGCTCTCATTGCTCGTATGTGCTCGATGAGGAACGGCACAAGGCAATGACCTACGCGAGAGCCTAAAGTTCAGCGGGTGAACAAATGCCTGATACCGCGCAGCAGGTAGTCGAGGAATCTCAAGGGTTGCTGAACGACCTTCCGGGGACGTTCTACACCTTCGATGCTCTCCTCCCCTACCTGAACAAGGCTTACCGTGAGCTGCAGGATTACTACAATCTGCACGGCCTGAAGACCACGGTAGACGTGTCCGCTCTGATAATCGTCCCAGCGAACACAGAAGTTCTGCTGAACGTCCCCGCAGACCTTTTGCGTCCCATCACGTTATCGGAGCGGACAGTGGGGTCTCGGGAGCAATTCGTTGAACTGGACGAGCGTTCTTGGGAACCTGACGAAGTTCCAACGACTCACTTGCGCATCTGGGTCTGGCGTGAGGAGACTATTTTCTTTCGCGGTGCAACGGCTGACCGCGAGCTCAGGATTCGTTATGTCAAGTCGCTTTCGGCTCTTAACGGGGCTGCGAGCATTATCGGCATAACGAATAGCAAGTCAGCACTCGCAGCGCGCACTGCTGCATTGGGCGCGCGCTACATCGGTGAGAATCCGACGCGGGCTGACGAACTCGACTCGGAGACAGGTAGAGCCTTGGATAGGCTGATCGTCACGGCGATTCGACAGAATCAAGGATTGCCGACACGGCGACGGCGAACTCGGTATCGGGTTCCTAACTAAGGAGAAGTCAGATGTTTCAGGGATTTGTCAGCAAGCGTTCTGAGAGGGTCGTCGCGTCGGCAGCCACCATCGCTGCGGATGCGGACACTCTCGTCGTCACCGGCACAGCGGCCATCGCCAACATCACGCCGAAGGTGGGAGGCATCGCCAACCAGGAGGTCACGCTGATTCCTCTGGCTGCGGCGACCCTCGTGGCGACTGGCAACATTGCGGTTGCCGTCGTGCTGGTTGTCAATCGCGCGCAGAAGTTGCAGTTCAGCAAGTCACAGGGAAAGTGGTATCCGTTGATCGGGGCGGTCTAAGATGCAAAAGGACCACCTCCCGATAACCGTCGACAGCTTCCGGGGCACGTTTGACCGGGGCGAGGATGATGTCTGCCCACAAGACCACTTCCTCGACTCGTTGAATGTCGTCTTCACGGAGCATGGCGTCGAGACTAGGAAGGGAACGGTCGAGCATCTTGTAGTCTCCGATATTCACCGGATAGCATCCTATAAGAGGATTGGCGAGGCTGATCGGTTGCTCATTCTGGATAGCGTCGGACGCATCTGGGATTCAACCAGTCTAGCCGTGCCAATCCTCAACATTCCCGGCATGACCGACTTTGGTATGGTGTCGCTTTATAACAGAGCATACATCACGCCACACAACAGTAACAAAGGTCTACCCGGCCAGAAGGTCTATGTCTACGAAGGCTCCGGCGTCGCTCGACCTGCGGCTGGCGCTGCACCCATTGGCTCACCAATCATCGCGACTACCTCGACGGAAGTCGGTAGCGTGGAGATTGGTAAGCATCTCTTTGCTGTTTCATACGAGACGATTTCAGGCTTCTTAACTCAGCCCGGACCAGCGACGTTCACGCTCTACGATGCGCCGGGAGGAAAGAAAGTCAACCTTAGCAACATCCCGATTGGCCCCGCCGGCACCGTCGCGCGCGTTCTGTTGGCGACGAAGAAGCTCGCGACGAACTATGCAGGCGATGCCAAGAACCAGGAATTCTTCTCTATCCCGAATGGACGCATCGGAGACAACGTAACGACGGTTCTCACTGTCGACTTCTTTGATGCTGACCTTCAGGCTGGCGTTGACTATCTGCTCGACCAGCTCACTGAGATTCCTGCAGGCGTGGGCATCGGTGTCTACAAGAGTCGTCTCGCTGTGTGGGGAACGGACACCAATGAGTCTGCGGTCTATCTTTCGGAACCTGGCCAACCGGAATCGTTCTCGGCGACCGAAGGATTCGTTCTTGCTTTTCCTGGTGATGCCTCGGGAGGAGTCAAGAACTGTGTCGAGTTCCGCTCCCAATACTATCTACTCAAGGGAGGCGGAAAGACCTACGTCACCAACGAAATCGGAGATTCTCCAGCCTTCTGGGAGGTCACGAACGTTGACCTTAGCATTGGAGCGGAGTGCCATTCTATCGCGAAAGTGCTAGACCAGAACGGTGCAGCGCTGGACAACTTCTTCTCGGCCGACAGGTCTGGGCTCTACCTCTTCAATGGGACGTTCAGCAACAATGAACTATCAAGGAAAATCTCGGATATCTGGCGTCGTATCAACCGTCTGGCGCTCAATCAGGTCGAAATCGTCTATGACCCGATTAAAGCACTTATCTACTGTGCTGTTCCTCTCGATAGCGCTGTCACTCCTACTCATCTTCTTGTGGGCGATGTAGACGACGGCATCGACCCGGACAACATTCGCTGGACCACGTGGACCTTTCCCAAGCGTGCCACGTCAATCGTCGTTGATTTGAACTCGATCAGCAAGCGGACACAGTTTCGTTTCGGGTCGATGGACGACAACGTCTATACCTATGATGAGGGTGTGCTGGATGACTTTGGAACCGCAATCGAGAGCTTCGTCGAGACTGCTCTCTTGCCTCCCGATTCGCCAGACACAGACCCTGTCATCTATCAGTTCGGGCATCTGCAGATTCGAGCGAAGGGCCAGGGAGCACTCAACATCACGATAACGGGAATCGATCGCGCGCGCTCTGCACAGCCAGCCGGTATGGGTCTCAGCCCTCAGCCCGGTCGAACGCTGGAGAGGATGTTGAACTTCCAAGACGAGCGGGCGTCTGTGAAGATTCACACCAATGGTGCGGCGGATTACTTCAAGCTCACTCGCCTGAAGCTCTACGCTACAATGCTCTGGGTTGGTCGAGTTAACACGTAATGTCTACGACTCGCATCACCACGTTCGCCTCGCTGGTTGAAGGCTATCAGCATACAGACCCCAAGCTGTATCAGATACTGACTGCCTTCGTCCAGACGATTGGTGAGCTGCAAGCAACCGTAGACCCCATCGTCCGGCAAATCACGGACACGTCTGGGACGATAGGCGCGATTCCGACGTCGCCAACGGTTATCGGTTATGAGATTCTTCAGAAGTCGGTCCTTAGGATTTTCTGGTCAGGTGCTCAGAATGCCGCGTCTTACGAGGTTCGCAAGGGAACGGTCTGGGAGACTGCATTTTTCGTGGCCGCGACGCCGCAACAAGAAGTGCGACTGGACCCGATTCTGGTGGGTAATCATACGTATCTGGTCAGGTCTCGGAATGGACTGGGAGCCTACTCGACGGCTTTCCTTGCAGTCCTCGTAACGATTCCGTCTATTCCGACGCCTTCGATCAATGCACAAGTTATCGACAACAACGTCCTGCTGCGCTACAATCGACCGAACTCGACATGGAGAATCAATCACTACGACGTCTATCGAAACAACGTCCTGATTGGTTCCATCGCGGGCGAGTTCTTCGTCTGGTTTGAGGCTGCAGCAGGCACGTTCACGTATGGTGTTGAGGCTGTTGACATTGCAGGAAATCGTAGTCCAAGAGCAACGACCAGTGCTGATGTCAGACAGCCTCCCGATTTTGAGCTTGAGGACATTCGTCACTCGCTTCTAGGTGGATACCACGAAAACGCTCTCATCTATGGTTCTCCTGCGCTTGGTTGGGACTACACGGATGCGCAAGGATGGGCCACTGAAGAATACGTTTGGTTTGCTGCTAACACCGGCAAACTCCTTGTCTGTATTGATGAGGATGACACGTGGACCACACACTTCACCGAGGACGCTTGGGACCAGCCGTCTGACCAAGTAGGTGCTGGATTTCCACTCTATATCCAGCCCGGTGCGCTCGATGCACTCTATCGGGAGACCATCGACTACGGAGCCATATTCAACAACGTCATCATGAACATCAGCTGGCTACTACAGCAGCTGAATAGTGCAGGCGTTGTCAGTGTTGTGTGCTCAGTGGAGACTTCGCTCGACAACGTCACGTGGGAGCCTCCAGTAGTCGGCGCGTCGATTTTCATTACGAGCTTTCGATATGCTCGATTGACGTTTGATTTCACGTCGAGTAATGCGAAGGCTCTAGCAGTCTTCTCGGATTTGACGCTTTCTCTTGACGTCAAGAAAGAGATTGACTCGGGATTCGTCAATGCGCTATCGACCGACGTGGGTGGAACCCAGGTCGTGTTCAACAAGGACTTCAAAGACGTCGACTCGATAACGGTTACTCCAACAAAGAGTCCAGAGCCGCTCAATGCTATCTACGACTTCATAGACGTGCCGAACCCCACAGAGTTCAAGGTGCTCGTTTATGACAGCATTGGATCACGAGTCACTTGCGTCTGTAGCTGGAAAGCTCGAGGAATAGTCTAATGGCAACTCGCTGGATGAAGTGGAACGAAGGCACGCACATCTTCGAATACTCGACTGATGGCGTCGTCTTCAACCCGCTCCCACTGGACGCGAGCATTCTCACGCAGGGAACCATCGACCCCGCGAGGCTTCCTGCAGGTATGCCATCAGGTGATGGTAACAACGTCTGGACTGGTGCGAACATCTATTCAGGCGTAGAGCCGAAGTTGCGTTTCAACGAGACTGACCAAGCTGTCGGCTCGAAGAATTGGGAGATTGGTGCAGTTGACGGATTCCTCAGGATTCGTGGATTGGATGACTCATACGCCACTCCGGTCGAGGTGTTCAGCATCTCCCGCGGCGGCAGTATGGTTATTACTGGTGTTGGCACTACTGTTCACAGGCTGAACTCCAACGTTGCCGGTCCAAACCTCCTGGACATGTCCAATCCAAACGCCGCTGCAGGTGCTTACACAGGCCTGACGTTTGCGAATGACCAAGGTATCCAGCGCACCTTTCTGATTCAAACGTCGGCTGCCTTTGCAACAGCGGGTTTTGTTGCAGACGGATTTAACATCGCCTCGAACGGCGTTGGCGGTGTCAATATCAGTGGTGCAGTTATCAGATTTAAGACTGGCGGCACTGATCGTCTGGTAATCAATTCCACAGGTGCTACCTTTGCTGTCCCAATTGTAGAGGCTACTCGTGCCACTGCAATGGGCTATTGGGTAGCGAATCCATATGTCGCCGGTGACTTCACAGCGAGTGCTGGCACGTGGACGGTGGATGCAGGAGATATGAGTTCATTCCGATACATGATAATCGGAAAGACTCTGTTCTACAGCATTCGATTGCTGAACACATCAACCAGTGCTGGCATGGGAACACAGCTTAAGATAAAAGTTCCCGGTGGATTCAGTTGTCCGACAGTCGGCCTCGGATCGGTTCACTTCAGGATGGGTTCTGTTTATGAGACTGGCATCATAACCGTTCAGGCTACGGACATGATTCTGTTTCGACAGGATTTCTCCGCCTCCTTTGTTTCAAGCATAGCAAATGCGTTTGATGTCAGAATCGAAGGATTCTTCGAGATTTCGAACTAGGAGGTTCTATGTCACTACAGTCCGCCCATGAACTCACCAACGACCCCAACTTCAGGGGTAAGGTGACAGTCGCGCTCGCATCCGTCTGCAGAAAGATTGTGGACGAGAACACTCAGACGGACGAGGGACAAGCTCGAAAGTTCCTTGCCCAGGAGATTCTCCACAACATCCCACACTACTCCGAGCGCGCATGGCCGATCATCGCCGCCGACCCGACTATTGACACTTCGTCGAGCGACGAGCAGATTGTCATTGCCGTTCGCAAGGCCGTCTACGCGCTCGTCCGATAGGAGCCTTCGATGCCGCTTAACGTCGACGTAACTCAGGCCCTGACACTATTGGGCCACAAGACATTGGAACTTGAACTTCTTCGTTCACAGTGTGAACAAATCTCGGAGGAGTTCAACAAGGTCCAGCTGGAAAATCAGGAACTCAAGAAGCGCATTATCGAGCTTGAGGGGCAACCGAGAGAGGTTGCAGCAGCACTGCGCGAGGTCAAGTAATGGCTGATTGGTCTCTGCCTACGCTGGCGAGTCTCTACACCGACTTCGTGGCGGAGGTCGACGCTCGCCTGAACGACTCGGCACAGATGTTCTCGGGTGGGCCGTCCAATCAACCAGTCGGCTCTATCCGTTACTTCCGCGCGACCAACGTCTTTCAGGAGTGGGATGGTGCGCAGTGGATTGACAAGGTTCTCTCGATTGCCGGTGGTGGAACTGGCGCGACCACTGCGGCTGGTATCCGGACGAATCTTGGCCTCGGGACGATGTCCATTCAGAACGCGAATGGAATTAACGTCACAGGTGGAACACTCACTGGCATCTCTGCTCTTGGGATGACAGGTGACATCTCGTTCGTGGCAGACAATGCCAACAAGATTGGAAGCAATGCCAATCGACCAGCAACAATCTACGTGCGGTCGGGTATGGTCATTCCTGTTGGTGCTGATAAGTTCGCAACGAGCTAATGGCTAAGCTCCCAGGTAGCCTTTGGATAGAAGGCGATTATCTCCACTTCGTTCCGGATGACGGTAGCGAGTGGAGGTATATTGGTTCATTTGTCACAGATGTGCCGAGTGCCATTCCTGGGTCATTGTGGATTGAAGGAGACTATCTTCATTATATCGATTCAAGTGGTCAGGAGCGGCGCATCGAGAATACTTTCATCAAGACCACGACTGGTATTGCTGGTAGTGTTTGGGTTGATAATCAGAAGCGAATCGCTTGGCTTGCATCTGACAAAGGGCATCGACAGGGTCATACGGATGTGGCTCACGTTGACCACACGGATGCGACTCACAGCGATACCGGACACGGTGACTTAGTTCATACAGACGTAGCGCACTCAGACTCATCACATCAGGACCATACTGATAACACTCATACGGACGTTGCTCATCAAGACGTTACTCACGTTGACCATCAGGACAACGACCATAACGATACAGCGCACAAGGATAGTCATACAGACGTTACGCACGTTGATACACATAACGACCAGAACACTTCGCACCTCGATGGGCATGGAGACAATGCTCACGGTGATCAAGTATCGCAATACTCAGACCACTATGATGGTCGGTATCATAACGACTACGCGCCTATCCATACTGACTTCCCACATCAGGACATTCACAATGACACTGTGCATGGGGATTCACACGGTGACGTAGCGCATCAGGATGTGGCACATCAAGACACAGCGCATTCTGATCATACTGATAACGACCATGATGACACGGCTCACAAGGACGTGGCACACAGTGACGTAAGTCACAATGATCACAAGGATGGTCATGGTGATACACCATTCAACGACGTGGCTCACATCGACGTGGACCATGTTGACACAGGGCACAACGACCACGGTGACATAGCATCTATCGTTCAACCAGAATTCGTGGAGTAGGACATGCCTGCATCACTCAGCATTGGAATCACTCACGCAATCGCGGATAACGTCGTTCGCGCGCTGCCGAGTCGGAAGTGCCGACTGTTCGTAACTCCAGGAACAGCAACTTCTATCGACATCAGCAACAACTTCGACATGACCGGCGCGAAGAACAGCGTCGTTGCTACCGGAGCGGCATTCTCGGAATCCGGCGTCGACGTGGCGGCGGGATTCCTGCGAGTCAACGGCGGCACCGCGAACGTCCGGTTGACAGCATGAGCGTAGAGGTCAATCCAGTCGGCGTAGCATGTAACATTGGTTGCACCTATTGCTACGAGAATCCCATGCGTGACGCGAAGAACGTCAACGTCCCATGGGACTGGGAGAAGGTGCGCGCCGAGCTGGACAAGCATGGGTCATTCTCTTTGCACGGAGGTGAACCACTTCTAGCTCCGTTCAGTCGCGTCGAGCAGATACTGAAGTACAGCTTTGAGCGTGACGGTAGCTCTGGTATCCAGACTAACGCTACACTCATTACGGAGGCGCACATTGATTTGTTTAAGAGATATCGAACGCATATCGGCATCTCTTGCGATGGCCCGGAAAGATGCTCTGATGCGCGCGCAGCAGGAACACAGGAAGAAACTCGCGTGGCAACTAAGAGAACAACGGATGCTATCGAGAAGCTCCACCAAGAGGGACTCGCCGTCTCTCTGATTACCACACTTTGGAAGGGCAACTGCGACGAGGAATCGTTCCAGATGCTCTGCGACTGGTTCCTCAGATTGGACAAGCTCGGGTTGAGGTGGGTGAATTTGCATTATCTAGAGGTTGACGGGGTCAAGGCTTCTAAACTACGCGTCGATATGCCGCTCCTTATCGAACGTATGAAGCAACTCATGTCCCTCGAGAGGCAGTTCACTCACCTCAAGTTTAACAACTTCAGGGAATACAAGGCTCTCCTAAAGCGCTCTGGAGAGCCTACGAACTGTGTTTGGCATGCCTGTGACTCGTTAGCTACCGCTGCAGTTCAAGGCATTAACGGCCAAGGACAGCTGACGAATTGCAATCGCACGAACAAGATGGGCGTCGATTGGACAAAGTCCGACACTACAGGTATCGAGCGACAACATGCGCTCTACAACACGCCCTACAAGTATGGTGGTTGCAAGGGGTGCCGCTTCTTCCTCATGTGTAAGGGCGAGTGTCCAGGCACTGGAATCGATGGTGATTGGCGCAACAGGACAGAACACTGTGGCGTCATCATGGCCATCTTTGAGCACTACGAGAACTTGATGTTGGAACTCGGGGAGACTCCAACGTCATTGCATCCTGACCGAGAGAAGTGGGAACGAGCTTTCCTAAGTGCTGGGAAACAGAGCATATCTCATGCTGATTCCCCACATGGGGATTCGCACGGCGATCACACAGATACTCGAGTGCAAGCTATTGCAGAGGTGAGACGATAATGGAAACGGCACCGTTCAGACTTGAAGACTTTACTCGGGTGCAGTGGGCACCGGGCGCGCGCAACGTCTGGGAGCCCCGTGTTCGACAGGTGTCGCAGTCGTATCAAGACATTGAGATTGACCTCGTGGGTGCTGGTTTCAAGGCTGGAGCACTGCTCGTGGTCCCTCCTGAACGGATGGCCGAGGTGTCTCGCCGTGCCAGCACCCACGGGCTCGTCGCGCTCGTTCTTGCTCAGCAGGGTAGGAGTGACCTTTCCTATGCCGCGACCTCTCAGCCTTACGTTGAAGGCGGACCATTCAACTATCGTGTTGCAGTCTGCAAGCCCGCTGTTACCAGTCTTTGGATTTCAGCGTGGACCGAATCCGACGATGAAGAAATCGGTGTCCTCTTGGGATATCCTGAGTGCTGTCGTCGATTCTTCAAAAATACCTGGGTGGCGAAGGGACAAGTAGACACCACTTGGGAACAAGCTCTAAGCACTGCAACGGACCCGGATGCCGATGTCATCACTGTTAGTCCAGACCCTGCTTGCAACGTTACCCTTCGTCATCTTGGGCTTCGATGGGTGTCTCATCTCCCTTGCAGCTTTAAGTGTGAAGCGACTAGGGCTTACGTTGCAGACGCATCACAACTCATCAGGACGAACTATTACGAGCAATATCGAACCCTCAGTGAAGCCTTACAGTGGCCTGTGAAGTGGACGGCGCTACATGGTATCGCTGAGATAGTGACGCCGGTGTGCCGTATCATCTCGCGCACCGATGCGACCTATACCAAGCGAACCATTATCCAGAATGGGCCATTGTATCCTGATGAGGGCGCGCGAGGCAACGAGTTTCCCTTCAGGACACAAACCAAGAAGGTCAAGTTCCTGTCGAAGGATACGTGGACTCTGAATGGCTTTGGCTCATATGAGGCCATGACCCAGGCTCACAACCTCGTAGTTGCTGCGGCCAAGGATTGTCGAGGTAGGTCGATTCTGGACCTCGGATGTGGGACTGGCGAGCTTCTGCGGATTTACAAGGGAATCGCTTCTGAGTTGAATGGTGTCGAGATAAACACCGAGGCGGTTATCAAGGCGCAGAAGATTGCGAATGTTCGCTGTATGAACATTTTCGACCCTCGTGTTTTCGACCGCAAGTTCGATGTGGCTTTCATTTCTGTGCAGCGGTTCATGGAGGCGCCCAATCGTCAGCAGTTCTTGGAGCGTCTCAAGTCTCATACGAAGGCGACGGTCTTCTACTCTTACGGGGAGATGGACGGATGGAAAGCAATCGGGAGAACTCCAGACTTGCTGATAGGTCCGAACTCGGCGGAAAGAGTGGACTGGTAGTTAGGAGATACCATCCGATTGATCTGAAGCAGATTGATGAGCTTTGGCAAAAGCATCACTCACTTCAGTTCTCGTTGCCGAAACTGACGCCGTCAATCATCGACTGCATTGTTGAAGACGAGAATGGCATCATAGCGTTTGGGAACTTGAAGGTCTACGCCGAAACGGTCATGGTCATGGACCATGATAGAACGGCGAGACTAAGGGCTAGGGCGTTCCGTGAGATAATGCCAGTGGCAATCATGGGAGCGCAGCGTGCAGGTATCAACGAGATACATGCCGTCACTCAGGATCCGGATTTCGGTGTCGTAATGCGGAAACACTACGGATTCAGGGATGTTCTCGGCGAGCATCTCATTAAGGATGTGGAGTGATGGTAATGACAGCAGTAGTCATCCTGTTGCTCTGTGCGGCAGCTTGCCTCCTCGCCCACGTCGTCAAGCCCGCCGTCCCCCTGTGGCCTGCAATCTTGTTCGTGCTCGTTGCAGTCCTTGTGTCCGTTCTACCGAAGTAAGCGAGGATTGACATGGGAAGCGGTGGAGCTGCAAAGAAGCAGACGAACAAGATGCTCGATGACCAAGCCAAGTGGGCGAGGTCAGGAGCAGACGCTTACAACGCCATTGCTCAGCCACAACAGCAGCAGGCGGTGAACGCGGCGAACAACATCCAACAGTCTGCCTACGACAACTTCAACAGGGTTGGTCAGGGCGCTGGCTGGATCGACCCGAAGATGCGCGAGGCCTACCTGAATTCCATCGGAGTCGGTGGTGGTCCAGGTGGCGGTGGTGGAGGTGGTGGCGGAACGTCTGTCACGCCGAAGTATGGCAAGGTGAGCGGTCTCTACGATGAGTTCTCCAGCAAGACCGGAGGAGTCGACGCAGCACCTATCCGTGCGGCGATGGCAGGGATGCGCTCTGTCGCTGGTGACGGTGGATGGTCCACTGCCGACCGAGCAAAGCAAGACGCCCTCATCGCGCAGATGGAAGAGATGGGCCGAACTGGTGGCCTATCCGCTGACGACATGCTTCGGATGCGTGGCGGTGGCATTTTCGAGGACTACCAGAAGACCGGTGGATACACCGACGCACAGCTTGGCGACATCCGAGCGCGAGCCAACTCGACTCTCCCCGCCTTCTACGACCAAGTCCGACAAGGACAAAATCGTATGGCGAGCATTCAGGGAGGCAACCCCGCTGCATCGGCGGCAATGGCTGCTCGACTGGCTCGTGAGCAGGCAAAGGGGATGCGCGAGCAAACTCTCGACACCGAGCTGGGCCTATCTGATCGTATCAGGGAAGGCAAGCAGTGGGGTGCTGAGGGTGGTGCCCAAGCCGAGGGTGCGCTTCAATCTCTGCGGACTGGCAACATGATTTCGGGTCAGCGAGGTGCAGCGGACACTCGTGGCGGGATGCTCAACAGCATCGCCCAGAATCGGACTGCTGCATCGTCAGGCTGGACACAGGGCGAGCTGGGACTCGGTGGACTCATTCAGGAAGGTCGCCAGTTCGGAACCAAAGGTCTGGAAGGCATTGCCGACAAGCAGGCCGCGGCCGCTCGGGCCAACGCTGCATCTCGCGCGGCAAGCAACGCAGACCAGACCCGAGGTCTCCAGTGGCTTGCGAACTTCGAGTCTGGCAACACGATGGATGCCGGAGGCGGCATGGTCGATCTCTATCGTGCTGTGCCTGGCGAAGTCAACATGTGGAACAATGCACTCCTCGCCAATCGTGGCCAGCAGGGTCGGGATGTGGAGTCCGTGGCCGGACAGAGGATGCAGAACAATCCACAGCGTGACTGGATGTCCACTGTCGGTGGCCTTGTTGGGGCCGCTGCAGGAGGCATGACAGGACTCGGGGCACTCGGCGTCGGTATGCCCAAGAAGAAGGCTGGCGGCGGCGGTGGCGGCTACTACAGTGGCGGATACGTAGGAGAATAGCCGTGCCATACGAAGCGTTCGCACCATACCGGTCCCGAGTCCAGAATCAGTTCGACTCCATCAATTTCGGAGCCAACGTTGACCAAGAGGGATACGGAACTTCGCTGGACGATTGGCGAAGTCAGGTCCAAGACGAGCCCGACCGGAACCCGATGAGTGGCTTCATGGAAAGTCTCCGTGGAGCCTACGGGAAGACGCCTGCGCTCGACGAGTATCGCAGCTACCTCAAGAGCTCGCCACAGGCGGCCGACTATGCACCAGGCAAGTGGGACCGTCTGGCGGCTGGTCTTGGTGGTATCGCTGCGGGACTCAGGAATCCTGCTGAAGGTATCAAAGTCGCTCAGGGCATGAACAGGTCGAAATACGACACGGCTCTGAAGGACTACTACGCTCAGGCAGCACCACTCAAGGAAGCGGCTGGCATCGAGCGGGAGAGCCAGCAGGACAGAGTGAAGACTCTGCTTGAGACTCAAGAACGTCAGCAGAAATACATGGACTATGTTCGCAATCTGAACAAAGATGAGCGGGACTATCTGGTCGCGTCCGGCAAGCTGAAGGTCGACATGGACACTCTCGGCTTCAACAGGGAGAAGTGGGGCACTGAGTCGTATCAGGCTGGCCAGAAGATTGGCATCGACCGACAGCTTGCTGACTCACTGACCAAGTATCGCACAGACCAGACGAACGTCGACCGACAGAATGCTGGAACTGCTGCCGCCGGACAACGGTCGCTCACTGCTCAGAGGGAGAACGACATCTTCTGGGACAACATGACGGGTGGCGGAAGCCGCAACACGCAGCGTAGCCCGTCGGCAGGTGATGCACGGACGGCACAGCAGGATGTCATGGCCGACCTGTCGGTCAAGTATCCAGGCGTCATTGCCTACAACGAGGACGAGAAAGCCTACAACTTCACCACACCACCTCCTGTCGGTTCACCTGAATACAACACGTATCGACAGGTGCAAGAGGAGGTCGCGGGACGAGCCAATGTCAGGGCACGTTCGGGCGAGGTGACATTCGGGGACTACAGCGCCGCCGGTGCTGGTGGGCCGACGAACTTCGGGGGCTCTTACAATCCTGAACCGCCACCGAGCTTGCCGAACTTCGGAGCAAGCCCCGGCCAACGTCGAGCAGGGCGTCGTTACGGACCACAGTAGGACATCATGGGCCAAGATCCTGTATATCGGTGGCGTGATTACGAGACTGGCGAGTCGGGCGAGATGCCCTGGTATGGGAGTGCTCCGCCTTCCGACCAGGACATCGACCTCTACAAATACCAGCAGGCCAATCCTCCGCGCACTTGGCGAGACACGCTGAGTGACTGGACGCCTGACCCACTCGAGAACGCTTGGAGTTACCTGAACGAGCCGCTCTCGACGGCACCAAGCCGCACTGTAGGTGAGTTCTACAAGGCGTCGGGTGGCGCACCTCTAGCCATGCCCTTCATGGGCTACAACGTCCCAATCCCTGAGTCGGTTGGTCGATTCATGGGAGGGATGGCGGATGACCAGACAAGCCGTCTCAATATCGCTCTGAATCTGGGAACTGCTGGAGGATACGCTGGAGCGCGCGCTGGACTCAGCGGCTTGACGAATCTCGGTCGCATGGCAGCACGTGGCGAGATGTTGGCTGGTGGTATCGGGGCTGGTGCTGGTGCGGTCAACATGGCCGACGCTCTCTCCAGAGACGATTCACAAGCAAGCGACTACGGCACTGCTGCACTCCAGATGGGTCTTGGTGCGTTTGGCTTGTGGGGTGGCAAGGGCGACCTGGATGCCTTCAATACACC
>Ga0105098_10000278_pt1 | contig 16903 bp, 30 predicted proteins | sample PPLLak21cMay2015_FD_79137 | JGI IMG/M metagenome (GOLD analysis project Ga0105098, IMG submission 79137) | Freshwater sediment microbial communities from Prairie Pothole Lake near Jamestown, North Dakota, USA - PPLs Lake P7 Core (1) Depth... | ecosystem: Environmental > Aquatic > Freshwater >... | reverse complement strand
GTTTGTGTTCGGAAAAAACGTGTCATAGTTTTCCACGCTCACTCCTTTGCAGGCTGCGCGGTCACGCCAGTTGTTTGACACCCAACACCCCCCTACCCAAGTCGGTGAGCCTGCACACCATCTGTGCTTCACCGACACTAGAAAGCCTTGTCGCGCCTGTGGGTTCGATGTATCCGGCTGCGCGTAGTTCGCTGCACCGCTTCCAATAGCACACACCGGGACGACGCAGCCCGGTGATCTCCCCGGCCTCCTCATCCGTTAGCGACCCGTGATCACCGTAGGCAACCAGCAGCGTGTGGCGTTGCGAACCGGATCGAACCTTGATGTTTTCTGCAGCCTTCCGCGACGTTGCCGGGTCAGTCATCCGGGGCAACGCCTGCGCTGCCCGTAGGTTCTCTATCTCGTTCGCTGCCATACGGCAGATCATCGCCAGTACGGATGGGTCAAGGGTGATGTGCGCCCATTTGTAGTCGGTCAGGATTTCGCTTGCGTCCCGAAGATGTTGCACAACGTCACTCACCACGCACCGCCTTCTTCACAATCTCTGACGCATACAAATCCTTGTATGTCTCCACCTCTGCCCGTAGCCGTTCAATCTCATCGGCTGCTTGCTTCTTCAACTTGTCTGTGTTCTCGTACTTACGTAGCAAGCCAAGAACGTCAAGGTCATCAGTCATCGTCGGCCTGCGCTACCCACGCCTGTTTCACCACATGAGGTGCGTACAGAAACGCCCGTTCCTGCCAGCATCTCAGTTCCGTTCGTAGCCGGTCGCGTTCATCACGCGCCTCCCACAAGTCGTCCAGCATCTCTAACTGAGACACCCACATGATCCGATCCCCTTTCTCGTTCCTCATGCCCGTTCAGCCTCCACAGGTGGCGACCACGAACCGTACCGATCCTCACGGAACGCCAACTGCACCCCGTCAATCGACCCGTCAGCATCCGTAAAGATCGACACCAACACCTGCTTCCCATCTGCTTCCGCTACATGAGGGTGATACCCGGTGCGATCCGCACCCGACACCGCCCGAGCAGCCGTATCACGCAGATGGTCAATGTAATCCGCTGCGGTCTCCAACATCGTCGCCAACAACGACGGCTCGTACCGACCCTCGCGCACCAACTTGGCGCACTCAAACAACACTTCAGGCTGCATCACCAAAATCCTTCCCCCACGTATCCGAAAACCATAGATCACCATAGACAGTCCACGGGTGCATCCCGAGACTCACACACATCTTGTCGGCCTCATGCAACCTGACCCCAAACTTGCGTCGTTGCAGAATCCACGCCCGATGCAGATGCCGTTGCGTATCCGTCATCACTTCAATGATCGGTTCGACCGGCAACCGGGGGTGGATCTTGCCCCGACCAACCGCCCAAAAATAGTGGTTCTGCGAACACTCATCGCATCGGCAACCGTGAACCCGATACCCCCTGACTGTCCCGTGGTTCATGCCACCGCCTCCTTCAACTGTTCCAACACATCCGGCTGATGTTCCGCAAGCCAGTTTCTTGCAGCCCTATCAAGCCGATCCTGCAACGCCCGTTTCGCGTAGTAGTTCTCCGCGTTCGCAGCCACCCACTTCCGTTTGTAGTGCGCCCGAGCGCGTCGGCACAGATCGCACCGGCAACCGTCATGCGTATAGGCGGTCAAAGTACCGTGTTTCATTCGCTGTCTCCTTTCGCTTCCTGCAACGCCTGAATGACCGCCGAAGCCTCAGCGAGGGTCAGTTCGGTGGTTGATCCGATCTCCCGGCTGATTGTCGCGGTGATGAAGTTCTTCGCGGTCGCCTGATCGAAGCCAAGTTCGCGCACCAGTTTCTTCACCATCCCGACCTGCTTTTCAGATGCCGGTTTGCTGCCACCGATAGGCACTACGGGTGCTGGTGCGCCCGGTTCCCTGTCGCCCGTCATCTGCCTCTGTACAGGCTTGTGCGCGGTCGGATGTGCTGAACGCTCGTATGACTGGCTGTCGGGGTCTGCGTCATCAGTTGGCAAACACAAAGCCTGAAGCAGCGCAATCCTGAACGCAACACTCATTGCCTTCGCTGTGGCCTTGTCACCTGCGTCGAATGATTCACCCGGCACAATCGCTTCCAACGTCGAACCATCGGGGGCATGGAACGTGTACCGCACCAGCACCCTGACACTTGCCATGTTCTTGCCTTGTGTGGTCTGCACAGTTTCATGCTGGTAATCCAACACCTGTGGAGTGACCACAACATCATGCTTCCGTAACGCTGGCGAGACCGCGTTTACGACCGCGTCAACGCCACGAAAACTGAAGTTCTGCGACTGGTTGCGGTCACCTTTTTTGACCGCGCCAACCTCTTCCATGACCTGCGATAGCAGGCCGACAATGCTGCTCATTCTGTTTCCCCTTCTGTAATTGTGTCGATCAACATATCAATGTGTTCTGCGCCGAACGCTGCGTACAGGTAGACGAGATAGAGGTTCCCGTAGACCTCCAGCGCGTCAGCGATCCGTTCCAAGTTGTGTGCGTTCTCCTGCTCAAACATTTGTTCTCCGTTCAGATGCACTCCTTGCCCACTTGAGCGGTTCAACATTTCGCTGACTCAATTGCCTTTCTGCCCACACGATGCCATTTTGGATTTTCTTCAAACACAGTTCCTGAGAAAATCCAAACTCAGTACCAACTTCATCCGCAGTCCTAAAATCTTCAATGGTTTCTTGAAGATCATGTAAAGCACGGAGAACCCATTGCAGCGTCAGGTGATCAAGATAACCCTTCATCACTTGGCCTTTCCGAATCGCATGACACGGAACGGTGAACCCTCACGGCTGTATTCGCTGAACAGTTCCGGGTGTTCCTGCGCGAACCGCTTGCTGTCTAACGAGGTGCGACCCTTCTGCTGCTTCCAAGACAGAAGAACGTGTCCTTCGGTATCGGTGACGGTTTCCGCGTCCAACATCCGACGCGCAATCTGATCCTCGCTGATCGCCTTATCCGCTTCCAGTTCCTTGATCAGACGCTTCGTGTTCTCTAAGTCCACAATCCAGTTCACCAACTCATCGTCGGCTTCAATGGCCTTGCCCGGTTCCGGTGCGTACACCTTCTGCACCAACCCGGCAGTCATCACCTGCCATGCGTTCTCGGGAATCACCCCTTCGTCCAGCGACGCGCCGACAAACTCTGCCATTGTCGTGATCTGTTCAGCCCACACCGGGTCATACGCCATGTCAATCAGCGACAGATTCTGTTGACGGTCGAACACAGCGAAAGTGACCGGCGCACCCGTCACCCATTGCTGAACGTGACCCTGCAACACCCACGACACCGGCAAATCCTGTTCCGTTGTCACGCTGTACGAAGTCACCTTGCATTCCACGATTCGCTCAGGATGATCGTTCACCATCCACGCACCGTCAAGGGTCACAATAAATCGACCCTTCGCGTACATCTCGTCAGGTGTCACCAACGGCAACCCAAGTTCGTCGGCTGCAAAGTCAATCAGCCCCTGTTCAAAGTAGATGCCTTTCAGCATCGCCCGCGTTGGTTCGGTCACCTCGGGTTCACCCAACTTCGCAACGCACAAATCTGCGAGTGTGGTGTATTCCGATTTGCCCATGAGTGCACCGGCTTCGGACGCGCCGAAGATCACGCGCCCGTTCTCGTCGCGGTGACGTACCTGCAACCATTCAAGGCTGCCGTGGACGGGTTTCTTGATCCGTTTCATGTTTCCCTCTTTCTGCACCCCCGATGGGTGCTAGTGAGGGTTTACCACACGGGTGTTACACGAAGCAAAGACCCCCACGATACCCCCATTTTACGGGGTTTGAGAAAGCACGGTGGGGAGGGGAAAGGGGGAAACCCTCCCCACCGGCGAACTGATACTACCCCTGAAGGGGCGGAGTGAAAGGTTCCAAAAACGTCAAGCCAACAACCATCTTCGACGGGATGTAGATGACATGATCCACTAACTCGTTCGGGTCAACATTCTGCGCCACCGTCACATGACCCGGTTTGCCACCCTCGGACTCGGGGATAAGCCAACCGCACGTCGCAACAATGTGATCGCCCTCTTCATGTTCGTCCAGCGAATGCCACGAACCTTCACCGCTGTGCGCGTCCATCCAACGCACCAGCACCGGCTGAAACGGATCAGCCACCGTAGTAGTCCTTGCCTCGGTACTGCGCCCACCCGTCGTGGATTGCGACTTGTTCATAGACAAACCTCCCGTCACCCGGTTCATAGGTCACAACTGCGCATCCAGACTGCCAATCTTCCGTGCGCTTTAACGGTCGCCCATCCAAATCCGTTCCTTGTTTCGTGGACGGAACCACACCGTCGATCCGAGCGAGACAGCCGGGTGATGCTGCCATCACCGTTTTCGCACCGTCCCAATCTTCACGGGTACGTTCAGCCCACTCGCGCCGGTGAATATGCCCATAGATCACGCTGGTTTTTTCAGTCGCCAAATACTTGTGCGCGGTGCTACCACCCGATGCCACCTTGTCACCGTGAATAACCCTCAACCTTTGGTTGATCCACACATGACCAGCCGGGTAACCCGACCTGTAATCAACCCCATATTCGTCCATGCGACACAGGTACGGGATCGACAAAACAGGCCACGAATCCGGCACGTTGCCACGACGCAAACCAAACGCAGCCGAAGCATTATCCAGCAGATAGTTCGGTAGCCGTTCCTCATGGTTCCCGGCAAGCCACACAATCTCCGCGTCAGGTGCAACGTCACGCACCTCGGCGCAAAGCGTCGTGGCACGGTCGATCGCAGCCTGCATGGTGCGCTGGAACGCCGGTGTGAGCCGATATTTGCCGAACTCGGGTGCGTCTAGGTTGTCGCCAACCATCACCACCATCGCCGGTTTCACCGCCTTCACAATCTGCAACGCCACGCTGATTGCCTGCTCGTCGTGGGTCGGCTGCAGCGTGTCGGTTGCGTCCCGATAATACCCAATCTGCATATCGGGTAGGACGACACAGGTTTGCCACGCAGCGTCGGGCTTGACTTGCGTTTTTCGTGCAGGAAGTTTGATGGCTGGCCCCGGCTGAATAACAGGCCACTCGGGGCCGGTCTCAAAAGCAGGGCTGAACTGGATTGCGGTCAGGTCGTGGGTTTCGGCTTCACCATCTTTGTTCTTCGTCAAAGACTGATACAGGCTGACCCGTTTTACAGAACCAATCTCGGCAGGGTCGATACCTTTGCGTTCCAGCATCTCAAGGATCTGACCCAACGCCTGCTTGCGTCGAACATCAGCCGGTGGAGTAGTCAGTTCGTCACCTAGCGACACAACAACAAACCTTTTTCCGGTGCTTGTCAACACTCATATGCCCGACCGGGAATCCGTTCCGTGTCAACACCTGCGATATGTGAGATACGGCAATCGTCGGATCATCTAACGCGGTCTGCAAATCCTTCGCGTCCTCTTTGTTCATCGCTGACAGATACCTTGCAACCTTGCACGGTTTTTGCGGTGCGCCAACCTGTCTGATTTCTTCTAGCAGCCCCATCAGTTTTCCCCTTTCCGGTGCTTCTAATCAAACTCGCCTTTTGCGTGTCCGTCAATATGGTTGTCTAGTTTCCCTTCAATGCGGTCAAGGGTATGCACAACAAACCCGTGATCCGTTTTGTTCTCCCGACGCAACACCTGTACAAAAGCGATCAAGACACCGAATCCTCCGGTGATCAACGCAACAAGGATGGCTTCACTCATCAGCATCCTCCAACGCACGCAACAGGAAATGGATCGCACCAAAAGCACCAGCCACAACAAAACAAAACATGATGAACCCGATCATGCTTTGCGTCCCTTCTTCTCCCGACGCTTCGGTTTCGCAATCTTCGCAGCCCGATCACCAGCCAACGCCAACACCTCAGCAGGCAGCGCGTCAGCGTTAAAACAGATCAGATGCCAAATCTCAAAGTTTGGGTTGCTGGTGTCGGCAACCTCCCACGACCAGCCGTGCTTCCCGGCGTTCTTCACCAGCCAATCAACGTGACGTTGAGATGAGCCGACGTTAACCACTTTGCCTTTGACAACGGCAGCAATGTCGATGGCGCATCCGTGACCGTGCTTTGACGTACCGGGGCTACCAGCCGGGGCCATCCCATCCTTCAAAAAGTAGGTTTTGCCTTTATAGGTTCGGGTCACTTGCGGAACACGCTTCGTCGCCTTCGTTGTGTAACGAGACTCAAACAGGCTGATCTGTTCTTTCAGGGTACGCAACGCGCCAACGTGCGAAAAGTCCAAACCGTCCACCTTCGCAGCAGCCAACATTGCCTGCCACGCACACGCAGCCTTCCAATACAACTGGCCGTACGGCTTGATATTTGACAGCAACGCCGGGGGAATATCCCCATTCGGCACACCGTCTAGTTCAGCAGGAACCACATACTTCTGTACCGGGTACAGCATCATTCACCTGCCTTGTCATCAACGAACGAGAACGCAGCCTTAAGTTCCTCGGCATCGATCTTGCCGTCATCAGCGAACGCCCGAAGCAACGCCTCCACAACCTTCGCTGTAGCCATGAACCCGGCGAGCGCAGCCGACTTCCACAAGTCCACATTCAGGATCGCACCACCAGCCAACGCACCCAACGCCGATGAACCAAACACCGACACAATCCGCAACAGAACCGTTTTCATTCATCTTCTCCATTTGTGAGTACGCCCAACAGGTGAAAGACAAGCGCGAACCCGGTCAGCCACAACGCCCACGTCTGCAAACTGCCACTTAACGTCAGGATCGTGATAGCGGAAGCGAGCAGGGTGAAGGCTAGTGCTGTGATTTCGCGCCAAAGTTTCATCCGCGTGACTTTCGTGATGGCGCAGTTGCACTCAATGTTACAAGAGAGGCGGTGACCGCGATAAGTGTTCTGCGTTCCCCAACCGGAATCTTTTGATCGGCAGGAATGTAGTTGTCGAACTGTCCTGAAAAGACGTTGACTTGTTGCTCAAACTGTTTTTTCAGTTCGCGTGGCGCGTTGTTGAGTTGTTGGACAAGCACCGCAGCCTCCGTATCTGTCAGGTTTTGTAGCGGTGGGAGGGTTTCTAAAGTTTCGGGGGTGGATGTTGGGGTGGGTTCGGGGGTTTCGGAGGCTGTGACGGCGGTTGTGGTGGTTGTGGTGGGAACCTGACTGCTTGTTACGCTAGGCACGGATGATGCTGTTGATGTGGTTTGTGCTGGCGGTCGGGTTGTCGTGGACACCTCTACCGTTGTGGACGGTAATGATTCTTCTAGGGTTGTTGGCGTTGATTGTGGCGCGACCGTAACAGGGGGTTCAGATGAGGTGGTGGAAGGTTCCGGGGGTGTTGTTGGGGGTGTTGTCGTGGTGGTTGTTTCGACGCTGGTTGAAGGTTGAGGATCGGTTGTGGGCGCAGGGTCGGTGGGAATAGTTGTTTCCTGAACCGTTGTCGTTGCTGGCTCTATCGTTGTTGTTGTTCCCTCGCTGGTTGTGACCAGTTCCGTAGTTGTGGAGACAGGGTTAGCAGACACATCCAACAGGTATGACCAGCCTTGCCGTTGCGCGTCAGGGTTCCCACAGCAATACCCTGCCCGAAGCCGATAAGCACCCGGTTGCACAATCAGATTCAGATACGAGTTGAGACCAAACCAATCGTCATTAGATGCAATCAACGTGCCGGTGCTGTCATACAGCCACAGGTGCGGATCGGAAACCCGACCGTCAAACCATGTGGTTTCGGCCACAAACTCTTGTTCGCTGTCGAACTGGAAAAAGAAATCTTGTGGGGTTGCGCCGACTGTGAAAGATTCGGCGTGTGCCGGGTTAGCGAATGCGAGCAGGAGTGACGGGGCGCAGATTATCCAGCGTCGGATTCTGCACCGTCCACCTCAGGCGCAGCATCTTCAACGGTCGGTTCAACATAGCCGGGAGGGTTCGGGAAGTCTGCGACCGCACCCGGTTCCCAAGTGGCAGGAAAGTCACGCAACTGCTGACGGTACGCACCCCATTCGGCTTTGTCGGTTGGCGCGTCGGCAAGCATCGCCCAATCAGATTCGGCAAGCAGACGGTCACGATGGTGGCGCATCTGAGTGTCGGTTTCACAGCATTCTGAATAAAATACATATTTCACGATGCACCGATATCTTCCACAAAAAACAGTCGTTCTTGTCCTGATGCGCCATAGTCATTGACCTGCGTATTACTGGAAAGCGCGCCAAACTGCACTTTCCATGTCTGCGATCCGCTTGATGCGGATGTGTAATAAATCACATATGTGAACGACCAAGAGTTAGCCGTAGAAAGTGCACCGGAAGGTATTTCAAACTGGCGTATGTTTGACGCACCACGCAAGATTCGATATTTCATCCCTTGCAACCCACCGTTCGGATAAGCATTTGAAGAATATGTAATCCGATAAATGCGCCCGCTTTCTTCTGTAAACGTCAATGTCGCACCTGTGTCTTGAAACGTGGTATGAGTTGATGTTGTGTTTTGCCCAGTTGCAAGAGACTGAACAGCCATAACCCCACGGGGGAACGCATTCGCTTGTGTAGCGGTTAGCGGAGTCCCGTCACTAAACGCTGTATTCGGTGTGATTGTCACAACAACACATCCTCTGTAGAACCCAACAACGAAACACCCAAAATAAACCAGCCCGTATACCGTGCCGACCCGTTAATAGTAGTCTCCCACGTTCCCGGAGTAATCCGATGTTCAACCGACTGCAACAACATATCTCGTTGGATCGCAGACCCAACAGACGGGGTACGAACAAAAGTGAACCTGTCCAGTAGTTCAAGGTTCAACAGCCGAGGCCAATCGTAGGACGGGTTCCGTTGACCTTTCACAAGGAACGGTTCGACACGCAGTTTCGGATTCTTGTAGATCGACACCCTGTAATCCGCAAGCGTCTGCGCTGCCGTACTCGTCGGCAACAACGTGGCTATCTGCTCAGACGCAGCACCAACATCATCAATAGAAGTCTGCGACTGCGCATCAACCTGACCGCCACCGCTAAACGACACCTGCACATCATTACGAACCTGATCCGCGTCAAGATTCATACGCACCGACCCAGCGTCGTAATACACCCCCGTGCCAGTATCCGTGAACGACACCTGCGAAGTGTTTGACCGCGACCGTGAAGCCCACGCGCCACGGTTCACAAACTGCAACACCCCGGAAGCGTCAGCGAACCATTCACCGTTTTCTGACGTAACCGCATCCTGAACAATCCTGATTCGTTCCTGCCCGTTATACAGGTCGGTTACCGTCGCCTCTCCGGTAGCCACGCTCGTCAACGCAGACGGAATCTGCGAAGTGGACAGCACACGGGACACACGCGCAGATGACAACTCTTGAATGTTCCCGATCCCGTATTGATACAGCAACAACGCCTCGGAAGCAGACAGCACACGCGAATATGTCGAAACTTCCTGCACCGCAGCACGGGTTGTTACAACCTCATAGGACGCGATGTAAAGATCAGAAGCAGTTGTCACCGCGCTTAGAGTTGCAGCAACACCATTGACGTAGACGGTGAATGTGTTCCCGGTGTTATTAAAGGTGCAGACAAAATGTGTCGGCTCGCCAAGTTGCAACGTCCGATCATCAACAGCGACAGTAGCGACGTAACGATTACCGCTATAGTTCGCCTGCACAGTTGTACTGCCAGTCTGAAAACGCATAAAAAGTCGAGGCGCAAACCTGTCGTATGTGACACGCTGATCTGCTGACGGTTGTGGAAGCATCCAAAACGACATAGACACAGGGCCAACCGTCGTCAATGATACATCGTTTGAATACAGTTGCGGTGCGTAGATCGACTGTGCAGGAGAAGCCTTGACTATTTGTGACGTAGAAGTTGTCGCGGAAAACGCCTGCAGCACCTTGCTGGTCGTCATCTGATTAGCGAACTGTGTCGCGTTCTGCCCCTCGTCAATCTTGTAATAGTTCGTCGGACTGAGCGACAGCGTGTATTGGGTGATGAAATCCACCGGGGTTTTATCGGTAGCGAACAGCCCGAGCAGGTCAAAGCAGTCAACCGTTACCGTTGAATCCTTGCCACCGTCCGTGAACTCCACAGGCCACCCGGCAACAAACCCACGAAACAACGGATAGTTCACACCGTTCCACTGCCCGACCACACGCACCTGCCTGCGCGGTTTCAACTTCCCGTAGTAAGTACCAGCCGTGTTGAACGGGTCGAACAGCCGGTCACGGTTATCGAACGTGATACTGCACGACCCTGATGGGAACTGCTGCAAATCATCCTGCCGACCACGCCTAATATTTATGTCACGCACATAGTCGGTGACCTCAACCCAATCCGGATCAGCAACATACGGGCCGTCATCAAACGCAACAAACACACCCACCACCGGAAGGTTCGACAAACCAACCGGGTCACCGTCATAGGTGACACCGGTTTGGTTATAGGTAACCCCGGACTCGTTGTATGTGTACGTCATTAGGAGATGCTAAAGCCGATTGTAAAATCTATGACATCGTTATTAGCCCAAGTAAAAGGCTTAGTCGCTGAAACGTCATCAAGCGTTGTATACGTACCGCCTGCTGCTATTGAGTAAAATGAGATTGTCGTGGTGTTGGCAAACACAATCCCAAAAAAGTTGTTTGTGCCAGCGTCAAGCATTCGTGCAATCGTCCAAGTTGCAATAGCACTTTTGCCATCAGGAATAAGAAACGATGGCCCGGTTGCCATAGTTGATCCGTTCAACAATACGCTTCCGCGAACATACATCAGTTTGTTAAAGATTGTGTAAGCAAACGACTGTGTTGCTGATCCCGGAGTGAAGTTCGTCCACGTTGGCGTAAAAGTTGTCCATGTGCCAAGCGTCTGCAACGCATCATTGATCTCTGTGTGCTGTGTCGCATGATTGGGCGAAGTCAACGGACTGTTCGCCAACGGATCAACAAGGTTCGCCACCGAACCGTTATATGTACTCGCCATGTTTCTACTCCTTAGCCTGCAACCTTGATCGGAAGCGCACCAACCCTACGCTGATACGCCTGCAAAACATCCACAATCTCCTTACCGATCTGCGTACCATCAGCACCCAAACCAGCATTCACCGTCAGATTCACCGTCATTCCCGAGCCGGGTAGACCCGACGCAGGCAACGGAACCACAGCCTCATCCCTACCACCCTCACCCAACAGAACAAGCCTGCCACCAGCCTCGGCCTGCACAATCCCACCCTCAGCCAACTTCGGAATCCGCTTCTTCTTTTTCTTCTTACCCTCAACAGGCGCAGCCGGGGCCATCCCTGTAGTTGCTGCAGCGATAGCGTCCGACACCTGCTGCGAATACCCACCAATCGTCTTCAACGGATTCAACAGGGAATCAACCGCACCCTCACCCAACACCGGAGTCCACGCATCAAACACCGACTGCATACCGTTCACCAGCGCAGTCGCCTGATCCACACCAGCCTGATAAAACTTGTCGGCAGCAGCCTTAGCCACCCGATCCGCAATCGACTGCGTAGAAGCCACAATCCGGTTCACCTCGGCAATCTTCCCTGCCGGGTCAGCACCCGTCAACAGTTCCGTCGCGATCGCGTTACCGGCATCCGCACCCGACGCAATCACCTGATCCAACGCAGCCTGCGACAAACCAGCACCCAACAACCGTTCAATGTTCGTGGCGAACGTGGAAGCCGACTGTTCCTGCTGCTTCAACACAGCCAAGAACCCTTGCGGTTTCGCAGACTCCGCATTCAAAGCCTTCTGCGCGTCCGTCAACTTCGTGTAGGCATCGGTGATCTTTTCGGTGTCCCCGGTGCGGATCGCGTCGTTGTATTCCTTCTGCGCGTCAGCCACAGCGGTCTGCGCCGAAGCCAACGACTCCGCATTACCGGCAGCGGTTGATTGGGCGTTACCCAAGTTCACAGTCCCGGAGATAGCCCCCGACACCGTTTGACTGTAGTTGTTGTACGCATCTGTAGCGTCCTTCAACTTGTCCTTCGCAGACTCCAAAGCGGTGTTCAACTGGTCGCGCAACGCCTGTGCAGCCTCAGCAACCTTCTGAGCAAACTTGGCTTTTGCTTCTGTGTTCTTCTTAGTCGCGTCCGTGTTCTCTTTTGTTTTCTTAGTGTTCTCGGACTCCGCGCCGGTCGCCTTTTTTACCGAATCAAAGTAGCGATCCCAAGTATCTGACTGTTGTTCACGCGCAAACGCCAAACGCATCTGCATACTCACAGCCTCGGGTGAAACCTTGTTCACCTCGTTGTTCGCCTTCTGCGCCTCAGTCAACAAGTTGATTCGACCCCGGTAGCGGTCAACCAGCATCATGTTGTCCTTGTACTGCTGGCTGTTCTTGTCAAGGCTTGCAGCCTCACGCGCCAACGCCTCAATCAAACCCTTCGCAGCCTCAGGCCCGGAGTTCTTCAGAACATTACTGAACGCCCGGTCGATATCTTCAATGTTGCGTGACGACTCCCCACCAACAATCGTGACCTCTTTACCAAAGTCGCTGAAGATATTAGAGAACCGCAGCACCCCATCTTCCTGCTTCACAAGGTTCCGGAACTGCTCAACCGTCACCGTCGTGTCAGTCTTTGCTAGCGCAATCTGAACCTTCTGCAACGCACGTTCAACCTTGCCCGAAGCATCCACCGCATTGTTAAAGAACGCAAACGCAGCCTCAGACACAGCCAACGTCGCCAGCGTCCCACCCAACAACTGTGCAGCCCGACCAACCCGGTTGATCGACCGAACGCCATCCTCGCCAAGATCGGTGAACCTGTCACGCAGTTTGATCGCCTGCCCTGCCACCAGCGACAACGCAGAAACTGCCCCGAGTCCAACCGTGCCGAACGCAGCGAACTTGCCGATAGCACCGCTTGTTGCACCGTTCAGTTTGTCGAACGCCCCGACCCCGGTGGAGATCGCGTTAGCAGCCTTCTCGACAAATGGGATGAATGAAGACCCCAACGATTCCCCGGCCTCGGAGATGGCTACCTGTGCGCGAGCCATCTTGCCTGCATAGGTATCGGCAGCGGTGGCAGCAGCACCGCCAACCTTTGCGTTCACCTCGGCAATAGCAGCACTAAAGTCCTTTGACTTCTTTGTTGCCTCGGAGATCGGAATACCCAACCGTGTTAGCGCACCGATCTGCCCGTTAGCAGCCTTTGACACAGCGAGAGTGACGGTTTCCAAATCGCGCCCGGTCGCAGCCGAGATATCCATACTGGTCTGCAACAACTGTTGCGCCTTGCTTACATCTCCGGTAGCGCGAACAAGGTTCCCCAACGCCGGTCGCAGCCTGTCATCCGCGACACCCGTCGCACGAGCCATCGCGTCAATGTTCTTCTCCACCGCAGCAATCTGCGCCTCTGTAGCACCCGTCGAAGTACGCAACTGTTCGGCAAGCAACGCCTGTGCCTTCTGATCCTCAATCGCACCCTGCGCCAGTTTGAACAAGCCTGCGCCGAGCGTACCGGCAGCAGCCAACCCGGTCGCACCAAACCGGGTCATGCTGACACCTAGTTTGTCGATGCTTTTCTGTGCCTTGCCGAGTTGCTTATCGGCCTGCTGCGCAGTCTTATCAAAAGCCTTGATAGCCCCGTCAGCGTTAGCCGAGATGAGGAACGCAAGTCGCTGTGTGATAGTTGCCATCAGCCAGCCACCTCACGAAAAGAACCAGCCTCACCCTTCAGATAGATCGTGGAACCGAAGTTGGTTCGCAGTTCGTTGATGATCCGAGTTTGGATCAGGCTGGTGGCGATCCGAGTCGATTCCGGGGTTGCCTTCTTCACAGCCTCGGAGAACGTCGCCTTGCCTCGGAAACCGGGATGGTTGGCGACCCTGTACCGTGGCCCGAAGCCACGCCGACGCGACCCCATAGGCTTCGCCCCCGTGAACAAACCCTCAGCACCGAACGCGATATCAAGCCTGCGTTGCGCCTGCGCCCGTTTACGCGCCCCACGCGCCCCCTTCGTATAGCCATACTCGTTCACACGGGAAGTCATTTGATGTGCCGGTGAACCGTATTCCAGCAGACCCCACGGGCCACGCGCCACCAGCAAAGCAGTCGGATTGAACTTCCCCTTCACGTTAAACCCGACCGTCAGCCGGTGCGTTTCCGGGCGAACACCTGTGAACTTCCCTGAACGGGTTTTCTTTTCCAGCATCTGACTGAAATAGTCTTTGCCTTTCAGATCCCGGTTTCGGTCGTATTCGATCTGTTTCTTCATGTGCAACGCTGCGTTGAACACCGCCTTCTTCTGCGCGTCCAAAGCCGTGTCACCAACGGCCTTGATTACTGCGCCAAGATCACGGGTTGTCATCGTTGCCATCTATCTGCCTTCTTTAATCCTTCGCCAGCGCAGATAGGCATTCATCGTGAACAACATCCTAGATGATTCTTGCATCAGCACCGATGGTGCAATACCCGTTTCTACTGCGAGTCGGGCAATGAACCAATGGGCTGACCGCTCTCCAAAGGGACATGATCAGTCTCCACCTCATCCATAATGCGCACGTTCTCCACCGTGTTCAACCACTCTTCCCACGGCAGTTCAGTACGCTTCTCACGAGTCAAAGCAGCCCAAGCAAGGAAGCCTTGATTCGTGATCCGGTACGCCTCAAACGTCACCACAATCGGGTTGCGGTCGAACTTCTCTTCAAACTTCACATAGTCCGGGTAGAATGCTGTGACTTGTTCGACGTTGCCACCGATGTATGTGACTTCCAATGCTTCACGCATTATGTGTTTCCTCGCAGGTAGGGGTTGTGTAGAAGTTAGGCGGTGGCCTTAGCGACTGCGCCCGTGATGGGCCATGTGACATCGGCGGTGAACAGTTCGCCCACAGCACCGTTGACGGGCGACCAGTCTGTGACCAGCGCGGAGAAGGTGTACTTCGGGTTGGCGGTTCCGACAGCCGTGCCGTTCGGAAGAAGTTCGCAAGCAACCGTTCCACCGATCAGCGGATAGATCGTGTTCTCAACCGATGCGCCAACGAAGTCCTGCATAAACGAGACCGTCACGCTGTTGTCCTTGAGACCGCCGACACGCTCAACATTGCCACCGGAACCGAACGAGGTGGTGGTGACTTCAGCGGTGCTGGAAGAAAGGTTGACCGACGCGACATACGTTGAAAGATCAACACCGTTCACCTTGAAAACAACTGCGGTTGCGACTTGCTTGCCCATGACTATTTCTCCTCAACGGGTTCAGATTGCTTGGATTTGGGCGCAGGTTCGGCAGGAGTCAGGTGACCCGTTGCAACAAGAAAATCTACATTCCAATGCGCTTCAGGTTCAACTACTTCGCCGGGTGCGTGATCAAACACCGTGGTGGTGGAAGTGACGACATACTTGCTCATAGGTGTCAAGAATACACGCGCACGGTGAAATCGACGGATAGGTAATCTGCGTCGTTCGCTGACAGGGTTTGGATGCCGGTCGCGGTTTCAACAATGCAGGTGTCTACCTTGCCTCCGAGGGTGCGGTCACCTTCAATCGCAGCGCGTACAGAACTTGTCCCCGTTGGGCTGGTGTATGCGTCAATAGCAGCCTCGGCAGGCCGTTCGGTAGCCCGAGCCACCACGACCGTCACCGTGAACTGGTACTCCACCGCACCCAACTGCATCGCCCGGTTGTACGTGATGTTGTCCAACATTGCATAGGCGATAGGGGGGTTGAGTTGGTCAGGCTGATAGGCGAACGTGCGTAGTCCGGGGATCGTCGCCAGCCGGGTAGCCAACCCCTGCTTAATCTCGCTAATGGTGGCGGTCACGCTACCCCATAGCCTTCCTTGCGGTACTGGTCAATCGACTGTGCGATATCGGGGTCAAGGTTCCGGGCAACGCGGATCGCGCCCATGTCACCGAACCCGATCACCCCGGTTGGTGAATCGAACCGTTTGAAGAACCGTTGGGATTGCAGGATGCAAGCAAACTCGATCGCCTTCGGGATTGCAGGCCAACCCCACACGCCGGTCACCTTCACCAACGCCAGTTCATTTTCCACCGGGAACAGGTAGTTCAGTCGCGCCCGGATACGAGTGAAAGGCCATGTCTGCCCTGCAAGGTTCCCGTTCAACGGTTCCAACTGGTAGTCAGCCGGTGTCCAAACAATGTCATAGTCTCCCTGCGCAGCCTCGTCGGTAGCGATAGTGACCGCTGTCCCGGCAAGATCGTCAATCTGACATAGCAGTTCCTCACCTGCAGCGAAGTACCGGGTGGCAGTCCCGGCATTGTAGAAGATGCGCTGGCAGTAGCCGTCGATAGCACGGGAAGCCGAGTCAATGGCGATCTCAATAAGGGTGTCGTCCACGCTGTCCGTGATACGCAACGCAGCCTTCACCGCGTTCAACGTCGTGTAAGCATTCGTCAAAGCCATCTACAACCTGCCATCCAACCAGTCCACAAGCCTTCCAAACCCTTCAGAATAGTTCACCGTTTGCATATTGCCGTACAGGTTGCGGAACTTTGTTGAGTCACAATCCCTGCCCCATACCCCTGTCGGCTCGGCATTGTTGTACAACATTTGTGCTTGCGCCCCGGCTGCTTCCAAACAAAGCAACTGAATCTCGTTGCAGGACACCGCACCCTCATAGCCAATGTTCACCGCACCCTCGTACCGGCCTTCGGTAACTGCTTCGATCATTCGCACCGCGTCATCAATATGCAGATAGGAACGCTTCTGTTCACCGTTGCCCCACATTTCAACCGTGCCGGTAGACCGTGCCTGCAACGCTTTACGGGCTGCAGCCATCGGGAACTTCGTGCGCTTCCCCTCAAACTCCTGCCCCTCACCGTAGATCGTGTGCAGAATCCCCACCCGAACATCCTGCGTGTGCCGTTCCGCAAGCCTGATCGCCATCAACTTTTCACGCCCATACATCTGATCCGGTTCGCCCTGCTCAAGCATCGTTTCGTTCAGTTTCTTGGCAACACCCATTGTCTGCTGGAACCTG
>Ga0105098_10000277_pt1 | contig 16970 bp, 17 predicted proteins | sample PPLLak21cMay2015_FD_79137 | JGI IMG/M metagenome (GOLD analysis project Ga0105098, IMG submission 79137) | Freshwater sediment microbial communities from Prairie Pothole Lake near Jamestown, North Dakota, USA - PPLs Lake P7 Core (1) Depth... | ecosystem: Environmental > Aquatic > Freshwater >... | reverse complement strand
TCGCCATCGCAAGGTTCTTTTTGAGCGTGTTGTTGCCTGGAACAATGACAGCTGCAGCTCCTGCGTCAGCTACCCAGGCACCTGCCTTTGGAATATTGGTTTCCTGCAGGCTGAGCACAATATCAGCCCTGGCAAGGGCAGGACGGATCAGGTCCGGGTTCTGGGAGTCAACTGCGAGCGGGTGGTCGATATCATCCAGCTCAGAGAAGACTCTTGAAACATCATCCGGTGTTGCATCAAAGCCAAATCCCAGGTCAACAACATCTGCACCCGAACGTATAGTGTGTTCAACGACATTCCGGACATTTTCACACTTGTGGGCATCCATCACTTCAGCAAGTACCTTGATCCTGGAGCCCCCGCCGATTTTGGTATTCCGGATTAAGAAATCGAATCCGGCTTTTCGTTCCAGTTCCCCGATTTGTTTAAATGCATCTTTTGCTTTCTTTCGGGTAAGGAAATCATCAGCAGGAATTGTACGCGAAAGGGTAATGCTATCAAGGAGAGGAAGGATAAGCGCAAGGTCTGCCGCGTGCCGTGGGCCCCTGAAAACAGGGATCCCTGTTTCACGTTCAACCTGCTCAAATGACGCAGTGCACATGCCGGATACAATTACCCTATCGTACCGGCCTTTCCTGATCAGCATGTGAAGCGTGTGGGGAGTAAGAAATGATGCAATCTCACCGGTAACTACGACATCAGCATCATAGTCCGCCGCTGCACATTTCACCATTTCTTCGGTTGCAGCACCCGTGGGCAGGAGGATGCGCATAAGTTCCCTTAATACCAGAGAGATAAAAACACTATGATCAGATGCTGACCTGCGATTTGCACGTGCATACCAATTTTTCGAAAGATGGTGAGAGCAGTGTTGAAGATATCCTCAAACGGGCTGAGGTGGTCGGTCTCGACGTGATCGCTATTACCGATCATGACTCGATTGACGGCGCAAAAAAAGCACTTTCGTGTGAAACGTCGGTCCTGGTAATTCCGGGTATCGAAGTAACCACGAAGCAGGGGCATCTCCTTGTTCTTGGAGTGACCGAGCTGATTCCGGCGGGGCTTGACGTAATTGATACGGTAGAGATTGCACGAAAAATGGGGGCGCTCCTGATCCTCCCGCACCCTTACCATGTCTGGAGACACGGTGTTGCACGCAGGAAGAAAGTTGGTATGGCTGCAGTCGATGCAATTGAGACATTCAACAGCAGGTATATCGTCGGTTCAGCAAACAGGAAGGCTGCACGCATCGCAAAAAGACTGGGAAAGCCCTGTGTAGCAGGAAGTGATGCCCATCATGCCCGGTTTGTCGGTTTCGGCAGGACTTTCATTGACGCGGAGCGGGACGTCAGCTCGATCCTGAGTGCTATCCGGGCCGGAAAAGTTACCTGTGGTGGCAGGCAGACCCCATTGCGAACCTACACGCATCAGTCGCTGAACAGTACATGGAGAAAGATCAAGCGGTTCACACGGCGCGTGCAGCTCCGATGAGGCTGGCGTTCCGGGTATCGTATCTGGGCAGCAGATTTTTTGGCTCGCAAATACAGGCAGGGTGCCGCACGGTTGAAGGGGAGTTTATCGCCTCATGCCAGCACCTGGGCCTGTTCACTGACTGGCGGGAAGCCGGGTTTCTCTTTTCGGGAAGGACCGATCGCGGTGTCCACGCATGCGGGCAGGTCGTTGCCTTTACAACCGATACCCCTGACCGTGCCATTCAGGCACTGAATGCCAGGCTTCCGCCGGACTGCTGGTGTACCGGGTATGCAGAAATGCCACCGGAGTTCCACCCGCGATATGATGCAAGGTCCAGGACGTACCGGTACTATTTCCCTACCCCTCCCTGTAATGTAGCCGCGATGGAACTGGCTGCCCGGTTCCTGGTTGGCTCTCACAATTTCACAAACTTCGCCCGTGTGCGGGGCAAGAACCCCTGGCGGAATATTCTTGGAATCACCATGGGGAAAGAAGAGGATTTTACCTATCTCGAAGTGAAGGCTGAGAGTTTTTTGTGGCACCAGGTAAGATGCATAGCCGCGGCTCTTTTTCAGGTTGGTGAAGGTGAAAAGGATGAGACTTTTATCATATCACTGCTGGAGGGTGAAGGACAAAGGGCTCTCCAGCCCGCCCCCGCAGAAGGGCTGATACTCTGGGAAACCGATTGCGGGATCGAGTGGATACCGATGCCCGGCGCGGTGCGAAGCCTGGCATACCTGGATCACGTCAGGCGGCATCATGCTTTGATGGCAAAAGTATGTGGTGCAGTACGTGATGCTTAAGGTGTAAATGTCATGTCAATCCATGCTGCTATCATATCCCGCACGTCCCGGTAACCATTGAGGACGTCCTCCTCACTTCCGGGTGTCAGGTGCGGATCGGGAAAGCCATGGTGGACCGTCTCGTGTGCACAAGAAACAACAGGGCAGACCTGGTGAGCATTATCGCAGAGAGTGACAGCAAGATCAAAGGTCATGCCGGAGATTTCACTGAGGGTTTTTGAATGGTGATCCGAGATATCAATCCCGGTCTCTTTCATCACTTCGATTGCCCGGGGACTTACGCGGGACTGGCGGGTTCCGGCACTGAATACCTCAAAACGGTCGCCATACTTCGATCGCAGCAGTCCTTCTGCCATCTGGGAACGGGCAGCATTTGCCGTACAAATAAATAAAACACGGATTTTATCGTTCATATTGCACTCTTTTTTTGATCACGGAGTACCTCAGCCTTTCAACAAACCGTTTTTATGTCAGAATCTCCTCTTCAGGTACCTTACGCACTATCCCCCAGGGTAATAATCCTTTCAACGGAACGTTGATTTTTTTAGTTATCTGATATATCCCTGGACAAAAATACCTTATGGTTAATGGTAATATCTCTCTCGTACAAGATGTGTTAATGCCGTGAAGTTTGCATGCGATCGGTGTGGTAAATGCTGCAGAAGCTTTGGGGAATTCATTACCATTGAACGGCAGATCAACAGCCGTGATTATTACTGCAGGTTTGGTATCACCCGTGAGCTTTTTTTTGTCCATGTCCAGCCGGAATATGCTGATGCAGTTGCTGAAGCATATGAAGAAGAAGAAAGCGGGTACGATAAAAACCGGAAAAAATGCATTTTTCTTCAGAAGGATAGTCACGGTGATGGTTTTACCTGTGCAATTTATCCGTCGCGCCCTCACATCTGCCGTGAATTCCAGTGTTACCGGATGGTGATTTTTAACGCTGAACATCGATTGTGTGGGCGGGTAATCGGGCGCAATGAATTAAAGACCGATGATGAAGTCCTGTCAACCCTCTGGAAGGAAAAGGTTGCTCATCTGCCCTCTCCTGCTTCCCGCGACATTTACCCCGTCACGCACAAGCACAGGCATCCCGACACAGAGTCGCACATTCATGGATCCCACCCATATGATTCAGCTTGGGCAGACACTGTTGTTGCCATTCTCAAATCGCATGGGTATCACGGCGATCCGGTCAAATAACCGGTAATACCCTCGTCCTGAATATCCGGCTTTGTTTAATTCTTAGGATTTTCCATGAAATTAAATCAAACAGATATGAGCAATAGACTGTTTGTTCCTCATAATTATTTGCGATGAACCCCGCCGCACCAAAAAGGGACGCCCCCGCGGGGGATCAGTGTCTATAAGCATATTTGTAAACACCGTACTGCCCCGCCGTGCCTCGAAGAGGCCCTGAGGCGGGGAGCTCTTGTAGAATTACATGGTTAATGATTTTCATGGTTCGGACGCGAAATCCCGTTCATGCCCGTTTAAACCGAGCCGATTATTTCATAAATTGTGACCCTGTTCCGGCTATTTCAGAAAAATTTCTTGTATCCCGCGGGAACATCAAAAAGGGAGAGATAACATGAACACCCGTTATACCGGATGACTCATGACAAGTGCTTTTTTCATGGCAGAAACATAGTCCTTAAGCTCCTGTTCCATCGCAGCTGGATCGTTAAGGTTCCGTTCGACAATTTCCACAATCGCGCTGCCGACAATTATACCATCGGCACCGGTACGGATACATGTCCGTGCCTGTGCTGGCGTTGAAATACCAAAACCGATTGCAAGAGGAAGTGAAGTATGCCTGCGGACCCGCTCCAGAAGATTGATTGCTCCCTCAGAAACCTGATCACGGACACCGGTCACCCCAAGCACAGCGACGAGATAGAGGTACCCTCTTGCCTCTGCTGCAATCGTTCCGATCCGTGTATCAGAAGTTGTCTGAGAGATAAGGAAGACAGGGTCAATACAATATCGCAAAGCAGCATTGCAGGTCTCACCTGATTCCTCGACCGGCATATCGGCAATCAGGACGCCATCGACACCGGCATCATGTGCTTCACGATAAAACCGATCGATTCCACGGCGGTTGACGATGTTGTAGTACGTGAGGAATACGATAGGCACGTCGGATTCTTTGCGAATCTCCTTAGCAATCTCAAATACGCTGGAGGGTGTGGTTCCGGCCCCGAGTGCCCGCTCATCGGCTTTCTGTATTGTCGGACCATCTGCAACCGGGTCCGAGAATGGTATACCCAGTTCGAGGATATCCGTCCCCCCCGCGATAAGTGCCCTGACAATCCGGATACAGGTGGTTTTATCCGGATCTCCTGCGACCGTAAAACCGATGAATGCCGGTTTTTTTCCCTCGGCAAACACTTTCTCAATCCGACCCATCAGGAACGCCCCTTCATAGCAGCCACTTCAGAAACATCTTTGTCGCCACGCCCGGACAGATTGATGATCACGATGTCATCCTTATTGAAACGCTCTGCGTTCCCCATCACATATGCCACCGCATGGGCTGACTCCAGTGCCGGTATGATACCCTCAGTCTTTGAAAGGAACCTGAATGCATCCAGCACTTCCGGGTCATTTACAGCAGCATACGTAACACGTCGGCTGTCCCTGAGCATCGCGTGCTCGGGTCCCACACAGGGGTAGTCAAGGCCGGCCGAGATGCTATGGGTGGGGAGCACCTGCCCGTGCTCATCCTGGAGGAGATATGAGAGTGTGCCGTGCAACACACCGGCATCTCCGGCACAAAGGGTGGCAGAATGTTTGCCTGTTTCAATCCCTTCACCCCCTGCTTCTACCCCGATTAATTCCACGGCATCCGGCAGGAACGGATAAAAGATACCGATTGCGTTTGATCCCCCTCCTACACATGCAACAACCGCATCCGGAAGTCGCCCCTCTTTCCTCATGATCTGCTCCCGTGCTTCCCTGCCGATTACCGACTGGAAGTTTCGGACGATAAGGGGGTACGGGTGTGGGCCGACAACAGAACCTATCAGGTAATAGGTATCGCGCACGTTTGCGACCCAGTCGCGGAGCGATTCATTGATCGCGTCCTTGAGCGTTCGTGTCCCGGACCTGACCGGGATCACCCGTGCCCCCATCAGTTCCATGCGAAAGACATTGAGTGCCTGCCGCTGCATGTCCACCGAGCCCATGTAAACGTCGACGGGCATCCCGAGTGCTGCCCCGACAATTGCAGTTGCAACCCCATGCTGGCCTGCACCGGTCTCGGCAATCAGCCGTTTCTTGCCCATCTGTTTCGCAAGCAGTGCCTGCCCAAGGGTATTATTCAGTTTGTGGGAACCCCCATGCACGAGATCCTCCCGCTTGAGATATATCTTACAACCCAGTATTTTCGATGCATTCGGGCAGAAGGTAAGGGGAGTCTCACGGCCAGCATATTCAGCCTGGTATCCTGCAAGAACACGGGCGAATTCCGGATCGGTGGCTGCTTGTGTGTATGCGCTCTCAAGATCGATGAGCGCGCTCATGAGGGTTTCGGAGACATACTGGCCACCGTATTTTCCATATCTTCCTCTTTGTGTCATATCATACACCCCGTACTGCTTTGATAAAAGCGGCAATTTTCCTGGGATCCTTAATGCCAGGAGCCGATTCGATACCGCTGGCGACATCCACAGCATACGGGTGCACCTGCCGGATGGCAGCTGCAACATTCTCCGGATCCAGTCCCCCGGCAAGGATAACCGGTACCCGGGACCTCATCACTATCTGGCGGGCATATTTGAGATCGAATGCTTTCCCGCTGCCATGGCTCTCGTCCACAATGAGTGCATCACCGTCAGAAGGAAGCGGCTCATTTCGCCCGATTACCCGTATCACTTTCAGGCCTGGTTTTTCACTGAAGGTAAACGGATGCGATATCTGGAGTGCATCCGGTCGCAGTGCAAGGATCTGTTCGAGATCTGCGTGTGATGTGGTGTGGGTCACTGCGACTGTAGTGGTAAAAGGACCGACCGATTTAAAAATTTCCTGAGCCCGCTCCAATGAGACTGACCGGGCTGAAGGGGGAGAACATACCACTACCCCAACCGCGTCTGCACCACAGGCTTCTGCAAAACGGGCATCCTCTGCCCGTGTGATTCCACAGCATTTCACGCGCATACGAACTCCTCCAGTTTCTTCTCCGGGCGCTCGTGTGCCATAATCGATGAGCCAATAAGGAATGCATCGCAATAGGGTTTCATCTCCCGGATGTCGTCGCCCGTCATCATACCGCTTTCAGACACAATCGTTCTCCCTGCGGATCGAATGTTGTCCGAAAGGAGCCGCGTTGTGGACCGGTCTATCCTGAATGTCGAAAGATTCCTGTTGTTGATGCCGATCAGTTCTGCCTCAGTAGACAGGGCGGACTTCACTTCGCTTCTGCTGTGCACCTCTACCATCGGTTCAAGACCGTATTCCTGGGCAAGACTGACGAATCCGGGCAGGCGCTCTTTGAGCACTGCCGCTATCAGGAGTACCGCATCAGCCCCAAGCGCCCGGGACTCCGCAATCTGCCGCTCATCTATAACAAAGTCCTTGCGCAGAACCGGAATACGCACCGCTGACTTCACCCGTTCGATATCCTGCCCGGATCCCCCGAAGTAGTACGGCTCTGTCAGAACCGAGAGAGCAACACATCCCCTTGCGGCAAGCGTTCCAGCCATCATTGTCATGTCGACGTTCCGGCGGATGATGCCACGGCTGGGCGAGGCGCATTTGATCTCGGCGATCACAGCGTTCCCGCGCTCCCTGTTCCGTATCGCATCAATCAGACTTGCAAGAGGGTGGGTGCTGTTCTCCGGAAATACTGCTGGCAGCAGGGCAACCCTTTTCCGGGTTCGAATAATGATCTCATCGAGGATCATGTCACACCTCGTGTTGCATCAACCAGGGCACCGAGCCGGGCCGATGCATTACCCGAATCGATGGAAGCAGCGGCGAGCCGGATCCCTTCATGAAGATCCTGTGCCAGGTCACCTACATAGAGTGCGGCTCCCGCGTTCATGAGTACGATATCCCGGGGTGCACCACGTTCCCCATCCAGGATATCACGGATTATGCCGGCATTATCCTGTGGACTGCCGCCCGCAAGATCCTCAATCAGTGCGGGTGCGATACCGTACATGTCATGCCGGATCGTATACGTGTGAATTCTACCACTGCTCAGCTCAGCAATCGCTGTCTCACCTGTTGTTGTAATCTCGTCCAGTCCTGATCCATGCACGACCATTGCCCGCGAGATTCCCAGCAATCCGAGCACTTCTGCGATGGTTCCGGTGAGGTCAGGATGATAGACTCCCAGCACTTGTGCCTGAGCTCCAGCCGGATTTGCGAGCGGACCGAGGATGTTAAAGACTGTCCTGCACCCGATCTCCTGGCGTGCAGTCAGGACATGTTTCATCGCCGGATGATATGTCTGTGCAAAGAAGAATGCAATTCCAATCCGTTCTACGATATCTGCCTGTGCTGCCGGTTCAACGGCAAGATTCAATCCCAAAGCTGCGAGAACATCTGCGGATCCGCACCTGCTGCTCATACCCCTGTTTCCGTGCTTGACGACCGGACAGCCGGCTCCTGCAGCAACAATGGCTGATGCCGTGCTGATGTTGAAGGTCTGCGCCCCGTCCCCCCCGGTCCCACAGGTGTCGACAAGCATCCGCCCGGTCCTCGGTTTTACGGTGATCGCGTTATCCCGCATGACCTGGGCAAATGCTGCTATCTCGCTCGCTGTTTCACCTTTCATGTGCAATGCAAGAAGGAACGCACCAATCTGTGCCTGTGACGCTTTGCCCTCCATTATTATTCTCATTACTCCCGCAGCTTCAGCAGGGGTGAGATCCTGCTGTCTGGCAAGTTTTGTGAGAATTTCTTTGAACATTACGGTACCTCCAGGTTTTCAGACAGGAAATTCCTGATAATCCGATCGCCTTCCTGGGACAGGATACTCTCCGGGTGAAACTGCACACCTTCAATCGGGTAGCGGGTATGACGGACCCCCATCACATACTGATCATCAAGACTGGTTGCTGAAACCTCCAGATCCGCAGGGAGTGAGTCTTTTTTGGCAACAAGGGAGTGGTATCGTGTCGCGGTAAATGGTGCCGGCATATCCGTAAAAATTCTCTGGCCATCATGCTGGATCAGAGATGTCTTCCCATGCATCAGGTGCCCTGCCCGGATGACCTCCCCGCCAAATGTCGTACATATAGCCTGGTGTCCGAGACAGACACCAAGGGTAGGGATTGTCCTGCTCATGGTTTCCAGCACTTCCGGACAGACACCGGAATCGCGGGGTGTCCCCGGCCCCGGTGAGAGAATGATACGGTCGCACCCGGTCTTCTTCAACTGTTCAAGAGGGGTATCGCATGGTAAAACAACCGGATGGCCTCCTACTTTACCGACCTGCTGGTACAGGTTGAAGGTGAAGCTGTCGTAGCAGTCCACAATCAGGACTTTCATGATGACACTCCTGCACGTTCAATCGCCCGCAGCATTGCTGATGCTTTGCTTTCGGTTTCCCTCCATTCATTTTCCGGGATTGAATCTGCGACAATACCTGCCCCTACCTGGACGGACGCCCTTCCATTACGGACAATCACCGTCCGGATCGCAATAGCGAACTCGAGATTCCGGTCAAAACCGATATAGCCTACTGCTCCGGCATAAAGTCCCCTGCTTTGGGTCTCCTCCTGATCGATGATCTGCATCGCCCGTATTTTTGGGGCTCCCGAAACGGTACCGGCAGGAAAACAGGATTTGAATGCATCATAACAGTCAAGGTTGTCTTTGAGCACACCCCTGACCGTAGATACAATATGCTGGACATGGGAAAATTTCTCGATGCCCATGAATTCTTCAACTTCCACGGAACCGAACCGGCATACCCGTCCAAGATCGTTTCTTGCGAGATCAACGAGCATCGTATGCTCAGCCCTCTCCTTGGGATCTGCCAGAAGATCCTGCGCATACTCTGCATCCTCCTGGAAATCACGTCCCCGTGGGCGGGTTCCGGCAATTGGCACCGTTGTTATCCGCCTCTTCTCCACCCGTACGAGCATCTCGGGGCTCGCCCCTATCACCTGCTCGTCGCCAAAATCGATATAATACATGTACGGGCTGGGGTTGATCTCACGGAGCGCTGCATATATCCCAAATGGATCTCTGGATACTTCACACTCTATCCTGCGTGAGAGAACTGCCTGGAAGATGTCTCCTGCAGCAATGTTTTCCTGTATTTTTCTTACTGATTTTTCAAAGGATTCCTGTGACACTGATGGTATATACCCCATCTTTTTTTTATTTCGTTCCTGCCTTTTCCTGCCGCAGGTATGGTTGTCGGATGTAAGGACTGCAACACGATCCCGAAGCTCCTGTATCTTGGAAAAGCTTTGTTCATATTCATATTTCAGGTCGGAATCGTAGGTAAGGAACGGACTTGAGAAAATGTAGAGTTTTTGTTCGGCGTGATCAAAGACGATACAGTCCTTGGTGAGCATGAATCTTGCATCCTGGTTTTCGGATTCCGAAGTCCCGGCTGGATTCAGGCTGCATACACTCCCCTCACGGACTTTCTTAAAAAGGGAGAAGACGCAGTCGTATGCAAAATATCCGACCATGCCACCAAAAAACCGGGGCGCTTTCACATTTATATAGCTGAAACGGGAAAGGATCGATTTAATCTGATCAACGGGTGTCTCCCCTTCCGGATTTTTTACTATCGCGGTAAACTGTTCATTTCCCTGTATTTTGACGGTATTGCCGAAGGTAATGACCAATTCGGGATCGATCCCGATATAGGAATAGCGTGCAATTTTTTCACTGCCCTCCATTGATTCGAGGAGGAAACCAACGTGGCTCCTTGTGCCTGTATACACATCAAGAGGTGATATTTTTGGGCAGGGCAGCTCCACACAGAGCGGAATGATCAAAGGTTTTGGCTGGTCCTTTACTGCGGTCAGATATTCCTGAAGTCCGAGGTTTAATGTAATATCTGGTCTCATATCTGCAATTCCTGCCCGGTGGGGGGTGACTGTTTGAAAAACGCGACTTTTCTTCTTTATCGTTTCCAGGATCTTTGAACGGTCATAATCCATACAGAAACCCTCAACATTGTCCACAACTGAGTTTAATTTTGTATATATTTATACATTGTTGTATTTATTTGTCTATTGATGCATTCTCTTCGGCACAAGACCTGATGGATGCATACACACCAAAAAAATGATTTTTAAGCTCTGCGGAAATCCTCACAATATTTTCTCAACGCTCTTTTTGGGCTGCGGTATGTAATGCCCCCGTCTCCGTTCCTGTGACATCCCCTCTGGAGCGATCATTTCAGAGAAGGTCATACACCACCAATGCAAATCGCAGGGGCAGTTCGGAAGGACAGGCACTATCCCCTCCGATAACAGGTGATTCGCAATTTGTTGAAATCTTAGGCTTTATACAGAGCCGATTTAAGCAAATTCGACATGAAAAACGTCAGAAATTTCGTTATATCCGGAATTCGAAGAGTGTCCTGAAAAGAGATGACTTCCATCCCGGTGAAAGATTTTTGTGACAGCTGGAGTGGATCGGCAGTAATCTATATACCGGCCCGGACAAATTCTGTATACATCTTTGGGGCGGCGGTATGTGGCAGTACAGGAAAAAACCGTTGAGCTGGGTATTTGTTTCCCGGATGATTGGGATTATTTGTTTTCTCATAATTGTTGTCCTGGCCAATATCCTGACCTATTATGTCTCAAATGACTTCCGTGTTTATCATCTGGCGGTTACATTTTTAAATGAAAATTTCTGGCTGCTCATCCTCATCGCTGTAATTCTTCTGGCGGCCGACATCTTTGATGTCTTTCCAATCCCATTCAACCTGCCGGCCCCTCTTGTAAGAGCCATCGGAAGTGTCTTTTGCATCGCGTTTATTCTGAGGGGAATACAATGGCTGGATACAGTTGCCGGTACAAGCCTTTATGAACAGTTCTGGGTGATCTTAATCTCACTCCTTATCGTCCCGCTCATTTTTCTTGTCGTATTGCTCAGCGGATATTATACAATCCTCCGTCAACTCTGGTGGCAGCCGAAAACGAAGAATGAAGAGGGAAATGATACAATCGTCGTGCATGATTACCCCCGTTACCAGGCGGCTCAGCCGGTCACGGACGCAAAATCGTGGGAGGAAATCGGGATTGAATTCCGGCTGATGCTCTATGATATCATCCACCGGTTCCGGGAAGATATAAGAAAAAAGAACTAACCTTGATAGAGAAGTAAATAATTACCATTCCGGGTTATCCAGGTGGAATTTTCTCTCTTTTGCCTCGAGTTCTTCAGGACTAAGGCCTGCTGGCATACAAATGCAACGGTGTTCAAGAAAAGTACCTTCGCTGAATGACCCTTGTTTTTCACCAGGTCCGCATGCGCCATATACATCTGCATCGCAATCATGAAAGACCTGAGGAAGTCCCTCACGCACAGCGCACTCCTTTGCCTCTTTCCATGATTTTGCCATACTATCAGCTGGGTTGGGCAAAAAGATGAGTCTTCCCTCAGGATCCGATTTTTTATCAATACATCAGATCGCGGTTAAAGTACCCGAAAAAAGAAAAAAATTATGAGATCAGAACCGGGGTTTCCGGTGTTTCGGGAGGCAGTCTCTGCAATAGACCGGCCTGCCCTCAGTTGGCTTGAAGGGGACTTCGCACTCTTTTCCACAGTCTGAGCAGACTGTCTTTGTCATTTCTCTGGGACCGAAATTTCTCGGGCCACCAAAACTCTTTCTTTCCATTGTATTACTCATGCAGCTTTTGATCTGCCTATAAATATTTCTGCAGAGAGTATAAATACATCTGCATAGCAGCCCGCATCTTCATGGAATGATTTCACAGCCATTGAATTTTTCATGGGAAAAATCTGAAGGACGTATAACCCCGCTGGCAATAAGATTTTTTATGCGGGGAAGTTCCTTAGTCAGGCCGAAAAAAAGATTTTCTATCGTAGTACAGATTATCCGGCGCTCATCTTTTGCCCAGGGTTTTGTGATGTTTGAATAGAGGCACCTGCCCCCGCAGAATCCGAAAAGTGAACAATCAGTGCATTCCCCGTTTATGGTGATGACTGCAAGATCTCGCGGGTCAGCGTCCCGTATATGGCCGACGTAATACTGCGACATACCCGCCATCACAGGGCATGGAGCGATGTGCCCGTCAGTCATTATGCTATAGTTGGCATAACCCGACCCGCACCTCAGACGAGTCTTGCGCCCAAGGAGCAAATCTTCCATGGGGTCGAGGAATGGATACCAGCGCAGCACCTCAGCGTCATCCTCCATGTGGTCAACCCAGTCTGTAATGAGACTGAGGATGCCCGGATTGTAGCTCTTCCTGACCCAGTCAGTAAATCGGCGCCGGGAAAAATCATTGGCAAAATTAGCATCCAGTTGCCAGTGAATCGAGGAAAAGGAATGATCCTGGTTGTTGGACAACCAGCGGACAGCATCAGCAATGTCGGTGCTCTCGGTCACTGTCATGCGGGCAATGAGCTCCCGGTTATACCCGGTCCGGCAGATTTTTTTTATATTCTCCATTACCTTCCGGTATGTTCCAACACCCCGGTTTGCATCTGTGAGCTCCTCCCGCCCGTCAAGAGAAACAAGGATTGTTGAAAAATGGCTGATTATTTCCGGAGTAAGTCTATCAAGCAGGAGACCGTTCGTCTGAATCATGAACTGTTTCACGGGGGCTTCACGGACTATCCTGTCGATAAGATCCGCCCGCAGAAGAGGTTCTCCTCCATAGAAGGTGACCTTGGGGGCGGGATCTTTTTGCAGGAAACTATAAAGCAGGCCCAGATTGAAGTTCAATTCAGGAGGAAGAAGGGGATCGATTTCTATCTGCGGAAGCCTTTCATCCTTAATCTCATCCATGTTCTCAAATGCCCTTGCCCGGCAGTAGCTGCAGCAGAGGTTGCAGTCGTCGGTGAGGATGAGGTGGAAGTACAAGAAACCATCACATTATGAAACGCGACAGACGATAAATGAGGAGGATGCGGATCTTTGTAATACCAGCCCGGAAAATTTCAGTAAAAAAATTTCATAGACAGTATAGGCACTCCATAAACTAAGGGATATCAGAGTGTCGTTAATCCTCTGGATCAATGAGGGAATGAAGGCAATTAAGTCATGAACCACACGGGTGGTTCATCTCCTCTATCCGGTTGAACGAAATGTACTGCTCTGACCGCCGGATCGCTCCCTTCCCGTGCCGGGTAAAAAATGCGCTTTTCCTTTTTGCTGGATTAATGACTCAATTGCTGATTATAACTGAAATCCGACCGATATAGCCAAAAAAGGGCGATTTAAACGCGATTCTAATCGGCCTTAAAAGTGTGTCACAATACCCAAAATACCCTCAAAATTTTGGTAAAAATTCAGATTTCGACGGACATCCGACGGAAACCTTTTATATTATCAGGCGTTAACTCTCATTATCAAAACCCGATAGAGGTTTTGAGGTGTCTAAATGGGAAGCAAAATTGGAAAAGAAAAGATTCAACGTGAAAAGGGATACCTTTACTTCATTGGAAAAGACGGCTATGTTTGGGCTGCCCCGATGAAGCACAACAAGACCGGCAAGAAGAAAAAAGTCGGCACTGAAAAGATCGCAAAAGAATCCGGTTTCATGTACTATGTTGGCAAGGACGGATTCGTCGCGAAAGCCAAGATGAAAAACGCATAACTTCACTTTTGCTATTGCACGCAGTCCGCCTGTATGCCGGAGATCCGGCATCCGGACTGCATATATCTTTACCCCTGTCCATCTGACTCACGATCCTGGATGGCGATCTGTTTTTTCAGATAATAAACAAATTAATCTGTTGTATTTTGTGAACCGCCCGAACCCAGGCACCTGGCAGGAATTCTCCTGAGGCAAAATAGTGATGCCCTATAGATGCGTATTTCTGGTCTGACGAGAATACGGCAGACCGGGAAATATTTTTGTCTCTCCGGGAAATGAATAGTATTAATTCCCAAATTCGTGAACGTCCGGTGCACCTGCTGGATTAACCGGGTCAGCCAAATCTCCGGCATGGCAAATCAGGTATGACTTCGCTGATGAATGATGCTTTTGCAGAATGGACAGAGGGGCTCGATACCCGCCAGAGTATGATCTCGGTTTTTTCACATATCCGCGACATTCCCTACTCGCTGAAGATACCCCTGGCTCATCCTGAGACTTCACCGGAACTGTTACTCGCGGCGGGTAAAGGATCATGTGGTCCTAAACATTACCTGCTCGCGGAGATGTTCAGGAAACTGAATTTGCATGTGGTGTATGCAACAATCGCATTTTTGTGGAACTATCAGGATCTTCAATACCCGCCAGAACTTCGAAAACTCGCCAGACGATTTCCAATAGCATACCACCTCGCCTGCCGCGTGCAGGTCGGGTACCGATGGATACAGGTAAATGCGACGTGGGATCGTCCCATGGTAAAAGCCGGATTCCCGGTCAATGATCACTGGGATGGATACTCTGAAATGAGGTGCTGTGAAACCGCTGAACTCTGATGTGCTGACAGCGTTTTGTCACCGAATGACTGATGAGCCCGGCCGTTCACAGGAGAAGGATGACCCCCGCTCCACATACGACGAGAAAGATCACTAGCAGGTGGAGGACCGGGCACGCTATCCTACTGAAAAGGTTGGATCGCAAACACCGGATGAGATGAGGCGGATGGTCCGCTTTTATAAGGAATTTGATGAGTGGCTGGTTGATGTGCGGAAAGATGAATATCCGGGGTGACCTTAAATTTTCTCTCTGTTTTTCTTAATAATCCTCCAGGAGATTCTTATGGTCTCTTATCTGGAGATTTGCTGCGACGGTTCTTGCCAGCAAAGGGTTGACTGCCTGAGGCGGGAGCCCGAGTGTTGCGGCGGTTCTTTTTGTAAGTTCCATTAGATCGGTAATTCCCTCATTGTGTAATGTTAGCACTACTTCGTGGATCATCCGGAGGTACTCAAGACTTTCATTAATTCTTTGGTATGCCGCGTCCCCCAGACGGGGATCGTCCCACGATGACAAAAGGACCCGGATGCCGGCAACTCCCCGGAGCCTTTTTACCGACTTCACCGACAGTACGGCATCATTGTAGACCGGCAGGTCTCCCGCAACCGGAATTGCGTCACCTGAGAAGAGTGCCCGTTCGCTCTGCAGGAGAAGAGAAATCGAACCATTGGAATGGCCTGGGGTATGGAATACGAGCATTTTACCAGCCCCTGTCTCATCCGCTTCAATAATATCCCCGTCCACAAGAATGTGATCGACATGGACAGATCCTCCCACCAGATCGGTGAACCGGGGCACCGGGCGCTCACGGTTCTGGAGATCGATATCCTCAATCCAAGTCCTTTCGGCCGGGTGCGCCGCTATACTACACCCGGATGTCTGCTGAATTGCCCGCGCCGCTCCTATATGGTCCGGGTGGGAATGTGTCAGTATTACAAGAGCAATTTCTGAGGGATCCCGGCCTGTGGATTGAATATGCTCAAAGATTTGGTTCTCACAACCCGCTACACCTGTATCGATAAGGATAATCGTGTCCCCGCAGACGACATACGAATACACGAAACGGTCAAAGGTAATCCCAGGTGCTATCGGGATCCTGAACGAATGCCTGATGGCATGGATAGTGGGGGTGACCTGCAAGATTTCCTCCGGTGGTGCAAAAACATTCTTCAGTACAGATTCTTCCTTAAATTTATTAAGAAAATACACCAGCACATACCAGTCTTAACCTGATATGGGCCCGTCGTGATTCGAACACGAGATCTTCGCCGTGTGAAGGCGACGTCATAGCCAACTAGACCACGAGCCCGCATGCATCGACCGGGAATTGAACCCGGGCTATAGGCTTGGAAGGCCTAAGTCATACCACTAGACCATCGATGCAATGATGCTTTACAATTTTAGCGAGCAGGGGTATTAATCATTCCCATTCTCAATTTTTAAAAAAAGGAAGACGTATAAGATTAAATTCTCGTGAAAAGATGAAAATTCTTTCCTCCTTTAGAGCCGAAACGAGGACTGGTGCAGTCTTATGACCAGCCCTGTCAGAAATGGACCAAGACGCACTCTGGTTCCTGTTTCCTTATTTAAGAAATTCATCCCGTTTCGGGACGATGGGTGTATCTTTTTTCCAGAGATGAATATCCCTGGCACGATCAAAGTTGAATTTTGCCTCTTCAGGATGCCCCATCTCTTTATAACATATGCCGATGTGGTTCCATACATTTGCATTATTGGGTATCTGGTTTGCTACCATCTTGAACGTCTGGATTGCCGATTCGAGATATTTATTACTCATATACAATACGCCGATCATCTCGAGTGTTTCGGCCAGATTGAATAGAAGTTCGGGATCTTCCGGTGCGAGTTCCACCGCCCGCAGCAGTGATTTGAGTGCACTTATATTGTCGCCCATTTCCCTGTAGCAGAGGCCCCTGTCATTCCAGACATGCGGAAGTTTCTCGTCAATCTCCAGTGCATTGTCAAAGGCGGCAATGGCTTCTGAATATTTCTTTTCCCGAATATACAGGATAACGCCTTCTTTATAAAGGGCTGTGGCTCTACCAAGAATCTTATCAAACATCTTCCC
>Ga0105098_10000276_pt1 | contig 16985 bp, 14 predicted proteins | sample PPLLak21cMay2015_FD_79137 | JGI IMG/M metagenome (GOLD analysis project Ga0105098, IMG submission 79137) | Freshwater sediment microbial communities from Prairie Pothole Lake near Jamestown, North Dakota, USA - PPLs Lake P7 Core (1) Depth... | ecosystem: Environmental > Aquatic > Freshwater >... | reverse complement strand
TCTTCGCCGGACTGAGTGGGGAACTTCTCGGGGGGGTTATCTTTCAGGAAATCCTGTATTTCTCGACGCCATGCCTCTTGCTCGGCAGTGAAACCAAACTCCATGTAGCCTCCTTAGGGGACTCTGCCCAACAGATCAAGACTTTCCAAGACAGCCGCACCGGCTGAACTGACCAAGCCACCGCGCAGATTCGAAATCTGCCCTTTCACCCCACCGCAGTATGACCTTACCCTGTGTGGGGGCAGTTCACACTGCCCCCACACTAGCGAATCTCAGTTGTCAGCGTGTCTAGTTAGCGCCGGGGCCAATCAGCGTAATGGCCGCCTGGAACATGCCTGGCGTGCCACCCTGAGAGTGGGCCAGACCGATCTTGGGGTCCTTCAGCTGGCGCTTGCCAGCTCTGCCAAGCTGCTGATTGTAGAGCTCGTACACCATGCGGAGTCCGCTGGCGCCCACCGGGTGACCAAAGGACTTCAGGCCGCCGTCCGTGTTGACCGGCAGATCACCGGCGAGTTCAAAGGAACCCTTTTCCACTTCCGCGGGGGCAGTGCCGCGCGGGCAGAACCCCAGGGACTCGTATATGATGAGCTCAGTGATGGTAAAGCAGTCGTGGACCTCGGCCGAGCCGATCTCCTTGCGCGGGTCCTTGATCCCGGCCTGCGCGTATACCTGCTGCGCCGCCACCCAGGTCTCATCCCAGAAGGTGATGTCGACGTCAGAGCGGAACTTGCCCTTGAACGGGTCAATGCGTCCGACCGACAGGCCCAGGCCCTTGATCAGTGCGTGGGGTTTCTTCGAGGCCTTGGCTGTAGCCGCGCTGGTGATGATGGCACAGGCCCCGCCGTCGGTCACCGGGCAGCAGTCGAACAGGCCCAGAGGCCAGGCAATGATGGGGGCGTTCATAGCCGTCTCCAGGGTGATGGCCCTCTTGAAGTGGGCCTTGGGGTGAAGCGCGCCGTTGGCGTGGTTCTTCACCGCGATCTTGGCCAGCATTTCCTTGCCCTTCTCGAAGGGGATCTTGTATTTCTCGAAGTACTGCACCGCCGATTTGGCAAACGAGCCTGGTGCCGAGCCGACCACTGTGATCGGATGCAGGCCGCCTGGCATTTCCAGAGCGCCGCTGCCGTAGTCCTTCAGCTTCTCGAAACCAACGCAGAGGACGGTGTCATACATGCCGGCGGCGACTGAGAATGCGCCCACTCTGAGCGCCTCCGCCCCGCTGGCGCAGTTGTTCTCCAGCCTGGTAGCCGGTATCTTGTCGAGCTGGAGCGCCTCTGTCACCGTGGCGCCGGTCCACATGCTGGACGAAACGTTCCCTACAAACACCGCCTCGATGTCCTTTGGTCCTACCTTGGCGTCCTCGTACGCCTCATAGGCGGAGTTGATGATCAAGTCGGACACACCCATCTTCCAGAGGTCACCAAAGGGTGTGCAACCCATTCCGATGATGGCAACTTTGTCTTTTATTGATCCCATTTCTTCACTCCTTCCTACCGAACTGGCTTGCACTTCCAGGCGTAGGCAGCGACGTCTCCCTGCCTCTCCAGCTTCCTGAAGGTCATCTCCATAGGCTGACCGATCTTCAGGGCTTGGATGTCGCCAAAGTCCGTCATTTCAAGCTCCAACCTAGCGCCGTTCTCGAAGTCGATGATGGCCCTGCCCTGCGGCGGGTCCGTGACCTCGGGAATGGTAGGGATGGTGTCCGTGCTGAAGCTGTAGAGCTTGACCTTCTCCGGCAGAAGCTTGACCTGATCGTAGTTGTCCTTGGAGTAGCACTTCGGGCAAATCCTGCGGATCGGGAAGTCCAGCCAGCCGCACTGCTTGCACTTGGAGGCATGCAGCTTGTACAGAGAATCCCTCTCTCTCCACATCTGGGCCAGGCCCGGAGTGATGCCCGTAATCCTGGTGACTTCCATGAAGAAGAGGTGGCGCAGTCTGAGGTACTTCAAGTAGCCGGGCAGCATCTTCTTGGACTTGAGATAGCCGAGGACGCCATGTCTGTCCTTCATCTTCTCAATCGCATCCGTGACCTTGAGCAGCATCACATCGACGCCATCGCCCCAGGCCGCCACCAGTATGGTGTCGCCGGCCTTCGCCTGTTGCAGGGCCGCTACCAGCAGCATCAGCGGTTGAGCTGCGCCGGTGTTGCCCATGACGCCGAACAGGCCATCCTGCACCTGGGTCTTGGGGTCGAACTTCAGTGCGCCGGCTATGCCCGCATGCGTCCTGGCATCCGGCCCGCTGTAGACCAGCTTGGAAATGCCCGCGACGTCAACTCCAAACTTCTTCATGGCGGCCGCGATGGCCGCCTGCATCATAGGCGTGTAGCCTTCCGGACCGGTGAAACGATCGCTCCAAACATGGACGAACTTGTCACCGTTCGGTCTCCACGTGTCAGTGAAATCCGTGGAGAAAGAGTGGAAACCCTCGATGGTGGCGATGACATCCTTGTCTCCCACCAGCAGAGCGGCGGCGCCGTCGCCCGAATTCGACTCCAGGGCCGAAAGCGGAGCACCGAGGCGGCAATCGGAGGCCGAGACCAGCATCTTCTTGGCTGAGCCGGCCTTCACGGCGTCTGCGGCCAACCTCACCGCCGTAAGACCCCCTCTGAGCGAGTTGCCGATGTCCGCCGTAAGGATGTTGTCACCAAAGTCGAGCGCAGCTGCGGCCGCCGCGGCCAGCTGCTTCTCGTCAAACGGCGCTGACGTCGAGGCGTTGATCAAGCCATTGATCGACTCGTGGTCCTTTCCCTTCGTGCAGTCGAGGATGGCATCAACCGCCATTGTCAGAGCGTCTTCGTCAGCACCCGCTACGGACCGCTCTCCAGCGCCCCCCTTGCCCTCGAGAACCATCATCTCACGGGCCAATCTGTAAAGGGGTACATACGCGCCATAGGAACAGATACCTACCATTTTCCCTCCTTCATAGTTGGTCTTTCTAGCCTCAAAGCATCGTGGATTATTAATGCCCGGCACGTACCGTTATCTATGCTTGTCAACAACATCACGAAATGCACCGAGGGTTGGCATGCGGTGGGGCCCAATCGCCACCTGGGCTGGATGTGGCCTGCCGAGACTGCCTGACGGAATACCGGGATTGGAGTCCGAAGTCAGGAGATGCGAATACATCAAAGGACAAAAATCGTGCGGGATGCTGCGGAAGCACCCCGGATTGGCTAGTCTCTCGGTGCCATCCCACAAAACGTAATTATAGCGCTTCCCCCCGGCAGTGTAAAACCTCGCACCCCGACCTATCGGGATACCGCCCCCGGAACACCGCCGACCGACTCCAGATATGTGCCCGCTTGGCCTTTCCACCCAAGATCACCAACCTTCCGCACCGGCCGACTCTCCCCGGCCGGCCCGGCGATACCGGACGGAGGGGTCGTCTCCACCCCACCCGACAACGGGTTACCATCAAAATCACAGGCAACCCCGCCTCCCTTCCCCCAACCTGGCAGCGGCCGCCGCCAGTCCCACCACTGCCAAACACACCGCGATCATGATAAGAACAGCCATCGGTTTCCAGCGTGGCCAAGCGCTTGACGCCAGACAGCCGCCTGCTCTTGGCAAAACCGGGGGCGCAGCGGTATAATTCGCTCTGGTGGTTCCAAGTCTAGGTTACCAGAGCTGAGACTAGATCACGTCCAAAGGCTATGGGTGACCCAGGTTGAGCCAACTACAATTCTCAGAAGAAAGGAGGTCATCCATAGGCACGGAGGACAAGACACTAACATGCTCCGACTGCGGGGCCAGCTTCACCTTCACCGTCAGAGAACAGGAGATGTTCGCATCCAGGGGCTATACCAATGAGCCCAAGCGATGCCTCACCTGCCGCGAATCAAGGAGATCATCCCGCGAGAGCTCCGGCGATGGCGGTGGAATGAGACCCAAGCGCCAGATGTTTCCCACCATTTGCGCCCAGTGCGGCAAGGAAACTCAGGTGCCGTTCCAGCCCAGGGGCGATCGGCCAGTCTATTGCAGCGATTGCTACAACAAGATGAGACCGGCGGGCAGTCGGTAGACACTGACTCGGAATGCGAAAAGGGGCTGGGTTCAAACCCAGCCCCTTTGATTTGGGCGGTAATCGATAATGACTCCGGCTGCCGATCTCACCACGTTCGGGTCATATGCGGGTAGCAATGCTCAGCCCGAATTGAACCGGCTATGCCTCGCCCTTAAGGATCTTCTCCCTCAGCGTTTCCCATTGCTCTGTCGTCAGCACGCAGAGATTGCCTTCCTCCCCGATTTCCACTTGGTTGTCCCCTATCTTCACCACCGGACAACATGAACCAGCATTGCACAGTGTCACCAGCTTCATTTGATTCAAACTCCTCCTTCCTGATTGATAACCCACAGTACATCCAAACTACGCCACCCGCAAGCAATAATGTAACCTAGCCGGGCATGACGCGTATGTGACTTCCGTCGCACCGCCAAGTAGCGATGGGATGCCCCACACCAGCGGTTGAGAGCCGCTCCACCCCCTTCGCAATCTACAGCGCCAAGGCCTTCTGAGCGCCGCCAGATTCTTCGCGATCGCCCTGCTCTTTTCCGGCCGTCTCCTTCTTGCCCCGCTTCATTCGCTCCGGACATATGGGCCTGAAGTCGCAACTGCGGCAGACCATCCCGGGTTGCGGACGAAAGCTCTTCCCGCTGCTTATGGTTCGAGCCGTCAGTAGCAGATCCCACCGGGCCTTGTCCAGAACCGATTCCTCGATCGAAGTCGTATCCACCAATCCCGAGGATAGGTAAATGAAAGAGACTTTCGACACGGGGTAGGGAGTCTTCCGGGAGAGGACCAAGGCATTCAGATGGAGCTGCGTCCAGTCGCTGAATTCCGGGGTGTTTCCGGTCTTGTAGTCAATGATGTGAAGAGTCCGATCCGCCTGGAGATCGACCCGGTCGATCCGGCCGTGCAGCACCAGACCAGGCGTGATCTCCTTCTCAAACCAAGCCTCCACCAGGTACGGCCTGATCCGGACATCCTGGCTGGTAACGAAGGAACTCAGTTGCTTGAGGGCCTTTTCTGCCCAGCGCCGTTCGTCCTCCTGGCCCTTGAAGCCCATCCGGTAGCGGCGCCAGTTCTTCCTCAGTAGCCTCACCACAGTCTCGCAATTGCGCTGCTCCAGCGGCACCGCAGTCAGGAATTCCTTCAGGGTATCGTGCACATGGTTCCCCATGGTGAAGTAGGGCCTCGGTCCGCCATACTCATCGCCAAGGTGATCAACATAGCGAAACTTGTATTGCTTCGGGCATTGACGGAAGCACGTCACAGCGGTGGGGGAGAGCCTCAACGATGAGGTAGCCGCTTTTCTCCAGGCTCGCGTCGGAACCTCCATGGGACTGAAGACGGGGTCTTTCTGCCCGGCTATCTCTGCCAATCTCTCCCATCCGTCAACCACCAGCATGGTCCAACATCAATCCCATCTTGCCGGCAGGGAACTGCGATATCGTGGCGGCCGATTCCACCTGGGGAACCGAATCGCTCGAAGTCGAAGCGTGTCAAGACTTCACCTGGTACTCCAAGCAGCGGTCATATTCGGCAGCAATTCTACCACAGGCGGCGGGTGCCTAGAGCCATGCTGTACACGTCTCATTATCTGGCACGCAGCCTCCCCTGCTGCTCCGTACGCACGGGCAAGACAGCACCACGCCGTCTCTTGCATTCCAACCACCCGGACCTGCTATAATCGTCGAGGTTAACAACGCTGGCCAGGCACGATGCAACCCCCAAGGCTGCGGCCGGTTGCTTGGCTATCCTCTTGGCGAAGGAGTCTGGTGGTTTGGCTGAAATCGACAAACTGGTAAAAACTCTCGGCAGCTCCCGATGGGAAGCCCGGCGCGCGGCAAGCGAGGCACTGGCGAACATGGGCTCACCTGCCATCGGCCCGCTGATAGATGTGCTCAAGGACAAGAACCCTGACGTCCGTTGGGCGGCGACAAGGGCTTTGGGCAAGCTGGGCGATCCAGCCGCGGTTAAGCCGATAGTCAAGGCTCTCCGCGATGAGGACTCCGGCGTGCGCAAGACCGCCGCTGAGGCATTGGGAAAGATCGCCGACGCTAGAGCGACTGTCCCCCTGATCGCTGCTGCCGACGACGAGGACTGGAGTGTGCGGCAGGCAGCGGTGGAGTCCCTGGGCAAGATGGGGCAAGCCAAGGCCGTGGACGCTGTGGTCAACGCCCTCCGCGACGGATACTCAGACGTCCGTCAGAGTGCAGTGACGGCTGCAGCTCAAATGGGCAAACCCGCCATCCCTGCCCTCATCAAGGCGCTCGGCGATGACAGCCCGGACACCCGACGAAGCTCTGCCGAGGCGTTGGGCAGAATGAAGGATAATAGCACCATTCCAGCGCTCGCTGACAGGCTGGCAGACGGGAACGCCGGCGTGCGCCAGTCCGTCATCGAGGCCATCGGCAGAATTGGAGACATCAGCTCCACTGTCCGGCTGGTCGCCATGCTCGAGGATGAAGACTCCAGTGTGCGATGGGCAGCCGCCAGGGCCTTGGGCGATATCGGCAACCTCGAGGCCGTCGGACCCCTGACTCTGGCCTTCAAGGACGCCAACTCCGGCGTCCGTTGGGCGGCGTACAAGGCGGCCGACAGCATCTGCCGCCGCTTCAACACACAAGATCCGCCGCCGAGGACCGATTGACCTTCGCTCCGGTTGACCGCCAGCGCACTCAACTTTCCGCACGTTGAATTACCGGATCTCTTCCTTAGTAGTGATGACACGGGAGGGCAGTTGATATGGCCACAATAGGACATCGCCCCGACAGGATCAGCCCATTCGCCAAGCTAGTGGGGCTAGGTTTCCCGGAGACCGGCGGTCCCCAGGCAGAACTGAAGATCGAAGACAATGTGCTGAATGTGTACGGGACTGTGCATGGGGGAGCCATCAGTACTCTGGCGGACGTCAGCATGGGTTACGCCCTCTTCGGCCATTTGCATGAAGACGAGAAGCTGGCCACTGTGGAAATGAAGATCAACTACATCGCGGCGGTGTCGTCCGGCGTTCTCACCGCTGAAGCAAAGTTGGTGAACAGGACCCGGAATCTGGCCGTCCTCGAATCCCGTGTGGAATGCGGCGGGAAACTCGTGGCCAAAGCCATGGGGACGTTCTACATATCAAGAAAGGCTTCCTAGGGTGATCGTGAGTCCGAGTGCGCGGCGGCCACTAGCGCCGCTTGGACCTTCGTCGCCGGGGCCTGACCTTGGCCTTCAGGGCTCGCCCCGCTCTCGTAGTGGCGCGGGCCGTCCTCACGGCCCTTCTGGATGTGTCCGCTATTCCCAGGGCCGTCCCGAGTCCGGGAACAAGCCCCAGGAGGGCGACAACGGTGCCAACGGCCTCTTTCCCGACCCTGGAAAGGCTCTTGCCTACGCTACCTCTTCTTCTTCGCCCCGTCATGGATGACTTCCTCAGCCTGTTTGGCTCGCTCGCTCTCGGTGTCCGATTCTAGATCACGCGTATCATCTTGGCAAGACTTCTTGTTGAGATGACTCCAAAGAGACCCGAAGCGAATCAGCACGCGCACTGTGCAAAGCAGGTGGTCGGCATTGTCCCAAAAAGATGGAGCCAGCGAGAGGATTTGAACCCCCGACCCGCGGTTTACGAAACCGCTGCTCTACCACTGAGCTACGCTGGCTCTTCGGCCCACTATTATACCAAGTGCGGACTGCTTTTCACCAGCGTGAGTGGCCTATTGCCGGTACGTTCAGGCATGAAAACGGGCGGCATTCTCCGCCCGCTGAACACGCCGCCGCGCAATGATCAGTCCGGTGAAGAAAGGCTCCTTGATTGCGAGCCAGTGGAGAAGCTGCTGATCCGGGCCAGGCAAGTACGCTGTCGCTGAGAGTCCGGGGTCCAGCAGGGGCAGCTGCCGGTTCCCCTACGTTCTGAGCCTCAAACACACTCCCCGGTCAGCTTCCTCACCATGGTTGTCAGGTTCCCAAGAAGTCCTCATCGTAGGTGACGGACGTCGGCAGAGACTTGATGGTATGGCGGCCGCGGCCTTCTTCAGACTCCTCCATGAACTCGATATGCTTTATCTGCTCATATGGCAAGAACTTGATCGAGGTCTTGCCATTGTGGCCATAGGCTTCCACCACAACATAGGTCTTCTTAGGTCGCAGCCGGGCCAGTTTGAATGAAGAGCCATCCAAACAATGAATCTCCACCACAGGCGCTGGTATCTTCCTCTGCCTGGTGAAGTTCACCAAGCCCGTGCGCCAAGTGCGAGAGAGAAAGAACTCGTGATTGAACATCAGGCGCCTCCTTTCAGCGGCCCGGAAAGGTCATCCTGACAAAGACGTCGAAACGGCCATATGACGACAGCCCCTGTCAACACCGCATGTCCGCGTGTGACACGACGACCACATCATCATCTGATACCCGGACCCCGATCTGAGTCTTGGGCCCTGAGTATCTTCAAAGCACGTTTGGCTTCCTTCCGAACGTCTTCGTCTCTGTCCTTGGTTGCCTCAACCAGGATCTCCACAGCCCTGTCTCCGTCCACCCTGGCCAAGGCCTTTGCTGCTTCATGTCGAACACCCGAGTCGTTGTCATTGGCCAACGCGTCACCAAGAGGCTCCACGGCCCTCTTGTCGCCAATGGTTCCCACCGTCCAGGCAGCAATCTGTCTGGCGATTGCATGCGTCTTCTTCTTGTCCAGTGTCAAGACATAGCAGAGGGCATCCACGGCCGGCGGCCCCACAATCACCAAGGCATCCGCCGTCTCCCGCTTCACTTCCTCGTCTCTCCGGTGTATAAGTGCGTGGATAAGAGGCGCCACCGCCTCTTCGCCCTTCTCCTGCAAGGTCGCCACCGCTTCGTTCCGGATCAAAGGATCTTCGTGCTTCAGCGAAGCCAGAATGGCATCCGCCACTGCTCCTGGGTCTCCGATCCTTCCCAGAGCAGCCGCGGCCTCTTGCTGAACGACAGGGTCCTCGTCTCTGAGGGTTCTGGCAAGCGGCTTGGCCGCCTTCGCATCTCCTATTGTCCCCAGAATCCTGGCAGCCTGCTTCCGCACGTGCCAGTCTTCATCACCCAGAGCCCTGAGGAGAGGCCCCACCGACTCCGGGTTCTTCATATTGCAGAGAGAGGAAGCAGCCTGCCTTCGAACATACCAATCTTCGTCCCTGAGCGCTTCCACCAGAGGCTCTACCGCCCGCTCATCTCCAATCTCACCGAGAGCCCAGGTCGCCTCCAGCCTCACATCAGCGTCATCATAGTCCATGGATTCGAGCAGAGGGTCCATCGCCGGGCTCCCAATCCTGGCCAAGGCAAGAGCCGCGTTGTACTTCACCAAGCCATCCTTCTCGTGCTTGAGTGCCTGAACCAAGGGGGCCACGGCCAGTATCCCCATCTCCGCAAGTGACTCGGTCACGTCTTCGCGCCCCAGTGACAAAACCAGATCCCGGATGCGATTCTCACGATAAGTCTCTGTTGCACCTAGCACAGGACCCGTTGATTGGGAATCACTCGTGAACATGTTCACACCTCCAATCGTGGAGAACTGCCCAAGGAACACGATTGAGAATGCCCCCCAGCCTGTTCAACTTGCTCACCCCATCTGCTCAAGCCAGAACCGTGGTCACATTATAGCACAGCGAGTAAAGCAACTGACCATGGTCCCGGAGACTGTGACTCCAATGTGACGCGCAGTGGGTCAACCGCAAGGCATCCGCAAGGCCTGTTTCCAGTCGGCTCACAGCGAACCAGGTGCAACTAACCTTGAGCCCGTCGTTGGGCACCAATGCATACCCACAGAAGCCAGCGCGTCTCACTCTGCACAGTCTCACAGCGCCGGCCCGGCGCGCATATTCGGCAAAGCCGTTCTCCTCACCCAGAACACGATTACAGCGAAAATCAAGGGTGCTACAATGTCACTGGGACTGCCTCTTTGGGAACAAGCGTCAAGCCCAGGTGGGGAGGAGGAGACAAATGCAAAAGAAAGCAGGACAGAAGGCACAGGCAGCTTGGGCAGAGTTCAAGGAGTCCTGGGAGATGATTCTCGAAATCGAGAGGGAGGGGCTGAAGCTGACTGAAGTCTACGCCGACAAGAACTACGACTTGATAAGGGAGAAGCTGGGGCAGGCCGAGGGCTTGGTCAAGAAAAGAAACGCCGCCCTAAGACGCTACCTCCGCTACTCGAAACGGGGAGAGTAGCCGGTGTCGCGGCCGTCACTCAGGCGCCAGTCCGGCCATCTCTGGCACCGTCTGCCCTCCTCACCAGCGGGAGCATGAGAACAGGGCCACCTGCCTCTCCCGCCAAGCGCCTCCGACGTCAACGCCATCGCGCATTCACTGATTACTTGTTCCTTCTCCCACCGTCGCCGGAACTGACTGCAGCGTTACGCCAGTTCAACTACGCCGCCATGAGCCGCAGCCATCAACAACAGAGGCAGGTGGTCTCCAAAGCCCGGTCTCCGTCGCAAGTGGGCGCGAGCTCGGAGCCTGCAATTCGCCAACCGGCTAGGTTCCAGACTTCAATGCCGGCCCCGCCGTCGCACCCGTCTCGCAGGATTCGAGGGGCAGCGGTGGTTCCACTGGCAAGAGAGAAGTTTGTGAGAACGTCCGGAGCCGCTGTGACACCGATGTGACGCGGCTAGGTTATCATAGCGGGGTCTCTGTGACCGCATCTCATCTCGCTGGCGTAGTCGCCTTTCGAGGCAACTGCTTCTGGAGGCTGCGGTCTTGGAGGCCGAAGAGGGGGCCGGCATCATCAAGAACGAGACTTCCGGGCAGACTAACGGCAACTGGTCAAGTGACCCCAGGCTAAGACAAACAAGTGTGGCAGTCTGCACCGCCAGTTGTACGCTCATCGGGACGGCGCACATAATGGGGCAGCATCGCCTCCTTGATGACCTGAACACCGGTTTCGTAGCCAACCTGCACCGCCTGGGAGAGGAGTTCATGCCACTCACGGAGGTAAGATTGCTCTACCTCGGCGGAGCCAAGGACGTCGCCCTTTCCAGCCACGTGAGTAAGTCGAGCATCCTGTTTGTCGCCGAGAGAAGTGACGGCCAACTGGAGCGAAACGGCGCCAAGGAGGCGAAGGGCTACCTGTTGCGAATCAAGAAGCCACTCGGCGTGAGACTGTACATGCCTCCTTACACGATCGAGGGCAAGATGCATGTCGGCTTGTGGCAAGAGTTGGCCCAGCTACTTGACGGAGACACCCGGTTCCTGCCGTTGACAGATGCCGTGGTTTCTCCCGCTTTGCTCACCGGCGAATCGGCATTTCCCTTTGCGGCGGTGAACAAAGACTTGATCGTCCACATAGGAGAGTCATCGGAAGCCCTCCAGAGGCTCCGCCATGACATGCAGAAGGTGCTCGATGCAGAGCAACGGGAAGCAACGGACCTGGTAGCGTCTCATCACCCGTAGCCCGCGTGGCCTTCCGCGACTTGCCGCCTCAAACATCGTGCTGCAGCGAAACCACGTTCTCTTCAACCATGGTCCAATCACATTCAACGCATCGCGGCCAGCAGCGCCAACAGGCCCGAAGCTTCCTCACCACCCCAACACCAAAAAACCCGATAGCCGGCGGCGGGTCGGTCACATTCGCCATTACCAGGGTGGCTTCAGAAGGTGGGAGGTACCTGCCGAGGGCGGGGGTCGAACCCGCACAGACCGTGAGGTCTAACGGATTTTAAGTCCGTTGCGTCTGCCAATTCCGCCACCTCGGCACTCGCAAACTGAACGCATCCGGCCGCGACGCTGCCAGCGTCGATGTGACCAGGATACATCAGTGCGCCATTATACAATGCTCCATCTCAGCATTGAAAGACGCGCTACCTCGATCCGCTACCCGGACAAGAAACCAAATCATCCGCCATTGTGCGCGCCCGGACCTTGCTTTGACGATCATAAAGTCTTAGACTTGGCACGGTCATCGAGAACGCGTGAATGCATCAAGACACCAGCCGGAGGATGAAGGTCATGTTGGTAAGGGTAGCATCGCTCTTGGCGATCCTTGGCGTCCTGCTTGTCCCGCTGTGCTTCGGATGCGCGACCGTCGGTCTGGAAGAGAACAATATCTCTACCACTGAGAACTGCACCGTTTCCCAGAACGCCGCGGTCAATGTGCAGAACAGCGGTGTCAACGGAAACGTCAACGTGGAGATTTGGGGCAAGGACTACGTCGAGTTGACTTGGACCAAGAGCACGGCCTGGGACAAGTCCGAACTCGACAAGGTGGACGTCAAGGTGACGCAGGCGCCAAGCAGGCTGGACATCGAGGCCAAGCTCCGGTCCAAAGACGCCAAGGTCTCAGTAAACTACGACATCAAGCTCCCCAAGAGCGCGCTGCTGGCCGGAGTAACCACAGCCGATGGCAGCATCAAGATCGCGGGGACCAGCGGAGACACCGTTGCCATCGCCAGATTCGGCAGCATATCCGTGCAGAACACGTCCGGGTACTTGGACATCACCGCCGAGAAAGGCAAGATCCGTCTCGAAGGCACAACGGGAGGCGCCAAGCTGACCACTTCAGAAGACGCCATAGAAGTCGTCAATGCGGACGGGGATATCGCCGCCACCAACAGCAATGGGGCAATCACAGTCAATGACTGCAAAGGCAACCTGACCCTGGAGACGTCAATTGCCGGGATTCACGTGTCCAACCTGCAGGGATGCGTCTTGATGGCAAGGAACAAGCGGGGTACGATCACCATCAAGGGAGCCACCGCCGTGGAGGTGGTGGAGACATCCGATGCTGATGTGAGGGCTGATATCAGCAGCGTCGGAGTTAAGGGCACTGCCATCAGGGTCGACAAGGGTTCCATCAGCCTGCACCTGGCCAGCGGCATCAATGCCAACCTTGAACTCAAGACCTTGTCCGGCGAAGTAGCTGTGAATTCTTCCGCCGGGAACATAAACGTCACCGGCCAGTTTTCGCCCCAGTACTTCAAAGGGACTGTCGGAACCGGCGGCAATAGCATATACGCGGAGACATCCAAGGGTAGAATAGATGTCTACGGATTGGGCACCACCGGGTAGGGTCGCGCTCCCGATGCCTATGTGCAATCGAAGCGGCCGCTGATCGCGATGTATTACTTTGCCTACGCTTCCAACCTCAGCCGCAAGCAGATGGCGGAACGCTCTCCTGCAGCCAAGCCCAAGATGATCGCGAAGCTGCCTCACTACAGGCTCGTTTTCGCCGGCTGGTCCAGGAAGTCGCGCGGCGGTCATGCCACGATCAGGCAATCAACAGGCAACGTGGTTGTGGGGGCGCTATATGAGATCTCAGAACGTGACCTGAGGCTTCTCGACAAGCATGAGGACTACCCCATGACCTACGACCACCTGAACGTGAAGGTGGTAACCGAAGACGGCGATTTCGTGGAGGCGGTCACCTACATCAGGACCGACCAGGCTGAAGAGACCAAACCATCACCGGAGTACCTGGCCATCATAAGACAAGGCTACCGTGATTGGGACATCGCCTCCAGCACAGGCAAGTCGTCGCTGTTCTGAACTGGCTGGACCTCCGGAACACCTGTCTGCGACAAAGAGCCTCTGGATGCCACTCGCCTAGGGGATTGCGGCTATCCCGGATCTACAAGCCATCAGCTCGCAGTTCTGGAGGAGCGGGGATCGGGGACTTGATGTCAACCGCTCAGAGGTTCCCCAGTCTGATTGGAGGCGGCGAGCGGATTCGAACCGCTGTATAAGGGTTTTGCAGACCCTCGCCTTAACCACTTGGCAACGCCGCCCCTTGGTGCCGAGGGGGGGATTTGAACCCCCACGAGCTTACGCCCACCACCCCCTCAAGATGGCGTGTCTACCAGGTTCCACCACCTCGGCGGTTGCATTGACTGACTTCCGCTAGGGGGCGGCACGACTCGAACCCGCGCAAATCGGTGCTTGCGTTCGAGAGTGAGGGACCACCCCGTGACCCTCAATAGCATAGCCTGTAGACCGGCGCACCGTCAACCAAGTCCGTTCTGCTGGGCAATACTGCGCCGTTCCTCCCTTTGCAGGCGATCTGCCGCCGGTCCTCAGCGGTTCCTGGCCTTGTGTGCGGATTGAAACCACGTATGAGGTTACGGGGTCATGCTATTCACCCGCCGTCGAAGAGTCGTCTCCTCTTGGGTCAAGGAGGTACGCAGCAGGTCAGCCTTGCAGTCACACGTCAACGGCCATATCATCTGGTACCGTGGTGTTCTTTGGTCATGCCGGAATCGCCCTTGGCGCAGCCGTGGTTCTGAATGGTCTCCTAGGCCGCCCGGCGGAGAATGAGCAAGCCAAGAGTGATGAACCTTCTTCTGGACTAGCGGCCCGTTGGCGCTCTGCCGAAGCATGGGTCGTTTCTCTGAGCCGGCGATTCGACTTGAGATTGCTGCTGCTGGGTGCGATCGTCTCCGACATCGTTGACAAGCCGGCAGGATATCTCTTCTACGGAACCTTCGGCTGCCGGCTGTTCTGCCACAGTCTCCTGTTCCTGCTGATAGTGGCTGTGGCCGGGCTCTACCTCTATCTCAGCCGCCACAAGAACTGGCTGCTGGTTGTGGCGTTCGGTATTCTCACGCATCTCGCCCTGGACGAAATGTGGCTTGACGCCCAGACGCTTCTCTGGCCGGCATATGGCTTCTCGTTTCCCACAGTTGAGCGGAGCGAGTGGGCGGAAGGCGTGCTCCACAGGCTGTTAACCTCCCCCAAGATATATGTCCCGGAAGCGCTGGGGCTAGTTGTTATTGTCTGGATTGCCTGGCTGTTGGTGCGCCGGGGCAAGGTCTATGCCTTTGTCAGGCATGGCCAAATCTAGGACTGAAATGACCCTCCTCCGACGACGTTCGGCTTGTTCTCCAGGCTGGAAAGACTCGCTGGGATCTGTGTGCAGCGGTCGCCTTATGACAAGTTGACAGACAGAGCCACGCCGAATCTAGACAAACTACTGGCGCCAACAATGCCTCAGAACAGAAATGTCAGCAACTTCCGGGGATTTACGAGGAGAAAACTGGCAGGGGCGGGAGGACTCGAACCCCCGACCGGCGGTTTTGGAGTTCGAGAATGAGAACGAGTCCCCGTGACCCAGGGTAGATCACCGTGCTCCATTGTGAACAGCCAAGAGAATGAGTTGTGCTTGGCGGTGTCTCATGGTTCTCCAGGTTGCCTCAAGGTCGTCCGACGATTTGTCAGCAATGTTGTCAGCAATTCTCTGGGCCATCTAGGACCCATTACCCAAAGACATCCCAACCGAACCGTTGAGTTGGGTCGAATCCAAAGGAGCGGACTATTCTTGGTGATAGAAAGAACTCCACCACCGATCTTCAAAGCAGTGTTTGCCCTACGCTGCTAAGGCGATCTGGACGGGGAGATGTGGGAGAGAGCCTGTCTCAGAATTCAATCGTGGTGGTAGAATCGGGCTAATTCCAGGTGAGGAGGTGAGCCTGATGCCACTACGTCCGTTGAATCGTGAACAGGCCTGGTTGTTGCCGCCAACCCTGGGAGAACTGATTCCCGACGATCATCCGGCGCGCTTCGTGGCGGCGTTTGTTGATTCACTTGACCGGGCGGCATGGGTCGAATTGGGGATTGGGCCGGATGGGGAACCACTGGGCGCTCCGGCCTACCATCCCAGAGCATTGCTCAGCGTATGGCTAAATGGCTTCATGACAGGGATACGCTCCTCTCGCAAGCTGGAGGCGGCTTGTCGAGATCAAGTGCCCTACCTGTGGCTAACGGCATGGCAGCATCCAGACCACAACACCCTCTGGCGATTCTATCAGGCCCATCGAGAAGCGATGCGGAAGCTGTTGAAACACACGGTGGCAACGGCGTTGGAATTGAGGCTGGTTGATCTGGCCGTGCAGGCATTGGATGGGACGAAGATAGCCGCCAATGCCGCAGGTGACCGGACTTACGACTCCGCTGGGCTCCACCGATTGCTTGAGCGTACTGAGGTAGCTATTGCCGAGTTGGAAGCCCAGAATGAGGGGGGCGACGATCCACTACCACCTCGGCTCCCGAAGGAACTCCAGCAGGCGCAGGCACTGCGGCAGCAAGTCCGGGATGCCACGAGTCGCTTGGCCCAGCACCAGACCATGTCAAAGGTGAACCTGACCGACGCCGACGCACAACTCATGAAGGCCAGGAGTGGAATCATTATTGGCTACAACGCACAGGCAATGGTGTCACCTTTGAACCAGAAGGCAGTGAAGGGAAACGGCATGCTGATTACGGCTGCCGAGGTGGTGAACTCAGCGGCTGACTCAGGCCAGTTGGTTCCTCTGCTGGAGCAGGCCGAAGACCTAAGTGGGGAGCGTGCCCAAGTCACTCTGGCTGATGGTGGTTATCGTACTGCCGCTAACTTGGAAGCGGGCAAACGTCGGGGCCAGACGCTGGTGATGGCGGAGCGCTATCAGGGGGAAGTGCAAGCCCCCTACTTCAAGGACCAATTTGAGTACCATACGGCGACAGACAGCTATCTCTGCCCTCACGGCCACCGGCTCCCCTTCCGCGGGCTCCGCAAATCCCAGCTCACTGGTTCGCGGTCAATCCGTGTCTACCGTGCATCGCGGACAGCCTGCCGCACTTGTCCGGCCTTCGGAGTCTGCACCAAGGACAAACGTGGGGGACGGGCCCTCTGGATCGGGCCTTCCGACGTGTTGTTGCGCAAACATCGGCAGTGGATGCGAACAGACGAGGCGCAAGGTTTGTATGCCCGGCGAAAGGAGTTGAGCGAACCCACCTTCGGTATTCTCAAAGACCAGCTTGGAGCACGGCGCTTCCTGCTGCGTGGATTGGCCAACGTCCGGGCGGAATTCGCCCTCCTGGCTACCGCTTTCAACCTTCGGACGCTATGGCGAATTTGGGTGCGGCTGCCGAGGCAGTTCTGGGAGAGCAAAATTGCAGTGCCGGCCACTAACACCCGGGATTGCCCGACTAACTCGGGACCCTATTCCACCCTCTCGGCAGATTCTGTATGACATTGCCAGAAGGAAGGGCCTCAGATCAGGATACTTCTGAGACAGGCTCT
>Ga0105098_10000275_pt1 | contig 16989 bp, 15 predicted proteins | sample PPLLak21cMay2015_FD_79137 | JGI IMG/M metagenome (GOLD analysis project Ga0105098, IMG submission 79137) | Freshwater sediment microbial communities from Prairie Pothole Lake near Jamestown, North Dakota, USA - PPLs Lake P7 Core (1) Depth... | ecosystem: Environmental > Aquatic > Freshwater >... | reverse complement strand
AGGATGTCCAGCGTGCGCAGCGCTACGGGATCAGGCTGCTACCGAATCTCCCGCATGAATACACTGGAGCAGAGACGGTTGATTTTGTGCATCATTTGCATGACCTGCTCGCTCCCACTGCTTCACCGGATGAAATGGTTCGCATGACTCGTGCGCTGGGCATTCTGCATCAATCACTGGGTCACCTCGATGTGGCGGCACATTGGCATCGGGAAAATCTCCTCTGGGCGCAGCGTGCCCGCGATGGTATTGCCCAGGCCGAGGCTCACTTTGAGATGAGTGAGCTTGCCCTCATGAGCATCGACTACCACGCCGCGGCGCAGGCGGCTCAAGAGGGGATCGCGATCATCAGCACACTAAGCGCGGACGATCAACGCCCGGCTGTTCAATTGCTGGCTGGCAGAGGTTATCGGCTGCTTGGCGCCTCGCTCGCCATGGAAGGGCGTGACCTTGCGGCTGCCGAAGAACATCTGCAAAAGGCGGTCACTGTGCTGCGTCAGATCGAAAACCAGGGTGATCTTTGTGCAGTGCTGTTTGAGCTTGGCAATGTCGCGGCGCAACGCGGTGAGTTGCAACGCGCGCTCGATCTTTACGATGAATCTGCCCGGGTCGCTGAGGCAGGCCACATCCATTATTATCTGGCGCTGGCTCGTAACAATTTTGCATATCATAGTCTGTTATTAGGTCGGATCGAATCGGCTCAACAATCTGTGGCACAAGGCATCAGGATTGCCGAAGCCTATGATCTTCTTGCGGCGCTGCTGCATCTTTACAGCACAAAGGGTGAAATATATCTCGCCCGCAATGAATGGCGGGATGCGGAAGAATCGTTTCACAACGGCCTGGCGCTCGCAGAAGAACTGGGGAGCCTTGAACGTCAGGCTGGATATCGGGGTGGGCTGGCACTGGCTGCCCTGGGTGGAAAAGATTTCGACACAGCCCGGCGTCTCCTGGAGGAGGCCCTCACTCTACTCGCCGATCAAGGCTATTGGCACCTCCGCACGCGCCTTCAACTGTGGCTGGCTGAAACGCTCATTCACCAGGCCCAGTATGCGGAGGCGGATAAGCTGCTTGCAGAAGCCATGCAGGTTGCCCGTTCACAGCAACGTACGCTTTTGGTAGAACAGGGGGAACGTCTACGTGCCCGGTTTCCTGCTTTAAGAGAAAACTAACGCAGGCGGTGACGCCCCAGTGACGCCTGGGGATTACTATTAATCCATGCATGTCGTGATTGTTAGTCAATGAATGGATTCCGCTACGTCTCTTACGCGCAAGAGGTGGTTTTCGCTCCCGGTGCCCTTGCCAGGTTGAGTGAGGCAGTGCAGCGTCTCGGCTGGAAACGGCTGATGCTCTGTACCAATCGCTCCATGAAAGCCAGGGGACATGTCGCCGCGCTTCAGGCTGCCCTGGGCGAGAGTCTCGTGGCTCTTTTTGATTGTGTTCAGCCTCATGTTCAGGACACTCAGGTGAATGAAGCATTGGCGCTTGCCGTCCAGCATGAGGTAGATGCGGTGATAGGAATGGGTGGTGGCAGCCCGATTGGGATGGCGAAGGCGGTTGCCAATGCATTGACTTCCACATTTCCGGATGCCAAGCCCTCTATCCCGGTCATTGCCGTTCCTACAACCTATGCTGGTTCAGAGATGACAGCGGTCTATGGAATCACACATACACGTGAGAAGCCCCCGCGTAAGGTCACAGTGAATGATCCGAAGATCGCGCCGCGACTCGTCATCTACGATCCGGAATTGACCCTCGACCTGCCTCCGGATATGACGGCTGCCACAGGCATCAACGCGCTGGCACATTGCATCGAAGCTTTATACTCGATCACGCGCCAGCCGGCTTCGACGGCCATGGCCATCCGCGGCGTGCACCACATCAACAACGCGTTGTTGCGTTGTTATCAGGATGGAAATGATTTGGAGGCGCGCAGCGAGATGTTCATCGGCGCGCATCTCGCGGGGTTATCACTTGCTTCTGTGAAGATGGGCTTGCATCACGGCTTATGTCATGTACTGGGCGGAACAGCCAATGTCCCGCACGGGATTGCCAATAGCATCCTCCTCCCGCACGCGATCCGTTTCAATGCAGATGCGACCGCGGCTCAACTACTGCCGGCCGCCGAGGCGATGGGGATCTCATTAAACGGGATCAGCCCGACGGTCGCGATGGAAGCGCTGGCACAAAAGATCTCCGATCTTATCCGGAAGATGCATCTTCCCCAACGACTGCGCGAGGCAGGCGCCACTTTGAAAGAATCTGATCTGCCTCATCTTGCCCAACTCGGATTCCAAAACGGTGCTGTCCAAAATAATCCCAAACCGATCACGGAGCCAGCCCAGGTCGAGGCTTTGTTGCGAGCTGCCTGGTGAAGGAGGGAGTGGCAAAGAACTGAATGTATGAAGAGCTATCATTAGCGGTAAATATCAGTAAGACCAATCGAAAGGAGAGAAAAATGTCCCCTGTCAATTCTATGGATTACAGCGGTAAAGACACTGTTCTGGATGTCATCCGCAAAGAAAGCGCTGACTTCTTCCGCCTCGTGGAGGATCCCGGGAACTGGAATGTGCAGACGCGCTGCACCGAGTGGGAGGTCCGCGATATGGTGGGTCATATGATCGACGTGACCGAGGGCTACCTCACGCGCTGGGAAAGTGCTCGCAAAAATGAACCAAGAGACACGGTCGGCCTGCTGGTCATGAGCCGTGACCTGAACGATCATGCTCAATCCTTCCGCAGTCTTCCGCGGGAAGAAGCTATTAACCGCCTCAAGGCGAATTACACCAAAATGATGGAAACCTTCGAGAAGTTGACCCCGGAAGAATGGAGCAACTTCCTGGTGACGCATCCGTTTATGGGTCCGCTTCCCACGTTTTTCTATCCCGCCTTCCACGTGATGGACTATGGCGTCCATACCTGGGATATCCGCTGGGGCCTGGGTGAGAAGGACCGCAAACTGGATGAGCGTACCGCGGGTGTGCTGGTACCTTATATGTTGTATGCCCTGTTGCCCTCCACCGTGGACGCCGAATCAGCCAAAGGAATTGATGTGGAGTTCGGTATCGAAGTCTCAGGTGAATGGGGCGGCAAATGGCGAGCCACCGTCAGGGATGGCAAATTCGAAGCCAAACCGACTGATGACTTCGAGGGATGCCAGGCAGTCTTCAGCTACGATCCATCCGACTTCGTGTTGACTGCGTTCCAGCGCTTCCCCGGCGGCAAGGCGCGCGGCGACCAGGAAGTAATCAAGAAAGTTCGCAATTTGTTCTTTAGAATTTAGAGGAAGAAATAACGTAGCCGCGAATTTCGCGAAAAGTAGTGTACACCTGCCCCGGGCGCAGGTGCCGGGGATTCGCGGCTGAGGCTTTGCATTTAGCATGGAGAAACAAGTATGACTAAAATCCAAACGCAGGGAGTCCATCACATCACCTTTGTAGGTTCCAATCGCGAGGCGATCATTGATTTTTATCAAGGCGTGCTCGGGATGCCGCTCGTTTTCGAGCAGCCCAACCTCGATGTGCCTGATGAACTCCATCTTTATTTCGATCCGGGCGATGGGCGGCTCATGACATACTTTGTGCGCCCCACGCGCCTCAACGACCCCACACCCAACCCGCAGGAGATTGGCAACTTGCACCACCTCGCTTTCAACGTCTCGCGCGCGACCTACACTCAGGTGGCGGGGCGCTTGAAGGAACTTGGCATTGAAAACACCGGTCCGATCGACCGCGGTTTCATGGACTCGATCTATTTCCGTGACCCCAACGGGCAATTGCTCGAAATGGCTTGCTTCAAATTCATCCCGCCGGAAGGGCACACGTACGCAGATGTTCTACGTGTGGCGCATCGCCTGCGGGTGGAAAAAGGCGATTATGCCATCGCCGATAGTCACCTGGCTGATGCCATCGCTGAGTTGACCGAACAAAAAATCAAGATCCAGGCATGATGGTCGCGCCTGAAAACGACCCACGACGGGCTGGAACCATCTGGGTGCTGAATCTGGATGAGCCTGTGCCGCGGATCACGCCACGTGTCGCGGCTGTGTTTCGCCGCGCCGGCCCGGACCTCGTGCCGGCTCTCGTTTCGACGATGGGGCGTGAGGCCTCAGCCGACCTCCTCCGGCGCTTTGAGACCGGCCGGCGTTGCTACACGGCCTGGGTGGGAGATCAACTCGCATCTTACGGTTGGGTGAGTTTGGATGAAGAATACATCGGCGAATTGAATTTGCGCATCAGGTTGCTGCCTGGGGAAGCCTACATCTGGGATTGCGCGACGATCCCGGCATTTCGTCGGAATCACCTGTACAGCGCGTTGCTTGGATACATCATTGGAGAGCTGCATGCTGAGGGATTCTGCCGCGCCTGGATCGGGGCTGATATGGATAATCTACCCTCGCAGCATGGCATTGTACGGGCAGGCTTCCATCGGGTAGGCGATTTGGTAGTGGCGCGCGTTTTAGCAATTCGACAGGTATGGGTGCAGGCACATCCGGATGTGCCAGACCAAATTGTCGCAGAGGCACGCCGTGCTTTCCTCAATGACCGGGACAAGATCTGGAAAACCGCGGCATCTTCCGCAATGCAATCTTATAGGCTGTAGCCCAGTTTTCCGAGGGGGCTTGAAATCATAGAAAAAATGTTCTATAATTGAACCAGCGATCCAACTTATCAAAAGAGGAGAATGACATGTCCAAACGAAATATTGTCCATGTTGAGATTCCCGCGGCGAACGTTGAGGCTGCGGGCAAGTTTTATCAGGAGCTGTTCGGCTGGAAGCTTCAACACGACTCTCAGATGAATTACACCATGTGGGAGGCAGGCAACGGCGATGAATATGGTGGTTTCCCTGAAGTCTCCGCCGACAATCCTGCCGGACAGGTGCTTGTCTACATTGCCAGTGACGACATCGAAGCTGACCTGAAACAGGTGGAGAAATTAGGCGGCAAAGTCATTCATCCAAAGTCTGAGATCCCGCAGATGGGCTGGTATGCATTTTTCCAGGACCCTACTGGGAACGTGCTGGGCTTGTACACCAGCATGAACCCCCAATCCAATCAATAAGAGAGCATATGGCTGCAGAAGAATTTTTCCTGACCATGCGCCCGGAGCCCAGGAAACAGGGAGCCCGTATTGAAAAGGCGAAGTACGACCTGGTGCGGAATGCCATCCTGGAGAATTTGCGCACATATGGAGCACTCTCGTTCGTGCGTTTAGGCAACCTCCTTGAAGAACAGTTATTGAAGGATTTTGATGGTCCGGTGATGTGGTATTACACAACCGTGAAACTGGACCTGGAAGCGCGCGGCGAGATCCGCTACGTCCCCAATTCCGAGCCGCAGTTGATCGAATTGGCACAAGTGTGATGCGCAAGTGAGAAAAACGTCAGGAGATGAATTTATGACCAAGGACTTTACTGCAAAATCCGTGATCCAAATTGACGCGCCCGCTTCGAAAGTGTGGGAGGCGCTGGTCAGTCCCAAACTGATCAAGCAATACTTGTTCGACACAGAAGTAACCACGGACTGGAAAGTCGGAAGTTCCATTACATATAAAGGGGAATGGGAAGGCAAGCCCTATGAAGATAAAGGCACGATTGTGCAGATCGAACCGGAAACGCTTCTGGTTTCTACGTACTGGAGCCCCGTCTCTGGTTTGCCTGATTCTCCCGAACACTATCAGACCATTCGCTATGAATTGAATCCAAATGGCGGCGCGAAAACCACGCTGACGGTCACGCAGGATAACATTAAGTCGAAGGAGGATGCTGCCCGCTTCGAACAGAATTGGAATTTGACGCTTGAGTCAATGAAGAAGGTGGTCGAGGCCGCGTAATATTCGTGGGACCCTTTGCTTGACGCATGCCTGCGCCAGTGGTATCCTTGCGCCCAATGTTTAGCCAGTTCATTATCGACACTACCACCAACAATAATACTCGTACCCATCGTGTGACGGGACGTTGGTGGTTGTCAGGTGAACAGAAACAAGTTCATACTCACTAGGTAAGTACACCAAACGCCCCGAAAACCTCGGGGCGTTATTTTTACCACCTCACCCCCAGCCCCTCTCCTAAAAGGAGAGGGGAGATAGGAGCCATTATGATTTCGAACGCTACGCCTGTCTTCGCCGTCGACGAGAAGAATCTCGTCCCCGTCAGTGCCCATCTCAAGCAGATGATGGACATTCCGCCCTCCCGCATGTTCCTGATCAACAAGTCCTTGAAGGTTTATCAGGAGAAGAACCCTGGCGGGAAGGTCTTCGACGCCTCACAAGGGGACGGCGGCGCCTCCCTGCCCGGTGTACCCAGAGCACTTCTCGAACGCGCCGCACAGATCCAGATCGAGCATGGGACCGCCTACGATATGCCTTTCGGTACAGAGGCGTATCGAAAGTCTGTGATCGAGCAGTACTGGAAACTGGATGCCTCCTCCGGTTGGGGGCCCGCGAATGTCCTTGGGACCGCGGGCGGGCGCGACGCGCTGATCAAGGTGTATCAAGCCATGCTGGCTCTCGGCTATGGGCGCGAGGGCGACCTGATCATGGTCTCGCGCGTGCCATGGATCTCGTACAACTGGGGACCCTATGGCGTCGGCGCGAACGTGCTCTGGGCGCCCGGCGATCCTGCCCAGGGCTGGGCATATTCCGAAGGGGCCATCCGTGACAGCGTGAATTTCGCCGAATCCACGGGACGCAAGCTGGCTGGCCTCGTCATCACCAACCCCGATAACCCCACCGGTTTGACGATCCCTGTCGAGAAGCAGGTTTCGCTTGCCAAAGCCGCGTTGGAAGCGGGTGTGGCATTCGTTCTCTTCGACTGGATGTACCACTACGTCACCGACGAATCACCGATGGATCTAAACTCCTTCCTGAAACACTTCACGCCCGAGGAACGCAAGCGCCTCATGTTCCTGGATGGGCTTACGAAGTCTCTTGGCGCGTCGAACATCCGCAACTGCCATTTGCTTGCGGATGAAGCTGTCATCAAGTTCATCGTGGCGCGCGCCTCGCATGGCGTGATCCCGCCGTTCTACTCCCTGGCGGTTGCCATGGCCGCGTATGAAATGGGCTATGCGGAAGCCGCCAGGACCATCATCGAGCCGACCAACGCCAGCCGTATCGTCTTGAAAGATCTCCTCCTGAGAAATGAGTTCCAGCACATCATCGGCAAAGGCTATTACGCATTCATCAACGTGGGCGAGTTCCTCAAAGCCAAGGGCTGGGCGGACAGCGAACCCCTCGGACAATATCTCGCTGAGAACCACGGCGTGGCGATCGTTCCCGGTGCGTTCTTCTCGCCCTTCGGCGCTGACTGGGTCCGCTTCTCGTATGCCACGCCCCCGGAACGGACCGAAGGCGCGTTCCGGGGGCTGGTGGAAGGGCTGGAAAGTTTGAAGAAATAAAAGAGAGAAGAAAGAGGAAAGAAGAAAGACGTTCAGCATGCACAAGCCCTCTTTCTTCTCTCTTCTTTCCTCTTGTAGTCGCCTCACGCAACAACACCTCATCCTCAACTTTAGGATTTTAGGATCTGCTCATGCCCTCACAAAAATTCGCCGATAAATATCTCCTCGCTCTCGAACAAGCCGTCAAAGAGAAACCGCAGGGTGGACTCAACGGCTTCGAGCAGGAATGGAATCTCCTCGATGAAGACCTGCGCCCGTTGCTCACTGTGGGTGCGGGGCCCAGCCAGCAATCCTTTGTGGATTACTTGCGCGCAGAATGTGTGCCTCCATGGCAGACACAGTTCAGCCAGCTCGAAGTCTTTCACTGGATGGTCGAGTGGGCGACGCGCCCCTACTACAGTCCGCGCGGCGCGGTCTATGAGACGCGCCTGATGGAAGCTGCGCTGATCAACGCGCTTCATCGTGCAGGTGTCAACTTTGGCGAGCGGCTGCACTACTGGCATGGCAACCTGCTGTTCCTCACCGACATCGGTCATCATTCCATCCCCGGGAACTGGGCGATTGCCAAGCGCCGCTACCTCGAAAAATGCGTCGACCTCTACGGCGATACGCTGGCGACGGCGGGCATTCACACCAACATGTCTTTGCCCGACCCGCTCTTTGCCTGGGACTTCATGCACCTCTCTCCCAGTGAGCGCGGCGACAAACACCTCGACGAATTCAAATCCGAGTTCTATATCACGGCGACCCGCCTCCTGCGCGCGTTCGCCTCGCTCTTTATCGCGACCGGCGCCTCGACGCCGATGCAGGCTCAGGTCCGGGGCGGGCGCGCAGTGGTTGTCCTCACGGAGAATGATTCGATCCGCAACCTCACGTTCCCCAACCCGCCTTCGATCGACCTCCCCGATCTGTATCGCTCGTACAATGATTACCTGCAGCTCTCCTACGACCTCGTGCGCCGCGGTGTCCGTTTTGGCAACAACAACTGGACTCCCATCCGTGCCCGTTCGTTTGCGGACCCGGTCGAGCGGATCATCTCGACGACCAGCGACCAGCTCGCCTCGCTCTACGCCCGCGGCTTGTTCGCCGTCGGTGAGGCGACGCCGCCCGAGGAGATGGCTCTGCAGATCGAAAAGCAAAATCTGATGGCTCGCATCAACCTGCCGATGGGACGTGTGGAGATCCGCACGGATGAGGGTGGTCACGGCCTCGACCTGGACATCGCCAACCTGACGCTCAAACATCTTCTGCTTCTCCGCATCTATTCGGACCCGCGTTTTGCGCGTTCCTTCCGCTATGACCGCGAAGATATCAACCGCGCCCGCGTCAACGAGAGCCTGGCTGCCAGGCAGGGTTTGCGCGCAGAGATCGAAAATCCGCTTACCGGCAAACCGGTTTCCATCCGTGCCTTCCTCAAATGGACGCTGAGCGAGGTCAAGCCGCTGGCCGTATCTTTGAATTTGTGGAATGATCTCGCGCCTCTGGTTGAGATGTCCGAAGGAGGACGCAACACGGCTGAGAAGTTGCGCGCCCGCCTGCAAATGGAGCTGGGCGAAAATGATGAAGTCCCCCTGAGTGTCTTGAAGGAATTATTTTACGAGCGCGAGGCACAGGTCAAAGCGGATGTGGAGCGCATCGCCTCCGAGCACGGGTCGCTGGGCGAAGAAGCTTCCAAGATCGGGGAATTCCTCCAGCGCGGACGCGATGCCGCTCGCCAATCACCGCAAACGCCCGTCCAATTCCGCCCGCGCACACAGGCCCGGATCGAGATCTCGTATCCCGACAAAACCAGCGAAATCCTGGACCTGGCGCAACAGTTGATCCGCATTCCGTCTGTCACGGCTTCCCCGAACGAGCGCCTCGACGAAGTCCACCGTGCCGGTTCGCTGATCGATGACTATCTGAAGGGTGCTGGTCTGAACGTCCGCTACTTTGACGGCAAATATCCTGCCGTTTATGCGAGTTTCCCCCAAACAGCAAGTCAGCAAATCGGCAAATCGGCAAATCACCAAATTGGCAAATCACCCATCCTCCTCACCGGTCACTTCGACGTGGTCGAGCCTGAACCCGACGACTCGCAATTTACCCCGCGCCTCGAAGGCGATTACCTGTGGGGCCGCGGCGCGGCGGATATGAAGACTGTCGTTGCCACGTACATGGTTTGGATGAAAGATGTGATGAAGTCGAACTCGCCGTGTCCGAGTATCGCCTTGATGCTGGTTGGCAATGAAGAAAACGGTGAGTCTGAAGCCTGGGGAACGCCGTTTGTTTTGAAGGATTTGGGGATCACACCGTCATTGTTCATCGCAGGGGAACGCACAGGCGAGAAAGGGAACGAGCTCTTCGGCGAGATCTGCGTGGAGAATCGCGGCGTGATGCGCTTCGATGTGGTCGCGCGCGGCACGAAAGGTCATTCGGGCATTGCGGGCACCGGCGATTTGAGCGAGAAGCTCATTCTTGCGCGTTCCGCATTGAATGAGATTTTCGCCAAACACCTTACCCTCAAATCCTCTGATGGCTGGCAGTCGCAAGCCAAGTTCCCGTTCATCAATGTGGGGACGACTGGCATCTATAACGTCACGGCGGCGGAGGGGATTCTGGGCGTCGAGATCCGCCCTATTCCACGGGATGATGTTCTTGGTCTCCGGTCTGCGGTCGAAGCGTATTGCGAAGCAAATGGACTTGAATTAAGAATGAACGTGATGGAAAACGGCGTGGCCTGCAACGCAGACAATCCAGCGTTGAAAGCGCTGGTCGCAGCAGTTAAGCAGGCATCGGCGAACGCAGACGAAGCGGGGGAGGAGCCGAAAATCGGTAGAAAGCTTCCCGGCACAAGCGCGCGCTTTGCTCCGGGCGGGCAGGCCGTCGTTTGGGGCCAGTCGGGGATCGGTCCGCACGCAAAAGATGAACGGCATTACATCCCGAGCATCGAGCCATATTACCAGTCGCTGAGCGAGCTGGCAAAACTATGGAAGTGAATTGTAGGTCACGCTTGAAGCGTGACTTACTCTTTTAGATCACAATGAAACGTTCTCAACAAATCACTTCTGTTCTTCAGGCTGTTTTTGTCACTGTTTTGTGGTCATCCTCCTGGGTGCTGATTAAGTTTGGTCTGCGCGCCAGCCTGCCCGCGCTGACGTTTGCGGGGCTGCGTTACACGCTGGCTTTTCTCTGTCTTGCGCCATTTGTCCTGTTGAGTTCAAGGAACCGGGCCGCAGTCAAGTCGCTCACACGAAAAGACTGGGGAAGGTTGGCATTCCTTGGCCTCATTTTTTATACCCTGGCGCAGGGTACGCTATTTCTCAGCCTGGCCTATTTGCCGGCTGCCATGGTTAGCCTGTTGCTCAACCTGACAGCGATCGTTGTTGGATTGTTTGGAATTGTTTTCCTGCGAGAGCATCCTTCGAGAGGCCAATGGTTTGGCATCGCCCTGACGATGATAGGGGTCGCGGTTTATTTTTTCCCTGTGGACATAAATGGGCTGCAAATGATCGGGCTGCTGGTCGCCCTCGGTGGAGTTTTGAGCAATGCCGTGAGTTCACTACTGGGGAGGGAGGCGAATCGCCTGGCAAGCAGTTCGCCCCTGATCGTAACTTTTATTAGTATGGGGGCTGGTTCACTTCTGCTTTTGATCATTGGCGTTGTTTTTCAAGGTTTTGGAAAGCTTGATCTGCAGGGCTGGCTGTTGATTGCCTGGCTGGCGGTCGTCAATACGGCGCTTGCCTTTACCCTGTGGAATCAGACGCTGCGCACATTGTCTGCTGTGGAATCAAGCATTATCAATAACCTGATGATGCCACAAATCGCAATTCTCGCTTTTGTTTTTCTGGGGGAAATGCTCGACGGCAGGGAGATCGCGGGCCTGATTCTGGTCGGCCTTGGGGTAATCGTCGTACAGATGCAACGGAAACAGGTCGTCCCTGCTCAAGCACAGCCGTTAGAGGAGTGAACTGCCTTTTGATCTACTCAACATACTCTACTGCCAGCTCGATTGCCTGTTCAGTTGTCATGGCATGACCCTTTGACCATGCGGAATCAAACTGCGTCGGTTCCAGCATCCTGCGTAAGCTTTCCAGTTGCTCGTCGAAATAAACCTGCTCGTCAGGCGTCATCGGTCTGCCGTTTCTTTCGCGCAGCGCGTTCGCGGCGGCGAACAACTGCAGGGCGCGTTCGTTTTGATGCTGTGCACGTGCAATAAAGCCGAAACATTCCAGCTGATGTCCGATTGCACCAACTTGTCCTATGTCTCGAAAGGCGACGATGGTTTCACGGTAATATTCCAGTGCAGCCGCGTGGTTTCCAAGGTTGCGCTCCAGATGCGCAAGGTTGCTTTTCTCAAGGATAACGTTGAAGGTGGCGCCAATTTCCTGATAGACACGCGCAGATTCTTTGAAGTGCGTGCGAGCCTTATCGTAGTCGTTTCTACGGCTTGCAATGAATCCCAGGGTCTCGGCTGACTGCGCTTCCTGTGAGCGCAGTCCGGCTTCCCTTGCCAGGCGGAGTGACTCCTCCACATAGCCCTGGGCCAGGTCGAGGTCATGATGCAGGTCAACGATCATGCGTGCCAGCCTGTTCAACGACCGGCAGATTGCATAAACATCTTCTTCGAGGCGGGCGATGGAATAGCTCTCCTGCAATGCTGCTTCGGCCTGCTCGCGCTCGCCTAAAAACTCCAGCGGATAAGCCAGCACGATCAAAGCAAAGGCTAAGCCTCGGCGATCCTGGCTCTGACGATATAAAGCAACGCTTTCTTCTGCCACGCGTTTTGCATTTGCATTATCCCCTAATGATAGATACAGCCTTGTCAGCCCGCATAGAGCCTTGGCGCGGGCTACCAGTCGCTGTTCTTTGGTCATGCCTTCAGGTATTGGAGATTTCTCAACCTGTTCCAGCGATTTCTGTGTCCAGCGAAAGCCCTCGGCAGAATACCCGCCGGCTGTCCAGAAGAGGTTCGCGGCGCCGGCAATCCGCAGGGCGCTGTCGGGATTTCTGCTCAAGCCCCATTCCAGGGCCGCCCGCAGGTTATCCTGCTCCGCCAGCATGCGTCTCTGCCAAAGGACCTGATCTTCGCCCTTGAGTTTTTCATCGACCAGCTCAGCAAAGCGCACAAAAAATTCGAGATGACGATCTCTCACTGCTTCCACCTCGTCGGTCTCGAAAAATTTCTCGCGCGAATACTGGCGAATGGTCTCCAGACGGTGGTATCGAATTTCATCTGCGGCTTCTTCTGTCACAATGAGGGACTTATCCACCAGCCGCGTCAGCAGATCCAGGATGTCAAATCCGCCGCTCTCCCCGCAGCAAACCGACTCGGCCGCCTCGAGCGTCCAGCCACCGACGAAGACTGCCAGCCGGCGAAACAATGTCTTCTCCTCCTCCGAGAGGAGGCTGTAGCTCCAGTCGATCATGGCACGCAGAGTCTGCTGGCGCGGGAGTGCTGTGCGCGAGCCGCCTGTCAGCAGGCGGAAGCGGTCGTCGAGCCGCGCCGCGATCTGTTCGGGGGATAGAACTTTTACGCGCGAGGCGGCCAGCTCGATCGCCAGGGGAATGCCATCCAGACGGAAGCAGATTTGAGCCAGGGCTGGAGCGTTGTCTCTTGTCAGGGCAAAGCCCGGTTTGGCGGTCGCGGCGCGTTCGATAAAGAGCCGAATTGAATCCAGTTTTTCCAATTCGTCCAGGGGAGGTAAATTCGCGGGGTTGGGCATGCGTAGCGACGGAACGCGATAGGCAACTTCCCCTGAAATGCCCAGTGGCTCGCGGCTGCTGGCAAGGATGCGCAGGGCCGGACAAGCCTGCAGGAGTGAGTCACTGATCCGCGCGCAGGCTTCGATGAGGTGCTCACAGTTATCGAGCACGAGCAGGAGAGTCTTCGCGCGCAGATGGTTGATCAAAACCTCCAGAGCGCTGCGCTGACTGTCCTCGCGCAAGTTGAAAATGGAAAGCAAAGTCTGTGGGATGAGAGCTGGATCTGTAACGGGCGCGAGCTCTGCGAGCCAGACGCCGTCGGGAAATTGCTGCAAACATTCGATGCCCACCTGCAGGCTGAGGCGCGACTTCCCCGCGCCGCCTGAACCTGTCAGCGTGACCAGACGGTGGGCGCCGAGAGCCTGTTTGATCTCTGCCAGCTCGGTTTCACGCCCGATGAAACTCGTCATTTGCGCCGGGAGGTTATGCCGGTATACGTCGAGTGTTTTTATCTCGGGGAACTCGCTTGGAAGATCTGCGACGACCAGTTGATAAATATGCTCCGCCTGGAGCATGTCCTTCAGCCGTCGTTCACCCATGTCACGCAGAGTGGCACCTTCCGGCATTTCATCCCGAACCAGTTCCCGGGCAGCCAGGGAGATCAACACCTGCCCACCATGTGCGGCGGACATCAGGCGCTGTACATGGCTCATCGTAAGATAGCCGCGATACTCTCTGTTTTCCTGAATTTCTGCTTTACCGGTGTGGATCCCCATTCGCACCTTGAGAGGCGCAGGTGACCAGGCTTCCTTGTACAATGCCTGTTGAGCGTCCACTGCGGCATTCACAGCATCCGTCGCACGATGAAATGCCGCGCAAAAAGAATCGCCGACGATTTGAAAGACATAGCCGTTATTTGCTTCAATCGCTTGTTTTAGGATCTCATTGTGCCGCGCCAGGAGAGTAGGCATTGCATCGGGGTGCTCCTGGGCGAGTTTGGTGCTGCCTTCGATATCGGTAAATAGAAAAGTGACAGTGCCCGAGGGTAAATTATTCATTTAAGACTACTATAAGTTATTGCAAAATGTCATCCTGAGCCCTTCGACACGGCTTCGCCAGTCAGGATAAACTCCGCGAAGGATCTCTGCCACCGAAGTTGCGGGACTCTCACCTGCACTGCGCGCAGGCGCAAGTGTCGGTTGCAGCGAGCGCTTCTTCACATCGTCCCGGTGTTTTTCGGGAGAGTGACCTGGTGTTTTGAGATAGATTCTGATAAAGACGGCTTGTCGGATGGGATCGTTTCTTCCTAAAACCTGAAATGAATGAAGATCCGCCCGAAGTTTTTATCATCCTTCTCAAGACGATGATAAAGCTTTTTGATGTGTCCCTGGTTTAGAAAACGCAAGACTTTCTTCTTGAGTTGGCCGCTGCCTTTGCCGGGGATGATCTCGACCAGCTCTATCTTCCTGTTGATTGCCTCTTCGACAATGCGGTTAAGTTCTGCCTCGATCTGGTCGCCGCGGTTGAAAATGTCGTGTAGATCAAGTTTTAGCTTTGCCATCATTCCTGGTTTTCTTGGGCTCGGATAAAAAATCAAATGGCGGACGCTGGTTCAGCTTGAGCAAATTTGCTCCTGTTTCGCTGACGTATAAAGCTGTCAACGAACCTGTGTCGCAACTCAGTCTCTGGAAATGATCGAGCGGCAATCCCAGGAAATGGGATACCGCCAGCTTGATCGGGTCTGCATGGAAGACAACCGCAACAATGTCCTTGGGTTTGGTGTGTTTTTTGACGATCCGCTCCAGCGCGGCCACATAGCGCACCTGTGATTCGACAAACGATTCACCGTCGGGGAAGCGAAAACGGGAGGGCGCATTTTGCACGATGCTCCAAACTTTGGTCAGGCGCAGAACCTTGAGTGATTTTCCCTGCCAGCTGCCGACGTCCGTATCCTTCAGGTCGGGCTCCCTGATGATCTCCAGCTTGCGTGCCTCGGCGATGGGCGCGGCGGTTTCCATGGCCCGCTCGAGCGGACTCGAATATATGGCTTTGATCGGGACATCTTTCAGCGCTTCACCCAGCGCCTGAGCCTGTTCCTGCCCGCGTTCATTGAGATGGATCCCCGCAGTTTGACCTGGCAGTTTGCCCGTTTTCACAAAATCGTTTTCGCCGTGACGGATAAGGAGTAGGAGAGGCATGAATTGTTCCGATCGAAAGGATGTAATTCTCTTATTCTAACAGCCCGAATTTCAGAATGGGTATTGACTTTTGCTTCCGTTATCGTATAATATCAATGAATGATATATCACCTAGTGATATATGGAGAGAAAATGAAAAATTCCGGTCGGCCTCTTTCGGAACAAACGTATTTTATTCTTCTTAGCCTGCAATCGGCGTCCAAACATGGTTATGCCATAGTCAGGGATGTGCAATCTTTGAGTAAGGGCCGGGTTACTTTGAGTGTCAGTACACTTTATACAACTCTCAAAAGACTCCTCGACGATGGCTGGATCAGACTTTTGGATGAGGTGTCAGAAGGCCCCGGTAAGCCACGCAAGGTTTACGAGATCACAAATAAGGGTGGGAATATTCTGATTGCAGAAATTCAGAGGCTGGACACTTTGGTCTCTGCGGCGCGCCTGCGCGGGGTGGAGGGGTTGGCATGACAGGCATACTTAAAATTGTTATTCGGTTCTATAGTTTGTTATTAAGGCTTTATCCAGGTTCGTTTCGGAACGAATTCGCAGAGGCAATGCTTCATGATTTTTCGGACCTGGCGGTGGATGCCAGAAAAAAAGGTAGATTTGCTTTTGTCTTATTCTGCTTGCATGAACTGATTGATTTTCCCATTAATCTTCTACGCGCCCATCTGGCACATGGCGGCATGCCTGGAATACTTCATTCCCAGCCTTTGAATAGTGGGTTGCGCGGTGCTGTCGGTTTTGGCGCCGGATTCGCTTTCACTACCATGGCGGCGTGGTCGGTTAGCAATTTGATCTATTCTGTGTTCGAACTGCTAATACAAAGTCTGTCTGATCGCATCCAGAGTGCCATTCAAAACAGCTCTCTTTCCTTAATTCCTTTCGCAATATATTTGGCACTAACGGGTACGATTTTTGGGTTATTGCTTGCATTATTCCTGGGAAATCGAACTACATTTTACCGGTATGTACTTGCAGGAGCATTGTGTTGGGTCATTCCTGAGATGGTTTCATATATACTGGTCGGCTCTTTGGGGGAGGCATATTATCACAACGCAAATCTAACGCCTATACTTGGATATTCCATGTGTGTTTTGATAGGAGTATTTTTAAGTGCTACTTATGCGATCGCCGAGAGTGGTCAAAAGTATTCGTTTAGATATCTGGCGGCAGGGATCATTGTTTACCCACCTGGCATCTATCTTTTTATAAAGCTTCTTTTCTATTTGTGGCATGAAATTACGCCCTGGTTTCTTCTCTCTTTAATGGCGTTTATGATTGCTTCAACCGCATGTGTAATTGCTGTGACCATGCCGGGCAGGCATAAGTCATATTTTGTGGTTGTGGCCGGGGGCATTGGATATTTCCTGTTGAATCGTGCGCTGTTCTATGTCGCTTATCACATTCCTGGTTTCTCGATAGCTTTGGACGTGGGAATAATTCCAGATGTCCTGATTGTTCCCATGTACTACATGGCGATCTATAAGGCAATCTTTGGAGCACTTTTTGGATTGGGCATTGGGTCGATGTTCGGGGTTCACAAAAAAACTGATCCACAGCAAGTAATAGCTATCGCTTAAATTCGATTTGGTCCCAAGGCGGTTTTTCATGAAAATGCTTCTATCCACTCTAATTAAGTCTTACAAATATCTTTTACGTTTGTATCCGCGTTCGTATCGAGAAGAGTTTGCTGAAGAAATGCTT
>Ga0105098_10000272_pt1 | contig 17021 bp, 17 predicted proteins | sample PPLLak21cMay2015_FD_79137 | JGI IMG/M metagenome (GOLD analysis project Ga0105098, IMG submission 79137) | Freshwater sediment microbial communities from Prairie Pothole Lake near Jamestown, North Dakota, USA - PPLs Lake P7 Core (1) Depth... | ecosystem: Environmental > Aquatic > Freshwater >... | reverse complement strand
GATCGGGAAGATCAAGCGCTGCCTGGAGGTCTTTTACCTTCAGCTCGTTTTTCAGGAATGCCTGCCCGATGTTCTTCTCAACCAGTTCGAGCAGTTTCTTTTTCTCGCCGATTTTTGGCACGGTCACCAGCACATTCCTGCCTTTCTGTTCGGCAAGGTATCCTGAGAGCGCCTCATCAACTTCGTGGGGGAGGATCAGCTCAGCGGGTGGCGTGCGATCGGCGTAGTATTGTACCAAAAACTCCTCGAAGAAATCCTCGCGGTTGTCAAAGGAGTATTCCTGTTTGCCGGAGAGCAACCCTTTCTCCACGGAAAATACCATCAGGAAGACCGTGTCATCGGCTATCGTGTAGGCGATCACGTCCTGGTCCGTCTCCTTCGGGCGCTCGACGTGCTGGCGTTCGGTAAGGTGCTCGATCGCACCAATCTGGTTGCGGAGGAGAATGGCCTTTTCATAGTCCTGGGAAGCTGAGTATTCCGCCATCTCCGATCGCAGGGAGGTGAGCAGTTCACCACCCTTTCCCTTCAGCAGGGTTGCTGCCCGTTCCACCTGCGTGTGGTAGTCCTCTTCACTGATTACCCCGATGCAGGGAGCACTGCACGACTTCATATGGTACCTGAGACAGGCACGTTTGGGGAGTTTCCTGCACGAACGAAGGCGGAAGACCCGCTTTATTACCCTGAGCAGGGCGTCGCGTTCGGTTGCGGAGACAAATGGTCCGAAATAGGTCGCATCAGCGGTGCTTGTCCGCCGTGCGAAACCGATCCGGGGAAAAGGTTCTCGGGTCAGCTCGATGTAGGCAAACCGTTTTGCGTCCTTCAGGTCGATATTGTATCTCGGCTGGTGTTTTTTAATCAGGTTGTTCTCAAGAAGCAGTGCCTCGGTTTCGGTATTCGTCATCATAATGCTGACCGAGGCGATCCGGGCGATCAGGTTCCTTGTCTTGGGATCATGGTCAGTCTTCTGGAAATACCTCGTCACCCGTTTCCTGAGATTTTTTGCCTTGCCGATATAGATGATCGCACCTGCTCCATCTGAAAAAAGGTAACAGCCGGGATCATCCGGGAGAGTAGCAGGGTCGATCATTCCTGATAGCGTATCAGAGTCATGAACCATAAGAGGTGGGGATGAGGTAACACAATCGCACGGGCTTTGGGAGTGTAAGTGGTTCTTTGCAACTATGCATGAATCCTGGATATGAGCGGCCCGTTTCAGGTTTTGCATGCAAATCGCAGTACTATCTGCTCAATTTCTCAGGTAAAAACGAATAGTGCAAATGTATTAATATTTATAAAAATATTCATATATTTTAGCCGCTTGTTATGGCCGGAATCCCCCGGGGGTGCGGTATGGGATGGAAGTATACCTATGTAAAAGGAATTCCGATAGAGGCACAATACCTCTACAAGAAGGCGATGGAGATGTACAACCAGGGAAAAACCGACAGTGCACTGAAATACCTTCGACAGACCCTGGTGATCGCTCCCTGTTATTCGAAGGCAATCCTGACCATGGGTACCTGCCTGGAACAGCTTGGCCTGCATGTTGAAGCGACCGCACGATATGAGCAGGCAGTCCAGATCGATCCCTCGTTAAAGGAGATCCTGGAAAAAAGAAAATAATGTGTTTTTTAGCCCGATACAGATCTCTTTCAGTCCTGAAGACTCAGGTCCTTTCAAGTATCGGTTTTAAGAACTGCCCGGTATAGCTTTTCTCTTCCCCTGCCACCTTCTCCGGTGTCCCGGTTGCGACAATTTCACCACCGGCATCACCGCCGTCCGGACCGATATCGATGAGGTAGTCTGCCGATTTGATCACATCAAGGTTATGCTCGATCACGATGACCGTGTTTCCTTTTGCCACAAGATCGTCAAGCACCTTGATCAGTTTCTTCGTGTCATCAAAATGGAGCCCGGTGGTCGGCTCGTCCAGCAGGTAGAGGGTCTTTCCGGTCGCACGCTTGGCAAGTTCACGCGTCAGCTTGATCCGCTGGGCTTCCCCGCCCGAAAGCGTGGTCGAACTCTGGCCCAGCTTGATATAATCGAGGCCGACCCGGGACAGGGTCTCGAGCTTGTTCCTGATGGACGGAATATTTTCGAAGAGCTTCATCGCCTCCTCAACACTCATGTCCAGCACGTCGGCTATCGATTTCCCCTTGTATCTCACCTCGAGCGTCTCGCGGTTGTAACGCTTGCCCTTGCACTCCTCGCATTCGATATAAACATCCGGCAGGAAGTTCATCTCGATCCGGATCAGCCCGTCACCCTCGCAGGCCTCGCACCTGCCGCCCCGGATGTTGAAGGAGAACCGTCCCGGTTTGTAACCCCGCATCTTTGCCTCTTTTGTCTGGGCAAAGATCGCCCGTATCTCGTCAAAGACCTTGGTATAGGTTGCCGGGTTGCTCCGCGGGGTTTTGCCAATCGGGGACTGGTCGATCACGATAACCTTGTCAATCTCTGCATCGAAGATGATGCCGTCATGCCTCCCCGCCTGTTCCCGCGACTGGTGGAGGATCTGCATCATGCCCTTGTAGAGTGTTTCGTAGACAAGCGTGGATTTACCGCTCCCGGAGACCCCGGTGATGACCGTGAGCACTCCGATCGGGAATTTTGCATTGATATTCTTCAGATTGTTCTCCCGGCAGCCTTTTACCGTGATGTACTTCCCCGATATGCGTCGCTTCGCCGGGATTTCGATCTGTTTTGCCCCGATGAGGTACTGCCCGGTGAGGGATTTTTTGTTTTTCTCGATCTGCGCGGGTGTCCCTTCTGCCACCACTGCCCCGCCGTGGAGTCCGGCGCCGGGCCCCATATCGATCACGTGGTCAGCCGATCGGATCATATCCTCGTCATGCTCTACGACAATCAGCGTGTTGCCGAGATCACGGAGCGTCCGCAGCGTGCCGATGAGCTTGCGGTTGTCCCGCTGGTGGAGCCCGATGGAGGGTTCATCCAGGACATAGAGCACTCCCATCAGGTTTGACCCGATCTGGGTGGCGAGCCGGATCCTCTGGGCCTCCCCGCCGGAGAGTGTGCCGGCATTCCGGGAGAGCGTCAGGTAACCAAGGCCGACTTTTTCCAGGAACTCAAGGCGGGAGCGGATCTCCTTGATGATCTGGTGTGCGATTTCCGTTTCCTTATCGGTAAGCCCGAGCTGGGCAAAGAACGCGACAGAATCGCTGACCGAGAGATCCGTCACATCGATGATGGACTTCCCGCTGATCCGAACGGCCAGCACCTTGTCCTTGAGCCGCCGCCCCCTGCAGGCCGGGCAGTCAAAGACCCGCATATAGCCTTCCAGTTCCCGTTTGCGGTAGTCGGACTGGGTCTGGGCATACAGGCGGGCGGTCTGGGGGAGCAGCCCCTCCCATTCACCGGTATGGGACCAGTGGGCATCCCCGTTCTTCATGCTCATCGAGAACTTCATCCTCTGGGACGAACCGTACATGAGAGCGTTATACTGGTCCTCGGACAGGTCTTTGATGGGCGTGAGCACATCAAACCCGAAATGTTTTGCGACCGTCGCCAGGTATTGTCCCCGGAAGCCGTCCATCGGGTTGCGGTACGGGGCGACTGCACCGTCTGCAATGCAGCGGTTTCTGTCCGGGATAATCAGGTCCGGGTCAAACTCCATCTTCACGCCAAGGCCGTGACACTCTTCACAGGCGCCAAATGGGCTGTTGAACGAGAACATCCTCGGCTGGAGTTCTTCAAAGGCGATCCCGCAGACCGGGCAGGCCATGAGCGACGAGTAGGTAGATTCCATCCCTGCTTCGTCAACGACAAGGATAAGCCCCTCGGATTTCTTCAGGGCATTTTCCACCGCCTCGGTAAGGCGTGAACGATCTGAGGAGTCCAGGCGGTCGATGACAATCTCGATGTCCTGCTTTTTATACCGGTCGAGATTGATCTCTTCATCGGTCCGTATGATTTTTTTATTCACCCTGACCCGTGCATAGCCCTCTTTGTCCAGGTCACGGAGGAGTTGCTGGTACGTGCCCTTCTTCTGGCGGACAACGGGAGAGAGAACGGTGACCATGCCAAGGTGTTCAGCCCGGATCTGGTCGGCTATCCGGTCCGGGGTCTGGGAAGCGATCGGGATATTGTGTTCCGGGCAATACGGTGTCCCGATACGTGCGAAGAGCAGACGGAGATAATCGTAAATTTCCGTCGTGGTCCCGACCGTGCTGCGGGGATTTTTTGAAGTGGTCTTCTGTTCGATGGAGATGGCAGGAGACAGCCCTTCGATGCTGTCCACCTCCGGCTTGTGCATGAGGCCGAGAAACTGGCGGGCATAGGTAGAGAGTGATTCAACATAGCGCCTCTGGCCTTCTGCGTAGAGGGTATCGAATGCCAGTGTCGATTTTCCGGAGCCGGAGACTCCGGTGATCACCACGAGCTTGTCACGGGGGATCTCGACACTGATATTTTTTAAATTATGCTGGCGTGCGCCTTTGATGATGATATTTTTCATGCTGGTGTGTGCTATGATTCGGCGCCGGCATTTAAAGAGATATATTTCGCGGCATGAAAGTGCCGGGCTGAGAACAGAGGAATGCTGAAAAAACAACGGGAAAAGCCGGCAGAAGATCTCCTGAGATTATTCCCTGGCGTATGACCTCTTCACCGTGCGTGAAGGAGAACTTCCAGGCGGATCTCTATATCATGGCTTTCCCTGCGCCAGTCGATGAATTGTCTGAGCCGGGGATAGATACCATCAATATCGTCTTCGTCGCAGGAATCCCACGGTTTTATGGTCGTAATTTTAACTTTTGCCGTTCATCAATTTAAATTAACCTCATTAACAAGGGTCCGATCATGATATTACGGTAACTCAGCAAATACCTGCCCTGGATCCCCACACCGGCTATCGTGAACTTTCAGAGAGTCCAATCCACGTACCGAAGTAAGGCCTCACTATCATACCTCGTTATACTAAATACTCGTTCAGCACATAATTCCGGAATAACGGTGAACTGAGCCATGCCCGTAGTAGTCATCAAAATGCGAAAAGGATTTTCCCTAGAACAGAAACGCACCGTGGTCAGAGAATTTACCAGCACGCTGGTGAAAACACTCGGTGTTGACCCCGATATAGTCACGATCATGATCGACGAGCATGAACTCGAGAACATAGGGAAAGCAGGAAAACTCCGCTGCGACTGAATTTACTATCGCTTTTTTGGGTTTGGAGAAATCCCGGATCTGATATGAGTAATGGATAGTCAGATTAACTCTCTTTTTTTTCTCTGCAGGGAAAATTAAGAGGTATCCGTAAGACAGCGAAATCTTTAACAGGGTTTCCTGCTCATTGTGCACCGGAGTAAGAGAATATGCACGGGAGAATGAGCATGCATCGCCGTAATGTATCGCTGAACCATATCGTGGCTTTTCTGGTGATTGCTGTATGTGCATGGATTATTGTCCTTCCCGCGGCAGCACATGCACCATCCGATATGTCCATTTCCTACAACGAACTTTCAAAAGTGCTGAATGTGACCATAACCCACCAGGTCCCCAGTCCACAGGCTCATTATGTAAAGGAAGTCCGGGTGACAATCAACGGCAACACGGTCCATGATGAGTACTACACAAGCCAGCCGTCTCCTGATACATTCACCTATACCTATCCACTGCTGCCCGAGCCGGGAAATACCATTGAAGTCACTGCTTACTGCAACATTGCAGGCTCAATCAGCCGGACGATGTATATGCCGGGACCAACGGCTACAGCCCCGGGGCAAACAGGCACACCACCACCTACACAGAAGGCAGTCATGGGAATAATTCCTGTGCTGGGGGCTCTTTTCATTTTCCCGGGACTATGGCGGAGATAACCACTTTTTTCCACGGAAAAGCAGGAATAAAATAGTTCCGGAATCCAGAAAGTCCAAGGAATTATCATACCTTTTTTATCAGAGAACACGATTTTCTCCCCTTTTCCGGTTTCCAGACATGCACCGGTTTTTTCCTGGAAATTATGAGGCGCCTCAGGGCCTCTCCGAGGCACGGCGGACAGGCAGGTTTTTTAAATATTGTCGCGAATACGCCGCGGGGGCGTCCCTTTGGGTCGGTGGCGTTCATCGCAGCGCAATTTATTACATCGACCCGTTTACATAATCCTCCCAAGGGATCTTTCAGGTCTCTTGCCAAACGCCGCATCATAAGGCATGCTATGATAGCAATGCCGAAGAAAAAGAGGACGCGAAATAAGGTAGTTATTAGCTTCCTGGTCAAAGGAGATACCTGTAAGAGAGGAAACTTCATCCATATCTGCTGCCAATAATTTTTACGATGCCTGAAGAAAACACGGAACTGGAACCGGTTTCCATCAGGGCCGTCCCGGAAAAGACCATCTACCTTGCCAGGTGGAGTTCACGGTTCGGGGCGTGGCTCATTGATATCATTCTCGGCATCCTCTTTTTAAACATTGTACGGGGCATTTTTGACCCGTTCTGGAAACTGCCGCTTCTCTGGGATTATGGGCAATGGGACGTTATTGCTCTTGGCTTTGAATCGATCTTTTTCTTTGCTTACTGGACCATCATGGAAGGGTACCGAGGTCAGTCTATCGGCAAGATGGTGATGAACTTAAAAGTGGTCAACAGAGATGGCACGAAAATCAATTATTTAACTGCCGCACTCGAAAGCCTGGGAAAAGCCTACCTCCTGCCGCTGGACTGCTTGATCGGGTGGGTGGCCATGCCCGGTTCCAAGTTACGGGTGTTTAACCGGATCTCAAACACCATCGTCATCAAAGCCGATTACAAGGAACCTCACGGAATTTTATACGTACGGGACAAGGAATGACCTGATAGAAACGGGCATGACATAAACGGTTCTCACCGATCATGAAAAGTAGTTAAGGTCCGGCTGGCACTCGCAACGGGCTCTTGAGAGGCCCAGGTTAGGAGTTTTCAGCTCATTGAAGTGCCGCGGGGCGTCCCTTTTTGGGGCGGTGCAGGTCATCGCAACTGGGATAGTACTTCGCGAGATTACCGATTAGTAGAAACGGGCATGAACGGGAGTTCACACCCGAACCATGAAAATCATTACACCTAGTAATTTTAATTTTATGAGGCTCCCCGCCTCAGAGCCTCTCCGAGGCACAGCGGGGCAGTGCAGCGTTTACAGCTATACATTTAATCCGCCGCGGGGGCGCCCCGTCGGGGGCGGCGGGGTTCATCGCAAATAATTATGAGGAATACACATTCCATTACTCACATCTGTTTAATGTATTTTTCATGGGAAATCCTCAAAATATTTTTCTCAACGCTTTTTTGAGGATACGGCGTGTGATATCTCCGCCCCTACCGCTTGGGGGGGCATCACCCGTGAGCGATAACTTCAGAGAAGGTAATACGATACAATCGCAAAGCGAAGGGGCGATTCGTCGGGACAGGCACGGTCCCCTCCGAAAACAGGTGCTTTGCAATTTGTTGAATACCCGGGGTTTCTACAAAGATAAGTAACCTGCATTTTTAAATAAAAGAGGAAATGATACGTCACCGGGACACTCCCATGGATGATCAGGACTCCCCTCAAAATCCGGTATATGGCACACCCGATTCAGAAAACAGGTCTGCCGGACAGGAAAAACCTGAGCAGATACCTGCGGATGGCTCCCCGGAACAGAACGATCGGCTGGCACATTTCATAGAATTGCTGACCGATGACAACGAGGGTACCCGCTGGAAGGCTGCAGAGGCGCTGGGACGAATGGGGGACCCGTCGGCAGTTGAGGCCCTCATCGATACGCTCTGGGATGACGATTCCCGTGTACGGCTGAAGGCTGCATGGGCGCTCGGACAGATTGGCGATCAGCGGGCACTCCGTCCTCTCCAGCGCCTGTACCGCATGGAAAATGAAGGGGCTCAGGAAATTATTGCCGAGGCGCTTGAAGAAATCAAACGCCGTATGAGCATACAATAATGCACGGGGATGTTGTCCACAGCCGGCCCTTATGAAGTGCACGAGTGAAGGAGAACGGATCCGTCAAAGGCAGGTTTATCGACTTTGCCGCCCTAACGGAACCTGAGAATACCGGCATGGCGGATATCGAATCGTTGTATAAAAAAGAGGATGGCAAAATCCTTATCGAGATCACCCTTTCTTCTGTATTACAGCTCTTCAACTCGTTCGATCCTGCCCCGTTCCATGAAAAAGAACTCGACTCTGCTGCAGAGCACTATATTGTTGAGACCGTCAAGGACTTCCCCCGGAAAACTCCCTTCAAGATCATCATTTACCTTCCTCCGGATATCGCCTCCACGGAACGGGCACAGAAGATCCCCAGCGCAATACATAACCATTTCCAGTACAAGATGCTGGTTTCGGACCGGAAATTCCGTGCACGGTTCCGGCACGGGAGAGGGAGCCTTATCATCGGGCTTTTTTTCCTCACCCTCGCCTTAATAGGCAGGCAGCTGGTCTCTACCCTGGAGAATCACCTGCTCGCCCAGCTCTTTGCCGATGCCCTCCTTATTATTGGCTGGGCTACCATGTGGGAACCGATAACCGTGCTCCTCTATGAGCTCTGGCCGATTATCCAGCAAAAAAAGATCTACGAGAAGATCAGCCACATGGAAATTGATATCCTTCCCTTACCATAAATCAGCGAAGGTGGTGTTCTGCCTTCAGGAATCTCACCATCTTTTGTGTCCGTTCCGAGGGCATGCCCGGTATCTGCACCTTGCCTTCCAAGGTCAGTGCCGTTAAGATATGCCTGATGGCAGCCCCGTGCGAAGGACCGTATCCACCTTCCAGCACCAGTGCGAGCGGGACACCTGCAGCATGGATAAGCATCCGGGTCAGGGACTCGAAATCCGATGGGTGGATATCCATGGAACCCAGCGGGTCGTCAAAGAGAATGTCCTGGCCGGCCGAAACGATCAGGGCCTCTGGCGAGTACCGCTCGAGTGCCGGGACAAAAATTTCAGAAAATACGTGATAATAGTCGGCAAAGGCCGATCCTGCCTGCAGGGGAGCATTCAGGGTATATCCTTTGCCGCTCCCGGCACCGGTTTCATCGGGAGTCCCCGAATACGGAAACATATGATCCTGGTGCACGGAGCAGTAGAGCACCTGGTCAGTACCGTAGAAGGCATGCTGGGTACCGTTCCCGTGATGGACGTCCCAGTCAACTATCGCAATACGGTTAACCTGCATGAGCGACTTTTTTGCTGCAACTGCCACGTTGTTGATCAGGCAGAATCCCATGGCACGGTTATATTCGGCATGGTGTCCCGGGGGCCGTACAAAGGCAAAACAATGTTCACCTTTCAGGGACTGTTCCACCGCGGCAACCGCTGCCCCGGCGGCATGCAGGGCTGCATCGTACGAGCGCCGGGTGATATAGGTATCCGGATCCAGCCAGCTGACCGTAGCAGTTGCCAGGCAGCGGTGCTCAAGCCATGCAAGGTACGAGGGGTCGTGGACACGTTCGATATCCTCGGGCAGTGCAGGTCGGAAGGCCAGCCGGGGTATGGCACCCGGGATCCAGGATACCAGATCTGCCAGCCGGGAACTGCTCTCCGGGTGACCGGGACAGTCATGCCCATCAAAGACTGGATCAAAAATTACCCGGCAGTGTGTCATAACCCGTACCTTCCGTGGCAGGGAACTATCTCTGGTATGAGCATATCCGTTTTGTGCTCGGATGAAGAGTCCGGTGCATTACAGTATGAAAAAGAAGGACGACGGATAATATCATAATGTTCATATAATTCACACAGAGATACTCAGCAGGACATTTTTACCTGCTATGATTCCCCCAGGTTTTTTCAGTCTGCAGCCGCCGGACATAGAGGCACTGAAAGCCGCACAGGACTCAAAAGGTCTGATCAGGCTGCTTGGCCACAGGAATTTTGACATCCAGTGGCGGAGCGCTGACGCACTGGGGTCCCTGGGGACCACTGCGACCCTGCCCCTCATCGCCGAGCTCGACCACGAGAATACCGCCGTTCGCCTTGGTGCGATCGAAGCACTCGGGACCATTCGTGACCAGCGAGCGTTAAAACCCCTGACCTTCCTGCTTGAACATGATAAGAATGTGGAAGTGCGCTGGGTCGCCGCCATTGCCCTGGGCAGCCTGGGACTTGCCGAGGCAACCGGCCCGCTCACCCGGGCGTTGAAGGACCCTGACCGGTATGTGAGATACGGGGCCGCACAGGCACTCAGGACCCTGTCCTGGGAGCCTGCAAACAATAAGGACCGGGCATATTATACCATTGCTCTTGAAGACTGGACAGAAACAGCCCTCCTTGGAGCGGCGGCAACCGGACCACTCATCGAATCGCTCAGGGACCATGATGCTGCTTCACGGGTGAAGATCGTGGAACTCCTCAGCGGTATCAGCGATCCCCGTGCACACAGGGCATGTGAACTGTTGCTCAAAGACCCGGACAGTACCGTCCGCTGGAAAGCAACCCTGGCGGCAAAGAGGTGCGGCGTGCCTGTCACCCATCTTCCCTGGGGGTTATCAAAGCGCCGCGGGCAGGGCAGAACCCGTATGCGGCTGCAGTTTTAAATTTCCTGTTTTTTGGGCAGGGGTATAATTATCTCGGGTACTGGTGGGGATCCCTGGTTTTCATGAGTTACCTGAGTATTCTCGTGCTCACTCAGCTGCAGCTGGGTCCGTTCGTCCCGTACCTTATAGCGTACCCGGTGACTGCCCTGTTTGCAGTCCAGACGTTCTTTATCGCGAAAAAAAAGCAGGATATGTGAAGTGAACCGGATGAAGTTTCCCGTATTTTTGAAAAAAAGGCCGGATATCGAAACACTCCGGCAACAAAAAAATATTCCGGCACTGATCAAGGCGTTGCGATATGATGATTTCGATGTGCAGACCAGTGCTGCACAGGCTCTCGGTACGCTGGGCACAGAGGGGATCGATGAGCTTATCCTGGCACTGAAGACAAAAGACAAGGACGTCAGGCTTGGCATAATCGAGGCACTCTCGGTGATACGGGACCCCCGTGCTGTGCCCTCGCTCACCAACCTGCTCTCTGACCCGGGCAGTGAGGTGCGGTGGGAGGCAGCAATTGCCCTGGGGGAGATCAATGACCATTCATCCACCGCATCCCTTGTGCAGGCACTCAGGGATCCTGACAAATACGTCCGCTACGGTGCCGCCTCTGCACTCCAGAAGTCAGGCTGGAAGCCCTCGTCGGATGAAGAGCGGGCATTCCACTCGGTGGGTTTGCAGGAATGGCAGGCGGTCCGGGAGATCGGTGAGCCGGCAATCCCTGCGCTCTCACATGTCCTGCATGACCGTGACAGCGGGGTCAGGATGCAGGCAATTGAGATTCTCGGGAGCATCGGCAACGGGAAAGCTATTCCGGTGCTGATGCGGTCTCTTGCCGATGAAAATGCAGAGGTGCGCTGGAAAGCCGTCCTGGCTTCCCCGAAATGCGGCGTTTCGATGATCCATCTCCCGAGGGGACTGAGCCGCAGGCCCCGGACGAGAAAAAATCCCCTCATCGCCGGGTTCCTGAATTTCATGCTCCCGGGCCTGGGATATGGGTATCTCGGCAAATGGTGGGGTATCATGATATTCCAGATCGATATCACCGCAACCGTCTGGCTCTTCAGGTACGAAGGGGAAGGAGGCACCTACGGGCTCCTCCTCCCGATCTACCTGATCCTGGCACTTCACGCATGGTATATTGCGCAGAAAATGCCGGAACTCTGACGTTTCATCAGCCATTCAGAGAGGGGAAACATTGGTCCCGGAGGTGTCCGGTGCACTACTTCCCTGGCGTGCGTCGCATAGGTACGACGTTGGCGCCTTCGAGATCGCCTTCTGCAAAATTAAACCGTTCCCTGATACTCCGGGGCAGTTCATCTTCGCCGATCTTCCGGAACCCGAATGAACTGTAGAATCCGGCAAGAGGAAGGGTTGAATGCATATACAGCGGTTCGCCCCCGCATGCATCGACAAGGGCCTGGACGGCTTTTCGTGCATACCCCCGGTCCCGGTAATCGTCCGGAACGTACACCCCGTCTACCTCAAGGCCATCGGGATGCCGCCTGCAGCGGGCGACAGCCGCAAGCTCGCCTTCAACAAATACCCCGAAGATCCGGTCAGTCTCCCTGTCCGCTTTCTGCTGGTGATAGGTCAGCCAGACCTCTTCAGCCAGGACAAACTCATTCCCCGAAAGTTCCCTCACACTCACGGCAAGGCTGATGTGCGGGCTCACGATGAATAAGGGTCGTTGTGCTTTTGCAGCCACTCCGGCAACGTCATGTCCCAAGGGTATATTTTTTGCATAATCCGATTTCCCGTACCTGCCCATCATAATAAGGGATACGTCCTGTTCATCGGCCACCCGGCAGATTTCAATAACCGGATTTCCAGACCGGGTCATTGCAGTTGCCCTTATCCCGTACTGAATAAGGTCCTCAGTTACTATCCTGAGCTGCTGATCCGGATCCTGTGCCGGCTGACTCTTGTCGCGTCCCAGCCTTTGTACTTGGGTAACATGCAGAACGGTGACCTTCCTGACAAATCCCAGGCTTTTAAGAAACTCCAGGGTTTTTTCTGCCGGCCGTGAAAAGTCAACCGGGCACAGGACGTGAGAGAAAACATTGGTGCAGAATTTTTCCAGCTGTGCCTCATCATTTCCTCCGATACCCCGGAACTGCATTATGAGGACATTGATACCGGTCCCTGTGATCACTCCTTCAGAGACACTCCCGAGCAGCAGTCCGGAAAAAAGGCTTTTTCCCCGTGCACCTACAACAATCAGGGAACTGTTTTCATTATTTGCGGTCCTGATGATGGTCCCGGGAATATCTCCTCCGATCGCATCGACCAGCAGGGTTTTTACCGGTACTCGGGTCATCTCTTCCAGATACCGTCCCTTTTCTGCAAGCATCTGCCCTGCCTTTTCTTCAGGACCGGCATGTGACCCGGTAAATACGGAAGAGCGTTCCATGACCGGCGATGGGGTGAGCACATGGACGAGAATGATTTCTTCCATGCCGGGGATCTCTCCGATACACTCAAGAGTCCTGTCTGCGTGCCGCGAGAAATCGGTTGCAACCAGTACGCGTCTGAACATTATATCCACCTCCCATTTTTTCCGGGCTCTGACATGAAAAGATACACCAGAATCCGATGGCTCCTTTAGTCTGGTGTCAGCCGGGCTTCCAGCTGTTCACGACAAGCCTCACAGAACATCTTTTTCTTTCGGTCCAGTTCATCGAGGGTGTCAGGTCTAAACATGATGCATTCCGGGTTATCGCAGTGGCCGAGCCCCAAGAGGTGCCCGACCTCATGGGCTCCTTCTTTGGTGATACGGTCGATGAGATCGTCATCATTTGCCTCCCTCCCGTAAAACTCATTGCCGAGCCGGGAGGTGGACACGACTGCAGTGCCGGCAGTCTGGCGGGCAAGCCCGAACACAAAACGGCAGCCGTTCCTGAAGAGGTCCTGGTGAACCACGAGCAGGATGGGTTCTTCAATGGAATGGCGGTGTTTGTACGTGTGGATACTGTCTAACAGCACCTGCGCATCAATCTGTTTGCGCTCGTTCACATATCCCATAATACGCACATGGTTCTCCGAAACGGTCGCCGGCACGCCAAGAATGCCGGCAATAATGCGGGTGACCGGCACCTGGAGCCCGGGCGGGGAAAGGGAATCCCAAAAAATATGGATATGCATCGCTATATTCTGTTGGAATGGGTTCCTATAAACGTATTGAGACCTGTATCGGGGAATACATCGCACAGCATTATTCCCGTGCCGTTGAGGTCGGGATTGGCAGGAACGCGACTGCAGCGCAGCTCCTGCATGATGCCGGAGTGCATGTCCGCTGCACCGATATCCGGGACAGGGAGGTTCCGGCAGGCCTCATCTTCAGGATTGATGATATTTTTTCCCCGGCATCCGGCCTGTACGCCGGTGCGGAGGTTATCTATGCGATCCGCCCTGCCATCGAGATGATCCCACCTATGCTTATGCTTGCACGGTCAATCAACAGTGATCTGCTCGTCTATCACCTGGGTTTTGAGACATATGCAAACGGGGGAGAGAGAATCGACTGCGGCGTCCTGCTCCACCGGTATGTTAAGGCATCAGAACCCGTCAAACAGGGTTGACTGGGAGCGGGGGGGCTGTTTTTTCTCCTCCTGTTCGGGGGCCGGGGCGGGTTCTTCCAGCTCCCGTTGTTCGGGTTTCTGCAGTTTTTCTTTCCGGGGTTTTTTCTGCGGCTCTTTTCCCTGCACCTTCTCCTTTTCTTCTTTGATCAGAAACTTTATGATTTCCTGCGAACGGGCTTTGTCGTGAAGGAAGAAGTTCAGTTGATCGGCATCGAACATCAGTTCGGAAGCGTACGCGGCCGGATCATGCTCCACCAGCACGGAAATGATGTCCAGGTAGTTCTCGCGCAGGGTGTTCTGCGGGATGTGCATGACCCCGGCAAACTTGGAGAGGGTGATCGTCCTGATGGCTTTCTGCTTCTTTGCCGCTGACATTTTCTGCCACCGCTCCGGTGGCATAATCCGCGTGTGGATGCCTTTTCCCTCAGCAGCATCGGCCACACCCAGCAGCATCAGTGCTGTTGCGTACCGCCAGAGCGTGTAGTACTGGCGGCGGTACGTATACCCGAGGTATTCATCTGCCCTCGAGAGGCGGCGGTATCCCTTTGCAACCGCGGGTGGGGATGGCAACAGGTGCATGTTACCTTCCACCCATTGCTCTATGGTTTCGGGGGTATCGTCAACATCGTACGAGAGCCGCATCAGGTCTTCATCCGAAGTCTTGTGGAAGATGGCGGTGATCAGCGAGAAGATCGATACCCGTTCATCCTTCTGGGAGGTACGTACCTGTACATCATCGATCCGATCCCTGCCGATGGCCGAGGCATAGAGCATGTTGACTGCCGACCGGATATCACCTCCGGCGCTCTCCGCGATCGCATGGATGGCGGCATCGCTGCAGGCAATCTTTTCGGCAGAGCAGAGATACCTGAGCCGGGGGGCGATTGAGCGTGCAGGGATTGCCCGGAACTGGACCGGTTCACAGCGGAACCGGAGTTCGGGGGAGAGTCCGTAGAGGTCGTTGGCGATCAGGATCATCGGCTGCTGCGCTTTCCGGATGCATTCAATAATCGCCTTTGCTCCGCCACGGTCCGCCGAGCCCTGCAGGTTGTCTGCCTCATCAAGCACAATGAGTTTCCGTGATGACCCTGTGAGGCTCGCAGTTGTGCTCCCGGCTCCGGCAATGCGTTCGATGACTGCCGCGGTCCTCTGGTCGCTGGCATTGAGCTCGATGACATCCCAGCCCATATCGTTCGCAAGCGCGTACGCACTGGACGTCTTGCCGATACCGGGCTTCCCGTAGATGAGGAGCGGCCTGGACTTACTGGTCCACGACTTCGCCCACGCCGCCATCAGCTGCAGGGCGGTTGAGTTCCCGACGATATCCTCAAGCCGTGCGGGCCGGTATTTCTCTGCCCAGTCCATACCAACACGTTGGCGGTATATCAAATAAATTATCTCTGATGAAATGAAACTAGGATACACGTACTATTCATAAAATCCATTCTTCAGGTGATACAGTGGTCCACAGCTGCTCCACAGAGACGATCGCACAGGTAGTCAGGGAATACGAGGGGGTCCGGCGGAAGCATTCCATCGGTGAGATGGTCAGGGCCCTGAAGATCGACGCTCCCCATGTTATCGCTTCATTCGGCGAGGACGCAGCGGTGATCGAGCACAACGATGAAGCCCTCCTCCTTGCTGCCGACGGCATCTGGAGCAGGCTCATGGAAGCAGACCCGTACTGGGCGGGATACTGTTCGGTGCTCGTCAATATTCACGATATCGCGGCGATGGGCGGTCACCCCATCGCAATGGTCGATATATTCTCTATTGCCAAGTCTACCGTGCAGGAACTGGTGGTGAAAGGGATGCATGATGCCTCTGCACAGTTCGGGGTACCGATTGTCGGGGGACACCTTCACCCGGATGCACCCTACAGTGTCATCGATGTCTCGATCCTCGGTTCTGCACGGCTTGACTCGCTCATCTACAGCCATACGGCGCGTGAAGGGGACTGTGTGGTTGCCGCAATAGATCTCTCGGGTCGTGTCCACCCGTCCTGTTCCCTGAACTGGGACTCGGTGACCATGAAATCTGCTGCAGAGGTCAGGTCACAGATCGCACTCATGGAAGAGATCGGCAAACGTCACCTGGTAACCGCCGGCAAGGATATCAGCAACCCCGGTCTTATCGGTACCCTCGGGATGCTCCTGGAAGTCAGCGGGAAAGGAGCAGAGATCGATCTCGGGCTGATCCCGAAACCGGACCTGGCAAAAAACAACATGACCTTTGAGCAATGGGTCCGGATGTACCCGGGCATGGGCTTCATTCTCACGGCGAAACAATCGCATGTGCAGGAACTGATCAGGCTCTTCAGGGGTGTTGGCATGACAGCTTGCGAAATCGGCCACGTCAATGCAACACGGGAGCTGCGCATCATCTACGACGGCCAGGAAACGCAGGTCTTTGATTTTATCGATAACGGGATCATGCACCTTTCTGATGAGGACGTTGCGTGTCTGCCGGGGTAAGGCGTATCGGTATCGGGATCGCTGAGGATGCCCAAAAGGTCATCGACAGCGCAAACAGCGTGGCGGGAAATTTTACGATAGTCTGTTACTGCAGACCGGGGACGGTTGACAAAAAAACGGCCGGCAATGACGTGGAGATCCGCGAGCATGCATATCCTGAACAGGCCCTCATTGATGACCTCATGTCCGGCGGGATCGATGCTGCCGTGCGGGGGACATTACCGGCGAATACCACGCTGAAGGCATTGAAAAAGGCAGAAGGTGTGGATCATCTCGAACGCATCGCTCTGCTCGAGACCGTGTACGGTAAAAAATTCCTCCTCACGCCGGTAGGAGTGGACGAAGGCTGGACCGTTCCCGAAAAGCTTGAACTGATAAAAAAAGGACGTCGGATCGCGCAAAAATTTGGTCTGGCGGAAAAGGTCGGTGTCCTGTCCGGTG
>Ga0105098_10000271_pt1 | contig 17113 bp, 14 predicted proteins | sample PPLLak21cMay2015_FD_79137 | JGI IMG/M metagenome (GOLD analysis project Ga0105098, IMG submission 79137) | Freshwater sediment microbial communities from Prairie Pothole Lake near Jamestown, North Dakota, USA - PPLs Lake P7 Core (1) Depth... | ecosystem: Environmental > Aquatic > Freshwater >... | reverse complement strand
TTCCACGGTAGGCGACATCAAGCACGTCGGCGGGGCCAGCTTCGATCTCGACCATTGTCTGCTTCCGATGGTCCTCTGCGCCGACGCGGTCCTCGACGGGGAGAGCCTCATCGGTGATCCCACCGAAGGCGCCCTGATCGTTCTCGGCGCCAAGGGTGGATTGGACATCGAACGCACCCGATCGACCTATCCACGTGTCGCCGAGGTCCCCTTCGATTCGGATTACAAGTTCATGGCCACCTTCCATGAGATGAAAGACCGCGCCGGCGTTCCGGTCATCCGTTGTTATGTGAAAGGTGCTCCAGACGTGCTCATCGCCAGAGGCGGCTCCTATCTCGGGCTCGACGGGGAGAAGGTCCCGGTCACCGAGGAGAACAAGGATCTCGCCATCGAGGCCAACGACCGCATGGCGGCATCGGGCGAGCGTGTGATGGTCGTGGCCGAGAGGGACTTCGACCCGGGTTCTTTCGATCCGAACGGGAACCTGATCGATCTCGTCCACGACCTGACGTTGCTCGCCATGGTGGGGATCGTCGATCCACCCCGGGCTGAGGCCAAGGCGGCCATCGCCAAGTGTCACGACGCAGGGATCCGGGTGCGGATGATCACCGGAGACCATGCCACCACCGCCGCCGCCATCGCCGGGGAGCTCGGCATCGAAGGCAGGGCGATCACCGGGGCCCAGTTCGCGGCGATGAGCGACGACGAGCTGATCGATCAGCTGCCGGAGATCGGGGTGATCGCCCGGGTCGCCCCTGAAGACAAGGTGCGTCTCGTCCGGATGCTGCAGCAATCCGAAAACGTCGTGGCGATGACCGGGGACGGGGTCAACGATGCCCCGGCGCTGAAGGCCGCAGACATCGGGGTGGCCATGGGGATCACCGGCACCGAGGTCTCAAAGGAGGCCGCGGTGATGATCCTCACCGACGACAACTTCGCCACCATCGTGGGAGCGGTCGAGTACGGCCGTGGCCTCTACGACAACCTCCTCAAGTACCTCCGTTTCCAGATGTCGACCCTTGTCGCCTATATCGCGGTGTTCATCGGCGCCGGCATCTTCGCCATCGCCGGGGGCATCCCGCTCAACCCGCTCCAAATCCTGTGGCTGAACATGGTGATCGACATCCCCATCGCCATCGCCCTCGGCTTCGACCTACCCACCCCAGGTCTGATGGAACGTGCACCACGGCCGGTGGGCGCGCCCGTGCTCTCCTCGCGCGATTGGATCCGTCTTTGCGTGCAGGGCTTTGTCATGACGGTCGGCACACTCGCCGTATATCTGCTCGCCGAGCCGGAGTACGGAGCAGCGGTGGCGGCGACGATGCTGTTGACCACGCTGTCGCTGTTCCACCTGGTCGCCGGTTACATGGCACGGGACCCGGAGAGCACCGTCTTCGACCGGGCCGCCCTGCCCGGGTCCACCCAGCTGAAGCGTTATGGGCTCGCCCTCCTCGCCATCATCCTGGTGACCACGCTCGGGATCCTCCAGCGCATCTTCTCGACGGTCGAGCTGGGTTTCAACCAATGGGCGATCTGTGCTGGGATCGCGTTGAGCCTTCTCGTGGTCGAGGAGTTGATCAAATTGTTCTTGCGCCGAGGGAAGTCCGCGCCGGCGAAGAGCCCGACGCAGCCGGCGACGGCGGTGTGAACTTGGGCCACGCGGGGCGGGATGACGGGTCTTTGGAAGATGCGTGCATAGCCTTGCGGGATGGCGGTCGATCGAAGTCGCAAGGCGAGGAGCGCCCGGAGACGTAAGCGCCGAATGGGCCGCGTCGAGCACGACCTGAGCGAAGAGCAGTGGACGATGCTCAGGGCGGCCTGGGGTGGCTGCGCATATTGCGGCGCCGTCGACAAGCCGCTGCAGCGCGATTGCGTGCTCGCCATTTCCAGGGGCGGGCGTTACACCCTCGACAACATCGCTCCCGCCTGCGGATCCTGCAACGCCAGCAAAGCCAATCACGAGGTCACCGGCTGGCTTCGGCGCAAACGGCTCGATGAGGGCACCTTCTTGCTGCGTCATCACGAGATCAACGTCGAGCTGGCCCTGCGGTTCCCTGGCCAATCACACGCTGAACTCGAGGCCCTCCCACCCACGCACCAATGATGGGTGGCGTGGTAGCTTCGAACCCCTAGGGACTCTCTGGCTGACACGGCTGATCGGCCCCATCCGTGCCACATCTGCCGTTCGGACCGATTTCAACTGGAGGGGTTATCCATGGCTCGGATCTTCATCTGCTATCGGAGAGAGGACAGCTCGGGTCATGCGGGTCGCCTTTACGATCGGCTTGGAGCCCGGTTCGGCGATGAGGTGTTCATGGATATCGATGCGATCGGGCCAGGCGTCGATTTCGCCCGGGTGATCGATGAGACGATTGACACAATCGAGGTGGTGATCGTCGTCATAGGTCGGGAATGGCTCTCCTCAGCTGACGCCGACGGCAGCCGTCGACTCGATGACCCAGAGGATCTCGTGCGCCAAGAGATTTCGGTTGCGCTGGCCCGCGAGGTCCTGGTGATTCCCGTCCTGGTACAGGGTGCCGTACTCCCCAAACCCGAGGACCTGCCACCTGAGCTCGTCGGCCTGACCCGCCACAACGCGTTCGAAGTGAGCGACGCGCGATGGAATTACGACGCCGACCGCCTTGTCCACGCCCTCGAGGAGGCGCTCGCCCCAACGCCACCAGTGTCGGCGCTGCCTGTGGTCGATCCGGGCGTCGCCGAAGGACCATCGGTGACGTCGCAAGCACTTCCAGGTTCGATGCCGATGGTTCTAGCTGTCACCGGTGCCCTGGTCGTGTTGTTGTTCGGCCTCATCGTGGGACCAACCGGCCATAAGGAGCAGCTTTGGTTTCGCCTCATCGTTGCGCTGGCCGTCGTTTCGGTCACGGCAGCGGGTCTCACAACGAAGCGGTGGCGTTGGGTCATGGGGGCCGGCAGCATTGGGCTGGTGGGCTTCGTCCTCTGGTTGGTGATTCTCCTCAGCGGCGTGCCCAGCCTTTCTGACGAGCACAGCCTTTCTGACCTGATGTCGTTCGAAACGGACGGTGTCACCAACCTTTTCTTCCTGGCTGGATCGGCGCTCGTTTTCACGGGAGGCTGGTTGGGCGTCAGGTCGGTTTCGGGACAACCACCAGCGCAACGGGCCACCACTGCACCAGACTCGGTCTGACGGGTCCGCCGGATCATCGATGTAGCCCTCCTCCGGTCGTGCGCTCCCACAATCGGGCGCCAGCGACGCCGCCGGCGGCGGCGATGAAGGGCAGGGAGAGCTCGGCGAACGTTTCTATCTCGTCGAACGGGGGACAGCCCGGGTCGTAAGTGACGGAGTGGATGTCGCCTCATTGGGAGCGGGCGATTTCTTCGGGGAAATTGCCTTGCTGAGGGACATTCCCCGAACTGCGACCGTGATGGCCGTGAGCAATCTGGATCTCCTGGTCCTCGAAAGGGAGCCGTTCCTGGACGCCATCAAGTCGTCGGCATGCCAGATCGAGGCCGCCCAGCTGGTCTCCCAGTCCCGCATGGACGAATTGGGGATGTGAGCACCTCTCTGCCGGCGCGAGGGCGGTGCTTCCTACCTGCTTCGCACTTGGATTTGAAACGTGACGCCGGGAAGGTCTTCGAACGCAGACTCATCGGCGGTGATCACCATTCGGCGGCTGGCTCGAGCGGTCGCCGCGATCAGGAGATCGTGGGCCCCTCTGGGCCGGCCCGCTCGCCTGACGGAGACGAGGAGTTGGGCATGCTCCACTGCTACCTCTCGGTCATAGGGGAGGATCGGGATCGAGGCGACGATGTCCTCGACGTACTCCTCTCTCTTCCTCCTGCTGGACCGTGAGGCGAGTTCGTCGCCGACCATGAGCTCGGCGACGGTGATGGCGGCGATTGCGACGTCATCGTCATCACCGATGAGGGTGTCGAGATGTCCGGCTTCGCGTTCGGCGTCGATGAGAAAAGTGGTATCGAGGAGCAAAACCCTCAAGGTCGGGCGTCGATCTCGACCAGCTCTCGAAGGCGAGAGAGCTCTTTCGACCACATTGCATCAGGTTTATGACGCTTGAGGATTTCCTTCGCCTCGGCGCCTCGGCCCCGGTCAATCGGCTCGAGATGTGCCACGGCCTTGCCGCGTCGAATGATCGTGTATCGCTCCTTGCCGTGTTCGACGGTGTCGAGCACGTCGGAGAAACGCCTGGCCGCCTCGGTGGCGGAAATGTCTGGCATTAGATCAGATTATCAGATATTGAAGAGTGATGGAAGGCGGCTTGCCAACCTCGACAAACGCCCCGATGCGGAACCGTCGCACCACACATTCCACAGGAAACGCGTCGCCACGGCTCGATCGAGCCGGGCGACTGTGGTTAGGCGGGCTTCGCTGTCAGCGGTTGGTGCCGAAGGCGTAGCTGGTGGTGGTCTTGTACACCTAGCCGGGAGCGAAGCCGTCCACCCAGAGCTTTACCAGCTGACCGTCCAACGGATCGTCGAGCTCGGATCCGGCCAATACCCGCAAAGTGTGCCCGTTCTGACCGACGCCGTCAGATGCTTGCCCAGATCGGGCGATGTCTCGGCGATCTTGGCGATGCCCGAACGGATAGCCTTGGTGACATTGACCCGTGCTCTCTCGGCCGGTGATCCGAACCTCCGCGATTTCCCGGACAAACCCAGGTCAGCCGCAAGATGGGATGCGATCGCGTCGAACTCTGCTCGCGATCGATAGACCCTCTCGGAGTCCGCCCATCGTTCCGCTTCCGCCAGCTCCTGTTCGAGCTCACTCAGTCGGGCCTTCAGGTCGAGGACCGCCTGTGAATCGAGCAAATCATCACCGTGAGCCTCTGCGAGGAGGTACTGGCCGCCCACTCGAACGTCGGACCTGCCACGGGAGGTGGCGAGCTCGATGGCGCTCACTTCCCTACCGGGAGCCGACAGCAGGACCGCAAGATGGTCAAACCCAATCAGATGCCTGAGGCGAACCGTCCGCCCTCGAAAAGCGAGGGCCCAGACGTCCCCCTCTCTAACAAAGCTGGCATCCTCGATCCGCACCTCGTTTGTCACCTCTCCGACATCACTCGACGAAGAAGTGATTGTCACCAGTCTCTCCACCTCGTCCTCAACGACACGCTGCACACCTCTGGCGGGCAACTTGGCGGCGTCCTCATAGATCGTGGTGAACGTGGTCGGTCCGAGCGCTGCCCGGGCCAAGTCCAATCCCTCGGCCAGCCATCGATCGACCTCGGGGAGATGGACTGCTCCTATCGAGGCTCGGAGTGTCTCGGACTGGGCCAGGATCGCGACTGCCTCGGCATGTTGATCCAGTTCGACCAGGACTCGGCCGGTCACGACCCCGGCCACTGACGCGCCCCAGCCTGCTCGAAGTGGGCCAAAGCACCCCATTGCAGCGCGGAGCGCTTGGGCGGTGGCCGACAGGTCGTCCGACTGCCACCTTTCGATCGCCTCGGCGACGTGAGTCCAGGCGACGCCCTCAGAATCCTCCGCCATCTCCAGGAGATGGCGCGCCTCGAGGAATCGAGTTCGCCCGGCATCGAGATCTCCAGAGAACAGCTCCACCGCGGTGAGAAAGACACCTGACCATCCTGAAAGCAAAGGTTGCTCTGACAGGTCCGCGGCGACGACAGAGCGGTCCAGGACTTCTCGCGCTCGCGGAAGGTCCTGTGCATAGATCGAGCAGAGGCCGAGGTATTGCAGCGCGTATGCCTTCGCCGCCAGGTCATGGCAAGCCTCGGCGGCCTCCAACGCCACATGGCAGGCTTCCATTGACGCTTCGATGTCGCCGTTGAGGAGAGCAAGCGTCGCAAGCCCGTTCCATGCCAGGACAGTGATGGCTGGGTCTTCTGTGATGCCCCTTTGACACGCGAGTCGTAGCCACCGCAGCCCTTCGGAGTAGTGGCCGCGGAGATCCCAGAACCTGGCGAGAGACCCGGCGAGTTGCTGAGCCTGCGAAGTGGTCCCGTTATCCAACAGCCAGGCGAGCGCCGTCCGATAGTTGTCGTGGTCTGCCTCCAACCGGATGAGCCACTCGGCCTGATCCCTCGACCACAGTTTCGGCACAGACTCCGCGGCCAGGGCCGTGAACTGGGCCGCATGGTGGGCACGCATGTCGGTCAGCTGTTGTTGGCTCGCCAGGAGGCCCAGCGCGAACTGACGAAGACTCTCGAGCAGACGATACCGAGCATGGATCGTGTCATCGGTGCGAGTGACCAACGACTTGGCGATGAGTGACTCGAGAGTTTCCTCGAAGACGCTGCGCTCCTGGCCGAGACCTCCGATTGCTCGTCCCATCTCGCAGTCGAATCCGCCCGAGAAGACTCCCAAACGGGCAAAGGTCGCCTGTTCTGTGGGTGACAGCAGTCCGTAGGACCACGACATGACGGTCTGCATGCTCGAATGACGGTCATCGAGATCATGGTGGGGTGCAATGAGAAACGTCGCGATGTTGTCGAGCCGATCACAGATCTCGAGTGGCGAGAACGTGTCTAATCGAGCGGCTGCCAGCTCGATTGCCAGGGGCAAACCGTCGAGTCGTCGGCATATGTCGCATACCGCCTCGACTGTCGCGTCTGTTATCTCGAAATCGGGATCGACCGCTTGGCCGCGCTGACGGAATAGCTCCAATGACTCCGGGAGGACGTCGTTGGGATCGACGGTGGATGCAGGAATCTCGAGGCCGGTGAGGGGCCAGACCGTTTCCCACGTCATCCGCATTCGTTCCCGCGATGTGGCCAGCAGTCGCAGACCGGGACACGTCTCGGCGAGGTTGTACATCACCAGACCAACCTGATTGGCGATGTGCTCGCAGTTGTCCAGAATCAGCAACATGTCGGAATCGCGCAGATGTGACTCGACTATGCCGCGCATCGTCACTCCAGGGACACCGGCCAGGTCGAACGCCGTCGCGATAGCCGCGTAGATGCCTTCTTCGGAATCGGTCGAGTGAAGCTCCGCGATCCAAACGCCCTGCGAAAAGCGCGCGGCGGCAACAGAGGCGGCCTCGACTGCGAGTCGGCTCTTTCCGACACCACCCGGACCGACTATCGAGACGATTCGGGATGCACGCAGCCGGTCACCCACCCCTTCGAGTGCCCCCATCCGGCCAACGAAAGAGGTCAACCGGACCGGAAGATTGTTGGTATGTAGGTCCGCTGCCACTTGGCCACTGTCCTGTAACCCAAACCGAGCCTACTGATCGGCGTCGTTGGAGGGCTCGATGGGTCTCGACCTTCACAGTGTGAACCCCGTTTTCACGCCTCCAGTAGGTGACCCGCCGCTGGGACCGATTGTTCGCGAGCCCACGGTCATGCGGGGTCGAGAAGGAGGAGAAGATGCGCTGGTGGCGGATAATCACTGCTTTGACGGCAATCGGACTGGTTGTGGCTCTTGCGATTCCGGTGGTCGCTCGAGGCGGTGGTCACGGCCATGGGGGGCATCGAGATCTCGCAAAGCTCCGCCTGGCCACTGTCCAGTTCCATCGCATCGGTGCCGTCGAGGATGCGGGATATCAGCTGGGGTATATCGAGCCCTTTCTGCTCAATGGCTGCATCGCCCATCCCACCGATGGCGCAATGGGATTCCATTGGTTCAACCACGACAAGATTCACGACATTGAGATCGACCCGCTGAGCCCCGAGGCGATGGTGTATGCGCCCCGGCGAAACGGGTCACTCCGACTCGCAGCCGTCGAATGGGTCGTGCCCGAGGGCCTGTGGGAGGAGGCGCACGGTGCCGGCGCTGCTCCTCCGACTGTGCTCGGGCACGAGATGCACATCCTGAATCCCGCCCTCGGTTGGTACGTGGCTCACGCCTGGGTGTGGATGCACAACCCGTCCGGGGTCTTCGCAGACTGGAACCCAAAAGTCAATTGTGACTGATCGCATTCTTCAACAGCCCGACACTCGACAAGGAGGCCCAATGGCTCGCCGTCTAGTCACCATCTGGCTCGGCCTAACCCTGGTACTGGCGTCAACTGCCGTCGCCGGAGCGGACACTATTGCTGCAGAAACGGACACAACGGTTCTGGATTGGAACCGTCATGCGGTTGAGGCGCTGATCAATGCGCCTGCCGCCTCCGTTCCAGGCGCGGGTCAGACGCCGCCGGTGTCCCTGCTCCATCTCGCGATGGTCCAGGCCGCGGTCTACGACGCGGTAAACATGATCGACCGTGGCTTCGAGCCGTACCTCGACGATTTGCCCCGGGCACCGAGATCGGCGTCGAAGCAGGCGGCGGTCGCCACCGCAGCCCACCATGTCCTGGTCGGTCTCGGCATCGCTCCGGTGCCTCCCCTGGCTCCCGCGGTGATCACCAGGCTCGACGGGCTCTATGCCGATGCCCTGGCCGGTATACCCGATAGTGCTGCCAAGACGGCGGGGATTGCCGCCGGGGCCGCAGCAGCCGACGAGATGCTCGATGAGCGCAGCGGAGACGGCCGCTACGTGCCGTTCTCGTTCACGGTCGGCGACGAACCGGGCGAGTGGGTACCCACCAGCGGTGTCAACGACCCCTTTGCCTGGGTGGCCAAGGTCGATCCCTTCCTGATGAAACGGCCATCACAGTTCCGGACCGACGGACCGTTCGACCTCGACTCCCGGGCCTACGCCAGGGAATACAAGGAGGTCATGGACTTCGGGGGCAACGGGACGACGACCCCGACCCTGCGCACACCGGAGCAGACCGCGACCGCAATGTTCTTCACCGCCAACCCGGTGGAGATGTACAACCGGACATTCCGGACCATCTCCCAGGACCGGGAGCTCAGCCTGGTCGAGCAGGCACGACTCTTCGCCAGTTTGAACCTGGCGGGCGCCGACGCAGCCATCGGCTGTTGGGACGACAAGGCACATTGGAGCTTCTGGAGGCCGATAACCGCCATCCAGCAGGGTGACAACGACGGGAATCGGCGGACGGAGGGCGACCCGACGTGGAACTCCCTGGTCCCATCACCCCCCTATCCGGACCATCCCTCCGGGTACAACTGCGCCACCGGCTCGTTCATGCACACCGCGAAGAGTTTCTTCGGCCGCGACCGGGATTCGTTCAGCCTGGTCGGACCGGGCGCCACGGGTGCGACCCGCAACTACCAGCGGTTCACCGATGTGATCGACGACACCATCGACGCCCGAATCTGGCTTGGCATCCACTTCCGGGCGCCCGACGTGCAGGGAGCCGAGCTAGGCGAAGACGTCGCTCGCTGGCTGGATAAGCACTTCCTCGAGCCCCGAAGGTGACCGGACCCCGGGCAGGCCCCCCATCTCCTGGGCCCGCCCGGGGCATCGTCAGCCGTTCGCCCTCTCCCACAGCCTCGCCCCACCGACGCCACCGGCGATGGCGGCGATGAAGGGCAACGACAGGACCAGACCATTCAGACCGTCGTCGTCGACGACTCCAGCGGCGGCGACGAAACCGAGGCCGGCGCAGAACAGCACCACGGCCACCACCGGTCTCCAGACTCGAGGTGCCGGTCGGCGGTCCTCTCTTGGGCGTTCGAATCGGCCGAACCCTGCGATGAACGGCAGGGTGACCGCCGCCAGCGCTGCCAGCCACAGCGGCCGGGTCAACCACCACATCGCGCTGTCCACCTCGACGCCGAGGCCGACACCGCCGGCGAGCATCGAAACACCGATCATGGCCACCATCGCGGTCATGTGCCACAGGTAGATGGTCATGATCCGGCCGTTGACCATCACCACTGGCGTCCACACCCGGTCCCTTGCCAGCCAACGCCGGACCGGTCCCTCCAAGGCCAGGGCCAAACCGGTCTGGAACAGGGCCAGCGCGATCAGAGTCACCTTCGGCGGCTGGCTGTTGGTGACGGTCTCTGTGTCGAGACCGACCATGGCCACCGGATACGGCCCGAGGACCACCAGGGCGGCAGCGGTGAGGAATCCAGCCGCAGACAGGATCAGGCGGTGGGTGAGGCCACCCAGCCGGGAGTCGGCCCATGCGTAGCCGACGCCGTGCACCGTCCCCCAGACGAACAGGTAATTGAGATAACCGGCGGCGGCGAAGCCGAAGCCGAGTGAGAGAAGGTCCATGAGCCCGGCCAGGGCGGCCGTCACGATCAGAGATTTGTATCCGAATCGTTCCCACGCGCGGAGCGTCACCGGAGTCAGCGCAACGACCGCCAGATAGGTGGCGAGAAACCAGAGCGGGACCAGCGCCGCTTGCGAGCCCAACCTGATCAGATCGGGGTCGAGGCCAGACTGGAAAAGGACGTAGGCGCCGATGCCCCACACGGTGAGGAGGGGGAGCACGGGGAGGACGAGACGTCGCAATCTGGCTCGCAGCCAGGCCCCGTATGGCTCTCCCCGAAGCCTCGCCGAACGCCAGCTCGCCGCGTTGGCGTACCCGCCAACCAGGAAGAAGAGAGGCATCACCTGAAGGATCCAGGTCAGGTAGTGAGTCCAGTCGGTTGTCGACAGCAGGTGGTTGAAGGCGATGTCATCACCCACCACCTGCGGCGCCGCCATCAGCCAATGCCCGACCACCACGACGAGGATGGAGACCGCTCGCAAGAAGTCGACGTAGCGGTTCCGGCTGTCCGGGGTCTCCCGTGCCATTTCCAATGCGTTTGCGTATGCACTCATGGGGACAGGATCGACTCGGGAGCGAAATCGGGGTATCGGGATATACCCTGATGGGGTCAGTCGAAGTCGCCGGGTCGGAGGAACCCAGTCTCGAACGCCATCCTGGTCATCTCGTGACGGCTGGCCACGCCGAGCTTGTCGAAGACGTGCCGCATGTGGGTCTCCAGCGTCTTCTGGCTGATCCCCAGCTCGTCGGCCGCCTCCCGGTAGCGAAAGCCACGGGCGATCAGGGTGACAACCTCACGCTCTTTCGGGGTGAGTCTCTCGATCTCACTCTGTGTGGACACCACCTCGTCGATGCTCAGCAAATGCCCGGCCACATACCGGGAGACCGGACGACCCCCGCTCAGAGCCAGCTCGATCTGCTCCTCGAGGGCGGCGCCGTCGGTTGTCTTGACCACGTAACCGTCGACCCCCGCCTTGAACAACCTGACTACATCCTCGGCAGAGGTGGAAACGGTGAAGGCGAGGAACTTGATCTCGTTGTCCGTCTTCTTCACCCCCTCGATGACCGCCGGCCCGCCCCCACCGGGAAAATGGACGTCGAGCAGGACGAGCTCAGGTCGACGCTCGAGAATCATCTCGATGGCAGCCGCCGCCTCCGTGGCCGAGCCGACCACCTCGTAACGCTCCTCCAGGTAACGCTGGAGACCGAAAAGGGTCAACGGATGGTCCTCCACCAGGAATACCCGTGGCTGCGACGACTCCTTCATGACAGCGGGACCCGGATCTCGATCTCCGTGCCCTTGCCCGGTGCCGATCGCACCTCGGCGGCCCCACCGGCCGCTTCCACCCGGTTGACGATCGAATCGGCCAACCCTCCCCGAGCCACCGTTTCCGGGTCGAACCCGGTCCCTCGGTCGCGGACATTCACCTGGGCCACGCCGTCGTGGATCTCGGAGAACAGGTCGATCTGCTGCATCCCCGAATGTCGGGCCGCGTTGTTCAACGCCTCGGAGGTGGCGGCCACCACGGCTCGCAGCGCATCGTTCATCTCGGCATCGTCCCGAATCACCTGTTCGATCTCGACCCGGAAGCGGTCTTCCACCGTGGCTCGAACGTCGAGCAGGCGGGCCCGGAAGCTGTCCTCGTGCTGCGACTGGTACTCATTGATCGTCTGCCGCAGATCCCTTTCCTGGACCCGGGCCAGGTACCGAACCTCGGCGGGATCTTCCGATGTGTCGCTGATCAGCTTCAACGTCTGCAGCACCGAGTCGTGGAGACGGCGAGCGATCTGAGACCTCTCTTCGAGCCGCATCGACCGTTCCCTCTCCCTCGCCAGGTCCGCCTCGGCCTGCGCCCGCTCCTCCTCGGCATGGATGCGAAGCCGGTCCCTCTCCCGCAGTGCCTCGAAAGCCCAGCCGACCACCACCGCCACCACCAGGAACTGGACACTCCCGAACAGCCTGGTCTGGTCGAGATCCATCACCAGGTGGAGCAGGGCGAAGACGATGGCGGCGATGGCGCCGATCACGATCGTGCTTCGAAAGTTGGTGGCGAAGGCGACGATGAACACCCACGACGCCGGGTAGCCGCCGGAGATGAAGTCGGTCCCGGCCAGCCAGCCGGCCGAGACCAGGAGCAGGGCGATGGCACCGTCGAGGGCGACGTACCAGATCTCACCTAGAAATCCTCGTTTGGCTGCAACGAGAGTCAGACCGGTACCGGCCGTGCCTAGGAGCACGGCTCCGACCAGGATGGGGATATCCGGCTCCGGCTCGGCGGTGAACATCGCCACGAGGATCAGGATGACCATCCAGGCCCAACCGAGCAGCCTCATGAGGATGACCACCCTGGTCAGGGTGCGGTCGACGGGTAAGAGGTGAGGATCCCCCATGCTGGCTGTGGCCACGGGGAGAGGGTATCGGCCGCACTGTCCCGATCGCCTGCTCTCAGATCGAGGTCAGCACCCGTTCCAGTGCCGGACAGACTCCCTTGTCTCCGCATCGCCGGACGTGGTGGCGGAGCCGGTCGTGGATGTACTCGTGGATCACCGCATGGGCGAACAGGTCGCGGGGGACGTCTCGGTTGGTGCGGACGATCGGTATGTAACCGGCCGGCTTCCAGCTACGGAACACCTCGTCGCTGGTGAGCTCGGCCAGGATCGCTAGCACCGACTCGTCGAGTTGAAGTGAGTGCACCGCCCTGCGGTACTCGCCACTGGTGGTGAGCAGGGAGAACATGATGTTCATCAGGCACATCCCGGTCTCCAGATCGAGACGGAGCCACTTGCCAGCGGTCGAACGCTGGATCGCTCCCACCTCGAGCATCGAGTAGTCGAGAGGTGTAGTTCGCATATGCGGTCGGGGCAGGGGTCGGCCGCCGAGATCGGCGAGCACCTGGTAGAGGTTGAGGTCGTGGTCGATGACGGCGTTGTCATCGAGCTGGTCGAGGCGAACCGGTCGCAGGGTCGGTTCGTCGAGGCCGCTGTTGCGGGCGATGAACGCCAGGACGTTGGTCTCGATGACGAAGTGGCGGAGGAGCAACTCCCCACCCTCTTCGGAGACGAAACGGGTCATGAACCAGATCCCGAGGCGGTCGAGGAGGCGGTGGGAGGAGAACTCGAAGGGGAGCAGTCGCTTCACCAGCACGGTCACCGCCACAAGGATCCGGCTCAACATCCGGACCGGCGGCCGTACCCAGCGGTGGGACCACCTGGACTGGTCCCTGCGGAGCAGCTCCAGGGCGTGACGGTCGAAATGAAAGGTGGGGTCCCCGGCCAGTGCCTGCCAGATCTCCGGCCCTTCTGAATCGAGCACCTGGCTGGGTCGAAGCTCAACCATTGTCCACTTCCTCCAATTGCAGGGCGTAGAGACGGGCCACGACCCGGGCGGTATGGACGATGGAACGTGCCATTTCCGGCGTGATCAGGTCGGAGCGGAGGATCTCGAACATCTTCGCGGTGTGCTCCTCGTCGGCCCCACCGTGATATGTGAGGAACCTGACCTGTTCCGGGGTCAGATCGAGCTGGTCCCGGAGCAGTTCCATCCAGCGGGTTGCCTTGTTCGCCCCCAGACCTTCGATGATGTACATCGCCCCCAACAGATCGAAGGGGTTCTCCCGACTCGCCTGGTTGAACATGTAGGCCGAGAGCGCCTCCGAACCCGGGTTCTTCACCCCGGTCTCGATGACAGATCCAACACCGCCCACGTTGACGTAATCGTCTTCGAGCATGTGGAAGTCGCGCTGTTCCTCTGCGGCGTGCTCGATGAACTCGGCGCGTAGCTCGGTGTGCTCCGAGGTGAGGCTGGAGGCAGCCCGTGTGATCCAGCGGGCGCCCTCCTTGACCTGCTGTCGCAGGTTGTAGAGCAGGTGGCGGTAGTCGTCGAGACTGGCCTGGCCGCTCTCGATCCGGGCCACGATTGGCACCCGGGACAGCTGGACCTCGAACCGGGCCCAGACCAGAGCCAGCTCTTGGAGCAGCCATTCGGAGGCGGTTTCCTCCTCCGCAGGGGGAGGTGGCCCGAAGGGCCGGAGGGGGATGCCCCCCTCCCCGGCTACGCCGTTTCTCCCCGCTGCGGGGGGAGAAACGGGGACGACGCAGGTGAGGTGGACGAACGAAACCGAGAACCGTCCCGATTCGGGCACCATCAACAGGATGCGATCGCCGGGGGAGAAGCGCCCTCCATTGAACGCCTCTTCCAACATGATGTAGATGCTGGCGGCACCCGTGTTGCCCTTGGTGCGCAAGTTGGTGAACCATCGATCCTCAGGGATCATCAGCCCCGCTTCGCTCATCAGCCTCACGATGTCGGAGCGGAAGTACTCGGAGCTGTAGTGGACCAGGAGATGGTCGACGTCCTGGGGGACGATCCGGCCGTCGCGCACCAGACCGATGTACTCCTCGACCCCCAAGGCCACGATATTGCCCAGCACCGCGGTGTCCTGTCTCAGATTGAGCATTCCGTTGGAATGCGCATCGGCCGGCGTTGGCTGGTCCTGCCAGGTGGCGCCGGCCTCGACTGTGTCAGGCGTTGCCGAGCCGGCGTACATGCAGACCGGGAAGCGATGGGCATGTGACACCAGATGAGACCAGTCGATGCGGAGCGACTGCCCGTCGCTGCGAGGCCGGTCCTCGATGACCACGGCTCCGGCTCCGTCCGAGAGCATGAAACGGAGGAACTCGGCGTCGAAGGAGCCTTTGTCGGGGAAGCGACTGGCGCGGAGAGTGCGGCTGACCATCTCGGAGCCCACCGCCACAGCCACTCGATGACGCCCGAGCAGTACGGCGGCTTCTGCAGCCCGCATGGCGGCGATGCCGGAGCAGCAGACACCCCCGGCGGAAAGCACTTCCATCGGTCCGCCACCGAGTCGCCCATGCACCATCGAGGCAAATCCGGGGACGGCCAGATCCCCCTGAGTGGTGCCGGTGGCAAGCATCCCGATATCGGGGGGAGCAATCCCTCTCGACTGGAGAGCGGCGCGGACCGCGGCCTCAGCCAATTCCTCGTTGAGCATCTGCGTTCGGCCGTCACGATCGATGGCGTAGTGACGCTTCTCGATCCCGTTGGCCTCCAGCATCCGCCGCCGAAGCTTGTCCGATCCGTTGCTCTTGCCCAGATATGTCTCGATCTCGTCGTTGCCGATGGGCTCGCCCGGCAGATAGGAGCCGACACCGGTGATGTATGCGTTCATGACCCTCCATTGCTCTTGGTGAGCTCAGGATCGGTCACAGGGGAGCGAGCCGGTATCGGGGTTCACCCCGATGGATCGTGACGTAAGGCCCCAAATACGTGTCGCCCCGCTCGATCGAGCGGGGCGACTGGTGGGGCCGGGGGCCTGGGTCTAGCGGTTGTTGCTGAAGGCGTAGATCGTGGTGGTCTCGTACACCTCGCCGGGGGATAGCACCGTCGACGGGAAGTTGTCGTGATTGGGTGAGTCCGGGAAGTGCTGGGTCTCCAGTGCGAAGCCATAGCTCTGCCGGTACATCTTCCCGCTGGTCCCGATCAGGGTCCCGTCGAGGAAGTTGCCGGCGTAGAACTGGATCCCGGGCTCGGTGGTCAGCACCCTCAACGTGCGGCCACTCTCCGGATCCGTTGCCTTGGCGGCCAACTCCAGCCGATCGTCGGTCTTGCGGTCGAGCACCCAGTTGTGGTCATAACCACGACCAATCACCAGCTGCTCGAACGTGCCGTCATTGATCCGGTCTCCGATCGCGGTGGGCTTGTTGAAGTCCATCGGCGTTGCTGCGACGGGAGCGATCTCCCCAGTGGGGATCAGGGTTGGATCGACCGGCGTGTACTCATCGGCGTTTATGTAGAGCTCGTGGTCGTAGATGTCCCCGTTCCCCTCACCTGCCAGGTTGAAGTAGGCGTGGTTGGTGAGGTTGACGATCGTGTCCAGACCCTCGCCAGGCTCCAGTTCTGCCCGGTAGTCCATCCTGATCTCGTTCTTGGAAGTGAGCAGGTAGGTGACCGTGACGTGCAATGTCCCCGGATAGTTCTCCTCCCCGTCCGGGCTCGTGTAGGTGAGCCGGAGACCGACGTTCTTCCCGTCGTCGATCTCCTCGGCAGCCCAGATCCTCTTGTCGAACCCGAAGTCACCACCATGGAGATGGTTGGGGTCGTTGTTGGTTGCCAGCTGGTAGTCCACGCCGTTCAGCGTGAACTGACCGAGGGCGATCCGGTTGGCGTAGCGCCCGGTGATGTTCCCGAAGTATGGGTTCTCGTTGACGTACTGCTCCAGATTGTTGAAGCCCAGAGTGACGTTGGTGAGACGTCCCCTCCGCCCCGGAATCTCGATCGACTGCAGGATCCCCCCGTAGGTGAGGATGTTCACCCGCATCCCTTTGCGGTTGGTGAGGGTGTAGATGTCGACCGTCTTGCCGTCTTCCGGGTGACCGGGGGAATCGACTTCTCCGAATACGTCGCTGGTGATACTCGCTCCTTGCTGGGTGGCGGCCTGATTCGCGGCCGCGGCGGGCACAACCGCGAGGGCTGTGAGCAGGAGAACGAGAGTCGTGGCGAAGACTCTGCTTCCCTTGATTGCTCTCCGCATGACCTTCTCCTTTGGTCGCGGATGAGCCACCTTAGGCCTGAATTGCTAAAGCCGCAAGCGTGTGCCTGCATACGTAATTCAGGAACCAGCCGACAGTACCTCCCGCGCTGCCACCAGGTCGTGCTCCTCGAGGCCGTCGGTGAAGGTGTCGTAGAGCGACTCGAGCTCCTCGCTGCGGTCGGGAGATTTCCCGGTACTCCGGCGGAGACCGACCAGCCGGGTCAACGCCTGCAACTCGACGAGATAGAACCCTCCCGCGCCGGCAACTTGAGCCGCGGTCAGATAGGACTGGTCGGCGGCCTCGAGGTCGGGATCGGGGAACGACTTCAAGACGTCGCCCTTGACGATCAAGAACTCGGGGTTGGCCAGGTCGCTCGGCCCGCCGACCACCAGGGCCTCATCGATGAGCTCCAAGGCTCGCTCGGGTTGGCCGGCGAGCCGGTGCACCTGGGCGCGCAACCGGAGTAGATCGGGCCAGAACACCGGAGGCGCGGTCAGCCCGTGATACAGCTCGATTCCTCGCTCG
>Ga0105098_10000270_pt1 | contig 17153 bp, 19 predicted proteins | sample PPLLak21cMay2015_FD_79137 | JGI IMG/M metagenome (GOLD analysis project Ga0105098, IMG submission 79137) | Freshwater sediment microbial communities from Prairie Pothole Lake near Jamestown, North Dakota, USA - PPLs Lake P7 Core (1) Depth... | ecosystem: Environmental > Aquatic > Freshwater >... | reverse complement strand
GAAGGGCTGCCAAGAGGCCCTTCAATTAGAAAGGATGACGGGAGTCATGAACATCTACGTGGGGAACCTTCCCTTCACCACAACGGCCGCCGATCTCGAGACCCTGTTCGGTGAGTATGGGGCTGTGGACAACGCTGCGATCATCAACGATCGTGAGACTGGCCGCTCCCGCGGCTTCGGATTCGTCGAGATGGCGAACGACGCCGGCGCCAAGGCCATCGAGGAGCTGGACGGCGCTGACTACAACGGTCGGAACCTCAAGGTCAACGAGGCGAGGCCACGCGAGGAGCGCGGGCCGCGTCGCTGAGCGACCGTCGCTGAGCGACGCCCAATCGACACCGTCGCTGAGCGAAGCCCACTCGACAACCGCCACTGACTCAGACCGACCGATCCCGGTGATCGTGCCGCCCCGGGACGGGGCGGTGAGCTGGATCGTCGATGAACAGCCTCTCGCCCTCCACATGGAGGAGATTGGGCCCGTAGGCGGCTGTCAGATTCTCCACCGTAAGCACTTCGTCGGCGGCGCCCGAGGCAACAACGCGGCCCGATAACAGAATCACGTGATCGGCCACCTGGGCCTCGGCCAGGTCGTGGGTCGTCATGACGATGGTGCACCCCGTCTGAGTCTCGTCGTGGATGACGTTGTCGATGGCCTGAGCGGAGGTCAGGTCCAGACCGGTCAAGGGCTCGTCGAGGAGCAGGATCTCGTGCTCCTGGGCAAGGCCCTGTGCCACCAGGACCCGCTGGCGCTGCCCTCCCGACAGCTCGCGTAAGTGCCGTCCGGCAAGGTGGCTGATCCCCATCCGCCCCATCGCCTCGTCCACTGCGACGTGATCCCCAGCATCGAGACGACGGGCGTTGGAGCCGGCGTATCTCCCCATCGTCACTACTTCCCTTACGGTCACCGGCAACGTGTCATTGACCTTGGTGCTCTGCAACACGTAGGAGATCCTCTGGTCCGAACCTTCCGGCTCGAGCACCTCGATCGACCCACCGACTGGATCGATGAGGCCAGCCATGGCGCCGAGGAGCGTCGACTTCCCCGATCCGTTGGGGCCGATCAAAACGGTGATCCCACCTCTGGGGATCTCGAAGGACGACGCGGCGAGAGCGATGTTCGAGCCGTACGCCAGAACCAGATCCTCCCCTCTTACAGCCACAGGTCTCACCGGCACCTCGCGCAACGGCCATCTACTTCGAGCGAATGCCCGTCGGCCGAGAAGGAGGCCAACCCCGACACTTGGCCAACGAGACGCTCCAACTCCACTTCCAGCGGCTCCGGGAGCTCGATGTCCTCGACCGCTCCGCACTCGATGCAAACGAGATGGTGGTGATGACCGGCCAGCCACTCCGCCATCTCATACCTGGTGATCCCCCTTGCGCCGTGATGCGGCTCAACTACACCCGCCTCCTCGAGCACCGCCAGCGTCCGGTACACCGATGAGACCGGCACCGCCCCACCCATCTCCAGATGGAGCTCGGCCGCCGAAAGTGGCCCGTCCACACGTTCAAGTGCGGATACGACGTGACGTCTCCCCGCGGTGAATCGCACACCCGATTCGGCGAGCCGCTCCTCGATTTGTCGGTCCTGGACTGGCATTGCCGGCTACCCGATCCTACGCTTGTTGATAATGATTCTCATTATAGACGCGAGATGAGAAACGCCGCCTGGTTCCTGCTTGTGGCCCTGACTCTGGCCGCCTGCTCCGGTGGGCAAGAGGAAGCTGAGGACGGTCTGGCCGTCGTGGCCACCACGTCGATCGTGGGTGACATCGCAGCCGGAGTAATTGGTGACGAAGGAGAAGTGGAGGTACTGATCCCGATCGGCGTCGACGCGCACGACTTCTCCCCCTCCTCCCAGCAGGCGAGCCTGCTGGCGACTGCCGATTTGGTGCTCGCCAACGGGTTGGGCCTCGAAGCCGGATTGGAAGACGTTCTCGCATCCGTGGCGGACGACGGGGTGCAGGTGTTGGAGCTGGCTCCCTTGGTCGAACCGATCGAATTCCGCGACGGTGGCGCCCTCGACCCCCATTTCTGGATGGACCCCGTGCGGGTCGGCGATGCCGCCCTCGCCGTGGCGGATGCACTCGACGCCCACCACCTCGGTGGCTGGCAGGAACGCGCCGCTTCCTACGCCTCCGGGATGGAGGCGTCCGATGGGGAAATCGAGGGGATCCTCGGCGTCGTGCCGCAAGGTCACCGGGAGATGGTGACCAACCACGAGGCCTTTGGGTACTTCGCCGCCCGTTACGGGTTCGAGACGATCGGCGTGGTGATCCCGGGTGGTTCCACGCTCACCGAGCCGTCATCGGCAGAGCTCGCCGATCTGGTCGAGGTCATGGAGCACTCGGGCACGAGAGCCATCTTCGCCGAGACGACTCAGCCGACCGCAATCGCCGAGGCGGTGGCCGCCGAGCTCGGCAACGACGTCGAGGTCGTGGAGTTGTTCACTGAATCCCTGGGTGAGCCGGGATCGGAGGCCGAAACGCTCTCGGAAATGCTTCTCACCAACGCTCGGAGAATCTCGGGAGCCCTGGGATGACCCGGTAGCTTCGATGTCATGGACTGGCTGACCGAGCCTTTCGAACTCGCCTTCCAACAGAGGGCCCTCGTTGCAGGTGTCCTCGCCGCGCTGGCCCTGTCCGTGGTCGGCACCTGGGTGGTCATCCGGGGGATGACCTTTCTCGGCGACGCCCTGGTCCATGGTGTCGTCCCCGGCATCGCTGTCGCCATCATCTTCGACTTCAACGTCCTCATCGGCGCCGTGCTGGCCGCTATCGCGATGATCGGGGGCATCAACTTCGTGCACCGCCAGACGGGTTTCTCGGAGGACACCGGAATCGGCCTCCTGTTTGTCGGAATGCTCGGCCTCGGCGTGATCCTGATCTCGAGGACGGATTCCTTCGCCGTCAACCTGTCAACCATCCTGTTCGGCGATGCCCTGGGCGTCACCAGCGGAGACCTCATCGCGCTGGCTGTAGTCGCCGTGATCGTCGTGGCGATGACGATCGTCTTCTATCGCCATTTCCTAGTGCTGTCTTTCAACGAGCAGAAGGCCAGTCTGTTCGGGCTGCGACCAGGCATGACCCATATCGCCCTGCTCACTCTGATCACGTTGTCGATCGTCGGATCTTTCCAGACCGTCGGGACCCTTCTGGTGTTTGGGCTCCTCGTCGGCCCACCGGCCACGGCGGCTCTCCTCGTCAAGCGGGTGCCCTCGATGATGGCAACGGCGGCTGCGATCGGAGTTCTGTCGGTCGTCCTAGGCCTTCTCGTCAGTTATCACGCGAACACGTCAGGTTCGGCGACCATGGCTGTCATACCGATCGTGCTGTTTTTCCTGGTCCTGACATTCAGATCGGTGCGTCGCCCCGTTCCCGCCGTGTCGAAGGCAGGGAGCTAGGTCACTGCTCCCAGGTCTGGCCCGGTTCCAGAGCCACCACTTCCGCCCCGGTGTGATCACGGAGCTCGTCGGGGGTGCCGGCCAAGATCGGGAACGTCGCGTAGTGGATCGGGATGACCGTCGACACACCGGACATGTCCGCCGCTCTACCAGCGTCGCGCGGGCCCATCGTGTAGTGCCCTCCGATCGGGAACACACCGATGGTCGGGCCGTAGCGCTCGCCGATGAGAGCCATGTCACCGAATAGATCGGTGTCGCCGGATTGGTATACGACCGTGCCATCTTCGAACTCCAGGATCCAACCCCAGCACCCGAGGTCCCGGGTCACCTGGTCACTGCCGGTGCCCAAGGTTGCGCCACCGGTGTGGTCTGCGTGGACCATCGTGAACTTGACCCCAGCCGCCTCCACCGTCCCGCCGTTGTTCATCCCGATCGACTCGACACCCCGGGCCCCGAGCCAAACGGACATCTCATGGGAACCAATGACCGTGGACCCCACGATCCCGGCGAGTTCGACCAGATCGGCGCAATCCTCCCCCACGTGGTCGAAGTGGCAATGAGTCGGTGCAACCACGTCGACCTTCTCCGGGTTTCGAAACTCCTCGGCGAAGTTGGGAGCGCCCGACCAACGATCGACCCAGATCCATGAGTCGCCCGGCGACCGATAGAGGACCCCGCCGTGCCCTAGCCGCGTGATGCGCAATGTGGCCATGGTGTCTCCTTGTTCATCAGCCCAAACTGGCAGCGAGGCCCGGCACGCTACTCATCGAAGTCGCGTCAACACCTCCCCCATCTGGGTGACTGCGACCACATCGATCGGGTCGAGCACCACCTGGACATGGGTGATCCCCGCCTCCTCGAAACGGGCCAGCGACTCGGCGATGTCCGACGCGGACCCTGTGATCGGTGTGACATCGGGACGTTCGCCGCTGCCCGCGATCCGGCCGGTGCCACGCTTCAGCTGAACCAGAACCGCGACAGTGCGATCGATTTCGGCCGGATCACGACCGACCTGGCGACAGGCTTCGTCGACGGTGTTCAGGAGCGGTGGGAGACCAGCGGGATCGTTGTCGAAACCGGTGTACCAGCTGTTCCAGAGGTCGACATGCGGGACGGCGATCCTCAGCATCCGTGGCCCATTCGATCCGATCAGTAGCGGCATGTCGGCTCGCGCCCTCGGCAGCAGCTCCATCTGCCGATGCGTGTAGAACGGGCCATCGTGGTCGATCGAGCCCTCCCTGATCAGGGTTCGGATGATGGTGAATGCCTCCTCGAAACGGGACACACGATGGTCGAAGGGAAAGCCGAAGGCGGCGTATTCGGGCCGGTTCCAGCCGGCACCCAGACCAAGCACGAGCCGGCCACCGCTGATGTCATCGATGGTGGCAGCCTTCTTCGCGATCATTGCCGGATTGTGGAACGAGGTGGCTGCCACGAGTGGCCCGATGAGAGCCCTCTCGGTGGCCTCACCAAGTGCGGCCAGCAGCGACCATGCCTCCAGCGGGCCACGCACCCCGGTCACCGCATCGCGAAACAGGAGGTGGTCGCCGACCCATATCGAGTCGAATCCGACCTCCTCGGCGGTGTTGGCGATCTCGCGTACCTCCCGCCAGGACACCTGGCGCTCTACTTCGGGAAGCTGTATGCCAACCTTCATTCGACCGCTCATGGATGCGATGGTACGTAACCCGAGGCCGGCCACTTCCAGCCTCAACCCAGCCCAGCGCCGTGCTCATCTGCGCCGCATGGGCGAGGAAACCTTCGACATCGTGGTCATCGGCGGTGGCGTGACCGGCTGCGGGGTTGCCCTCGACGCTGCCTCGCGAGGACTGTCGGTGGCACTCGTCGAGCAGAGGGATTACTCATCGGGGACGTCGAGTCGCTCGAGCAAGCTATTCCACGGCGGGCTGAGGTATCTGGAGCAGCGGAATTTCACACTGGTGCGTGAGGCGCTGGCGGAGAGGAACCTCATGCTCAACCGTCTCTGCCCCCATCTCGCCGAGCCGGTCTCATTTCTGTACCCGCTGCAACATCGCGTTTGGGAGCGTCTCTATGTCGGCGCAGGCGTCCTCCTCTACGACATGTTCGCCTCGGCCGCCGACAGCCCGTTGCCCCGCCACACCCATCTGACTCGCAAGGCGGCTTTAGAGATGGCGCCGGCACTGGCCGGCAGCGACCTGGTGGGGGCGGTCAGGTACTGGGATGCCGTGGTCGACGACGCCCGCCACACCCTGATGCTGGCCCGAACGGCCTCCGCCCATGGTGCCCTGCTCGCCAGCAGCGTCAGAGCCCGGTCGCTCGTCCTCGAAGCCGGGCGCGTTTCAGGCATCGAGGCCACGGACCTAGAGGATGGCCGCGAAATTCGAATCAAGGCCCGGAGCGTGATCAACGCCACCGGCGTCTGGAGCGACGACATCCAGGCGATGGCCGGGGATCGCGGGCTCGATGTGAAGGCATCCAAAGGGATCCACATCGTCGTGCCGCGAGACCGCATTCGGTCGGACACCGGTTTGATCTTGCGGACCGAGAGGAGTGTCCTTTTCGTCATCCCCTGGGATCGTCATTGGATCCTCGGAACGACTGACACTCCTTGGGACCTCCGACGGGCCCATCCCGCCGCCTGTAGCAGCGACATCGACTATCTCCTGACCACGGTGAACAGCGTTCTCGCCGACCCTCTCAGCGCAGACGACATCGTGGGCGTGTATGCCGGGCTGCGCCCCCTTCTCACCGGGGAGTCGGATGACACCAGCATGCTGAGCCGGGAGCATGCTGTCACGGTGTCGGCCACGGGGCTCATCAGCGTCGCCGGTGGCAAATACACCACCTACCGGATCATGGCCCGCGACGCTGTCGATGCCGCCGTCGCAGATCTCGGGATTGCGGTGCCCGAATCCCGCACCGACGAGGTCGCTCTGGTCGGCGCACGCGGATGGGCCGAGTTGATGGAGGATCCGTCACGGATCGGCCTCCCCGATCCCGTGCGACTTCTAGGACGGTACGGCTCCGAAGTAGGGAGCCTGGCCGCGCTGGTCGAATCCGACCCGTCGCTGGGGCGGCCCCTTGTCGACGAGGTCCCTTATCTACGTGCCGAGATCGCGCTGGCCGCCCTGGAGGAGGGTGCCCTGCATCTCGACGATGTCCTCACCCGTCGAACCAGAATCTCGATCGAGACACATGATCGGGGTCTGAGCGCCGCCGAGGATGCGAGCCGGATAATCGGGCCCATCCTTGGCTGGGACGAAGCATCGTTCACCCGGGAAATCGATCACTACAGGGCGCGGGTGGCGGCCGAACGAGAATCGCAAGACCAGCCTGACGACAACACTGCCGACGCCGCGCGTATGGGCGCTCCCGACGTGAGAACGGGTCGGAGCGAGTGATCTCTCGACGAAATTGGGACCTTCACATGTCATATGCGGGACTGTGGGCCCCAATCTCCGGATTTCAGGAAGCGGCCAGCTCGGCGTCGGTGGGAAGGGCGGCACGGTCGAAGTTGCTCACTGCGTTCCACAGGATCCAGCCCACGCCGAGATCCTCCGCCGCCTGGATCGATGTCCTGATCTGCTCGTTGGTCCACCAGAAGGCTTGCAGCCACGGCCGCAAAACGACACCTTGCTCGATGCGCTCTTGGGCGTCCTGGATGGCGTCCGAGGTGACGTCGTAGGGGTGCTCGTTGGGATCGTCGAAGCCCAGCCACCCCGGTGAGTAGTGACTGGGGTACACCATGGGGCTGAAGGCATCGAGATGACGGGTCAGCTCTTCGGGCCGCTGACCGATCCCCTGATCGTTGTTGGCGGAGACCACGATGGCGAACACGTCTGCGCTCACCGCACAGCCCTCGGCATGGATCCTCTCCCGCGCCGCCCGGAGAAAACCCTCGATCACGGTTGTCCGCTCCTCTTCCGTCATCTCGAGCTGACCACTGATCTGTGCCGCATCCTCCGACGGGAAGCGGACGTAGTCGAACTGGATCTCATCGAACCCGAGACGGCACGCCTCCACCCCCAGCGCGATCGGGTACTCCCACGACTTGGTATCGGTCGGGTTGATCCATTTCCCGTCATACGCCTGTTCGGGTCGGAATGCCGCCCGGTACGAGTCCTCGAATGTGACGATGCGGGTGATCGCGTACAGACCGTGCTCTTTGGTCTGGGCGATTCGCTCCGCCGGGTCGTAGACATTCACGACAGCACCCGACTCGTGGGCATCCGTCACCTCGGTCTCGTAGAACACCTTTCCGCCTTCCTGCTTGGTATCGAAGACGAAGGCGTTGACGGCGGTCTCATCGGCCAGGGCCAGCATCGCAGCGAACTTCTCGTCGTCGCCGGCGGCCTCCGCCCCTACCCTCAAGGCGCGGAGACGAAGGGGTTCTATCGCCACCTGGGTAAACGCATTGGTGCCGTCCCAGGCCGCCTCCTTCCCCGCCCAGGCAGGCTTGTCGACCAAGAGTGGGCCAGGAGTGGCGAGCATGTCGAACCAGCCGTCCGGGGCGGTCACGGCCGAATTCGCGCCCACCCTTACTGTCGCCCGGGGAACAGGGGTGCCATTGGGGTCGGTCACCTTCCCGAGAAGCTGGATCCCGGGCACCGTCGTCGAGGCCGCGATATCCCCCACTCCATCACCGCCCTCACCGGACGTGCAGCCAGCAAGCAACAGAATGATCGTGATGAGGATGGCGCGCCGGCTCATGTCCGACCCGGTCAGGCTCCGAGGCGGAGCACCATCGCCGTGATCGTGAACAGGAGAAGGACGGTATCGAGGATCCCGAAGCCGGCCAGCCGTCCCCTGGCGGCTTTGGCCGCTTCCTGATCACCAGAATCGATTGCGTCGGCTGCCCGAACCGAGCCACGCTCGAACACAAAGATGCCAAGCAGGGTGCCGACGACGATCATGGCGAATCCGATGGTCACGAAGGTGGAGCCGAATCCGTATGACTCGGTGATCAGGACCATCCAGATCCCGGTGGCGAGCAGGACGATGGCTGCCGGCATGTAGAGACGGGTCGACAGGCCCGCCGCCACACGAAACCAGCCGGCGGCCGCGGCCGGGCCAATTTTGGCCGACATAGAAGGCGCCACCGCCTGCACGAGGTTCGCCCCGAGCCATGTGCCCGCAGCGGCAATGTGCAGCACCAGCAGGATTTCTCTCAGTTCCATTAGGACTCCTATCGGTGGGGGAAAAGGTACCCGGATTGAGAGTTTCTTCGTGGGCATACCATCGCCGGCCGCGATAGCAAGCAAATTCGAAGGCAACAGTGGCAAGCAGATCTGAAGGCATCACCTGTCGGGACGCAGCGCTATCCACCGTATTCCTGCTCGCCTTCGGGATCGTCTTCTTCGCCACCGGGCTCACCATGATCAATCGCGATGTCTGCGCCGGGCTCTGCGAGACCCTCGGGCTCACGCTCCTCTATGCCGGTGGGCCGATATCGGCGTTGTTCGGGATTTTCAGCGACTCGGTGATCGTGGCCTGGCCGCTCGATGTGATCGTGTGGGTCGTGCTTGGCTTCGGCGTGGCGCGCTATGCATCGAACCGTCGAATCCAGCCCTGGGGACCCCTCGTCGCCCTTCTCGCCTTCTTTCTGATCTATGGACTAGTCCTTTCGCAGTTAGTCGAATTGACCGTCTAGAAATACCCGCTGGGTCAAGGGTCCCGGCTTCAATGATCGAGGTGCTCCGGGTTCGAAATCTCTCCGCTTTGGCAGCTGTCCTGCTACTGACAGCGGCCTCGCTGAGCGCCACTGGATCCTTTTCGGCGGACAGTCCCGGAGGGGATCTACGCCCTGTCGATGGGGCCGAAGAAGTGGTGCAGATCCTTCAGGGCGAGCGGACCGTGCTCTGGACCGCTCTGACCGGCTCGGTGGGGATGTACCGGGTCGAAGGCTGGCCGGTTGTCGAGAACGGCAACCACCTGGGCGGCGCCCTGGTGATCGAGCGCCCTGCAGACGGCTCGGCCGGCGTGATCGAGTTCGGAGAGAAACCCAAGTCGATCGTCTTCGATCTCGACGGTTAGTCAGACCGCCAGATACTGATCCAACTCGCCTTCCTCGTAGGGCCCGACCGCGCCGATCATGCGCTGACCCCGGTACATGTCTGTGGCGATGGCCTGGACCTCCTCGAGGCTGACTGCCTCCAATTTGGCCAGCCGCTCGTCGACTGACAGGTGGGGCATGCCCGCCAGCTCGTCCCGGCCCAGCCTCACCATCCGGCTGTTGGGATCCTCCATGGCGAGGGCGAGGCCACCACGCATCGAGCCCTTGGCCCGCTCCAGCTCCTCAACTGTGATCCCCTCCTCGACGACCTTGTCGAGCTCCTCACGGATCACGCCCATCGCGGTCTCGGTCTGGCTCGGCGTAGTCCCGACGTAGACACCCCAGGCGCCAGCGTCGGCATAGGCCATCTTGAAGCCGTACACGGCATAGGCCAGCCCCCGCTCCTCCCGGATCTCCCGGAAGAGCCGGGAAGACATGCCGGAGCCCATGACGTGGTTGAGCACCTCGAACGCCCAACGCCTCTCGTCGCTCCTCGTGAGGCCTTTGCCCCCGATGACCAGGTGGGCCTGCTCCGTCTCCCGATGTGTGATCTTGACCACGGGCAACGGGGCGGCTTCTCCCTGCTCATGCTCTCCGGTCTCCCCTGACCAGTCGCCAAACCGCTCGGCCACCATGTCTACGACGGCCTCGTGATCGATCGATCCAGCTGCTGCCACCACCATGGACCCTGCCCCGTAGCGTCGCTTCCAATAGCCGAGGATGTCGTCCCGGGACATGGCCCTTATCGATTCGCGTGTTCCCAGCACGGGGGCCTCGAGCGGGTGGTCGACGAATACGGCCATCGTGAAGTTCTCGAAGGCGACGTCGTCGGGGTCGTCATCGTTCATGTTGATCTCTTCGATGACCACCTGACGCTCGGCGTCGATCTCGTTCTGCCGGAAGGCCGGCCGCTGCAGCATCTCGGACAGGACATCGAATCCCGTACCCAGGTCCTGATCGAGGAGCCTCACCCAGTAGCAGGTGCTCTCTTTGGAGGTGAAGGCATTGGACTCCGCTCCGATTGCGTCGAAGATCTCCGACACCTGACGGGCGGACAGCTTCTCCGAGCCCTTGAAGAGGAGATGCTCCAAGAAGTGGGAGGCGCCGTGCTCATTGGGCAACTCGTCGCGGGTCCCGGTGTCGACCCAGCAGCCGAGGGCAACCGAGCGAAGGGAGGGCATGGGCTCGGTGATGACACGAAGCCCGTTGGGGAGGGTGGTGAGGTCGTAATGCACGGAGGGGAGTGTATGGGCCCGCCGCCAATAGCGTTTGCGGGCCTCGGACCCAGTTTGACACCCGTGAGACAATGACTGGCTATGCGCGGACGCGACCAGACCTTTCTCACTGACCTGATCGGGCCTGAAGACCAGGCGATCGAGGCCGTCGTGAGCCGCTATCAGCGCGTCGCCCCGGCCGTCACTCGCTTCGCCAGGACGCTGTCCAACAACCCGAATCTGCGGGTTCGACTCGGCTCCGAGGCGGCGGCCTCGGCCGACGAAGTGGTGTGCGATCCGCGAATCTTCCAGGCGGCATACCACCGCAACGCCCCGGTCACCCCCGATGAGGTAGCCATCGCATCGGCCCTCCATGAGGTGATGCACCTCGTCTCCACCAACCTCGACGAGACGAGGGAGGTTCCCGACGGCTGGCCGATAGAGGGCGAAATCGCCCCGGACGTCAAGGTCGACCTCCTCACCGCACTCGAGCGGACGAACAAGCCGGTGGCCGAAGTCCTCTTCTTCTCCCTCGAGGACGCCCGGCAGGAAGCACAGGGTCTCGCTGCCTACCCCGGTGCGCGATCAGTACTCGCCGACCTATACATGTCGTCCCTCAGCCAGGCGATCTCGCGTTCGGGAGCTTTGAGCCAGTTCGTACTCGGCTGCTTTCTCCTGACCGGCGGCTACATCGAGCGAGACGTCCTGGAAAAGCGGTTCGAGTCACGGGCCACCGCGGCGATAGATGACGCAATCCATCATTGCGACATGGCCGCAGATTCCGATGATCCATGGGAGGTGGCGCAGCTCGCCCTGGAGTTGGAAGCCATCGCACGCGCCCATGGCCTGATCACCGAGGTCCAGGCCAACGACACGCACGCCAAGCAACAACACGCCGCTCAGACTGACGCCGAGAAGGCCAAAGACGGGGTGGATGCCGTGCGCATGACCTCGCCGATCCTCACCGACGCCGACACTTACCAGGACACCAGAAGATCGAGCGAGGCCCGGTCCGGGATGTCCGATCGGAAGGGTGCCTCCGACATCGCCGACGAGGAGTCGACCGATCAGTTGCTCCGGGTCAGTCAGGCCCCTGACATCTTCCTCCCGACTGGTCAGGGCGGAAAGCTGGTCGTTGGGCCGATCCCGTCCTCATTCGCTCGTTTCTCCAATGAGGGGTCGGAGTCATTGGTCCGGATGGCGCAGCGCTGGGGCATCGCTCAGCGTCGCGTCTCCGGGGAGCTGTTCCCGCTCTTCGCCGCCAACCAGAGGCGTGGGCTCCGCTCCGGCTTCGACCAGGGTGACGTGTCCCCGCACGCAGCTCTCTTCATCGGGGCCGGGCTATATCAGCGCCTCTACGAGCGGAGGGCAGCCCGCACCAGGCGAACTTACGCCGTCTCGCTGCTCGTCGACGCTTCGGCCTCGATGCTCAGCCCGGGTAAGGCGGGCAGCTCGTGGGCGATGCCGGCGGCCATGCTCGGTGCCTGGACCATGGCCCGGCTTTGCGACGAGCTGCAGATCGACTTCGAGGTCGCTCTGTTCAATCGCGGCTTCGCTGCCCGGCCGGATGACACCGAGGACAGCTATCGCCGGAAGAGGTCGGCGGCCACGGCCGGCCTTCGGCGGACTCAGGGCACCGCTGCCGACCGTCTCACCTCGACGGTGAATCACTACGTCGTCAAGCCGTTCGAGCGTCGCTGGCGGGACGCCGAGCCCACGCTGGCCGGCCTGTTCTACACGGCGGCAGAGCCGAGATCAGCGGCCACGCTCGCCCGCCGGGATCCAAAGACGGCGCCACCCGTGTCCCTGTTCGAGAAGGCGGCCAATGTGGACGAGTTCAACATCATCCACGCCGCGGAGCGAATGGCGCGGCTCGGTGCCCAGGTGCGGGTACTCATGGTGCTCGCCGACGGGATGACCCGTGGATCGCTCGAGGCGCTGGCCAAGTCGGTGGCCGCAGTTGAGGCGAGTGGCACCACCGTGATCGGGATCGGCATCGGGGATCACACCGTGGACGAGGCATACCGTCGTCACGAGGTGGTGTCCCAACCGGAGGACCTGACCCAAGCGATGATCAACGGAACCAGAAACGCCCTGCGCCGCAGTCTGGCCCTGTGGGGAATGGACACATGGTGGCTCAGGGCATCAGAGATCAAGACATACCAGGAGACAGCTGTTGCCTAAGAAAGTCATTTTCGAAGACCCGGCCGGTGAAGGGCCGGCGATCACGCTCGAGCGATTCGAGATCCCGGACGACGTGCCTGACACCGAGCTGAGGCATCGCAAGGTACCGGAGCCCGATCCCCACTACGTCGATCTGGGAATGCTCTACCGGTTTGCCCAATTGGAGCACGCCCGGGTATCGGGAGCGGAAGGGCTCGTGCCCCTTCACGTGGCGGTGCGCGGGCACATGGGTACGGGGAAGGACCACGACATAGAGCAGTTCGCTGCCGCAATGGGCCTCCCCTATTTTCGAATCCCCCTCACAGGTGAGGTGCGCGACGTCACCCTCATCGGATCGACCCGACTCCATGGCGACGGGAAGGGAGGCACCGAGAGCCGCTGGGAGGATGGAGACATCACCCGTGCCTTGCGCGGCCCTTCCCTGCTCAACCTGTCGGAGCTGAATGCCGCCGGGGCAGAGACCTTGTTCGCCCTACACGGATTGCTCGATCGCTACTCGTCCCTGGACCTGCCCACGGGGGAAACGGTGCGTCTGCGCCCGGATGTCCGGATCTTCGGCACCATGAACCCGACCGACCTTCGCGACTACGCAGGGACCCAGACTCTGAACAAGGCGTTCGCCGATAGATGGGTCATCTGGGAGAAGAACTTCCCCGGCGGAGACCAGGTCGAGGCCATGCTCACCCGCAGGTACCCACGTTTGAAAGAGGAGTACGTGACGGCCATCGCCCGTCTCGCGGTCGAGGTGAATGCCTCATTCGAGGCCCAGGACTCGGGGGTCAGGGTGGAGACGCCGTTGTCGCTGCGATCTGTACTCGATCGGCTACCCACCGGTTTGGTGGTTCACTCCGACCGCCCCGATCCACTCCGCCAGGCATGGGAGGAGTACGTGCTCCCGCACGTCGACCTCTTCGACCGAGACCACTACGAGACGGTTTGGAACGCCGTGGTGCGGAAAGGCCCAACCGTCAAGCCGTTTTGACGACCATATCCGTCACCTGAGTACCGTCGGCGTCATGCCTTACGACCTGGGCAACCCGGATCTCGATGCCAGGCTCGTCGAGCTCGTGTCGGCAGCCACGACCACGGCGCAACCCGACCTCATCAGCGAGATGATCGTGACTGCGATCAAACTGGGCAGAGACGGCGCCTCCCGCGCAGACCTGAAGCTGATCAACACCGCGCTCAAGGAAATGCGGTACTCCAATCTCGTTTTTGCCCGGCACAAAGAGCCGAAAGTGACCATCTATGGGTCGGCCCGGATCAAGGAGGGCGATCCCAACTACGCCCTGACCGAGGAATTCGCCTCGATCATGGCCAACAGCGGATGGGGCATCATCACCGGGGCAGGCCCAGGGATCATGGAGGCGGGTAGCCGCGGCGCCGGCATCGACCACGCCTATGGGGTGAACATCCGTCTGCCCTTCGAGGATGAGGTGCCGAAACACATCGCTCCTGAGCGAACGGTCAACTTCAAGTACTTCTTCACGCGCAAGCTCGGTTTTGTGAAGGAGGCACACGCCTTCATCCTGCTCCCCGGCGGATGGGGCACCCTCGACGAGACCTTCGAACTGCTGACGCTGGTCCAGACCGGCAAGAGCGATCTACACCCGGTGGTCTTGCTCGAAGCAGAAGGAACCGGTTATTGGGAGCCGATGATCGAGTTCATCCAGGAGCAGCAGCTTGCCCGAGGGCTCATCAGCGAGTCGGACATGGCCCTGTTCTTCCAGACCACGGACGCCCAGGCCGCCGCCGAGCACATGTGGCATTTCTACGGCAATTACCACTCCTCCCGCTACTCGGGCGGGAGGCTGGTCCTGAGGCTCAACGAGGAGCCTTCCGACGACACGATCGAGAAGCTCAACGCCGACTTCGCCGACATCGTGGTCGAAGGCAAAATCGAGAAAGTCGAGCCCAGCGCGGCCGAGTTGGAGGACAGCGACGCCCTCCACTTGCACCGCGTCGCCTTCGTGTTCGACCGCCGCCATTTCGGCCGTCTGCGGATGATGATCGACGCCCTCAACGACCTGGTTGTCGCCCCGAAACCTTCCCATCTGCCCGAGCCGATGACCGAAGAGCACGCAGAAAGACCCTGGTAGTGCGAGGTTTGGCCTGGGATTAAAACCCGGCCCCCGGCTACCATTGGGACGTGCGCGACATCCTTTCGGACCTGGTAGCCGAGCAACAGTTCCTCGATCAGTCCCTGCAGAGGATCCCCATCAAGATCTGGGACATGGTCACACCGTCCAAGCCATGGACGGTGCGGGACACGATCGCCCATCTCGCCGATTATGAGGAGCTGGCCGCCGACACCATTGCCGGCGGGAAAATGCTCAAGCGCTGGCAGAACGCCCCCAGCCTCGGCCCCCTCCGCGCCGAGGCGATCAAGAAGGGCCGCAGCATGCGCCCCCAGGACGTGATCGAATGGTGGCGCGGCGGCAGGGCCAAGGTCGTGGAGCCGCTCTCGCATATGGAGGCCGAGGACAGAATCGACTGGATCGAGGGTGACATGAGCGCCCGCACCTTCGCCACGTTCCGCCTCATGGAGACCTGGATGCACGGTCTCGACATCTACGCCACGCTCGGAATCGAGGTCGAAGACACCGCCCGGATTCGTCACGTCTGCTGGCTGGGATGGAAGACACTCCCCCACGCTTTCAAGCACGCCGGCGAGGACTACGAGCCAATCCGCGTCGAGGTGATCGGCCCCGGCTATGCCAAGTGGGTCTACGGCCCCGAGGACACCGACGAGCTGATCAAGGGCTCGGCTTCGGACTGGGCAAGGATCGCGGTGCGGAGGATCAAGCCGCGGCAGACCAATCTCAAAGTCTCCGGCGAATACGCCCAGAAAGCGATGCAGGTAGCCAGGGCTTACCTTTGAGCCCGATCCCCCGGCTCGTGGGGATGATCCATCTTCTCCCGCTTCCCGCCTCCCCCGGCTTCAAGGGCTCCATCGACGAGGTCCTCAGTGCCGCTGCGGGCGATGCTGTGACCCTGGCCGAAGCCGGTTTCCCCGCATTGCTCGTGGAGAACTTCGGTGACGTCCCCTTCCGCGCCGACTCATCGGACCCGGAGACGATCGCCGCGATGACATTGGCGACGCGGTTCGTGAGTGATGCAACCGGCCTCCCCTTTGGCGTCAATGTGCTGCGCAACGACGCCCTCACCGCGCTGGGAATCGCCGCTGTGACCGGAGCCGCTTTCATCCGGGTGAACGTGCTCACCGGGCTCATGTACACCGATCAGGGCCCCATCGCTGGCCGTGCCGACGAATTGGCCCGACGCCGCGCCGCCCTGGCTCCCGGCGTTGAGATCTGGGCCGATGTGCTGGTCAAGCACGCCACTCCCCCGCCCGGTCTCGACATCAGGCAAGCGGTGGAGGACACGGTGAGCCGTGGCCTCGCCGACGCCGTGATCGTGTCTGGCGCCGGCACCGGCCTGGAACCAGATCTGGTGGAGGCCGGGCTGGCACGGTCGGTCCTGCCCAAAGGAACGCGGCTGGTCATCGGCTCTGGTGCCAATGTGGACAACCTGGGCGCTTTGGCCGACGTCGCCGACACAGTCATCGTCGGCTCGTACCTGAAGGTGGACGGCATCGCCAACGAACCTCTCGACCCCGGACGGGTTTCCGCATTCATCGAGGCGGCACGCCACCACGGCCTGGCCTGATCTAGATCGGCCTCCGACGTCGCGACGAGATCACACCGGTGTTGAAGCCGGCCAGATGCAGCTTCCCCGAGAATCGAGCGTGCTCGATCTTGAGACACCGATCCTGAACCACCTGAAGGCCCGCAGCGGTGGCCTTGGCGGCGGCCTCGTCGTGACGAAGCCCCAACTGGAACCAGACCACCTTGGCCCCGATTGCGATCGCTTCATCGACCACATTCGGCAATTCGTCGTGACGCCGGAAGACATCGACGATGTCGGGGACTATCGGGAGGTCAGCCAGCGACGGATAGCTCTTGAGGCCGAGGATCTCGTCGTACATCGGGTTCACCGGGTACATCTCGAGATCGGTTCGGACCAGATAGGTGGCGACGAAGTTCGACGAGCGAAGGATGTTGGCCGACACGCCGACCAGGGCCACGGTTCGCGCCGATTGGATGATCTGGAGGCGCTCCAGCGCGCTCGCCTCATGAAGAACGGTGGTCATTCCCCTTCCCCTCCCAATGCCTGATCCAGGTCCCAGAGGATGTCGTCGATGTCCTCCAAGCCAACAGAGATCCGGATCATCTCGTCACCGACTCCCGCCGCACGCCTCTCTTCTTCCGGCACCTGCTGGTGGGTGGTGCTGGCGGGGTGGATCACGAGTGTTTTG
>Ga0105098_10000269_pt1 | contig 17157 bp, 18 predicted proteins | sample PPLLak21cMay2015_FD_79137 | JGI IMG/M metagenome (GOLD analysis project Ga0105098, IMG submission 79137) | Freshwater sediment microbial communities from Prairie Pothole Lake near Jamestown, North Dakota, USA - PPLs Lake P7 Core (1) Depth... | ecosystem: Environmental > Aquatic > Freshwater >... | reverse complement strand
GTCGACCAGAGTAACATCGAAGATGGACAGGTAATCCTGCTGCCACCGGATCCGATGAAGGCTGCAGGTGAAGTCCGGGAAGCGCTGAAACATATCACCGGAAAAGAGATTGGGGTCATCATCACCGATACTTGCGGCAGAGCGTTCAGGAGGGGCCAGACCGGCAATGCCATCGGCTGGGCCGGGATGCCGGCCATACGGGATTTCAGGGGAGATAAGGATCTTTTCGGGCACGTGCTGAAGATCACCGAAGAGGCAGTCGTGGACGAGATTGCCGGGATCGGAAACTTCGTCATGGGTGAGAGCAACAACGGGGTTCCTGCTGTTGTATTGAAGGGGTGCGGTAGGTGGAAAGGGCATGACGATCTCTATTTCCATGCAGAAGAGGACTTTATCCGAAAAGCGCTGACAGGTAAAATACCCCGAAAGACCGAATAATCTTTTTTTCTCATTCAGAACTTACGTCTGATTCGAAGTCCGTTGCTTCGAAACAAACTGGTATATACTTCTTTTTGGAAATTACCAACTATCTCAGCGATGGGATGATACCTCATGACGGATGAACCAAAACCCATCATTATCCAGGAAAGGCTGGAGGTCTGCGAACTTGACCGTGCCCGTATGGCCCTCCTGAACCCTGTCCTCATCGAGCAGAAGACAGAGGCCCGGACGATCGATGAGAACGCAAAACCAATACTTGAAATGACAATGCGGGAAGGCATCGAGACCGTCTGGGACCGTTTCGAGATGCAACAGCCTCCTTGCAGGTATTGCGAATCCGGGCTCTCCTGTGCCCGGTGCACCATGGGTCCCTGCCGCATCATCCCGCCTCATCGCATCCGTGGGGTCTGCGGTGCTGACGCAGATCTTATTGTTGCCCGCAACCTGCTTGACACCATTGCGACCGGCGCAGCAGCTCATTCGGATCATGGTCGTGACATCGTCGAGACCCTTTGCCTGGTCGGGACGGGAAAAACCAGGGACTACAATATTGCCGACCCGGATAAGCTCCGGAAACTATCTGCCGAATTTGGCATTCCGACAGATGGTAAAAGTGCAGGGAAGCTCGCCGCCGAACTCGGCAACGCCATGCTTGAAGAGTTCGGGATGGTGAAAAACACGCTCCAGTTCCTCAGCCGTGCCCCAAAAGCTACCAGGAATGTCTGGAATACTATAGGGATCACCCCCCGCGGCATCGACCGGGAAGTGGTGGACTCCATGCACCGGATCCAGATGGGGGTAGGGGCAGATTATACGGGCATGCTGCTACAGGGACTCCGCTGCAGCCTTTCGGACGGGTGGGGTGGATCGATGATGGGGACTGAAATATCCGATGTCCTTTTCGGTACTCCATCTATACTGAAATCCCGCGTCAACCTCGCTGTCCTGAAAGAAGACCACGTGAATCTCGCAGTTCACGGTCACAACCCGGTGCTGTCCGAGATGGTGGTGAAAGCGACGGCGGACCCGGAGTTATTGGCGCTGGCTGAAAAATACGGTGCTAAAGGGATAAACCTTGTCGGCCTTTGCTGCACGGGAAGCGAGTTGCTGATGCGCAAGGGCGTCCCTATGTCAGGAAATCACCTTAACCAGGAACTCGTCATTACTACCGGTGCTCTTGAAGCGATGATCGTTGATTACCAGTGCATCTTCCCATCGCTGACGAGAACAGCAAGCTGTTTTCACACCCATATCATATCAACAAATTCCAAGGCTGCAATCCCGGGATCGTACTTTTTTGATTTCCATCCGGACAACGGCTACCTGACTGCAAAAGCAATTGTCAGGATGGCAGTTGAGAACTTCAGGAACCGGAACCCAAAACGGGTCCTGATTCCCGGAGAGCCTGTGCCGGTAATGTCCGGATTCTCAAACGAAGCGATCAAGAAAGCGCTTGGTGGTACATTCAAGCCGCTTATCGATGTAATCGCATCAGGCGGGATCCGTGGCGCAGTCGGCATTGTAGGGTGCAATAACCCGCATGTGAAGCACGATTACGGGCATGTAACCCTTGCAAAGGAACTCATAAAGAGAAATATTCTCTGTGTTGAGACCGGTTGCGCGGCGATTGCATCGGGAAAAGCCGGGCTCCTGCAGCCGGAAGCGGCTGCACTGGCAGGTGATGGCCTGCGGGCGGTCTGTGAGTCTCTTGGGATCCCCCCGGTACTCCATATGGGTTCCTGCGTCGATAACTCCCGCATCCTTGTCCTCGCTGCAGAACTCGGTAACGCGCTCAATGTTCCGATCCACAAATTGCCCATCGCCGGCGCTGCACCCGAATGGTATTCGCAGAAAGCAGTATCGATAGGGGCATATTTTGTCGCGTCAGGTGTTTATACCGTGCTTGGCGTTATGCCACATATCTCCGGCAGCCCTCACGTTGTTTCGCTCCTGACAGAAGGTTTGAAAGGTGCAGTGAACGCCAGCTTTGCTGTGGAACCGGACCCGGTCAAGGCATCCGTACTCATATCTGACCATATCGAACGCAAACGGGTCGAGCTGGGGATTTGAGTCCACGGATGAAACCCAGGACAGATCTCATAGCAGGTACCGGTACGGTGAACAGAACCAGGCGCGGCATCCGTATTGTTATCACCGGGAAAGGAGGAGTGGGCAAGACTACAATCACCGCGCTTCTCGCTCATATTTTTTCACAAGAGGGATTAAGGGTCCTTGCTGTTGACGGTGACCCTCAGCGGAACCTTGGGGTGACTCTTGGTATACCACCGGAAGAGGCTGGTCTGATCGTACCGGTTTCGGAGAGCACCGGTTACCTCAGGGAAAAGACCGGTGCGGGGCCCGATGTCTCTCCGGGAGGACTCCTCACCCTGAATCCGGACGTAACAGATGTCATTGATCGATTTTCAGTCCCTGTTGCCCAAAATCTCCGCCTCCTCGTAATGGGTGGGGTACGACAGGCGGGATCGGGATGTCTCTGTCCGGAATACACGCTCCTTTCTGCAATACTCCGCCATATGCGTCTCCTTCCCGATGAAGTTGTCCTGCTGGACACTCCGGCTGGTATGGAACATTTTGGAAGGGCTGTTGCAGACGGTTTTACCTGTGCGGTGGTGGTAGCTGATCCTTCATACAATGCCCTTTCTGTTGCAAAGGAATCTGCAGAGCTTGCACAACAACTTGGGATTAAGGAGGTTATCCTGGCAGTTAACAGGGTCGGCAATCAGGCAGATGCTGAAAAAATACGTGAAAAAACGGGTAATTTTCCCGGATTTTCCCGTTTAATTTTTTTACCCTTCGATTCCGGAGTCGTTCACGAAGAACCTTCAGTCAGTTCACTCCTTGGAGGTGAATCCATTTTTACCAGGAGAGTTGGGACACTCGCCGCAATGATCAACAGCAGTGTGCAGTCCGGCCCACAGAACTTGAATGAATAGCTGTGATTTGGAATCAAACGCGATTTTATGGCGATATTACCTCATTTGGCGATAAACATCCCGGCTGGTACTCATGTTCAGTCAGGGGTTCTGAACTTCCTGCCATGAAAGTGGAGAATCACGATGTTTTGGATAGGATCGCAACATAACGGGTAGATCATCGCTGGTACGGTCATAACCAACTCATGAAACGGATACACGTTTTGTTCATGACCTGGAACTACTGTTCCAGAATGCCAATACCGGATAGTACTCTTCCCTGCAACCCGTAATGGGATGAACGAAACTTTTATTTTGGTCTCGCACGAGATGGGTTTCGTGCGGGATATCTGCCATGGTCTCAACGGTGTGAGATTGAAGGATTATCAGCATCGGGAGACCTGGTGAGATCCTAGGATTCTGCTGAATAAAAGCTGGACCGAAGGCGGGAAAATACTCCTCACCCTCATCATTGGAGATGTATTAACACCATGACAAACAACGACAAGAGAAGAGAAAGGGCATGCGATGATACAACATGCACTGAAAATTGTGCCACATGCCCATCTGCACACAAACAGAGTGCCTCAAAAGGACTACCCCCGAAAGCGAAAATCGATGTGAAGCATGTCATTCTCGTTCTGAGCGGAAAAGGCGGAGTTGGCAAATCGACTGTTTCCGTGAACCTGGCATTTGCCCTTGCCACCCACGGAAAGAACGTCGGTCTGCTCGACCTGGATTTCCACGGACCAAATATCCCCAAGATGCTGGGGATCGAGAACCAGCATCCGGTTCTTCTTCCCACGGGTATTGAACCCGTCCGCGTCTCTGAAAACCTTGCAGTCATGTCAATCGCATTCCTGCTCCCTGATACGAGCACCCCGGTTGTATGGAGGGGGCCGATGAAGATGGGGGCAATCCGGCAATTCCTCGCAGACGTCCACTGGGGTATGCTCGACTATCTCGTAGTCGACCTCCCGCCCGGCACAGGTGATGAGGCACTTACGATCGCTCAGATTGCACCAAATGTAAAAGGTGCTGTGATCGTGACAACACCTCAGGAAGTCGCGGTCATGGATGCGATCAAGGCAGCCAGGTTCATCGAACAACTTGATATCCCGGTACTTGGGGTAATCGAGAACATGAGCGGGATGATCTGTCCTCATTGCCACGAAGAAATCAATCCGTTCAGCAAGGGCGGCGGGAAGAAAGCCGCAGAAGATCTTGGTATCCCGTATCTCGGCGGCATTCCTCTTGACCCCGAGATGATGGAGGCCGGCGATTTGGGCAGGCCCTTCATTCTTCAGCACAAGCATTCCCCGGCTGGCACTGCCGTCGATGCGGTGATGGAGAACCTGATACATCTGGTTGAAAGTTAAACGTGACGGGTTCCTTCTGCAGGAAAGAGCGGTCGCGAACCAGGTTCAGATCGCAGGGAGGATACGTAGTTCAACCTCTCATTATATTTCTTTTTACATCAACCTCTGATCAGATGAATCCAGTGAAGCCCCCCTCCAGAACATTTCCAAATCCACAGACCCATGAAGGTTTATTTTCTGCTCACGCATCAAGGGCAGATCATTTCACTGAATCCGTTATTCGTGAGATGACGCGGCTGTCCCTCCAGTTTAATGCCATCAACCTTGCCCAGGGTTTCCCTGATTTTCCCTGCCCCCCCGAACTCAAGACTGCCGCATGCGAGGCTGTCCACAATGATGTCAACCAGTATGCCATCACGTGGGGAACAAGAGACCTCAGGGAGGGACTTGCACAGAAAGTGAAAAGATATAATGGGATGATCTTTAACCCCGAATCCGAAATCACCGTCACCTGTGGTTCAACGGAAGCGATGATGGCATCCATGCTTGCCGTTATCCAGCCCGGTGATGAAGTAGTTGTTCCTGAACCATTTTATGAGAATTATGGTCCGGATGCGCAGATCTCCGGTGCAGTTCCGCGCTTTGTGCCACTTTCAGATGATTTCTCGATCGATGAGGAGGCATGGAAATCCGCGTTCTCAAAAAAGACCCGGGCAATCATACTGAACACCCCTAATAATCCTACAGGAAAGGTCTTTTCGAAAAAAGAACTCGCCTTCATCGCTGACCTGTGTACCGAGTATAACACCGTCGCGATCACCGACGAGATCTATGAACACATCCTCTACGATGGGAATAAACACGTCTCGCTTGGATCCCTGGACGGGATGCAGGAGCGGACGATCACAATCGGGAGTTTCTCCAAGACCTACAGCGTCACCGGCTGGCGCGTCGGGTATGCCCTTGCTCATGCCGGGATAACGGAACGAATCCGGAAGATCCATGATTTCTTAACGGTCGGAGCTCCCGCACCTTTGCAACAGGCCTGCGTTACTGCACTATTGCTGCCTGAGACCTATTACCGGAATCTTGTAAAAGAATATGACCGGAAAAGAAAGATCCTTTTTGAGGGACTGCAGCGGGCCGGATTTACCTGCCAGTTGCCTGAAGGGGCTTACTATATATTCACGGATATTTCCAAATCCGGGATGAAGGATACAGAGTTCGCACGCTTCCTCGTTGAGAAAATAGGGGTTGCTGCAGTTCCCGGCACTTCATTCTACCATACGGGCGGACAGACAAAACTCCGGTTTACCTTCTCCAAGAAAGACGAAACGCTGCACGAGGCGTGCCGTCGCCTGGAGCATCTCGATTTTTCATCGATTCACACAAAGTGAAATAAAAATGGCCTTTTTTTCTGTAGAGGAGCCGGATTCTCAAAAAATTTTAACATCTGCCCCGTGCCACCACTTTTGGAACTGGTCGAAGCACCCATTTAGGAGGATCGCTTCTGAGGATATAGCAAACGCCGGAGGAGTTTAAGACTGCCCTCAAGTGTAAAAATGTCCTGATCATTTCTGATCCTTATTTGATAAACGCCGCCGCCCCCGAAGGGACGCCCCCGCGGCGGATCAGTAACCAGGATCTAAAAAGAACCCATGCCCCCCCTAGCCTTTCACTTCTGAAAAACCGGGGCCGGGTAGCGCTCAATACCATAATTATGTGGAGCGTAATGTTCTATTTTTCAAACTGCCTCACCGCTTCCGGGAGACACTGTACAACACCACGAATTCCCGAAACCGTCAGGGTCATGAGTATGGCATCGATCACTTCTTCCCGTGTTGCACCCGCTGCTTTAGCCATGGGAATATGGGCTTTTACTGCCATGTCGTCTCCTGTCGCAGCTTTCATGGCAATATAGATCAGCTGTTTGGTTTTCCCGTCAAGTCCTTTCGATGCGACCAAAGACATGATGAGCCCATTGAATGCCGCTGCGACTTCCGGCGCTTCTTTCTGGAACAGTTCCATCGGGTTGGTATCCATAGACAAGTCCTCAATGAGTTGTTAATTATTGAGTTCATTAACCTGTATCCTGTAGGGATAGAAAAAAGGGCTCAGTAGAAACTGGCATGAACATGAATGGTTCTCACCCAACCATGAAAATTGTGAAGGTACGACTACTATCCGCAACAGGCTCTTGAGAGACCAGGGGCGGAGTTTTCAGGTAATTGAAGCGCCGCGGGGGCGTCCCTTCGGGGGTGGCGCAGGTCAACGCAGTAACGGGATCGGCACTTCCCGAAATTACTGGAGTTGTGCATTTTTCATAGGAAATCCTAAAATATTTTTCTTAACCCTCTTAGGGGGCTACGGCATGTAATGCCTTCGCCCCCGCCGTTGTGGTACCCCCCCCAACTGGAGCGATAACCCCAGAGGAGGTAATACGAAACAATCGCAAAGCGCAGGGGCGGTTAAGGGGGACAGGGCACTGTCCCCTCCGTAATTAGGTGCTTCACAATTTGTTGAAAATTTAGGGTTTCTACAAAGCCAAAAAGGGCTAGAATGTAATACAGCGGACGATCATGAAAGGGATGGATTACGGCGGAGATCAGATATTTCCCCCCGGATTTTTATCAGCCTTGGTTAACTATCAAAATAAAAAAATGAATTTCTTGGCATGCACTTGCTTCTTCTTCTTTTAATGGAGTGATTGCCGCGGTTCTCCCGAGCCATGTCCATGTTCGCCGGGAACCCAACGTCCACCGTTTTTCGTCAGCTCTTTCTTCCAGATCGGCACACCAGCCTTGATCGCCTCAATAATAAACCGGGATCCACCGTATGCTTCTTCCCGGTGCCCTGCAGAAACGATGATGATCAGGATATTCTCTCCGACAGAAAGGCGCCCTATCCGGTGGATGATATCGACATGCAGGAGATTGAACCGCTCTGTTGCATCGCCGGCAATTTTTTCAAGTTCCGGTGTTGCGACATCCTCGTATGCTTCGAGTTCCATCTCGGTGATATCGTCATCCCTGACAATACCATCAAAGACTACCACAGCACCCGTCCCGTGCTTCTTTGCTGCAGTGATGAGGTCCCCGATATCAACATCTTCTGTCTGTATCGCAATCATGGTTCACCTCGTTTATCCACCTGCAACCGGCGGGAAGACGGCAATATCATCCCCATCGGCAACAATATTCTTTTCAGCATCCGCAAGGTCAACACGCCGGGCGTTCCGCATCACGATCACGTACTCTCGAAAGTGTCCGTGTTCATCGAAGATTGCCTGGTGACCTTCGATATTCTTTTGCGTAATCTGTTTTATCAAATCTGGGAGGGTCATCCGCTCCGCAACCTCAACAATAAGTTCAGTTCCGAGGAGTTCCCTGAACCTGGCAAAGAATCGTACTTTGACGTTCATTATTTGTTCTCCGGTATTTCGCTCATGGAACTGCACGCTGTGCAACAAGGATTTCTTTCCATGCAGATTTCCTCTGCATGTGCCTGCATCCCGTCCCAGATGAAAAGCCTGTTTGTCAGGAGTTCTCCGCTTTTTAGGAGATACTTCAATACTTCAGTCGCCTGGACCATCCCGATTATGCCCGGAGTCACCCCAACTACGGGGAATACCTCCTTTGGCGGGGCTTTTGGAAAAATACAGGCAAGACATGCCGTTTTCCCCGGTATAACCGTGGTTGCCTGGCCATAAAACCCGCAGATTGCCCCATGGAAAAGGGGAATTTTTTTCCTTATGGCGATATCGTTAAGGAGGTACCGTGTCGGGTAATTATCCATCGCATCAACGATACCGTCTGCCTTGCCAACAAGACCTGACGCATTCTTTTCTTCAATGGTGGTATCAATCGCCCTGATCTTTATATCCGGGTTTATCGCACGGAGTTTCTCTTCAGCAGACTCCGTTTTTTTCCGTCCGATATCGCAGTCATTATGAAGGATCTGACGGTTGAGATTGGACTGGTCCACGACATCCCTGTCAACAACCGTCAGCGTGCCGATACCGGCAACTGCAAGATAAAGGGAAACCGGTGATCCCAGTCCACCAGCTCCGGCAATAAAAATATGTGCCTTTTTGAGCCTCTCCTGACCCTCATCTCCAAAGAGCATCATCTGCCGTTTGTATCGTTCGCGTTCACGTTCTGAAAACATGGTTCACCAGTACGCTCCAGGCATTGTCAGGGAAGACAGACTAATGGTCACAGGTAAGATCTTCCCCGTGATCATGTACATGAGGATTTTTCTCGACCCATGGTTCAAGTCCGTGCTTCTTCCGGTAATCATTGATCGCGTTGTGAATACCTTCCTCCGCAAGCACGGAACAATGCATCTTTATCGGGGGGAGACCTTCAAGAGCCTCGGCAACTGCCTTGTTGGATACCTCCCAGGCTTCTTCAAGGGTTTTTCCTTTAACCAGCTCTGTTGCCATGCTGCTTGAAGCGATCGCTGCCCCGCAGCCAAAAGTTTTGAATCTGGCATCGGTGACGATATTGTTCTCGATTTTCAGGAATATTTTCATAATATCCCCGCAGACCGGGTTCCCGACTTCCCCCACCCCATCGGGGTTTTCAATCTCCCCAACATTGCGCGGATTCTTGAAATGGTCCATTACCTTGTCACTGTACATCGCAGCCTCCTTCCTTCCCGATTTTATGGTATAACGGAGACATTTCCCTCAGGCGGGATACAACCTTCGGAAGAACTTCGAGCACGAAATCCACATCCTGTTCGGTGTTGATGTCCCCGAGGGTAAGCCTCAGCGAACCATGGGATATTTCCACAGGAAGACCCGTGGCGAGCAGGACGTGGGAAGGTTCCAGAGAGCCGGATGTGCATGCACTTCCGGTGGATGCGCAGATGCCTTCATCGTCTAGCCACAGGAGCATGGATTCCCCTTCGATGAACTCAAAACTGACATTGATATTTCCCGGCAAACGTTTCTCCTTATGACCGTTGAGATAAACGCCGGGGATTTTTGCAAGAATGCCCTGCAAGAGCCGATCCCTCATCCCCTGTATGCGCTTGTTGTGCCCATCAATATCTGCGGTGGCAAGTTCAATGGCTTTGCCAATACCGACAATACCGGCAATGTTTTCCGTCCCGGCCCGCCGTTTCCGTTCCTGGCCCCCCCCATGTATAAGGTTATCGATCTTCACGCCTTTTTTGATATACAGGGCACCGATCCCCTTAGGCCCGTAGAACTTATGGGCGGATAGAGAGAGCATGTCGATGTTCTGTGCCTTCACGTCTACCGGCACGTTTCCGATGACCTGCACAGCATCGGTATGGAAATACACCTTATGATTATGTGCAACCGCCCCGAGTTCGGCAATGGGTTCGATAGTCCCGATCTCATTATTGGCAAACATGACAGAGACGAGGATCGTCTTTTCCGTGATCGCTTTTTCGAGATCTGCTGGATCTATCATTCCATATCTGTCTACCGGGAGGTATGTCACAGTAAATCCTTCCTTTTCCAGGTATTTGCAGGTATGAAGAACCGCATGGTGTTCGATTGCGGATGTAATAATATGATTACCCTTTTTGCGATTGGCAAACGCAACTCCCTTGATAGCCCAGTTGTCGGATTCGCTCCCCCCGGAGGTGAAATAGATCTCATCGGTATCCGCGCCCAGTGCCTTTGCTACCTGTAACCGGGCAGCGTCAATGGCTTTTTTCGAATCTCCTGCGATGCTGTATATTGATGAAGGATTACCAAAATGTTCGCTGTAGTAGGGAATCATCGCTTCCAGGACCTCCCTTTTTGTGTAGGTGGTCGCGGAATGATCCATATAGACGATGCGTTTTTCTCCCATGATCGTACCAGGTCGTGACTGTTTTTCTGATATAAGATGTATTTGTTTCCTTCACATATCTTTACTTATTCTGCCATACACAAAATCTCTCATGTCGTCGGATAAGGGTACAACCATCATATCGATCTGCCTGCAGGTACCCCATTCATTCACAATTGTGAATGCAATGTATTATGTCACAATTGTGATAACTTAAACGTTGTGATGAGATGGAATCCCCCTGCCAGAAAATTGTATGGGATGTTCTGCCTGCAATCCGGGCGGCTATCGCAGTAGAGCTTGTCAGATACGGAGTGTCCCAGGTTGAAGCGGCGCGTATGCTGGAGATTGCACCCTCGGCAGTTTCCCAGTATATTTCAGGTAAGCGGGGATATCGGATCGAGTTTGAACTGGAGGTGAAGAAATCCATCGGACTGCTTGCGCAGGACCTGAAAGACGGTAAACAGATCAACCTTGTCAGGAGAACCTGTGACATCTGCCGCCAGTTACGTGAGGGAGATGAGAACCAGTGCGGAAGCTCTCCCGATTCTTCACGGGAACCGTGCTGCTCCTGAACGAATCCAGAAAAAGAATCTAATTTCCGATCAAATTCCGGTAGTTTCACGGTATGTCACATGACGCAAAGAGATAAACTCCAGATCCTTGAAGAAAATATCAGAAAACGTGGGTCGATGCTGGTAGCTTTTTCAGGAGGAGTCGATAGCACACTTCTCGCGGCAGTATCTCTCGCAGTTCTTGGAAATAAGAGCCATGGCATTTTTCTCGACAGCCCGGTCGTACTGCGATCTGCACGGGAACAGGCATGTCAGATTGCCCGGGAGCTCGGGTTTGATCTGGAGATTATCCACGTCCCGCTGCTGGAACATGAACAGTTCCGAAAAAATCCGGCTGACCGCTGCTACTTCTGCAAAAAGATCTCCGCAGCATATCTTAAACGAGCGGCAGCAGAACTCAGTCTTGCCTGCATTGCTGACGGGATGAATGTCTCAGATATGGGTGAACACCGCCCGGGACTTGCTGCTTCTACAGAAGAAGGGATCATCCATCCGTTCATCGAATCCGGGATTACCAAACAGGATATCAGGGAAATAGCCCGGGACCTCGGACTCACGGTATGGCAGAAACCATCGGACGCCTGCCTTTCATCCCGGATACCCTACGGGGAAGAAATTACCGGAGAAAACCTCCGCAAAATTGAACATGCAGAGAAGTTCCTCACAAATCTGGGATTTGGACAACTGAGGGTGCGCCTGCATGGCAACAGTGCCCGGATCGAAGTGCATAAAGAGGATATGGGAAAAATACTGGATATCCGGCCTGCTCTGGTAAAGGAATTCAAATCGATCGGGATTACCTATATCACGCTTGACCTTGAAGGCTACCGGAGCGGGAGTATGGATGAGGTGGTATGACGGGTAATATCCCTGTCATATGACTGCTTTTCAAAGATGGGCCGGTATTATGAATTCACCTGAAAAAATGTACCGCATGCTGCCTTGTATAAAGGCTGACGGCGATACCTTCGAAAAAGTGCTTCATGAGGTCGTTGAAGAAGTACCCATTGCCCTTTTTGTCAACGGCAGGCATGCTATGACAGCGATGATGAGCCCCGTGCAGCTTGAAGAGTTTGTTACCGGCTACCTCTTTACTGAACAGATCATCAAAGGCGTGGATGAGATCGAATCTATCAGGATAGAGAAGAACCGGATCAGTGTTATCACCAAGAACCTGTTCAAAGTGCTTGGGCCAAAAAAGACAATCCTTTCCGGCTGCGGGGGAAGTGTCTCGTTTATTGATGCAGAAAAACTACCCAAAATAAAATCCGATTTCACCATTACAACAAAAAGAATTGAGGAATCGGTCAAGACCGTCATGTCATCAGATCTCCACCGCACCACCGGGGGGATCCATGTTGTCGCGTTGCTGACCAGGGATGCTGTCCTCTCGGTATCTGAAGATATCGGCAGACACAATGCAGTTGACAGGGTGATAGGACACGGTCTTCGCTCCGGCATCGATTTTTCGCGCACTTTTATCGTTTCATCAGGACGGATCTCATCAGAGATGGTGCGCAAGTGCCTCATTGCAAATATCCCGATGATAATCTCGCGCAGCGCCACGACGACCCTCTCCGTAGAAATCGCAGCAAAGACCGGGCTTACGATTGTAGGTTTTGTCCGCGCGGGGAAAATGAATATCTACTCGCACCCGCAGAGGATTTCCGGAATGGAAGCAGTATCAGGTCTTTCATCTTCCCAGTGACCGCAGTAGGAGGCAAACCTGACAGAGATCCCCGCTTGAGGGATCTCCGCAGGTGCGGCAGGTGCGGAGGGGGGCAGAGAATAAAGAGCCTGCACAGGAACGTTCAATCTTCTCTTTACTCTCCATAAGATGGAGCATGGTACCGGGATGCCGGTATTCAAAATCCGACAATATCGACCTGACCTCCCGTCGCAACGCATACCGGGTGTACGGACATTCCGGCAGTTCGTTCCATGCATTCTTCAGCACAAGGTACGCAGCGATCTCCTTTTCCGAAATGAAGGAAAGCGGCTTGATCCGGGGGATAAACCTTCCTTTCGAATCAGCTCCGGAATTCCGGATAAGACGGGGCAGGTCGCCCCTTAAGACGTTCATAAACACCGATTGTGCCTCGTCATCAAGATTGTGGCCTGTAGCAAGCCTGGTTGCGCCTGCCCTCTCCGCTGCGACCACCAGAGCCTTTCTGCGGAGGATACCGCAGATACTGCAGGCCTGGGTTTCCCTCCCATTGAGTAACACGTCAAGCGAATCCCCGAACAGGTCATGAAATGCGATGCAGTGATGCTCAACCCCGAGACGGTGTGCAAGGTCTTCGGCCGCCTTCACTGTTGCTTCCCGGTAGCCGGCTATCCCCTCATCTATTGTTATCGCAATGAGCTGCACATTCTGCCACGCGGGGAGGAGCCTTGAGAGGAGGAGGAGCAGGGCTGTGCTGTCCTTGCCCCCGCTGAGAGCAACTGCAACCCGGTCACCCTCCACGATCATCCGGCCGGTTTTTATCGTATCAGTGACCCGCGATTCAATGTCAGCCATGAAATGAACGGCACACAGGTGACGACTGGCATCCCGCTGGAATACGACTGCGGGTTCATCACACCGGGAACATAGCGATGCCCCGCGAACTTCCTGATTCACTGATCAGCCCCCGTGTGCTATCCGGATAACCCGGATCTCATCCTCGTCCCCTACAACCGTATCCTCAGATATCAGGTTCCCGTTGCGGGACACCAGTACATCCAGTGGGTTAATGCCCGCTTCAAGCAGTATCTGTTCAACGGTGGCCGGGCAATGTTCAATGATCCGCTCGTCATGGTCCGAAAGGATAAGTTTCATGCGCTGTCTAATGGTTCGTGAGCAGGTTTCTTAAACATCCCGGTCAGGAATATGGGTGACATCATTCTCCTGACAAACCAGGAGACTGCGTTATCCATGTATTTGATACAGAGGATGAACATATACAGGTACGGAAATGTTCAGGAGGGGACAGGACATTTGTTAATCCAGGAAGAAATTCTTCGGCTGAAGGAAGAGCGGCATGCGATTATTCTTGCACATAATTACCAGCCTGGTGAAGTGCAGGATATTGCCGATCTCACGGGCGATTCACTTGAACTTTCACGGGCTGCTGCCACCATGGACGGCGACATCATTGTATTCTGCGGTGTAGACTTTATGGCTGAGACCGCTGCCGTCATCTCTCCTGGTAAGATGGTCCTGTTACCCGCACAGGATGCCTGCTGCCCGATGGCTGAAATGATCACCGCTGACGAACTGAAGCTTGTGAAATCGCGGTACCCCGATGCCTCCGTGGTCTGCTACGTGAATACCACCGCCGAGGTGAAAGCGGAGAGTGATATCTGCTGTACCTCGTCAAATGCGGTAAAGGTGGTCAATTCAGTTAAGGAAGATCGCGTGCTCTTTGTGCCCGACCGGAATCTGGGATTGTATGTCCAGCGGTTTACCAAAAAGGAAATCCTTCCCTGGGAAGGATTCTGTATAGTCCATGACCGGATAACCCCGGACCAGGTATACAAGGCACGAGCTCTCCATCCCGGTGCAGTTGTCCTCGTGCATCCTGAATGCCGCCCGGAAGTGATCGATCTCGCCGATTATGTTGCAAGTACTTCGGGAATTATCCGGCATGTATGCAATTCTGTTGAAAAGGAGTTCATCATTGGTACAGAAATCGGCATCCTGCACCGGCTCGACAGGGAATGCCCGACCAAAAAATGCTTTCCCCTGTCGCAGGCAGCAGTCTGCAGGAATATGAAAAAGACTGACCTGAAAAAAGTCCGTGATGCACTTACCTCACTCCAGCCCCGTATTACGGTACCGGAAAAAATCGCTGATCGTGCCCGGAAGGCGATCGAAAGGATGCTTGCGCTCTGATATTATTCTGACGGCGGGATTCTCCTCCCCGCCATGAGTCTGTTGTAAGTTTCTTCGCCGACACATTCCTTTGCGTATTTACACCACCGGATGCATGACTCAACATCATTGTAAACGATAAAACCGCACCTGCTGCACTTCACTGAGATATCGTTGGAGAAGATCTCGACTTCCCCGCCGCACTGCGGGCACTTTTTCAGAGCAAGCGTGGGGGTCCTGAGGTTAACCGTACCCGGGCAACGATCGAGCATACGATCACTATAACCTTATCAGTTCACTGATTAATTCAATTCTCTTCATCTGTCATCCAGCCCGGGCCGGGATCATTTGAAAGGAACGTGGAATGTCAGGTATCGACCGGTTATGGCAGGTCAGGTATAAGGACCATCATGCCACAAACGGGTATCCTGAGTTCCATACAAAGATGTAATATCCTCTATCACCAAGTAACCGGCAACCGATGGCAGAAAAAAAACTTCTTTTGACAATAAAACAGATGGCCGCTTCCCGACCGGCATTTTTATTGTCCGAGGTCCTGCCCAGCCTCGATACGCAATTACCGATGCACGAGCTCATCCGCAGTATTTCATCCCACCTTCCGGCCATGGGACTCATGGCAAAAAAAACCGGTGATGATTTTGAGATTTCCCGGTTCACTCCTGTACAACCCTACTTCCTGAACCCTGAGGAGAATAAACGCCAGGAGGCATTTTTTGCTGCAGGAATGATCCCGGGCCTCCTTGCGCAGAGTATAGAGCGGTATATTACCAAAAAAACAGGAAAAGAATGGAGCGATCCGGTTATCATCCAGCGTCTTCGCCGGGCAATTGTAGCCCAGAAAGACGATTACTGGAAACCCGCACATAAACGGTCGCTCCACTACACGAAAGGTTATAGTGTCCTAGGTTATCTTGCATATCACTTCCCGGTGTATTTCATGCAGACACAGCACCTGCTCATGATGCTTGCGCGTGACGGTCTCCTGAAGAAAAATATGAGAATTCTCGATGTAGGGACCGGGCCCGGGGTTGTTCCGCTTGCCATTGCAGATTTCTATACCCGGCTTGATGACGCACGCGCTACCATCTGGTCTCTGGAGAGGTCCGAAGAACATGTTGAAGCGTTCATCGATCTGCGAAATGCCTTTGTCCCCAAAGGGGGCAGGGTGTCCATCAAGCCGCCGTTGAAAACCGATATCAGGGCAATCGACTGTACTGCACTCCCGGGTACGTTCGATTTGATAATTTTCTCCAATGTACTCAATGAACTCGTTGATGATGCAAAAGACATCCGTAGTGATATCGTCACGCACCTTTCTGAACGGCTTGCCCCTGACGGATCGATCCTCATTATTGAACCTGCAGACGAGGAGAATGCGACCCGGATGCGGGCTCTTTCCATTGCGCTCCTGAAAAAGGGGCTCTCCATTTTCGGGCCGTGCTCATTCATCTGGGGTTCGACATGCACTGCCCCGCACTGCTGGAGTTTTGAGACCGCGCCGGCAATCAGACTTACCCGTCTGATGGAGACACTTGCCCACTGCGAGGACTCATACCGTTATGTGAACACAGATATCAAATACAGTTACGCAGTCCTGCGGAAGGATACGCTGAAACGGGGATCATACTCCCTGTCGGCCGGATCCAGGTTTCTCCGGTTTTCCAAGCTGCACCTGCACGTCGGAAAACGGATCAATGTCGCCGGCGTAAAGATGTCATGTGAACTCGGGGAGGCCCGATCCCACGTTTTCAAGCTCTGCGACGGTACGGCAAAAACCTCCGTATATGCAGTCCTCCCCTCCTATCATATAACCCCGGAAAATGATATGATTACATCAGCGCCCTATGGATCAGTCCTCGAACTGCGGAATGTCCTGGTGCGGTATAACAGGGAGCATGACGCGTATAATCTGCTGGTCAGCCGGAATACCCATATCAGTCTGATAAATCCCAGGAAAAAATAATACCGGTAAACCGGGTGGTTTTCCAGCCCCTGCCTGCACACAAGAGTTTTGTGCTTTGCTCACAGAAGAATAAAAACAGATCAGAGCGCCGGATCTCTGAGTAAACCGGGGGACTGCCGTGTCACTTTCAAAAGGATGTGTCCTCTGCCACGAGGGTGCAAAGATGGTACTCTTTGTTACGGGACGATGCCATCGCTCCTGCTGGTACTGTCCGCTGTCCAGTGAACGGAAAGGAACCG
>Ga0105098_10000268_pt1 | contig 17166 bp, 28 predicted proteins | sample PPLLak21cMay2015_FD_79137 | JGI IMG/M metagenome (GOLD analysis project Ga0105098, IMG submission 79137) | Freshwater sediment microbial communities from Prairie Pothole Lake near Jamestown, North Dakota, USA - PPLs Lake P7 Core (1) Depth... | ecosystem: Environmental > Aquatic > Freshwater >... | reverse complement strand
TCTGATCCAAACGTAACTGATGCAAATTCTGGATTACCATACTTTACTGGCGTATAATAAATGAAATCGTTTAAAGAATATATTTCTGAAATTCAATGTAATGCTCCTATCGTTTCTATTAACAAAACGATGGTAGACTTGGACGATCCAGAAACTGTGAATGAAATGAATAAGAACCTTTCTATTGCTACATCTGTGGGTTTTTCTGATGTTGGAGAAGCTCTTGATAAAGTAAGAAAAATTTTATCGATGTACAGTATAGAATTAGGCAAAGTACAAGAAACTTTTGCTAAAAAGGGTTCATTAACTGTTCCTATTTCTACTCACAAAAGTTCTGGTGAAAATCATAAGAATGTTACAAAACCTTTTGGTGAATTTGACGAAAATCATATTTTCAAGTTTAATTTTGAATTAAATAATGGTAGATATGATGTCAAAGCCGAGGTAATCAAAAAATAACATTTAATGATTTATAATTTGACTAGTGAAAACTTTTTATTGTTTGCGGCGAATAATTATATTTCGCCGCATTACATTGAAGATGAATTTTTTTCTGATATCAAAAGAATTAAATACATTAAAAGTTTAATACAAAAGTATAGAACGTATGGAGTTCTAAAAGAACGTTTAATATTAAATCATATTATAATGACATATAACGTATTTGAAACTGAAGCCTGTACGAAAATGTTGTTTTTTAGATTAAAACCGATTAATTATTCGGCGTTAAAAACGTTTTTAATTTACTTAAACTATATGCCTGATAAAATATACAATGTAGAAGGTAGTACCATTATTTCATCGGAAATACCAATAGATTTTACCATAGCAAATATATTAAGAAAAATATGAAAACATTTAAAGAATTTACAGAAGAAATGTCAGCAGGTGCTTCGGTTGTAGGTACTGGGAATATTGATGGAGCTGGTGTCGGACCACAAGGGGAACCGGGAGTTCCTGCTGGAGTAACTACTACATCAAAAAGAAAATCAGATTTTCCAAAAGTAAAGTCCCCTGTAATAAAAATGTTTACAAGAAAACCGCCACAAAAATAGAGGATTTATAAATGGTTAGTTACACAGAATTAAAAGAAGCATTAAATCAAGGTACAGTTGGAACCGGAAAACAAAAGGCAGCGGAATTATTTCTCCAATGTCGTCAAGCTGCAACTGCAATGCACATTTTCCATTTGGCAACATCAAGCTATGCTACACACGTAGCAAGCAACGAATTCTATGACGGAATTATTGGTTTAGTTGACAAATTTGCTGAAAGTTTTATCGGAAGATATGGTAAATTTGAGGCTATGCCAAATGTAAAATTACCACAAAACTATGACGGATTAACTATTGCTGCAAATTTAATGCAATGGATCGACTCCAATAGAGCGAATATTACTGACGATTCAGAAATCCAAAATATTATTGATGAAATTATTGGTCTTTGTTCATCTACAGTATATAAACTTCGCGAATTGAAGTAATATGTCCGATTTTAGTGATGTTTTTAAAAATAAGCTAAAAAAGAAAACGGAAGAGTTGGATTATTCCAGCTCTTCAAACTTTTTGGAACAAATTTCAGAAGAATTAAAGACTGAAATTGAAAATAATAAGGTTTTACAATTCAAAAAATCGTTAGCTAAAACCTCAAAAGAAACAAAACAAAAAATATTAGAATCGGAAGTTAATATTTTTTTATCGTTTGAAAGCGTTGAAATTATTAAAAACGAAACTGTCGAACCTTTGATAGAAGAGGTTGTTTTCCCTACAGAAAAACAAACCGAACCAAAACAAGATTTTATTTCTTCAGTGGTTAACTCAATAACAAAAGAAGAAACTAATAAAATAAAAGAACATACTGATTTATTTAATCAACCGAATGTAAAATTAGTTGATCCTACAGTAAAATCGTTACAAGATAAATTGAAATTTCTTGAGGATTGGGTTTCGAAAATTTCAATGGCTGGTCCTGGAGGAGGCGAAGTTAATTTCAGGTATCTTGACGATGTTAATTCAGGTTCTATTGGGGAAAATAAATATCTAACATATAATCAAGATAATAGAAAATTTTATTTCGATTATATTACCAATAATACGATAGTCAATAATACGACCTTTGTTACAAGTAACACATATTCTTTAGTTTCAACTGATTATTATGTTGGAGTAAATTCTCCCGAAGCTACTACAATATTTTTACAAACAACTGCTCAAGAAGGAAAAATAATAGTGATAAAAGATGAATCCGGTAACTGTTCCACAAATCCAATTTCTGTTGTCGGAAATGTGGATAATGATATCGGCGGTTTTATTTTAAAAATTGATAATGGCGCTATTCAAATGGTTTATAGAAATGGATGGAGAATAATATGACATATCTTTTTGATTCTAATATTAATGTTATTAATGAAGTAGAAATTAAAAACGATTCAGGAAATTCCATTCCAATATCAAAAAACACTCTAGTAAATTCAACCGAAAACCCTATTTTTGTAACTGGTTCGTATAATACAAGTTTTTTTTCTAACTCTCAATCCGACGCTTTTGGTAGATTAAGAGTTTCCGAAGAATTTACACTAGGCGATTATAAACATACCTATGGTATAGATCCAAACTTCAGAGATACGATGTCTAACGGCGGATTAATAACGCATATTACAAACCAATCTGCGGCAAGGCTGTCTACATCAAATAATGCATCAAGTTATGTTATACATCAAACAAAAATGTATCATAATTATATGCCAGGAAAAAGTCAATTTATAAAGGCGACGGTTAATTTTTATTCAAATGTTACCAATGTTGTGAAACGAACTGGATATTTTGACGATTTAAATGGGATATATTTTGAACAAGATGGAAACGGAGTATTAAGTTTTGTTATCAGAACTGATACTAGCGGTTCCCCTTCAGATTCTCGTAGAGTCGTGCAATCCCAATGGAATATGGATACTTGTAATACGTCAATAATTGGAACTTCCACAGAAGGTAATAATTATGGAAAAGGTGGAAGTTGGAATTTGGATATAACAAAAACTCAAATCTTTTTTATAGACTTTCAATGGTTGGGCGTTGGTAGAGTTAGATGCGGTTTTGTTCATAACGGAAATATTGTGATAGCTCATGAATTTTATAATGATAATTATTTGCCGACTGTTTATATGAGTAATCCTAATTTACCAATTAGGTGTGAACTTAGAAATACTGGGCCAACCTCTGGAGGATATTTTGATCAGATTTGTTCTTCTGTAGCCTCAGAAGGCGGTTATGTTGAATCAGGTATTGATTTTGCAGTAAATTCAGGAACGACCTCGCAATCTGTGACTGTTGCAAATGGATTGTACCCAATAATTGACATCAGATTAAAAAATACCTTCCGAGGATATCTAAATAGAGTTATTGCCAGAATCGGAAATGTAAACGTTTATGCAGAAGATTTTCCAGCGTATTGGAAAATTATTAAACTAGCAAACACGTCGAATATAACTTTAGCAAATTCAACTTGGGTTTCTGCTGCAATGGATTCTGCTGTGGAGTATAATTTAACTGGAACTGCCATTTCAGGCGGTGATGTATTAGATGGTGGTATAGTTGGGTCTGCTTCTCCGGGAGGAAGTTCAAAAGGGTTCGGAACTGCTCCAGTGAATCAACCAAGCAACGCAAAGAAAAATTTCATAGCCCAAAACCAAGATTCTACCGATTCAGAAATATATGTAGTTTGTTGTCAAGCAATTGGAGGAACTGTTAAAGTTTGGGTAGATTTGCAGTGGAGAGAAATATACTAGAGGATTTTATGAGCATACTTACTAAATTTTTATCGTTATTTAGAAACCCTACTTCAAATACCGAAGTAATTATACAAAATGCATTGGAAGAAAAAAATCTTCTTTTGATACACAAACCATTAGACATTAAACCCGTCGATAATATTGTAGTTACTGAAAAAGACGTTAAAAATTTAAGCGAAAACTTATATACATTTAACTTTACTTTTGAAAAATTTAGTAAAATTCTGATAAATCCTCAAGAGAGGCAATGGTTTGATGCTATGTATGAAGTGTTACCAAAATACGGTATCAATACTCCAGAAAGAGTTGCTGGATTTCTTGCGCAAACTTGTCACGAAAGTTTAGACTATACTGTACTAGAAGAAAACCTTTATTATTCAGCTGCAGGTCTTAGAAAAACTTTTCCAAGGTATTTTAAATCAGTAGCAGCTGCTTCTTCGTATGCCAAAAAACCCGAAAAAATAGCGAATTATGTTTATGGTAATAGAATGGGTAATGGGAATATTGCCTCCGGCGACGGATATAAATTTCGCGGGAGAGGACCAATTCAATTAACCGGAAAACATAATTATACAGCTTGTTCAAATTTTTTGTTCAAAGACTTACGATTGGTTAATGATCCTGAGACAATATTACAAGATAAAAAGATTTGTATTATGACAGCTTGTTGGTATTGGAGTTCAAGAAATATAAATAAATATTGCGATAAAAAAGATATAGTAGGAATGACTAAAGCTATAAACGGTGGAAATAACGGATTAGCTGATAGAAGAGTCAGATTCAATAAATATTTTTCAATTTTAAAATAATATAAATATTTGTATAAATTATTTGTGTTAGGGAGTATTCCCTTTATTGAATACTAAAACAAAGATAAAGGAAAAATGTCAACCCCAAACAATCAAGACTTTTGGTCTAAAATTTTTATAATAGAACGAGATTTATTGGAAAATCAAAAAACTATAAACAAGATTGATTCTTCTTATAATGAAGTTCTAAATAAATTAGAAAAATTAAAAGACGAAATTAGAAGTCAAAAAAACATTGACGATTTCGAAGACAGAATAAAAGACTTAGAAGAAATGGTAGATTCTTTACGACAAGAAATGCCAGAAATGCGTTTAATAAGAAAAATTGTTTTCGCTTTAATAACATTTGTATTGACAGCTTTTCTCGGTCTCATTTGGAACATTACTGTAATCAATCCATCAAAATCAAATGGAATGAAAGTAGAAAGTACCCAAGAGATTGCAAAGAAAATAATTGAAGAATATAATACAAATAAAGGTAATCGCTAATGTCTATGGAAAATAATTCATCTTGTTTTAATCTCAAACAGAAGATTAAAATCTTTTCAGTTGGTATCGTTTTAGGTTGTATTTTTGGGTTAATTTGGCAAGAAATACTATCACCAATAGAAATTTTTCCGCACAAAATGAATAGAAATGAAGAACTTGATATTCTTCAATCAGAAACAAATGAAAAATTATTAAAATATATAGAAGGTAGATGGACATCTTCGATAGGCGATCTAATAGTAAATGTTAATGATTCTGATATAAACGGAAGTTTCTTGGTTATTGAAAATACTTCTCTTAATCCAAAAAAAGAAGAAACGTTTAAAGTTGTATCAATATCAAAAATAGATGGATTATTTGGAATTGTTAAACTAAATTTATGTAGTATGAACGAATCTTGTACTATAGACGATCAAATACCAATACAAATCAATAAAGTTTTTGGAATTTCTAAAACTATAACAATGACATATGATACAAGATTTTCTTTTTGTATTTCAGATCTAATGTGTACAAGAGCTTTTAAAGAAGTTATTGAATAATATCGTTCAACCGACTACATAGTTATTGTAGTTTTATTTTTTTAAAAAGTAAAGAACTTTTTTCTTACTTTACTTTTTTTGACGTTAAGGTATAATTGTTTTTGTATCTTTAACCTTTTCTAATTTTATTATGGCTTTTTATATTGATGTAAAATACTTGAACATCGTGTCAAGTCGCCTAGAAGGATTTACTCAAAAAAATCAAGAACTTTGGAATTGCAGATGTCCAATTTGCAACGACTCTCAAAAAAAGAAATCAAAAAAACGCGGATTCTTCTATAAGAAGGGTAATGACCTTTTTTATAGATGTTTTAATTGCGGATACTCCACGACCTTCTATAAGTTTTTGCAATTTATAGATGCCAATTTAGCAAAAGAATATCAATTTGAAAGATATACTAATGGCGAAACCAAACAACAGAATTACAAGAAACCTGAATTCAATTTCAAGAAACCCGTTTTCAAGAAATTGCAGACTGATATTATTCTTCCTAGTATTTCGTCTTTATCAGAAAACGATAAAGCTAAGAAATATGTCTTAGAAAGAAGAATCCCAAAAGGATATCATAAAGACTTATATTTTGCTGAAAATTTTAAGAAATTTGTTTCGGAGATTTATCCAGAATATGAAAAAGAGTTGATTGATAATGATCCTAGATTAATTATTCCTTTTAGAAACGAGAAAGGCGACTTAATGATGTTTCAGGGAAGAAGTTTGAATGGTAATAAACTTAGGTATATTACTGTTAAGATGAATGAAGAATATCCAAAAATATATGGATTAGATCGTCTTGACAAAAAAGAAAGAATATATATTGTAGAGGCTCCCTTAGATTCTTTGTTTTTAAAAAATTCTATTGCTGTTGCGGATTCTAATTTAGAATATGGTATAAAATATTTTCAAGAAACAAATCTTGACGTTGTTTTAGTACCTGATAAAGAACCAAGAAATAAAGAAATATGTAAAAATATTGAAAAGTTTATTGATCGCGGGTATAAAGTATCTTTACTACCGGATTCAATGAACGGGAAAGATTTGAACGAATTCGTCACGAACGGAATGTCTAAACCTGAATTGAAAAGAATTATTGACGAATTTACTTTTTCCGATTTAAGAGCTAAAATTGAATTTTCAAAATGGAAAAAATGTTAGAAGATCTAAAAACTTGGCAGAAATATGTTTCTGAATCAAGAAAGGAATTAGATGGTTTTCCTATTTGTCCATTCGCTATGACAGAAAATATCAATTTTGAGATAATCTCCTCAGAGAAAACGCTTTTGATCCAAATATTGAAAAAGGAAAAAGAAGGCGTTAATTTGTTTATGTTTATTGATAAAAATAAAATATTGACCTCATTATTAGCTGAAAGGTTAGTAGAGTTCTATAATTCTATATCAGACGAATATAGCTATTTTGTTGATGATTATAGTAATCCTCAATATATGAACGAGGTTAATACAGGAAATGGTAAGTATATAATTATAATAGCTCAAAAAAATAATATATTAAACACCGCAAGAAATAAATTGAAAAAGACAAATTATTACGATTTCTTGGATAAAGAATACTTAAAGAAAATTGGAGTGAATAAATGATTGAAGCAAAAATTATTTTAGATAGCGTTTCCCCTCTTGGGGTTAGATTAACCACTTTTGAATTGAAATATCCAAGGTTTATTTTGGCTGAGTTTAATACTCATAGAGTATTCAGCAGAAATTCTGCTTCATCTAGGGCAATTCCAGTTAAGAAGATGATTAAGGATGTCATTTCTGATCCTGTTATTCCTTCTTTTTGGGGAAAGAATCAGGCAGGAATGCAAGCAAAAGAAGAATTGTCTGGAATCAAATTAAAATTATCACAAGGATTATGGAGATTTGCTAGATATCCTGCTTGTCTAGCAGCATATTCATTTACTAAACTTGGATTACATAAACAAATAGCAAATAGAATTATTGAACCTTGGATGTGGACAAAAACTATTGTTACCGCTACAGAGTGGGACAATTTTTTTGAACTACGGTTTCATGAAGACGCACAACCAGAAATTTATGTTCTTGCTAATAAAATGTTAGAACAATATTCTAATTCGATTCCTTCTCCAATCAATTACGGAGAATGGCATCTTCCATATATAACTAAATTGGAATTTGTTAAATATACAAACCAAGAATTGATAAAAATTTCTGGTGCCAGATGTGCAAGAGTGAGTTATTTAACACACGATGGAAAAACTCCTTCTCCGAAAAAAGATTTTAACCTTTACGATGACTTAGTTGGTTCTGTGCCAATTCACGCAAGTCCAGTAGAACACCAAGCAACGCCAAACCAAAATAGAAAATTCGAAAAGAATTTTAGAGGATGGCATCAACATAGAGTAGATATTGAACATAATTTTAACAAGTGAGGATATAATATGAGTAAAAATGTTGTCGATCTTAATCGTTATATGGAATTTGTTGCTTCTGTAACAAGTAATGAATCTAATGATATAGAATTTCTAATTAATCGTCTAAAAAGTCTACAGAGCCAGAAAGATACTAATATCTCATTGCTTCTTACTGCTGCCTTGGGACTTGGTTCAGAAGGTGGCGAATTTCAAGAAATTGTGAAGAAGATTGTTTTCCAAGGCAAACCTCTAGACGAAGATAATAAGTATCATATGTCAAGAGAACTTGGAGATATTGGTTGGTATTGGATTAATGCTTGTAGAGCATTAGGTCTTGATCCAAATGAAGTTCTTTCTGGTAATGTTAATAAGTTGATTAATCGTTATCCTGCCGGGAAATTTGATGTTCATTATTCAGAAAACCGACAAGATGGCGACCTCTAAGGTTTATGTTCTGATAGAAGAAAGTAGGTATATAAAACCTAGACGGTTTAGGATTATTTCTATATTTGATAGTCCAGAATCTGCAGAAAAAGACTATAAAAACTATAAAAAAGGAATACCCTGCGACGAATATCCTTATGATATTGTCCTAGAAGAATGGGACGTAAAAAATGGATTTAAAAATTAAAAATCTTATATTTGAAGCAAATGGATTTTATCAGGATTGTTGCGAGACTGATACCATTTGTTTTGAAGAAAAAAATTTAATTAAATTTGTTGAACTGTTAATAAGAGAAAGTGAAGAGTCAAAAGATATTGATTTTATTACAGTTCAAAATTTACTAGAACATTTTGGTTTTTTTGATGGAAATAAATAAACTTACCGCAAGGCTACAAGAACAAGGAGTTGAAACTGAACAACTCTCTGATTCAGATATTTACATATCAGGTAATTTAGATATTGATAAAATGGAAGAAGTATTTGCTTCTATGAATGGATATAAAATAGAATTTATAAAAGAAGAACCAATAACATACAATTAAGGAAGAACAATGGAAGAACATCTTGGTATTAAAATTTCCCCAGAGAGAGATAATTTATTCGACACGCTAGGTATTAAACGACTTCAAGAATCTTATATGAAGGACGACGAAACGTCTCCTCAAGAAAGATTTGCATTTGTCGCTAAATCTTTTGGTTCTAACTTAGAACACGCTCAACGATTATATGATTATGCATCTAAGCATTGGTTGAGTTTTGCAACACCAATTCTTTCTTATGGTAAATCCAAGAACGGTCTTCCAATATCTTGTTTCCTTTCTTATATGCAAGATTCTGCTGCTGGTCTTGTAGATACGCTTTCAGAAGTTAATACTCTTTCTATGCTTGGTGGCGGAGTTGGTATTGGGGTTGATATTCGTTCAGCTGACGATAAATCTGTAGGCGTTATGCCTCACCTAAAAATCTACGACGCTTCTTGTCTTGCTTATCGTCAGGGAAAAACACGTCGCGGTTCTTACGCGGCATATTTGCGAATTGATCATCCTGATGTTCTAATGTTCTTAGAAATGCGTAAACCGACTGGTGATCAGAATATTAAATGCCTTAACCTTCACCATGGGATTATTGTTACCGATAAATTTATGAATATTATCGAACAATGTATGATTGATCCAGATTTTGATGATACTTGGCAATTATATGATAAACACGATACCAATAGGGTAAGAGAATCTGTTTCTGCAAAAGAACTTTGGCAGAAAATTCTTGAATTAAGAATGCAAACAGGCGAACCTTATATTCTGTTTATTGATACTGCCAACGAACAAATGCCAGAGTTCCAAAAGAAGCTTGGTTTAAGTATAAAACAATCCAACATCTGCAGCGAGATTTTACTTCCAACTGACCACGAAAGAACTGCAGTTTGTTGTTTATCTTCGGTTAATCTAAGATATTATGATGATTTTAAAGATAATTATCAATTCTTTCGTGACGTTGCAGAAATGTTGGATAATGTGCTAACAGCTTTTATTGATAATGCCCCAGAAGCAATTTCAAGAGCAAAATATTCGGCAATGAGAGAAAGAGCAATTGGTATTGGAACGCTAGGATTTCATACTTATCTGCAACAAAATAGTATTCCTTTTGAATGTGCTATGGCAAAATCCAGGAATATGCAGATATTTAAGAATATTAGAACTCATTTAGATCAAGCTAATAAAGAATTAGGGTTTGAAAGAGGAAATTGTCCGGATTTTGAAGAAGGGGTTGTTGGAGAAAAACTGTATTATCAAAGGTTTAGCCATTTAATGGCGATTGCTCCTACTGCTTCTACTTCTATTATTATGGGTAATATTTCTCCATCTATCGAACCTATCAGAGCAAATGCATATCGTCAGGATACTATGTCCGGTTCTCATCTGAATAAAAATCACGTACTAGACGAATTAATAAAAGAAAAGATAAAAGGTAATTCTAAACTAGACTACGATTCTATTTGGTTAGATATTATTTCTAATGACGGTTCTATACAACATATGGATATGTTTACTGATGAAGAAAAAGAAGTATTCAAAACTGCGATGGAAATTGATCAACGTTGGGTTGTAGATTTGGCTTCTGATAGGCAGAAATATATTGATCAAACACAATCGGTAAATTTATTCTTTAGACCGGACGTTAACATTAAATATCTTCACGCTGTTCATTTTATGGCGTGGAAACATAAAATTCCTACGTTATATTATTGTAGAAGCGATAGCTTAAAGAAATCAGATAAAGTATCTAAACAAATTGAACGTCACATTATTGAAGAAATCAATATGAATGATATTATTGCTGGCGAAGAATGCCTTGCATGCCAATAGAAGAGAATAAAAATGGTAAAAAGAAAATTAAAGCTAACAGACTCAAGAACTGCTCTAAAACCTTTTACATACCCTTGGGCGTATGACTACTGGTTGGCGCATGAACAAATGCACTGGATACATTCTGAAGTAGAAATGGTTCAAGATATTAAGGATTGGCAAAATAACCTTTCAGAAAAAGAAAAGTATTTCCTAACTAATATTTTCAGATTCTTTACTCAATCTGATATTGATGTTGCTGGCGGATATGTTAACAATTATCTTCCTATTCTAAAGCAACCAGAATTAAGAATGATGCTTCTGGGTTTTGCTGCCAGAGAAGCGGTACACATCGCTGCGTATTCTCATCTTATCGAAACGCTTGGTATGCCAGATTCTACTTATACTGAATTTCTAAAGTATCAAGCAATGAAAGATAAGCATGAATATATTGAGCAAATCTCTGAATTAGATTCTACTAAGAATATTGCTCAACAAATTGCTATTTTTTCTGCTTTCACTGAAGGTATGCAATTATTTTCTTCGTTTGTAATGCTTCTAAATTTTCCCCGTAGGGGTAAAATGAAGGGAATGGGTCAGATTATTTCTTGGTCTATTCTTGATGAACAGTTACATTGTGAAGCAATGATTAAAACTTTTAGAACCTTTATTGAAGAAAATAGAGATATTTGGAAAGATGATCTAAAATCCGAACTATATTCTATTGCTGAAAAAATGGTTGAGTTAGAAGACGCATTCATTGATATTTGCTATGATATTGGAGAATGCGAAGGGTTAGAAATAGAAGATTTGAAGAATTATATTCGATATATTTGTGATCGCAGATTGATTGCTATGGGGTTAAAGGGAATCTTTAAGGTCAAAAAGAATCCTATTCCATGGGTCGATGAGATGATTTCTGCCCCTCAACATACTAATTTTTTTGAAAATAGGGCAACTGCATACGCAAAAGGAGCGTTAACTGGTGGTTGGAAAGATGTTTGGGCTAACTAATCAATAAATATTAGAATTTTGTAGCAATGCAATAAACAATAAATAACTTTATTTTAAAGGGAATTACTAATGAAAAAAGTTATTTCAAGCGTTTGTGATGATTGTGACTCTGAATTCAATTTATCTTTTAATGAGAATCTAGTAAAAGAGCACGAAGATATTTTTTGCCCTTTTTGTGGAACTCAAATTGAAACAATAGAAGAAGATATTCCAGAAGAAGAAGACTATTTGACCCAAGAAGAAATGTGGGATTAGTAAGTTGACCTGGTTATATCAGGAAACTCCATTCGAGGATCCCCAAGAATTTTGGGGATTCGTTTATATCATTCACGACACTGTCAATAATAAGAAATATATTGGTAAAAAACAATTTTATTTCAGAAAAACTAAGATATTAAAAGGCAAGAAAAAAAGAATTCTAGTTGACTCAGATTGGAAAAAATACTTCGGGTCAAATGTAGAATTAAATGAACAAGTGAAGATTCATGGAGAATCGAACTTCAAAAGGGAAATTGTGAAATTATGTAAATCCAAGTCCGAATGTAGTTATTATGAAGCAAAATTACAGTTTGAAGCGGACGTTTTGTTGTCTGAAGAATATTACAATGCTTGGATTTCCGTCAAGGTCACAAAAAAACACATTAAAAAATAACTTTACTTTTATCAAAATGAACGGTACAATTAAATCTGTAATAAAGTCTATGTTCGAAGAAGGCGTTGATGGAGTAACATTTTTCCCAAAAAATGATTGGGAAATGGATTTGAGAGGGTTTGAATATCAAGAAAAATCCAAATATGTTATAGGCGACTTGGGACATTATTATCATATTATGTTATACAAATCAGATCACAATGGATTTATAATTGATAGAGATAATTTCGAGGCTATATTGACGGATCCATATGTTTATGTGGATAATTTGATTAGAAGCGGATTTTATGGTGTAGTCGTAAAGAAGACTAAAAAATCCCCAAAACTTATTAAACAACTATATGCAAAATTTGGAATTTGAAAATCTGATTGAACTGTTACGCGAAAATATTGTTAATCTAAAATTTAAGAAAATAAATGGTGATGAGAGGGTAATGAATTGTACTCTCTCGTCAGAATATATCCCTGAAACGAAAACTGAATCTAAAAAGAAACCTAACTCTGATATCGTTTCTATTTGGTCTGTTGATGATAATGGTTGGAGAAGTTTTCGGAAAGATTCTGTCATTAATTATGAAGTAAAGCAATGAGCAAAATTAGAACTTCTGCGCAAGCGGAGCATATGTTTATTGGCGAAGAACCTACCTGGGGCGATTCAAGAGAAATATCTATACCAAGAGCTCTTTCTTGGTATGCTAATCAAATGTCAGCAAAAGATTCTAAGAAATTTGCCTTAGATTATCTTAAATCAAAGAAAACCTCTAAAGAACTTCTAGAAAAAGTCGCTTCTGCTAACGAAGATTACTTTAATAATCTAGGATTTGTTTGTAGAATAATTCAACGCGGTGCAGAAATTGATCGTGAAGAATGGATTAATCTTCGCATAAAACAAATAGTAGGCACAGTAGATACTCCAGTAACTGTATCGCAATTTGCGAAGAAAGATGATACAGTTACGATTCAAGATCGTATTTATGACCAGTGTTCTTTGTATATTGATGAAATCGAAAATTATGTAGATCAATATATTAGAACAAAGAAGCCTGTTGAATTTTCTGCTTACGATTGGATGGTTAGTAACTTAGTAAAGGCTGTTCACGCAAAACAAATTGCTGAACATTTTAAGTCAATGAAAGAAGAGTTACAAGGAGCGATTAATAAGACCGATGAGCAATTGGTTGAAGGATATTCTCTGTTTAAGAAAACGGAATTAAAGAAATTTTATGAATTTATTTCAGGAATTATTGACGATTGCGGTAAACTTGTAAATAATTCTAAGGTAAGTAAAAAACCAAGAAAGAAGAAAGCTATTCCTCTTGAAAAGAAAGTTGCTAAAGTTAAGTATAAGAAGGATGATATTGAATTTCAATTGGCATCAATTAATCCAACAGAAATTATTGGAGCGAGGCAACTTTGGGTATTTAATGTAAAAACCAAAAAACTTGGACTATATACTAGTGCGGATGACTCCGGGTTTTCTGTTAAAGGATCTAGTATTGAAGGGTTTGATGAGAATTTGAGTATTCAAAAGACTCTCAGAAAACCTTTAGATATTCTTTCACAGTTATCAAAAGCAAAGAAAGTTGAGTTGAGAAAGTTAATGGGAACTATTAATGGGAAAGAATTTCCTCTTAATGGAAGATTGAATGATGACACCATTCTAATTAAGGCGTTGAAATAGGAAATATAATATGGCTATTTTAGTGGATTTGAACCAAGTAATGATTTCGTCAGTATTGGCTCAGGCAAATCCTAAACAATCGTTAGAAGAAGATCTAATTAGACATATTGCTCTAAACTCTATTAGAGCAAATGCTAAGAAGTTTAAGAGTGAATATGGTAATTTAATTCTTTGTTGCGATTCCAGAACATATTGGAGAAAACAAGTATTTCCTCATTATAAGGCTCATAGAAAAGCTGCTAGAGAAAAATCTCCTCTAGATTGGAATTTAATTTTTAAAGCGTTAAATGGTATAAAGCAAGATTTAAAAGATCATTTTCCTTATAAGGTTATTGAGGTTGATGGTGCAGAAGCTGACGATGTAATTGGAACTCTTACTCCTAGGTTGAGTGCTCACGAAAAAATCTTAATTTTATCTTCAGACAAAGATTTTGTGCAGTTACAAAAATATCCTAATGTAAAACAATATAATCCAATGTTAGGGGTATATGTAACATCAAAAAATCCAGTAAAAGATCTTAAAGAAAAGATTATTCGTGGAGATTCAGGGGATGGTATCCCAAATGCATTTTCGTCCGATGATGTGTTTGTAGCTGGTAAAAGACAATCACCAGTTTCAAATAAAAAACTTTTTGAATGGTTAGAACAAGATCCTAGAATTTGTTTTACCGAAGAAGTGTACAGAAATTATCAACGAAATGATATGCTAATCAATTTTGATAATATCCCAGAAAATATTCGCCAGAATATTGTAGATACATTTGAGACTGCAGAAACATCTAGTAGACAAAAATTGTATAAATATATGGTCGAAAAGAAGTTGATTAATTTACTTGAAGTTATAGATGAGTTTTAAAATATGAAAAAGTTTATGTATGAAATTTTGAATGAGGTTAATTCTACTGATTCAAAAAACGAAAAGAAAAGAATTCTTGTTGATAATGGAACCTCGTGGTTTAAACAGTTTTTGTTATATGCATTTGATCCAAGAATTGAATTTTATGTAAACAGTTTCCCAAAAGATTACGTTGAGCCCACTGATACTGCGCCGGGGATTAGTTTTTCCGATCTCCAGTCAGAACTCAAGAGGGTTTATTTGTTTATTAAGGGAGATCCGACAGCCGATAAATTAACGGAGGAAAAGCGAAATGTATTGTTGATTCAAGTATTAGAATCGTTCGAGCCAAATGAAGCAAAAGTATTTGTTAATATGCTCAAGAAAGATTTGAAAACAAAAGGTTTAACATATAATTTAGTAAACGAAGTATTTCCAGGACTACTACCAGAGAAAAATGAACAGTAAAAATATTAAGAAGTTCAAAGATTTTGATCCTATTGAATCGAAGAGAAAAAAGAAAGTAAAGGTGGATGATAAATTTGATCCATCGCGTAAAAACAAGAAACATTATTTAAAGAACTACAATGAATACGTCTAAATCAATTTATTCAACCCTAGTAGAAAAACCTTTTTCTTACGGAGAAGCGTTATCCGTTATCCTTGAAAACCAAGGTAAAGCTGTTTCGAGTTTGCCTGAAGAGGATTTTGTTTTTCCAGATAAGTCCTGTATTAGACTAACACACACAGGTGTCAAACTTCTTGAATTTTTACAAGAATGAGAGAATTAGTTACCTTTATTGGTATTATTGCTTGGCTTGTTGGTATATACTTGGCAAAAGGATGGGTTATTTTACTGGCCATCATAATGCCAGTATATGCTTGGTATGAAGTAGTTGTTATGATTATTCAAAAATATAACCTTTTATAAATACATTTATTTGTAGGAAGTAAAAAGATGAAATCATATTCACACTTTATATCAGAATCCGAAAATCGTATTTCTAATAATCTGTTAGAAAACATTTCGAGCGATGTATTGTATATTATTGCAAATGATGACCATAATGACGTAGTAATCGTTGCTGAAGCTATTTTAGAACTTTATTACAGAGATGAAGTAGAATTGTCTGAAGAAGATTTAATGGAATTGAATGGTATTGCCGGAGAACCTCCGTTAATACAGGCACCAAAACTATTAACTGGTCCTAAGTCTACAGCTTTAACAAAACCCTCTTCTTCGGCAGTATCTAGTGCAATTAGAGGTGGTGGTGAAAAATTGACTACTGGAAGGACTTTAGGACCAGCACAATTAACTGGACCAAACACAGCATCATCCGCAGCAAAAACTGTTGCCAAAACTACTACTAAGTCTGCTTTAGGTGTTGCTGGAAGAGTAGCATCAAAGGCTGCAGCACCACTCTCAGCATTATCTGGAGGATATGAAGTTGGTAAAGCGTTGAATAAAATCCCAGCTGTAAACAAACAAACTGATAAGATTGGCGCTAGTATTGCTAGTAAAATATCTTCTCCTTCCAGTGTAAATAGCGCAACAAGTAAAACTACGAATGTCAATAAATTACCGATGACAGGAAAAACTTTTGATCCTGTAAAGGCGTCGTTATCTACTTCATATTCTAACGACTTGATGAAAAGTTCAGAACCAGCAAAGAGATTGATTGGACCAATGGGAGGAGCAAAATCAACTTCTTCTAGTGGATCTGCAAAACCCGTTGATACTTCTGCGAAATCCTCGCCAAGATCAGTATCAAGTTCTTCTGCAAAACCGATAATCTCAAAATCAAGTGCTAGTCAAGCTGCTAAGCCAACTCCAAAATCAGTTCCAAAAATGGCTTCTCCATCAAGAAAACCGGAAGCCGATCCTAACCTTGGAAAAAATGCTGTTGGTGTTACTGCTAGAGCGTTTGGTAGTAAATCTGCTGGCGTAACAAGCACACAAAATAGACACGGACAAGGAACTAAATCAACTATGTTGGCTCCAACACCAAGAAAGGATGTTGCTACTGGCGGAAAATGGATGTAATATAATGTTGTCGTTCAAACAATTTATATCAGAAATGCCTCAAAACGTAGGTGATTCTACAGCTACTATTGATGACGATAAAATGAATGCTGTGGTATATTCTACCAGGTCCCAACATACTCCTATCGGGAATATA
>Ga0105098_10000267_pt1 | contig 17192 bp, 14 predicted proteins | sample PPLLak21cMay2015_FD_79137 | JGI IMG/M metagenome (GOLD analysis project Ga0105098, IMG submission 79137) | Freshwater sediment microbial communities from Prairie Pothole Lake near Jamestown, North Dakota, USA - PPLs Lake P7 Core (1) Depth... | ecosystem: Environmental > Aquatic > Freshwater >... | reverse complement strand
ACCGTGCGGGGACTGGCGTCCATCCTTGCCAGCGGACTCAACGGCTCGAAACCTGAAGAAGTATTGTCCGTGCCCCCGGATTTCTTCATGCCGATGAACTTGCAGGAGGCGATTTCCCAGCAGCGCATCAATGGTTTTATCGGGGTCCTCGCTCACATGAAACAGGCTGCCGTGAAACTTTTGGATGGCAGTTTGTAATTTCTTTGCAATTTTGATCGATTGCAAAAAATAAAGCTCCATGCTAAACTATGAACAGTGCTGGCTAGCCTGCCCCCCTCAGGCTGGCCAGCACTACTTAATAGAGAATAGATTCAGCAGGCATGATGATACAATAGGCAAGTGCTGTATATTTTCAGGAGCATCCAAAATCCATAGCGGAGATCAACCGCGGTCATCACAGAAGACAATGAACGACGCAGTAACCCCAAAGCAAAGCGATTATGACGCTTCTTTCCAAGGAGTTGATTTGACAGTCCCCGTTCGGAAGACGGGGATATTTATTTCGTCATGAGTAGGGGCAGGGTGACCCTGCCCCTACGATCATTCGGATATATGATTCTGGGAAGGGACCTACAGACTCTGATGCAACAAAAACTTGTTCTTTCAACGCTGTTGATCATCACTTCACTCGCCTGCAGTTTGACATTGCCTTCCGTGCCTGCGCCGACAGCTACATTGAATCCGCCGACGGAACAATTCACGCTTCCCGCGCCGACCGAAACGGCTTCCGTTATCCCGACCTATCCCTTCACTGACACGCCTGCCCCTTCAGAAACCTCCACGCCATTGCCTTCCGATACACCCCTTCCAACTGTGGAAAGCCTCGAGGCTGTAGTCACTGCCACTCGCTTGAGCTGCCGCTATGGACCGGGACCTGACTATCTTTACCTCTTTGCCTACCGCGCCGGCGCCAACGTCAAACTCCTCGGCCGCGTGGACGCGGATAACTGGATCTGGGTGCTGGTGGAGAATAAGATCCCATGCTGGGTCAATTCATCTTTTCTGGCTGTTGAGGGTGATATTAGATACCTGCCGGTTGTGTATCCCGACATTGCAAAGCTGCCGATCACACCCTACTATCCCGCGACGGATGTGCTCAATGCACAGCGTAACTATCAAAACAACCAGATCATTGTCTCATGGGTCGAAGTCCCGGTCAGCCCCGGGGATTACGAGGACGAAACGATGCAAACCTATATCATCGAAGTGTGGCGATGTCAGAGCGGGCAGTTGATTTTCGAGCCACTGGCGACACGCTCTGTGTTTATCGGTTTTTTCGACGAACCCGGCTGCAGTGAACCTTCCCACGGACGCGTCTGGGTGCAGGACAAGCACGGCTTCGCAGGTCCCGCGGAGATTCCCTGGCCTCCGCACCTTGTACCTTGAACGGGGTACCCGGCTGCCAGGATTTCCGACTCCACCAAAGTTGGGGTACATGGCATGAAAAGCATCCTTCCAAATTTCAAAAAGACCTATAACGATTTTCCACGCTTGTTCTGGATCGTCGTCCTGGCACGCTTCATCGACGCATTGGGCGGGACGATCCTTTTTCCCTTCTTCTCACTGTATGTTACAGAAAGATTCGGTGTGGGCATGATGCAAGCCGGCATCCTCCTGGGCATCAATTCATTTTTTGCTCTGGGAGGCAGCATGGTTGGCGGCGCCCTGGCGGACAAATTTGGACGCAGAAAACTGATCCTGTACGGATTGGTACTCAGCGCCTTGAGCAGTCTCTCGCTGGGTCTGGCTGACAGCATTCAAGTGATGTATCCACTCATCGTTTTCGTTGGTTTACTGGTCAGCGTTGCCAATCCGGCTCACGAAGCGATGCTGGCGGATATCCTCCCTGAAGCCAAAAGACCGGAAGGATACGCTATCCTGCGTGTGGTCTTCAACTATGCCTGGATCTTTGGCACTGCCATGGGTGGGTTCATCGCGGCGCGCTCCTTTTTTGCCTTGTTCGTCATCGATGCCGTCGTCAGCTGCATCGTCGCAGTGTTCCTCTTCCGGCTGTTGCCGGAGACCAAGCCCAAAGTTACGGAAGAAGCAGGACAAAAGGAGGTGAGCTTCTGGACAACCGTGAAAGACTATCGGGTCGTTGCCCGCGACCTCGCTTTCATGGGGTTCATCGTTTCCGGGATGCTGGCGCTGATCGTCTACATCCAACAATATGGTTCGTTTGCTGTCTATTTGCGGGATACCCACGGCATCGACAGTAAAGGCTATGGCGTGCTCCTCGCGATCTCGGGGGTCGAAGTGGTGCTGTTCCAGTTTTGGATCAGCCGCCTGATCCGTTACCGGCCTCCGTTCCTGATGATGATGCTGGGCGCGGGGATCTTTGCGGTAGGTGTATTCATGTATGGACTGGTGTCTGGCTTTGTGATGTTTGCGATCGCAGCGATCATCGTCACTCTCGGCGAGATGTTTTACTTTCCTACCAGCCAGGTGATTGCTGCCGGCTTTGCCCCCGCGAAAATGCGCGGGCGCTACATGGCTGCCGCAGGGTTCATCGTATCGATCCCTAGAGCGGTTGGTCCGGCTGCGGCAGGCTATATCCTTGATAATTTCGATCCGCGCCTGCTCTGGTATATTGGCGGATTCATTTGTCTGTTGTCCGCGCTCGGGTATTTGGCTTTGCATCTGAAATTGGGAACACAGGAGCGGTTTACTCCCGCAGCACCAGAAGAAGAGCGGGCAATTGCTTGATTTTGTTTGAGCACCGGCTATGCCGCCTCCGCGAAGCCTGGAGGCGGTTTTTTATTAATATTCTTGATTTCCAATTAAGATTATTAATTTCACTATTGACAATTAAAAACTTTTGTTGTAATATCGAAAAACAGCAAAGCATTACATAAAGATAATTAATTGGTAATTTCTTTTTCTTGAAATTGCCTTTAATAAGGAGCGCCTCATGAGCGAGTTCGCAATCGAAGCCAGGCAACTGGTCAAAAAATTCCCGGCCCGGGCCGGCACCGGTGACAAAAACGGCACCCCCGCCCCACCGCGCCAGCGCTGGTCCTTCGCCCGGAAAGAACCAAAAACCACGTTCACCGCGGTCAACGGCGTGGACCTGCAGATCGAGCGCGGCGAGATCTTCGGCTTGCTCGGTCCCAATGGGGCCGGCAAATCCACCACCATCCGCATGCTCTGCACCCTGCTCGAACCGACGAGCGGCACCGCGCAGGTCAACGGCTTCGACATTGTCAAACAAGCCAATGACGTGCGGCGCAGCCTGGGCACGGTGCTGGCGGGCGAACGCAGTATTTACTGGAAGCTCACCGGCCGGGAAAACCTGGAATATTTTGCGGCGCTATACCATATCCCGCCTGCCGTCGCAAAGAAACGCGTGGAGGAACTCATCGAGCGCATGGAGATCAAAGACCGCGCCAACGAACTGGTCGAGAAATACTCCACCGGGATGCGGCAGCGCATCGCGATCGCCAAGGCTTTGCTGGCGCGCCCGCCCATCCTCCTTCTCGATGAACCCACGCTCGGTCTGGACCCTCAGGCGGCTCGCCGCGTCAGGGAGTTAGTCGCCGAACTCAAGCGGGAGGGCCACACCATCCTGCTGACGACTCACTACATGGAGGAAGCCGATCAACTCTCGGACCGCATCGGCATCATCGACACCGGCAAAGTCATTGCCCTCGATACCCCCGAAGGCCTCAAGCGCCGCATCGACCAGCAGGAAGTGATCCGGCTCGAACTGACCGGCTGGCACGACGAAATTGCAGATAAGCTCAAGAGCATCTCCGGCATCGAGCACATCACCACACGCCAGCAGGGCGAAGCGGATCTTTGGGAAGTGAGCCTGCACGCCCAAAACAGCCGGGCAGCCCTGCCCCGGATCGTGGAGCACATCAGCGGCAATGGCACACGCCTGGTCAATATGAACGTGGTCAAGCCATCGCTGGAGGATGTGTTCATTCATCTCACCGGCAAGGCCTTGAGGGATTAAGTATGGAAACCTCTCTCGCTCCCCGTTCACTCGGCCGCCCGGGGCTTGGTTCTGACGTGCGCGCCTTCCTTGCCGTCGTGCGCCGGGAATGGACCATCTTCAGGCGCTATCCAAGCTGGATCATTGCTTTGTTCATCTGGCCGCTGATCTTTCCCATGCTGTACATCCTTACCGCGCGCGCGCTGGCCGGTCCCGATGGGAGCGGGCTTGCGATCTTCATGGAAATGACAGGCGCAAGCGACTTCATCGGCTATATCGTGATTGGCACCACTGTCTGGATGTGGCAGAACATCGTCCTGTGGGATATCGGGTTCGCACTGCGCAACGAACAGATGCGCGGCACGCTCGAATCCAACTGGCTCTCCCCCACCTGGAAATTCTCCTATCTGCTGGGACCCACCGGTCCGCAGATCGTTTCCATGTCGATGTTCATCGGGATTACCGCGCTGGAATTCGGATTGATGTTCGGCGTCAGGTTGAATGGCAGTGTCTGGATGATCCTGCTCATGATGCTGGCAGCCATCCCATCCATTTACGGACTGGGCTTTGCGTTTGCCAGCCTGATTATCACGGTGAAAGAAGCCAATGCCTTCGTCTTTCTCGTGCGCGGGCTGGTGATGATCTTTTGCGGCATTACCTTCCCGATCAGCCTCCTGCCCGGCTGGATGCAATCCATTGCGAAATGGCTCCCGCAGACCTATCTGATCCACGGGATGCGCGCCGCAGCGTTTTCGAAGGCCGGCATCGCCGAACTCTTACCGGATCTGATCCCATTGCTTTTGTTCGGCGCCTTCTGGCTGGTTGTCGGCTATTCCGCCTTTCTCTGGATGGAACGCCGCGCCCGCCGGACCGGCGCGATCGGACAGTATTAAACACTCGCGTTGAGCGGAGGGCTATCCGCTCAGCGCGAATGGAGAATTTTATGGAAATTGCATCCCTCTCCCAACCCAGCCTCAAGACCCAACTGCGAGCTGTGTTTGTGATCGCCCGCAAGGATTGGAAAGTCTTTTGGCGTTATCCTTTGAACGCGGTCTCCAATGTTTTTCAACCCATCATCTGGATCACACCGGTCTATTTCATGGGCAAGGCATTCAGCACAAATGGACAGGCGCTCGGTTTCGCGGCATATAGCGGCACAGGCGATTACATGTCCTTTATTTTGCTGGGCACCGTCCTGAGCAATTTCATCCTGACCGTGTTCTGGGGCATGGGGTATGCGCTCAAACAGGATATGGATGCCGGTGTCCTGGAGTCGAACTGGCTCACGCCCGTTTCACGCCTGCTGATCCTCGTCGGGCGGACCCTGACCAGTCTGCTGACGACAGCCATCACATCTTTGATCATGCTCATCATTGCAGGGGCGCTGTTTGGTTTCAAGCCAACGGGGAATACACTGGCGGCCTTCCTGACAGCTATCCCAATGTTGATCGGTTTGTACGGGTTTGGGTTTGCCTTTGCAGGGGTCGTCCTTTTGATGCGCGAAGCTAATACTCTTATAGATGTCAGCAGTTTCCTCGTGCAGGGACTTTCAGGGACGAGTTTCCCTGTGCAATCGCTGCCTGCATGGCTTGCTCCCATCGCGCTGGCACTCCCACTAACGTATGGTCTGGATGCGGTGCGCGGCTGGCTCCTGAACACGCAAACAATTCTGCCTCTCAAGGTAGAGATCGCGCTGCTGATCGTCTTTATGTTCGTGATGCTGTGGTTTGGCTCGTGGGTTTTCTACAGAGTCGAACGGCGAGTCCGAACGTTAGGAACGCTGGGGCAGCATTAGGATTCGATTACGTTCACTCTGCCTGCCATCCGTTTTATCCGCCAATCCCCGCTGATCTCCGCGAATGCTTTACAACTTCGCGCCGATTGGCGGACTCTTTTTGACCTCGAGAATACTGCCGGAAGCCGAAAATCCCCTCTTTTCAAATTAGAACATGTGTGCAATAATGGGCTCTTCCCGCTCGAAAGGACACAAATGTTCGCTCGTCTCGATAAAATCTATCATGAGTTCCCACGTCTATTTTGGGTCGTAGTCGGCGTCAGTTTCATCGACCGCATTGGCGGCACGCTGCTCTTCCCGTTCTTCGCGCTGTACATCACGCAGAAATTCAACGTCGGCATGACGCAGGCGGGTGTCCTCCTGGGCCTGTCGTCGCTCTTCGGATTGATCGGCAGCACCATCGGCGGCGCCCTGACGGACAAGTTCGGGCGCAAGCAGCTCATCCTGTTTGGGCTGGTCTTCAGCGCCATCAGCACGCTGGTGTTTGGGCTAGTCACAGAGATTAATGCCCTTTATCCGTTGATGGTGGTCGTCGGTTTCCTCTCGAACGTTGCCCATCCCGCACATGACGCGATGATCGCCGACATCCTTCCCGAAAAACGAAGGCAGGAAGGCTTCGGCATCCTGCGCGTGGTCGGCAACCTCGCCTGGATGATCGGACCAACCATCGGAGGGGTTCTGGCGGACATCAACTTCTTCTATTTGTTCCTAATCGATGCCGTTGTCAGCTGCGTGGTTGCCGCGATCATTTTCCGCGCCATCCCCGAAACAAAACCGGAACCCCATGCGCATGCCGAAAGCGAGTCGTTTCTTCAGACGCTGATTGGTTATCGAGTCGTTATAAAGGATCTTGCGTTCATGGCTTTCATCCTGGCAGGCATACTCATGCTGGTCGTGTACCAGCAAATGTATAGCTCGCTTTCGGTCTATCTCCGGGACAACCATAACATCGACCCAAGCGGCTATGGCTTCCTGATGACCACCAGCGCCATCACCGTGGTGATCTTCCAGTTCTGGGTCTCGCGGGTCATCAAATATCGTCCGCCCTTCCTGATGATGGCGATCGGCACGGTCTTCTACATGATCGGCTTTGCATTGTTCGGTGTCTTTGCCACTTACTTTTTGTTCGCCCTCAACATCGTCATTATCACGATCGGTGAAATGATCGTTGTACCCACCAGCCAGACGATTGCCGCCAACTTCGCCCCCGAAGCCATGCGCGGACGTTACATGGCGATGTTCGGACTCTCCTGGGCGATCCCTTCGGTAGTCGGGGCCGGTGCAGCCGGTTATATTCTGGACAATTACAATCCCAACCTGCTCTGGTATATCGGTGGAGCCATTTGCGGACTTTCCGTTCTGGCGTACTACACGCTCCATCTGCGCCTGGGCACGCGCAAGCAATTTATTCCCGTGAAGGAAGAGGCCGGGCCGCTCCCCGCCACCACCGACTAATAAATCGTCCCGCCTTTCGGCGGGACGATTATTTTGCAGGCTTATTCGCGCTGAGCGGAAGGAGCGCAGCGACTGTAGACGAAGCGAGGGTTAATGATGATGTCCATCCTGGTGGACATGCCCGTGCTCCAACTCCTCGGAAGAGGGCTCGCGCAGGCCCACAACTTTTACATTGAAGTGCAGCTCATCTCCCGCCAGGGGATGATTGAAGTTCAACGTGACCGTATCGTCTTCAACGGTTTCAATGCGCGCATAACGGGGCTGTCCTGAATCATCCCTGACCGTCAATTCCGTTCCTTCTTCCACCGGTATATCTTTGGGGAACGCCTCGCGCGGCACGCTCATAAACGCTTCTTCATCGAATTCACCATACCCATCCTCGGGTGGGATCACCACATCCTTACTCTCGCCTACTTTCATACCGATCATTTCGCGTTCCAACCCGGAGATGACATTTCCGTGACCTACGAGAAACTGCAATGGATCCTGTCCTTTGGACGAATCGATCTCTTCCTTATCCACATGCAATGTATATTCCATGGAAACTACCACGTTATTTTGTACCGTATCTGTACTCATTTCTAATCCTTTCCTCCTACCGGTTGGATTTGTGGCACCGGTAAGTCCGCTGATTGTAATCGGTTTTCGATCAGGAAATCCACTTCCAATATTCCTCCAACATTCATGAAACCAATTGGCATTGGCTGCGTCATGGTTCAGATAATGCTTGCTCTACGGCTTGTATTTTAGAGGACCCGGACCATCTCTTATTGATAAAGGAGAATGCCAAAACCACGGGCTTTGTTTGTGAAACCCTGCTGGGTACATCAGTGGAATCCGCAGCTACATTTATTGACATCGATTGGAATTGCAGTAGAATTCGCCAATATTTATCTGCCCACAATTGAATACATGGTGCGTAAACGTTGACTTGCGTAGGCACCTGCACTGCACCGAACGCACGATTTACTAAGCAAATCGGGTGCACGTGTCAGCGTTTTAAGATTTCAACACAAAGAGGAGAATGTGTATGAATAAGGGATGGAGGTATCTTGTCACCGCCGTTGTCGCCCTGACCCTGATCCTGGGGTCCACGGCAATGGCGCCCGCCGCGCGTTCAGATGCGTACATTCATCTGAAGGGCGGCGATTTTGTTCCCGCACAAAGCGAATTTGCAGCGCAACAGGGGAGTCAGAAGTATTACATCGTGCAGTTTGCGGGGCCCATTGAACAGTCCTGGAAGGACGCCGTCAGCGCGGCAGGCGCAGAGATCCTGGAGTACATCCCGGATTTTGCCTTCAAAGTCCGTATGGATCCCATCATTGCGAAGCGCGTCCAGCAGCTGGGTTCTGTCAGCGAAGTGATCCCCTTCCGGCCGGAGTTCAAGCTTGGAGCGGATCTGAAGCGTGACGGCGAGATCAATCTTTACCTCGTCCGCGTCGAAAAGGGATCAGATTTCGGGAGCGCGCGCTCGCTGGTCGCGCGTACGGGCGCGGAAATCCTCAGCTTCGAAGAGGACCGCTCGTCCACCGAAGGCCTCCCGCAGGCGGTTCCCACATCCGGGGATGCGATCATGATCGTCGCGGCGGACGGTTCGTTCGTCGATGCGATCGCTGCGGTGGATGACGTTGCATCCATCAGCAACTACTATCTCAAGGAAACCTTCAGCAAGGAGAGCGGGCCGTCCGGGAATGACACCTCCCGCGACATCATCGGCGCAACGGTTGCAAATTCGCGCGGCTATGACGGTTCCTCGCAAATCGCTGCGGTTGCAGATACCGGTCTGGGCGGCGGGACAGCCACAACTGCCCATCCCGATATTCCGTCCAGCCGGATTGTTGGGATTTATAACTGGCCCGGCGCGACAAATACCTGCTTCCAGACCATTACCAATGACGGCTCGATCGATGTGGACTCGGGGCATGGCACACACACTTCCGGTTCGGTGTTGAGCGGCGGCGAGCCCGGCGGGCAGGGACGCGGGGTTGCTCCTGCTGCGAGGCTGGTCTTTCAGTCCACGGAGAACTGGGCAACCATCAGTACCTATTGCCAGGTCCTCGGCGGCTGGCCTCCGGACGGCTATTTCCTGACCGGCCTGCCCGACGATCTGAGAAACCTGTACCAGCAAGCCTATAACGCGGGTGCACGCATCCACTCCAATTCATGGGGTTCGGCCGCGGCCGGCGATTATACGGCGGACAGTGCCAACACCGATTCCTTTATCTGGACAAACCGCGACATGGTGATCACCTTCTCGGCGGGCAATGAAGGCATCGACGCAAACTCGAACGGCGTCGTGGATAACGATTCAATGGGTGCCCCTGCGACGGCCAAGAATGTCATTACCGTGGGCGCAAGCGAGAACGCACGCCCCGATAACTGGCCCTGTGATACCAGCCTGACCTACACTTCACAGGACACGTACCAGGCCGGTGAGACCTGCGGCAGCATGGGCGGCGTGAACTACCTCGGCACCTGGGGGGAACGCTATGGCGACAGTTTCCTGGCCGAGCCTCTGTACAGTGACGTGACCGCGGGCAATGCCCAGCAGATGGCTTCGTGGTCCAGCCGCGGTCCCGCGGACGACACCCGCATCAAACCGGACGTGGTCGCTCCCGGCACCTGGATTTTGTCCACCGCCTCCGGCCTATACCAGGAAGGTTACGGAGACCCGGTCAACCCGCAGACTGGCACGTACCAGTGGGATGGCTGGGGCATGCCCTACAACTCTGAGTACAAATACATGGGTGGAACGTCCATGGCCAACCCCGTTGCCGCGGGCGGCGTCACCGTTGTAAGAGACTACTACAATAAAGCCTATGGCCTGAATGCCAGCACCGCGCTCGTCAAGGCAACCGTCATCAATTCCGCGGTGGATCTGCCGGATGAGAACAATGACGGCGCGAACGACAACGACTTCCCCATCCCGAACGTTCACGAAGGCTGGGGACGGATCAACCTCGACGGCGCCACAGACGGGACGATCCAATACGTCGACGAGGAAACGGGTCTCGCCACCGGCGGTTCTCGATCCTTCACCGTTAATTCGACCGGCGACCCGCTCAAAGTGACGCTCGTCTGGTCAGACTATCCCTCCACCGAAACGGCGTCGATCAATCTCGTCAACGACCTCGACCTCACCGTTGCGGGTCCGGGCGGCACATTCCGTGGGAACGTCTTCTCCGGCGGCTGGAGCACAACCGGCGGCACTGCCGACCGGCGCAACAACGTGGAGAACGTTTACATTCAGAGTCCCGGCGCGGGTACCTATACCGTTACGGTGACCGGCTATAACGTCCCCAATGGTCCGCAAAAATTTGCGCTGGTCGTGGATGGCGGTTCACTGGGCACGGGTCCAACACCCACACCCACTGTCACGCCGACGGCTACTCCAACAGGCACGCCTCCTCCGGGCGGCAGCGCTGTGATTTACGTCAGCTCGACCACCAACGGAACGGCAGGCGGCGCTGTTGCCTTCAACGATGAGGATATCGTCGCCTACAATACCGGAACGGGTACCTGGTCCATGTACTTCGACGGCTCGGATGTTGGGATCACAGGAGATGTGGATGCCTTCTCGATCATGGCCGATGGAAGCATACTCTTAAGCCTCGAGTCGTCTGCTTCTGTCAGTGGACTGGGGACTGTGGATGACTCGAATATCATCCGCTTTACCCCCACATCCCTTGGCAGCACCACCGCCGGGACATTCTCATCCTATCTGACAGGCTCGAGCGTCGGTCTGACGACGAACGATGAAGATATCGACGCGATCGACTTTGCGCCGGACGGCCGGCTGGTGGTCAGCACCCTTGGCAACTTTAGCGTCACAGGTGCGTCCGGTGCCGACGAGGATCTGTTCGCGCTGAACGCAAGCGGGAGCGGCTGGACCCTCTACTTCGATGGCTCCGACGTGGGTCTGACATCCACTTCTGAGGATGTCAACGGCGCCTGGATCGATCCTGCGAATAATCAAGTCTATCTGAGTACACTCGGCTCAGTTAGCGTAACGGGCGCCAGCGGGGATGGCTCAGATATCTTTATCTGCACCCCCGGCTCACTCGGATCCACAACCTCATGCACGTTTAGCACCTATTGGGATGGATCCTCGAACGGCTTCTCCGGTGAGATCACCGACGGAGTCGATATAGTCAAGTAATACAAACCAGCAGGAACGTTAACGAAAAGAGGTGGACCGCACCTTCCGTGCAGAGTCCGCCTCTTTTTTTGTTTGCTGTGAATTCCTCCCGTATAATTACCCAATGCATTATGACCTCTGCCTGCCCTGGTACTGGGAATACGATATTGACTTTGTCCAAATGAATGAACGGGCTTGTGAAGAGCAGGGTTTATCGTTCTGGCAGATCACGCCCAATGACCTGCTCGAATCGATCACCGCGCTGTACAAGGGTGAAAAAACCTTCCGGACGATCCTCGACCGCTCGCAATACGACTCACGCTTCGAACCCATTCACCGCTGGTCGCGCCAGCATCCCGTCCGGCGCATCAATCCGGCTGAAGTCTCTGCCTGGTCGGAGGACAAAACGACCATGCATCTCGAATTTATCACCGCAGGCATCTACACCCCGTACACCATCCTCCTGTCCCCTTTCATCGAACAACCGGTCCTCCCGGATTTGGACCTGACGCCTCTGGGCGATCAATTTGTGATCAAGCCCTCCAACGGTGGCGGCGGCGAAGGCGTGATCCTCGGCGCCTTTTCCATGGACCAGATCCGGCGCGCCCGCATGGAATTCCCCGATCAAAAATATTTAGTCCAGGAAACAGTTACATCCCGTACGATCCAGGGGCAGCTGGCCTGGTTCCGCATCTTTTATGCCAACGGCAAAACGTTCCCATGCTGGTGGCATCCGCTTACCCATGTGTTTTCCATTGTGACGCCGCAGGAAGAAAACCGATACGAACTGACTTCGCTTCATGAAATCACACGGCGCATCGCCTCCATCTGTAGACTGGATTGGTTCTCGACGGAGATCGCTCTCACGCTCCAGGCATTCGTCGTCGTGGATTACGTCAACGATGGGATCGATACCCGCGTCCAATCCAGAGCGGTGGACGGCGTGCCGGATGAAGTCATGCAGGGTATTGCACAACAGCTGGTACTGATCGCGAAAGGAGAAAAGGATGCCGCGCGCGCGTGATCTGGGGATTCCATTCGAAGGTTCCACCGGGACCTATAACGCCATCACCGACGTTCCAGGCGTGACCGTGGGGTATGCCACCGTTATCGAGGGCGAATCGGCCCGGACGGGGGTGACCATCATCCATCCGCGTGGACAGAGGGATCACGAACCGGTCTTCGCGGGGACGTTTGCTTTTAACGGCAACGGCGAAATGACCGGCGCCGCCTGGGTGGAGGAAGGCGGTATGCTGGAAGGTCCCATCGGCATCACAAATACCCATTCGGTTGGCATCGTGCGCGACACGATCATCGACTGGCAGGCGAAGAACGACGCGATCTATCAACGCTGGTCCTGTCCCGTGGTCACCGAGACGGCCGACGGCTGGCTCAACGACATGAACGGGTTCCACGTCAAGCCGGAGCACGTCTGGCAGGCGCTGGAGAATGCCAAAGGCGGGCCGATCGAGGAGGGCAACATCGGCGGCGGGACAGGGATGTTGTGCTACGAATTCAAAGGTGGCACAGGCACCTCTTCACGCAAGCTCCCCGAAAAACTTGGCGGCTGGACCATCGGCGCGCTGGTGCAATCCAACTTTGGGCGGCGTCACCAACTCATGGTCGCGGGCGTCCCGGTGGGCGAGCACTTGAAGGAACACGCGCCGTTTAGCAGCGGTGAGAATCCTTTTCGGCAGGAAAGTGGCTCACTGATCATCATCCTCGCCACGGACGCGCCTCTGCTCCCCCATCAACTCAAGCGGCTCGCCAAACGCGCCTCCCTCGGCATGGCACGCACAGGTTCCATGGGCGGGAACGGCAGCGGCGATATTTTCCTGGCATTCTCCACAACCGGCACCGGCATCACCAGCGAACCTGTGGCAAATGTAAAGTATCTTGCGAATGATTATCTCGATCCGCTTTTGTATGCCTCTGCTTATGCCGCGGAGGAAGCAATCGTCAACTCGATGATCTCAGGCAAGACGATGACGGGGCGCAGTGGTACCGTCGAGGCGTTACCACACGGTAAACTGATCGAGATCATGAAACAGTACAACCGAATCGAGTCTACAAGTCATCTTAAAAATGACTTTCCGTCATTGCGAGGAAACCCGAAGGGTTGACGAAGCAATCTCACTTACGATTTGCAAACAACAAATTTCATACGAGATTGCTTCGCCGCTATGCGGCTCGCAATGACGGGACCAAGGGTATTTTTGAAACAAGTTCCAGTAAAAGAGAACGCGTACCTGGACTAAACCTGACATTTCGGGCAGAAATAACAGGCACCGCCAAGGTATTGAATTTTCAGAACCTTTGTCCCGCACTCGGGGCAGGGTTTCCCGGCTGCCGCGCTGTCCATTAAGCGGACGTAGCCTCCGCGTTTGCCGAACAGATCAGTCTCGTCGTTGCGCCCACCTTTGTCGATGATCTCGCGGACGGTGTGCACAATGGCGTCGTACAGATCGCGGCGTTGACCAGCGCTCAACTCTGATAGCGGTCTGCGCGGCAGGAGATGCGCCTGGAACAGGATGTCCTGGGCGCTGGCGTTGCCCAACCCTGGGATAAGCTGATCCTGCGTTAGCAGGCTTTTTGTACTGCGTTTTTCCCCTTTCAGCAGTTCATCGATCAACCCGGAAAAATACTTGAACGTAAAAGCCCGATCGACAGGTGTGGCCCGCATGCCTTTGATATACTGCCGTTCCTGCTCCTTGCCTGCCTCGAATAACTCCATGGCGCCCCACATTTGCGTGGTGACGGTGAAGGAGGATCCATCCTCGAATTCGAGCCACAAGTGATACTTCTCCGGAAGCTCCGAGCCTGTCGGGTGGAAAAGGACCTTGCCTCCGCATTCGCCCAACACCAGGTTGTACCCCGGCTCGAGCGGGACGATCAGCCAGCGACCTTGTACGCAAGCCCGACCAATGACTTTTCCATCGGTCAAGCGCGTAAATTCGTCGTGTTTGCGGTTGTACCATACAAATTTATGCGGCGAGTTTCCGAGGCTCCCCTTTTTGACAGTTTTCCCGACCAGTGTCTTATTGATCTGTTTTGCCAGAACAGTGTATTCAGGCAGCTCAAACATGGTACCCTCCAAGTCGAAATTAGAACACTTGTACTATATTACACAAACCCATTAGTGTCAATATCCGGGAAGGCAACCAACTGGGCTTTCTTGAATTCGGAAAAGAATCCGCAAATTTATGCCCATCAGCGCTAATAGTTCAGCATCTATTTGCGGAGATCAGAGGATTAAATGATGCTTGACGGGATAATCCACCTGTGTTATATATCTATCTAGATATATAGCTAAAGGAGAATATTTGTGCCGCTTTCACATGCCATTCTCGGTTTTCTCGATTACAAGCCTATGTCGGGCTACGACCTGAAAAAACTCTTTGATGGGTCCATCGCGCATTTCTGGTCTGCAACCCAAAGCCACATTTACAAAGCCCTGGAAAACCTGGAAAGCGAGGGGATGGTGGAATCGCAGGTGATCCAACAGGAGGGGAAACCCAATCGCAAGCAATATAAGATCACGGACGCAGGGAAAACCGAATTACGACGCTGGGTGTCCACTCCCCTGCCTGTTGAAGGTCCGCGAGCAGCATGGCTGATCCAGGTCTTTTTCGCCCATAACGTTGCCAACGAGGAAATCGCCAACCTATTCGAAAAACGGATTGAGTATCTGCGTACATATCTTTCACAATGCCAGCTTGGCCAGAAAACCATTGATGAAAACTACAAGAAGGTTGGTGTGAAACGCCTGCAGAGTCTTTGGCAACTGACACTGGATTACGGCATCGACCACTACCAGAACGAAATAAGCTGGCTGGAAAGAACCCTCCCGATCGTACGCAAGCTGCCGCCCTTAGCACTTCCAAAGAAATAACCATAAAGCAAGAATCGACCCTGGCTCGTAACTCAAATCATTTAGTAGTAATAGAGGAGACCGAATGCCATATCTTATTCTAAAGCTTCTGCACATCATAGCTGTCATTTTGTTCCTGGGAAACATAATCACCGGGTTGTTCTGGAAATTCCATGCAGACCGCACCCGTGACCCCAAGCTTATCGCGCATGCTTTTGAAGGGATTATCCGCGCTGACCGCTGGTTTACCATTCCCGGAGTAATAGTCATTGTAGTAGCGGGATTCGGCGCGGCAATCATTGGCCGCTTTCCCATTCTGGGCACCGGTTGGATATTATGGTCGATCATACTTTTCTCCATCTCCGGCCTGGCTTTTTCATGGAAAGTGGCTCCTTTGCAAGTTCGCATTGCCAACATGGCTCGCGCAGCAATAGGGACAGATCAGATGGATTGGGATCTTTATCATTCATTGTCGCGCGCCTGGGAATTATGGGGGCTGGTGGCATTGCTTACACCAGTTGCAGCCGTCGTTTTGATGGTACTCAAACCCAATCTGCCTGCACTGTGAACAAGCCCACCTCATCCCTGCTCTCTATCTCGCCGCTACTTCCACGCCAATCCTCCGTAAATAAAGCATAATTTATACATAAGGAGCAAATTCATGCCGTCCATTCTGGAAGTGAATCAACTCGTCAAAAAATACGGCGACTTCACCGCGGTAAACGGAGTCACCTTCGACATCAAAGAAGGGGAAGTCTTCAGCCTGCTCGGCCCCAATGGCGCGGGCAAAACCACCACCATCTCCATGCTCTCCACGTTGTATAGCCCGACCTCCGGCGATGCGACCATCGGCGGTCATTCCATCACGAAAGCCCCGCTGGCCGTCAAGCAGGTGATCGGCGTGGTGCCGCAGGAGATTGCCCTTTACGAGGACCTGACCGCACGCGAAAACCTCATCTTCTGGGGGCAGATGTACGGATTGAGCGGTAAGCCCCTGCACAGCCGCGTCGACGAGGTGCTGGAGCAGATCGGTTTAACGGATAAAGCCAAAAACCGCATCCGAACGTATTCAGGCGGCATGAAGCGCCGCGTCAACATCGGCGTGGGATTGCTCCACAAGCCGCGCCTGCTCTTCATGGATGAGCCCACCGTCGGCATCGACCCGCAGTCCCGCCGCGCCATCCTCGATACGGTCAAGGACCTCAACAAGCAGGGCATGACCGTCCTGTACACCACGCACTACATGGAGGAAGCCCAGGAACTCTCGGACCGCGTCGGCATCATCGATCATGGCGAGCTCATCGCGCTTGGCACGCAAAAGGAACTCACGCAGCAGGTCGGTCACACGGACACGCTCATCCTGCACATCGGTGAAAGTGACGATCCCGAAGCACTGGCGAATTCGCTCAGGGGCGTTCAGGACGTCCTGGAAGCCAACGTGACCGACCATGAAGTTTCGATCATCACGCCGGGAGCGGAAGACATCCTCGCCGCGGTCGTGAGCAAAGCCAACGAGCGCGGCATCAAGATCCGCTCGATCGATATCCGTGAGCCGAATCTGGAAGCGGTGTTTCTTCACTTAACAGGCAGGGCACTTAGAGATTAGGAAAAAGGAAAGAGGAAAGAAGCATAGTCTTTCTTCTTTCCTCTTTCCTTTTTCCTCTTTTCAGGAATTACTCATGCTTAAATTATTACTCATCAGTCTCAAAGACCTCAGACTCATGTTCCGCGACCGCGCCGCGCTCACGTTCATGCTGCTGGCGCCTTTCCTGCTGACGGTCGGCATGGGCTTTGTCACCGGCCGCTTCAGCGGAGGCTCCAGCGGGCTTTCGGACATCCCTGTCATCGTCGTCAATCTGGACAACGATCAACTGGGAGACGTGTTAGCGGAGGCCTTCTCTTCGCAGGAGCTCGCCGATTTAATGGAACCCACCGCTTCCTCCGACCCCGAGGCGGCCCGCCGTTTAATTGACGAGGACCAGGCTGCCGCGGCGGT
>Ga0105098_10000264_pt1 | contig 17201 bp, 19 predicted proteins | sample PPLLak21cMay2015_FD_79137 | JGI IMG/M metagenome (GOLD analysis project Ga0105098, IMG submission 79137) | Freshwater sediment microbial communities from Prairie Pothole Lake near Jamestown, North Dakota, USA - PPLs Lake P7 Core (1) Depth... | ecosystem: Environmental > Aquatic > Freshwater >... | reverse complement strand
TATCAATGAGCAAAACAAATCTGCGTCTATACTATTATTTATTAATACTGTAGAATAGATATCCGTATTTTGCGACATCACGTTACCACTTATGGTCGTAATATCAAACACACAATATGGATCTAATCCACTTAAAGTTGAATAAACATCAGCATTAAAACCGAAATCAACCCAACCAGCAAAAGTTATATCTATTATTTTGTCTAACTGTCCTATATCCTGTAATGGACCTGTTGAATAAGCTGTATTACAATCTCTGTCCAAAATATAAACCGGTATAGGAGTCCCACTCGTTGTTAAATTACCACTAAAATTTGTATAATTAGTTATAAATGAAGTAATTGTATCGTTTGGCGGATACAACCACACACTAATATAACTACTATAACTTCCTGGATATTGATTTCCTACAACAAAGTTTACTATTTGATCAAAAGCTCCGGCTACAGCTATAAATCCAGTTTGATAACGTATGTCTATATATTGTGTTCCGCTAACTGCTGTGTCACCAGTAGAATAAAAAATAAGTGCCGGTATTATTCCATTGTCGTAAGTTGGTATGTTTTCAGCTGCAAAATATGCTATTGGAGCATCTACTACACCAGAAAAGGTTGTGTAATATTGTAAATATTCTACCTGACTGTTGATAATATCTGTTTCTGTTTCAGCTACTACATAAATAGTTGGTAATGAATAACATCCGACCACATCAGCTTCAGCTAAAACAAGCTCAACATCGACATCTTTGTTATTAGAACTTGCCGAATTAAAAGACGAATCTATCCATATATTGTTGTAACTATCCGGCATCTAATGTTCCTTAAGTATATGAGTAATGTAGTGCTATTATAAAATCATGAACTCCGTAAGATATACTATCGTTTATTCCATATAATATTGGTTTAAATATTAAATAATCTCCATATATATCAGATTGATATCTATAAACCATACTAAAATCACCATAATAATATTTAGTTTCGCCATCAACTACATTTCCTTTTATTATTTTGTTATGAACAGGAGGAAAAATATAGTTTATAGGGCTTTGTGATTCTGATGGTGCCTCTTTAGAGGTTTTTGAACAATAAACCATTGCTGAAATTCTTACAAAATCCCCAGCGATTAACTCGTTTATTGTAGTGCTATGAGTAACATCATCCCAAGCAGTGAGCCTACAACTATAAGCCTCACCGGCAGTTGTTTCAAACACTATAGAGTTCTGTGTATCTAAATTAAGTGGTCTACTGGTAGTATCATACCCCCAAACATACAAAGACGTGTCTGCATCTATAGTCCCACTTCCAGTAATATAATCATCTGTAAGCAGCCTATATGTATCTCTTTTAGCATATAATGTTGAACTTACCTCTCTTGAAGTTATACCAGTCACCGTATACATATTTGTACCAGAAACAACTGTTCCAGAAACAACAGTATCCAAAGCAATAGCCGATGTTCCTACATTATAATGATTTTCATAAGTAGAAGTAGTATCTCCATACAAAGTAGCCCTAATCGTTGAAATAGTTGGATATTCTACATTACCAAGAGTTAAAATATTCTGCTTGTCTACTTTAGTAAATGTATAACCAGCCATAGTACCAACACCTGAAAAAGTGGTAGCATGACCACTTACTGTTGTATAATAATCATACTGATCTGCAGTACCTCTAACTTTAACTTCATAGTACGAGTGTCCGCTGGAATTACTCATAGTTATAGTCCCAGTTACATCTGTATAAGTAGTGCTAATTGGTGTAGTTGGTGTTGTGCTTTGGACCGGATATGCATTATTTATTTCTATTACTTTGTTGTTATTTTCATCACTAAAGTCATATAATAAAGCATTACTAGAACCAGGATTTACACTATAATTATAAGTATAAAAACGTAGATATCTAACACCGTAATAAGTTGTTGTAAATGGGGCTATCACTCCAGTATTATTCAAAATATTTAATCTATAATATTTGTAAGCTACAGTATTAGTAAAATAACACGCCTTGGTTGTGTTACTTGTGTTTGCACCAGTATACAATGTGGTCCATGTTGTACCTGATACTGTTGTATTAGCAGCCTGAATACTAAAATTACCTATAAAAAATTGACGTGCGGTAGTTGTAGTGTTGATAGTTGGGCTGGTAGTAGTGCATGCAGTGGGACAAGCCGCTGTTCTATCATAAACAGTTTCAGCATAACTTTTCATTTCAACATATGCAACCTTAACCGGATTTTCAAACGTAAACACTATCGGGCACGAAGTATCACCAGTTATAACTTGGGCTATCCATCCATGCTGTCGTAGTTTTTCTTGTTTTGCATAAACTGTTGTTTTATAAGTACACCCTGTTTCACCGGCGCCTTTATCGTAATTAAGCTGACATAAAATAGAATCATTTAGTGTTACTTCAGTAACATACGTTTCGTCTTTGGATATTATTTCATCTGGATTGCTTTGCATTGGTGTATATTCAAGTCTTGTAGCTATGTTGGTTATTGACGACGTAACGTCTTTATACCCTTCAACAGCCACACCAGCAGTTTCCCTTATGTACGTATCAAAAACACCATTATTTACTTCTTTAACATCTATATAACTTGGCTCAGAATCAACATTAACCGATATCTTGTTTTTCATTCTGTAATTATAGAAGTCAGACTCTGTAAGACTTTGAGTACTTTCTATACGATACATGTTTGAGGTATCTTCGTACCATAGTCCTAAAGCTCCTTCGCCTGGTAAGATGTGAGATCTAGTTCCAGCGGTATTAGGACTATCCATGTTTGGACTTGTAAAAACAATTTTAGACAAATCCTTCCATAACGAGCTTTGATAAAATTTAGTAGTTAATGTTACAGCCATGTTAACTTACCTCCTGCTAACTAGTATATTTCCATGATTTATGTACGGTTTCTGGTAATGGTTCTCTAAACATAATTACATCACCTATTTTATATTTTGAGATGTTATCTTGTCTCAAAACTATTTTGAATACTACAATTTCTTTTTCGGCCAAACATTTTACATTTATAAAATGAAAAATCTTACTGCCATCCATTCCAAAACTAACCTCTATAAGGTTCAAATATGCTTTAAATTTTGGTATTTCTATAACATGGCCTGTGCTTAATTCATATCTAAGTTTGCTTAAACCCTGTGGTAATTTATCCCAACCAGTTGAAAAAAGATCGTTGCCTCTAATCTCTTTACCATCTTGGTACGTTGCCACAAAACGACATTTATGTGGATTAACGCTGACAACTTTGTTATGAGAACCGTATATCTTAGCATCCACACTGTTTAATTCCTTAAAGTTTGGTAATTTTTCACTACTTAAATCCATTTCCTTTCCTCCTTATGTGTAAAGATAACGAAGGGCTAATACCGGCATCGCATGAAAAGTTGAACAATCTGTTTGTAAACGAACATAAATATTATAATAAACAGCCTTATTAGACACCGTAGACGTGTTATTTAATGCAACCCTATGTTCCACACCTCTTAAATATGCTGCACCTGTATCGCTTCCTGACCACCCAGGATGCCATGGTGGTTCAACCAAAGTAGTACGTATAGCGTTTATAAAACTGTTATTACCACTATTAGACGTTCCGGTTAAAATCTCTAAATCTGTGGTACTAAATGAATTTGAATCCCACGCTTCAAGATATACATCACTTGTACATGTTCCATTTACATAAACAGCAAGCGGGTATCTATACTGTGTATTTCCAACAAGTGGTATGTTGTACATTGTAGCTCCGCTTTCAATATATGTTTGTGGAATAACATATGATGTTACACTTGGTCTGATTGTTGCATCGCGTGTACCACTCGCGCAGGTTGGTGTTGGTAATAATCCAAGTATACCACCACCAGTAAAAACAACTGTATCTAAAGAAGGATTCATTATTTTCCAATCACCTGCCTCTTCACCAGTACCTGAATATGGAGTATCAGACGATCCATGATTGTACAAAAAAGTTAGTGTAGGTTCTGCCATACTTAAATCCTCCTATGAAAGCCTATAAATTATAGGTATAATTCTTGGTGTAACGTCTTTATTAAAAACTTGCATGGTTACTGAATCCATGTCTATACCATTACCATCAGCTAAAGCTATCAATGATATATTTTGAAATCTTTGCATTCCTCTTTTACATCTAATAGGATCAAAATCTGTAAAAATTATACCATCACTCTGTGCTGTGTAAAAAGTGTATGCATCATTAAGTCCATTTTCAAATGGTGAGGTGTCTTTAACCTTCACCATCACTTTGTATGCTTTGTCGTAATAAAGTGGTTGTGGTGGTGTATAGGACACTTTGTAGTGCTTATCTGACATCTTTTCGATAACTGGACTTATAAGTCTTGAATTAAGCAGCACCTCTAAAGATTCTATGTTTATTCCTGCCCCATCGTCTTTTATTTCAAAATATAATGTTGAATCTACATATACGTTTTCTTCTTCTCTACTTGGAGATAGATTAGTTAAATATGGTGCCTTGTAATCAGGAATAATTTCAAACCAATATTCAGTATATATGAAATTTGGTGTTGGGGCTATATCATATACTTCTATTCTCACAAATATTATTGAATTATGAAGGAAGTCTACGGACGGATTATAAGTTAATTCAATACCTAATGTTGTACCGCCGGCATCAAAATTAATAATATCTATTTCTTCGGTAACATCTACATAACCAGTATCACCATAGTATGACACTTCTCTAACCCACATTTTTAATGTGTCATTATTTAAACTAAATGCAAATGGTCTAAGCCTTAACCATATATTAGTATCTTTTGGGTTTTTGCCACTCCAAAACTTTGGTACTGCGTCCTCAACAAATATAAATTGATCTAAATCTACGTATGTCCATAAATAATCATAAGCAACACCACCAAGCCAATATGTGTGATGAGCTAATTTTAATTGACTAAGTTGTACAGAACCTGCCTCTGTTGGTTGCTTAATTAATAAAAACGGATAAGAAGCTACACCTGGTGTATAATACGCCGAAAAATTAGATAAGGATCTTAATGTGTTTTCAGAAGAAATCTCATTAACTAGCTTTATCTGATTCCCTATGAACAACGGTCCTCCACTATTATCAAAATAACAATTGTTATCTTCGTCCCAAGAAGACACTTCGAATCCGCCATTCAACATATAACGCGGAGCATCAGAATCAACGCCTCTATATAGTAATGGTAGCCATTCAAGTACCTCACCTGCTGAAAAAAAATCAGTACCTGTTACTTGATGACCCCAGTCTCCACCAGGAGTCATAAAAAATGATTTACTATATAAAGCTGTACCTGGTACCTCCAACACCCAACCAGGAACACTATCATCCCATCTAGGTACTTTGAATGTATTATCTATTTGCCTAATAGCCGAAGTCTCACCAGACAATTCTTTTAGTTGATACATCAACGTATTTATTGGTGTTGTTGATGGATAACTTATCACGTTGTTTGAATTCCACACATACTGACTACCAGTATATGTTGAACTACCACCAACTTTTCCGGTAATTAAGGTATGTCCAGTATAAGTTGAACCAGAGGTGTAACTTACTACAGCATCACCGTTAGAATCTGAAACAGTCTGCCCATTTAGTGGATCAAACTCTGCACCAGAATCACCACTTTTATATAAATTAATAGTTAAATCCTTTAGTCCAACAAAATATTGATCTCTAACCTGTATATTTACATCTATAGTTTTTTCATAACCAGTAACTATAGATTGTGTTTGAAATAAGTTTATACTATTAGTATATGGCAAAATAGTGTCTTGTTGATAATTATATGTGCTCCATACAGTAGTGGTTTTAATTCCAGAATCGTTTCTTAACGTAATACGATCTTGAAGCTTATATATAGTGTATTCATCGAATATAACATCATAAACTTCAAATATTGAATTATTATCATCCGACACGTTGTTTAGAAAGGCAGATCTCCAATTTAAATAGGAATCGTATGGTCTAACAAAAAACATATTAGTACCAACTATAGATGCTATACCTTCTACCATTTGACACCAACGAGACGAGGTAACTTTTTTATATAAAGCCTTTGTATCCACACCAACAGAATTCCAAGAGTAAGCATCTAATTTAAACAACGTTCCTTTAGTATTATCACCAGCATATCCTTTTTGACTATAAATATAAACATGACTATAAAATGTTATTTTATCATCTATAGCATATTGATATTTTATTGGCGACGTTAAATAAACTCTCTCACCACCTATATACGAAGCTACATGACTCACACTTACAGTTTCTATCGCTCCCAAATTTGATGTGTCGGTGCTCGGCCCTAAAATTAATTTCGTGCCCAACTTTAAATTTTTTGTGTCATTAATATCTAAATATGTGTAACCTTCGTTAGGCATTATAAAATATCTTGAATATTGCTCGACAGCAAAATCAATTGCATCATAATATGCATCACCCGATGACGATTTAGTAACTTGTTCCTTCAATATAAGTTCACTATAAGACACTCTAACTTCCCAACGTTTAATTAAACAGGTTGAACTATTAACTTTTTCAAACGTAAAGAAAATTAAACCATCAGCCATATTGGTTAAATTGCGTGGGCCTACGTATTCTAAACCAACCACTGATCCAACTATATTTGACGACAAACTATAGTCTTTTATAGTAGCCCCAGCAGTATTTTTAACTCTTAATACTGCATTGACATTTGTAGAATCTATTGTACAAATAGTTCCGCTTTGCGGACCTAAACAAAAATTAGCTTGTTGTAATACAATATTTTCATATGCCATTATTAAAAATCCACCATATAAGTTTAAGCCTGTTGTGCAGTAGCAGTAACCCTAACCTCTCTGGCTGTAGTACCAGCTTTATATGTTGTTACAGCCACACCATCAGAATCTGTATTAATAGGAGACGATAAAATTGCACCAGTTGGATCGTCATCTGTGAAAAAAACCTGACGTTGCTGTATTGGTAAATCAAACTGATCTTTTACTATTGCTGTAATTTGTGCTGTATTAACACCGTTTGCTGGTAATATTGATGGATCAGATCTTAAACTTATACTTGTTATGAAAGAATTAAGAGACGATAATTGATAATTATATGTGCTATTAGCAAATGTATAAGTTGTGCCATAGTAAGTGGCATCACGTTGTAGTCTAAATACATTTGTTCCTTCCATAGCCAAATCGTAAACAGTAATTGTAGTAGCCAAATCTGATTTAATATTATCCATAGCCATAGATCCATAGCTGCTATTTAAATTATCTGGATTCAAAAAAATTGCATTTGTTCCTTTTATATAACACAATGAATTATATCTTGGATCAGGTGTTTCAGGACCAACAGATCTATCAAACACATATCTTGGTACATCAAAAAACGTACAAGCGTTTATATCTTTGTATGCACCACCAGCAAATTTAGTTACATAAGCACCAGTATAAGCGTCTATCTTGTAAAGAGCCCCAGTTGCACTATCTGTACCATTATAATTATTGAACAACCATATACGCCTATAAAAACTTATAGGATCGCCTATCTCATACGAATATAAGGTTACTCCATTTATAGAAACAGAATCTGTGGTAGCAGAGCTTACAGATACTTCTTCTGTCTGACCAAGAATATTAGGACCTAATATTAACTTAAACCCACTATCCATTTTTGAACCGCTTGACACACTCAGTATTGATTGTCCAGCAGCTTCATCAGCAGAAAAAGTTTCGTGATAATGTTCAACAGTAAACGCACTTGAACTATATTTATGAGAAGCCCCAGGCACCATAACAAACGTATTCCTTAAACAACACACATAATTACTAATATTCCATCGTCTTATAGTTACTTGATCTGTTGCTGAAGTTTCTAAACTCCATACATTATAACCATCAAATTCTAAACTTGTTATTTCGTTAGAAATAGTTGTATCAAGTGGATATGAGTAAGCCTGTGTACCATCGTCTGTTTTAACAATTATGGCATCTACGTCCTGATCAACCATCCAGAAATATCCGTTAACCACTGTAAAATTTTGTTTTCTTAAGCGTATATTTTCATAAGCCATTTATTTTGCCTCCGCTTTATCTACTACGACTAAAGGAGGTGTAAATAGTGCAGTAGATTCGTCTTTTAATACTTTTTTTAATTTGACTATTTGTTCAATTATGTTGTAATCAGCTTCATTCACACATGTACAAGTTTCTTTTGAATAGTCCGGCCGCATAAAAACAGCCAGCGGGCCTCTTGCAGACGCTATTAAACCTTTTGCGAGTTTTGCAGTTGCTTGTGTTTTAAAGTGTTTAGTATAATCATGAACCACAAAACCAGTACTAAATAACAATGATTTAATATTAGGAATGCTCTCAGCTATTGTTGGCATGTTTTCTACTGCTGGATAATAGCCTGTAACAATTATAACTATAAATAAATTGGCTATTTTACTTAGTCCAAGATGTATAACAGATCCAAAATCTTTTAATAGGTAATAGTCTTCACATATAAGATAAACTCTTTTTTTGGTACCCATCGCCATACCAAGAGCTATAGACATTCCATAACCACAATCGTCATTAATACAAACGATGTTTTGTTGTACATAGTTTGGTGATTCATAACAAATATGTTTTCCTGCAAAAATTATAATGTCATCTTTGTTTAGAAATGATATAAACTGTTTTATGAAGTTATTTTTTTTCATGATAAAAATCCCTCCTTAATCAAAATACCAGAGGGCAGTCTCTCTATATCCATACAAGTTACGATATCATCTACTTGTTTTTTATAATTTTTATGCAGTAATACAGTTTTCAAATAATCCTGTTTACAAACACCACCAAATATAAACAGTACTGGGATTTTCATTTTAAAACTTATATCGTCTAAAATTGGTTTAATACTATTTATTTTGTTAGAATCCATCAAAACACAACTTTTTATATTTGACAACCACACACCAGAAGCTATTCCTACAGCAGTGGTTTCTGTTACTGCTGGAATATAATGCATTGTACTTGAATTCATTTCATTATACAAAGGTTGTAATTCATGACATGGAACACCAGAAAAAAATCTAAATTCAAGTTTATTACATAAATAATCCATAAATTCCTTTGCCTTAATCATTTAATCCTCCACATTAATAATAATCATACACTCTATTTGGTTTCCACCTTATTCTATATGAATAAGGATCTCCATCAGCATCTAATTGTGCTGACACGTCTATATCATTAACAAACATTTTTATGCTGTTTATGTCCATTCCAGCTGCCGGCAAAGATTCTTTTATATCAAACCACACATCAGAATTGATATCTACGACATTATTATCGCCCGGACTGATGTTTGTTATAGCCGGTGCTGTTTCATCATCTACTAACGGTTCCCAATTTATTTGAGCCGAAATACGTTCAGTAGCTTTTTTTATTTCAGCATCTATATTTGACAATGTTACCAAATGTATAAATTCAGCCGGAATGATACCACCGTCTTTATGTGGTTCTGCAGTATTAATCTGTACTAACCACGTAGGTTCACCACTAGCGTCTTTATTAACTATACTTCTAAATGTTACAGTACAGCTAACAACCTTGCTTGGACTTAATGTATTACGTATTAAATATGTAGCCATTTATGTTATCAGTTACTCTTAGGAACTATAATCAATTTGATTAATTATAGACTTAACTCCATGACGAGTCACTTTGTCGATACTATTAAACCACAACATTGGCTCAGCGTCTGGATCCTGTATCCTAAAAAGTTGTACTTTTGCTTCATTGGCTGTATAATTATGAGTAATCCTGCTGGCATCAAACTCAAGCACAGTACCACCACCGGTTGGAGCTGAATTAAGCTGAAAATAATCTGTGTTTGTACCATCTGTTATAAGTAAACAATCATTCGTTGCAGCGCCTATATTTTGTGAAATAGTCATAGTTGTTCCGCTTACTGTATAACTGGTTGTTACAAGCGCTTCATTTATTGATAGTGCATCGATATCCTCACTAGTCACTTGTAGATTAAATCCAAGCAGAGCAGACGCATCATTAACAGATGATTCTCTCACACTTACTGCTGTTTTATACGTTCCAGAATAATAATTACCAATAGAACCAGAAATTATCCAAAAACGACCATCTGTAAATTCAACAACGGAATTCATATAAGCCATCTTAAATCCTACATCAGCAGAACCAAACGTATCAGCCAGTGCTCTAATTTTTATACCCATATCATTAGCTATAACAGAGCCGTCTAATGGTATACCATCATCGTGATCTAGTGTTATTCTATAATAACCATCACTAATACCACTAGTAGTTGCATCTATTCTTACCTCGATGCTATTGTGTGTCGAATCAAGCGCAAATTTACCACCAGATCCTGCAAACCCAGAGCTTTTGCACCAACCTGCTTTAAAGTTGGTGATATAGTAATCTTGTATTCTTGTTCTAAGAGTATTATCACTATAAGCAGTGGTTGTAAAACTAAGCATAAATTGCTCATCACCCTCGAAATCTAAGGGAACTATTGAATCTTGATCAACAGTAACCCTTTTGACTATGCCAGGATAATTTATTAAATCTTGTGTATCAATAGTTATTGGCACGGTATTACCTCCTTTTTAAAATTCTTTAAGCATGAAAATATCTATATCCTGTTTGTAAAAAATAAGGACAAAGATCGCTCGTACATTCAAAACCCCAAGAAGCTCCTCTTGAGGCAACCTTCATATAATAATCTCCATGAGATGCCCTAGTTGCTGGTACCGATCCTGTCCATGTTTCAGATCTTTCATCAGACGATACTGAAACATCATCATATGGGCACGGTACACATTGAATTCCAACGTGGTTGTTAACTTTGTGAACCGGTAAATTACCATACTCGGCTGTTCCTATAGATAGTCTCCATATTAACCACTTACCAAACCTATCTAAACTATCAACAACACCACCACCATGAGCTGAATTCCACGCACTGACCCAAAAATAATATTCTTCAACGTCATGCTCGTAAACATCAAATCTATAACTTTCTGACATACTGTTTGGACGCGGACCAAAATGATCTCGTATGACATACCACACACCAGAATAAGTGGTGCTTTCTGAATAACTAGGACATCTATTTAAACAACCTGGCATTATTTACCCCTAAAATTATAAAGTTGTGTAGTTTCGTTAACAACATATGTTTTATATACTAAATTAAATACATGTTGTGATGTTTCATGACCAGCAGTATCAATTATTAGATAATCACTGTTATTTAATTTAGGAACTTTGTTTAATTCAGTATCATGCGAAATTATAGCATCGTTCAAATAAACTTTACCGTCGTTTTTATAGACAACAGTAGACCATGATAATTTTGCAACATACACATTTGATACTATTACAACATACTGTTTGAAAAAATCAAGCATAATAAAATCATTATCGTTTATTTTTTCGGCATCAGAAAGAGCTGGACCAGTAAAATATGCATTTACTAACTTACATATTCCAGGACTATCATAAACTAATTGTTGCCAGTGTAATTCAAGTCTATATCTTTCAGACAAACTAAATTTATTCATATCTATTCCTCTCCTTATATGTAAAGTGGTGTATATGGTATCGATACACTACCCTGTCCTGTTTCACCTGCTGCTGATGAACCACCACCTACAAGACTTACCACTCCTATATAAACTGTGTCTGCTCTACCAAAACTGTTAGCTGAAACACTACCGTTATATGATGTTATTGTGGTACCTTCAAAAACTATACCTGCATTCATCGTGCCTTCTCCTTCAGCTATACCTCGTAGAACGTAAGTAGGTTCTATAGTACCACCTGGCAACGAAGATGACAAGCTTTTCCACCTAGTCAATGACCAAGTTTCCTGACCAGCCATGGCTGCATCTTCTTTTGAGTAACTGTACTGATTAACCAACCAAGAACCACTCATAGCAGGATAAGATTCACCGCATGCTGCAGGTGTTACCGAAGCCGATATTGTATTAGCATCCACACAACTTGTAGATGGAGCAACATCATATGTTGGGCCGGGGGCGTAAATAGTTAAACTTAATGATTCAGTCGGTCTATAAAAAACTTGTGATGGGACCCACTCACCGATACAATACAATCTTTCTACATTAGGATTGTACGACCAGTTTGCAGATAAAACACACGCACCTGCAAAACTTACTTGTGTTGCTGCTCCAATAACAATAGCCATTTATGATACTCCTCCTTTAATTACACAGGTTAATTTAATTAACCATCTTGTTTACTTTTTCTACACGCTAAATAATTTCCAAAATCACAAGTATAGCGTTTTTCACACGGTGCACAATATCGTCTTTTATATACCTCAAGTCTGGTTTTTATCTGTTGATCAGTTAGATTAGCATATCCACCCATTAAACTTTGATCTGCAGAATTTTGGTTTCGTTCATTGCTACTTTGATATCTTCTACTACAACCACCACAAGCCATAATTTAATACCTCTTTTAAATTAATCTGTTACTGTAACCAAGTTTACATGTGTCTCATACCATTCAGTAAATGGTATTTTATTCATTGATGCGTTTGCAACATATCCTTTAAAATTACGAGTGCCTAAAAGCATCTCATAGTGTACATCGGGCCAACCAGTGGAATCTTTTAATATAGTGTAGCTTATAGTAGCTATGCCCATTATATCATAATTAATATTTAAAGATGCACATTCTGTAAATTCTACTGCCATTTTTTCCTCTACATTTTTAAATTTGATACATTAAAATGGATCGTAAGGCAACACATCCTCATCCAAAAATCTTCTATCTTTACCTGGATCAATAACCACCTTACCTTGGTATGCCTCCTCTTTTACATTTAATCTCGTAAAATTGGCTGACAATAAATTACCACCCCTTCCTCTAAATTCTGTACTTGCTGGTAATTTATCTGTACACATATATACTCTATTTATTAGGTATTCTACACCAAAGGTATGTACTACAAACTGACCAGAATCTCTTATAGGCATAGGCGAACCACATCTCAATCTATATGTATCTATGTCATAATATACTTCTGTTACCATAATGTTTTCTATTCCTTAAATTGATTTAATTAGTGTGTAATTTGCTATTGGTAGTTGCCCAGATTGTGCTTCATAACTAAAACTTTGTAGATAAAAATCATCACCAAGAAGCGCCCCTAAATTCATTATTGTACCATTTTTGTCGGTGCTAAATGAAATGGGATCTCCGTCGTACTCCAAACCATAACCATTTGTTTGATCTGTATACATATAAATAGATGCTGGTCCTGATGAAGATGATGCCGAAAGAGCTTTACATTTTGGGCCTACAGAAAATTTAAGTCTTGCTTTACCATACAGATCCCCAGCAACATAAGCCTCACCTTCACCGGAAAATATAAAATGTGTTATATCCTCTACACAATCGTACTTTCTAATCCATGGTATGGTTACTCCAGCTCTGGCCGGGCATCCTACATGTATTGCATTGGAAGCATACGCCGTTATTGTTACGGTTAATATCGAGGCTCCTTCTAATAAATTTTCCGGGCCACAAGGATTTAATATTTCTGTGCTACAATTAGTATTAACAGAAATTATACATCCATTAAAACCAAGATTTAAACTACCAACTAAATTACAACAATCTATAGCCATATTTATTATGCTTCCTCCGACTCTTCAACAGTTTCATCATCAGTAAAATATGTACCAAACGCAGGACCACCAGACACTATAGAAGCATGATCATGTATTGGCACTGATATTATATCAGCACGACCCATAGCATACATTCTTGAATAAAAAGTAATAATATTTCTTGAATATTTTTTATGTTTATATATAATAGCAGGTTCACCTGGAACAGCCTCAAGTTCACCTACCGTGTCATCATCCATAACAAAACCATTAACAGTTTCAATATCAACAAATTCACCACTAAACTTTCTATGTTTAACCGTACCCATTAAAGCAAACTCATCAAAGGCTGCTATTTTAGCACTCATTCCTGGTAATAAATATAATGCTATACTTCCAGTTTGATCCATATTATTATTTTATCCTCCACATTAAACTACCGATAATGTAATTGGTGGTATATTATTTGAATCTCCAACTTTTGCTGCAGCAGGCACATTTGGTATAGTACCTGTTGTACCCAAATCAGATGGCTTGCCAGAATCCATTGTCACAGCATTTAAATTTGTGTATGCCCACTTACCGCTTTTTAATCCAGCCCTGGTAACCTCTGTAATAACACAAAAAGCCCCTTTAGTTGCTCTACAACGCCTTGTAAATTTTTTACCATCTAACAACATAAGCACGTCTTTTCCACTGATACTTAAAATTGAATATAGTGGATCATCATGGCATGGATCTATTTTGGCTTGAGTAACAATACCAGTAAATATTTTTTTTTCTGCATTTTTTACACCTGCCGATATCGATACTGTACCACCAGCAACAAAACCATTTAAATCCTCATGAGATATTTTTAGTGAAGCATCAAACGTGCTAACCTGTCCTCGTGCCTTTCTTACAGAAAATGATAACACGTAAGGTGTTTTTATTTCTAATCCATTTAGTTCAACAGTTGCTCTTACTGGTATTACTTCAATAGCCATAAATACTTAAGCCTCCATTGGATTGTTGTATAGAGTACACTGGACTTTATCTCCTACACGTAAAACAGCCGCTTTTATATTTATAGCCTCAACAGGACCAAATCCATCCAACATAACTTTAAAATTAACATGATTTCCAGCATCTGATATAACCGTACCACCAGCACTAACAGCCTCTATAGCTTTATAAGCTGGCCCTGAACTTATTGAAGCAAAATCGCCTATTATTTTAGGACCACATGCAACTGATATAGTATATGCACTACTATCTGAATAAGAATAATTTATTTCATTTACAACAGAATCTGAATCTGGACCATAACCACCTAATTGTGGTTCAGAATCTGGGGAACACACATATACTGTAATAGAGCCATTGTCAGATATCATTAGATTATACAATTCTTCTGATAGTTTGCGTGCCTGTTCCTTCTCCAGAAACGACATGGATAGAGTCAATCCTGCACCACCATCCATAGTATCAAACATAGCTTCGTAATCAGTATTAATGAAATCTTGTGGTACAGTAGGATCATGATCTTGTTCCATTTGTGATAAATCCAGCAACATACCATTAAACGCCACAGGCGCCGGTTCATCTATTATAACTATAGGTGATGCTAAATACGTTAAATTATAAGCGATTTCCTCTGCTTTACCTTTCCTTGGGTCATAAATCACAATAGAAGGTGTATTTAATGCAACCTCAGCAAACACTTGTTTAATCAAATAACATTCAACTTGAGTTGTTGGTAGTATACTTCCAAGATATTGCCCTTCACCTGAAGATCTATACGCCTCACACATTGGGTTTAATGTAAACGATGTGTTAGACCCATACAAAGTAGGGTCTTCAGGATGGCTGTTATTAGCAAAAACTATATATGGATCCTTATATAAACCATTTTGTGCATATCCAAGCTGATAATGTTTTCCTTTTTCAAGTTCATATACCATATCCACAGTTGAATCTATATACAGCTCTACTCGACATGACCCTGGAGGTATTTCACCAGACTGAACTGAAGCAGATGGTGAAACTGCAAGCCATCTATATGTTGCTTTTTTACCAACTACATACACTCTATTTATTTCAGAAAATTTGTCTACTAAAGTACCCCTTACTGATGTAAATCTAAAAGTATCAGGTATTGCTACTTTAACGCCATCATAAGGATTAACTGTATCTTCTAACAAATTCTCAAAACATTTACTACTTATAATATTTTCCATGCCCGGTGGACCCTCTGGGCGTCTTTGTAACGTTCCTAAATTGGCGTTATAGCTGGTACTATTTTCTTCAGAACCATCAGCAAGTATAGGAACAACAGAGGAATCCTGAAACACTATTGTAGTATCAGGGGAATTCTCCATTCCAGGCCAATCAATAAATCTTGCATAACCAACTATACTTTCCCACGGTGATTTACTTTCGTAAAAATCATTTATACCATTAAGCCAACTTTCGGTATTTGTTGTCATGTGTGGATCATTATATGCTATCGTGTAGTGTCGGCTATACTCCTCAGAATTACACCCATTAGAAATCCAACTTGTATTAAATATTTCAAAGTTACTCTCTGCTAATACACTTTTCCATTCAACAGATTTTCTCACTATAGGTGCTTTTGCAGCAGTTATAACAACGCCGGCTTTTTTCATAACATATGAGAATGTCTGTATGGTATTATAGATTTTATATGATGGTAACCCACTAAAACTACCGACATCAAACGTATACACCTCACCCTCTTCATTTACAGCCGGTTCCCATGTTCCACCATTATCTGCAGAATATTCAGCCAACGATAGTTTTATTACCTGCATAGCGTCCATGTGCTTAATATCTAAGTTGGTTATAGCACCACTTTGAAAATTGTTATGTGGTATACCAAAATTATCAAGCACCTGTGTAGCTACGTTGTTTACACCACAAGATGCTTCAAAACCCTCTTGTGTTTCACCAAATTTTGGCCAAAAATCTGTTGGATTACCCATATAACTAAACTACTCCTACTATGTTCTTAATCTATTTAAATTAGATTTAATATCATCTATTTGATAATCAACCCTAGATATAGTGCTTCTAACCGTGCTTGATAAATCTCCGATCTGTTGTTGACTTAAAGTAATATTCTTTTGTAAATCAGACGTTAACGTTGAAACAAGAGTAACAACCCTTCTATCTATATCCAAGGTTTGTTTATTAGTATCAATGATGTTTATCTTATCATCTACTTTTGTATTTATATTTATAATTTCATCTCTTAATTTTGATATAAAACCAGTTAGTGTATCAACAGCTTCACTACCAACAGCATTTATAGATCCATTTCCTGTCACATTTACCTTAATCTCTGTGGTTAAAGCATCTTTTATAGCATCACTCAAAATCCTTTCAGCTCCAGCCAAATCTATATTAACAGTTAATTTATCTGCAGGAACATTAACCTCTAATATAGTTTCTTCAACTTTTAATGGAGTATTGTCAACTTTAAGTACAACTTCTGATAATTTTG
>Ga0105098_10000262_pt1 | contig 17248 bp, 6 predicted proteins | sample PPLLak21cMay2015_FD_79137 | JGI IMG/M metagenome (GOLD analysis project Ga0105098, IMG submission 79137) | Freshwater sediment microbial communities from Prairie Pothole Lake near Jamestown, North Dakota, USA - PPLs Lake P7 Core (1) Depth... | ecosystem: Environmental > Aquatic > Freshwater >... | reverse complement strand
GGTGCGCTGACTCTCATGCTCCTGTTCGCCGCGTGTGCCCCGGAGGAAATATCACCTACCGCGACAGCACAGCCGACTTCCACCGCCACAATCAACGTCACAAGCACTTCCGCGCCAACGTTGAGTCCCACTTCAACTGCAACCTTGACTCCCGTTATACCCGTAACTGGCCCCGTTACGGCTTCAACGATATGTCAGTTCTGTATGGATACATTCACGCATGCTTTGCTGGACATCCCGGCAGCGGCGACCTTTACGGTCCTCACACCCACTGCCCCGGGATCCGCCACTACAGATGTCAGCACAGGCTGCAATGCTGTGGAGACGTTCCGAGACCGGCAGCTTGTGCTTTGCCGGGCGCCCAGCAACACTTCCCTGGACCTAAATGTATGTCAAGGCAGTGACTGCCTGCAATTCACGATCAGGCTCCAAACCTGTCCGCCGCCAGCGCCTAATATCGCCACGCCAACCGGGATTCCTACATTGACACCTACATCATCAACTATGCCAACCCTCCTACCTCCTGTGAGCAGCCCAACGAGTGTAACCTCCACCCCTACCGCTGATAGCTCCGCTGGTAGTCCAACTCCTACATTCATTGGTAGCCCAACAGTTACACCGTAGCAATCAGTTAAACGAAAAGTCGTGAAAACCTAAATTTAAAGGTGACAGTCACCTGATCCCAGGGGTATGCTCCACGAATGTGACTGTCACCTTTATCTACGCCACTACTTCATCTCCATCGCCGCGCCCTGGATCTCGAGTAGCTTTGCTGGTCCCGATACGCTCATCGCCCTACTCAACCAGCAGTGTTCCGCTGATATTTCTCTAACAAATCTCTTGCCTCAACTTGATTGGTGCGATATAAAATGTGGACGAAACGTTTTCGTCATTGCGAGGGCGCCGAAGGTCCCGGCGTTCTTCCGGGACAGCCCGAAGCAATCTCACGTATGGTCACCGCCATGTAGGAGATTGCTTCGCTTCCTCTGGTCGCTCGCAATGACGGGTAATCCTACAGGAGGCGCCATGGCTGATGCAAATCGAACTCCAACCAAAGAAGAAACCCAGTCCTTCCATTTCAAGGCAGAGACCAAACAACTGCTCAACATCCTGATCCATTCCCTATATAAGGATCGTGAGGTATTCCTGCGGGAGCTGCTCTCCAACGCTTCGGACGCGCTGAACCGGCTCCGCTTCGAGATGGTGACCAATCAGGACGTGCTCGACCCAAAGGCTGAGTTGGCGATCCACTTGAAAGTGGATAAAGAAAACCGCTTGCTCACCATTCAAGACACCGGAGTGGGCATGACCAAGGAGGAGGTCATCGAGAACCTGGGCACGATCGCCCAATCGGGCGCCCGCAAATTCCTCGAAGCCACCAAAGAGAAAAGCACCGATCTGACGCAGGTCATCGGCCAGTTCGGTGTCGGGTTCTATTCTGTTTTCATGGTAGCAGAGTGGGTGCGGGTCACCTCGCGTTCCTATAAACCGCGCGCAAAGGCCGTCAGCTGGTACGCGACCGGCGAGGACGATTACCAGGTCAGCGCGGCGGAAATGAGCGAACGCGGCACGAAGGTCGAGATCAAGCTGAAGGAAGATGCAGCGGAGTTCGCGGACGAATATCGCCTGAAGAACATCATCCACAAACACTCGGAGTATATTGGTTTCCCGATCTACGCAGGCGAGGAGAAACAGCCGGTCAACAAACAGACCTCCATCTGGCGCATGTCGAAGCAAAATGTGACCGAGGAACAGTATAAAGATTTCTACAAGCAATTGACCCTGGATTTTGAAGACCCGCTATTGCATACGCACGTCATTACCGATGCACCTGTCCAGATGTATGCGTTGTTATTTATCCCGGGCAAAAGCGAGCGCGGCATCTTCGCCCTTCGTAAGGAAGATGGCCTGAAGCTCTATTCCAGAAATATTTTGATCGACGAGTACAACAAGGATCTGCTGCCCGAGCATCTGCGCTTTGTGCAGGGTGTGGTGGACTCGGAGGATCTGCCGCTCAACGTCTCGCGCGAGACGGTCCAGGCGACCGGGTTGATGGCGCGTCTGAAAAAGGTCCTGACGGGCCAGGTTATGAAGGAGCTCGAGACTCTCGCTAAAAAGGATGTGGAGAAGTATCAAACATTTTGGAAAGAGTTTGGTGTTTACCTCAAGCAGGGCGTGGCAACCAGCCCGGCGGACGCCGAATCGATTTATCCGCTGCTGCGCTTCAAGACCAATCTGCAGCCTGAGGTGTGGTCCTCGCTCGAGGAGTACGTCGGGCGTATGAAGCCTGAGCAGAAAGAGATTTATTTCATCACAGGCGATGATCCGAAGTCGATCCTGCGCAGCCCTCACCTGGATTACTTCCAGGCGCAAGGCACGGAGGTTCTGCTGCTGACGGAGCCGATGGACTCATTCATGTTGATGGGCCTGCACAAGTACAAGGATTTTGAACTCAAGAATGTCGCCCAGGCGGAAATCACCGATACACCGAAAGAAACAGAGGGACAGGAGCAGATCGCCGAGGCAGACTTCAGTAAGTTGATCGAGCGTTTCAAACAAGTGCTGGGCGAGCGCGTGACCGACGTACGCGCCAGCAACCGCCTCTCCCAATCCGTTGCCCGCCTGGCAGATGCAGACGGCGCGCTTAATCCCGAACTACAGCGAGTGTACAAGTATCTGGGCAAGGAATATGAGGTCCCCAGGAAAGTGCTGGAGTTGAACCCATCCCATGTCATTCTGAAGAAGCTGTTTGACGTGGACCCCACCTCAGAGTTGCAGACCCTGATCATCGAGCAGATCTACGAGAGCGCGTTGCTTGTCGAAGGTCTGCACCCTGATCCCTCCAGCATGGCGCGGCGTGTCGAGCAGATTATGGAAGCCGCACTGAGAAATGAAAAGACACAAGATTCGTGATCTTGCGGAAAGGGGACACAAAGCCGTTTTAAGGAACTGAGGCTGTCTTGCACAGCCTCAGTTCTTTTATCGAGACGGGAGAATGTTGACGATGAACGTCTCCGACAGTCGTTCCAGTTGCCCTCCGTCCCAGCTTCTTACGGTGTATGGAAGGAGGCCGGGATGGACCACCTACTGGGTCCGTTCGTGCCCGTGGCGCGCACACGCCAGTAGATCGTTGTACCGGCCGGCAGCTTGGTGAGAGGCGTGAACGCATTGGTTGTCGTAGTGGTATTCACCAGGGTTGTGGCAAAACTAGCGCTGGTCGAGATTTGAATGATATAGCCATCCACGCCCTCGACAACATCCCATCCCAGAGCAGGCCTGCGACTGGTCACGGTCACCCCACCTGTCGGCGCGAGATGGATTGGCGGCGGGAGGGCCGTGTTGAAGGCCCAGACCGTCGACCAGCTGGAGTATTGCCCGGCCGTGTTGTAGGAACGGACACGCCAGTAATACCTGCTGTTGGGTATCAGGTCCGTGTTTGGGGTGTAGGACGAGGCTGTGATGTCGCCAGTGGACGTCGCCTCATTCAGCACCAGCGGGTCGGCGAAGCTCTTCTCGATGTCCACCTGCACCTGATAGTGGTCGAAGGGGATCTCGGTCGGCAGGGTGGAGTTGCTCCAATTCAGCAAAGGAGTGTAGTCCCTGGTGAGAGCACCGTGTGTAGGAGATGTTAACACCGGGATGGAAGGTGGTTTGGGGGTCGTGAAATTCGAGGCCCCCGACCACGCGCCCCAGACGCCATCCACCATGGCGCGTACCCGCCAGTAGATCACCCGCCCACCTGGCAAGTCGGCCGTGGGAGTGTACTCGCTTTCGGTCGCGTCGGCTTTCCATAGTACAGTGCTGAAGGAACTGCTGGTCGAGGCCGTAATCCGGTAGCCGCTGGCACCCTCGACATTCGTCCAGTCGAAGGCGGGGCGTTTATGGAGCAACGCTTCGCCGTTCGCAGGGGCTATGAGCGTGAATGGCTTTTCAATCACATAGACTGTCCCACTGCTGAAAGGCAGGTCATCAATTAAATTCCCGGCCAGATCATTGATGCTTGCACCAAGCGCCACACTCAATCCAAGTGTGCCATTTTCAAAGCCGGTATTGACTGTGACCGTACGGGTCGGGCCGAAGCCAGCCACATTCGTAATGCCGGTATCGATGAGCCCGCCTCCAACCTCCAGCGCGAAATCATCTGTATCCACGTCCTTAACGGGTTCGGAGAAGGTTACGAGAAAATCTACACTGGCAGCGGAAGTATGATCGGCGCCAACGCCAGCAATGGAAGACACCGTCGGTGGAGTTGTATCCGGTTCGGATTCAAATGCACCGATGTCACAAATGGCACTGCCATCGTTGTTACCATCCTGGGGACGCGTCCTGCCGCGCTGATCGGTGTCAGGGCAGTTCTCATTATCACCCGCATCAATCGCAGGTGAGCCAGGGAGCAATGCCATCGTCTGGGTAGGACCTCCACGATCGGCTAGTGGGCTGAGTCCAAAATCCGCCAGTATGCCAGTGCCGAGAATACTATTTGTGCTTGTGAGAGAGCCGGCTGGATAATCATAGCAGCTGGTACTCTCCGGTGCACAGGCAAACAGGGAGTTGGTCACAGTCAGGGAACCGGAACCGGTCATCAAAATCTCATTTGCGGCTTGAGCGCTATTCCCGGCGAAGGTGCTGTTGATAATCTCGACTGCGGCATTCTCCTGCATGTAAATCGCGCCACCGTTATGGACTGCCTGGTTTTGCGTAATCGTGCTATTGACAATCCTGGCTGTGCCTGTCCCGCCCACAAAAATAGCGCCGCCATGATAGTGGGAAAGATTTTGTGTGACGGTGGAATTCAACAGGGTCAGCGAACCGTTGAAGTTGGAGATTGCACCACCCGAATAGTCCACATTATTTTTCAATGTGCTATTGATAATCGTCAGATCGCCTCTCAACATAATCCCGTAATTGCCGTTGGTCAGTATCAGATCGGAGATGGTTACCGTCGCCTCGTAAGGGACTTCCAGGTGACCCAGGTTCTGGCCGCTCACCGTGACCTGAGGAGATAACCCCGATCCATCGATCATCAGGTCCTTATCGATCACCAGGTTATAGGTAAGGCCGATTGTCTGCCCCATCAGGGACGGGTCGAACCGGATCGTGTCGCCGTCCACTGCGTCGGCAATCGCCTGAAGCAGGGAACCCGCGCCGCTGTAAGTAGTACTTGTAACCACCCAAACCTGCGACTCGTGCGCGCCGATGTCACAGTGATTGCCCTGCGGCCGCGCCACGTCACGTTGATCGGTATCCGGGCAGTTCTCATCGTCTCCGGCATCGACGGCGGGCGATCCGGGTCCCAGCGCCATGGTCTGCGTGAAGCCGCCGTTGTCCTGCAATGAACCCAGCAGCGGATCGACATCCAGGTTGCCTGTGTCTGCATAGCCGCCCTGCACGATGCTGTAAGTCACATCGGAAACAGCTTCAGGCAGGTTTACGATTTCTCCACCCGTATTCCCCCACAGAATACTATTCCTGATGATGGTATGGCCGGCATTGGCGATCGCGCCACCCTCGATAGTGGCCGAGTTGTTACTAAACGTCACATTGGTGAGAACAGGATTGCTGTTGACAGCACGATTGAGCATCCCGCCGCCATACTCAGTTGCCGAATTGCCGCTAAAGGTTACGTTCTCCAGAGTGGGACTACTGTCCAACTCGTTCAGCAGCCCACCACCCAGGGCAGCCGAGTTATTGTTAAATGTGACCTTCATCAGGTGCGGGCTGCTGGAGGTGTTGTACACTCCGCCGCCCAGACCGGTCGCGAAATTGCCACTGAAGGTGACATTGGTGAGCGTCGGGGCAGCACTGCTGTTATACATCCCTGCGCCGGAATTATTAGGGAAGTCACTGTTGGCATAGCCTGCCGTGATAGTGAAACCATCCAGAATGGCGCCGGTTGCGCCGGTGACCACATGATAGCTGTTATCAGTATTGCCCGTTGCTGTCGTGAGATTGGTAATGATCGGCCTCTGGCTGTCGTTATTGCCGATGTCGCCGCTTAGGATGGTGACATGGGCCGCCGGGTCGCGCTGCTCGCGTGAAGTTTCTGTCCCGTCGAATCCGCCGTAAATGGCGACGCCGTTCTCGAGCAGAAATGTGGCGGCTCGGTCTGCCTCTGAGGTTGGCATATACATTCCCGCCGCGACCCAGATCTCGTCACCGGGGGCCGCGATGCCAAGAGCAGGCTGCAGATCGGTGTAGGCATTTTCCCAGGATGTGCCATCACCCAATCCCGTTGCGCCCTGCCTGACGTACAGGATTTGAGGCGTATGAGGAGTGAGAGTAAGTTTGAGGATAAAGGGGTCAAAGTCCCCCCCACTGGTTAAGTTACTGATGCCCGCTCCCGGGTCAAAATCTACCGTATCGGAGAAGAAACCTGCCAGATAGAGATTGCCGTCACTCCCATCCACAGCGATGCCATCACCGCCGTCGCCTGCTATTCCTCCCAGGCTCTCAGCCCAAACAAAGTTTCCATCGCTATCCAGCTTGCTGATAAAAATGTCGCCGAGTCCTGCACTGATCAGGTTACTTGTGCCAGTTCCCGGGTCAAAATCCACTGTGTCACTAAATTCACCCGTGAGGTACAGATCCTCGTTGTCGTCCATTGCAATGCCATAGGCAAAATCATACCCCGGCCCGCCAATACCTTTTGCCCAGATGAAATTCCCGCTGCTATCCAATTTCGTGATGAGAATGTCATAGTATCCGGCGCTGATCAATTCAGTTGTGCCGGCGTAAAATCCACCGTTAAAATAGCCTGCCACATACGCATTCCCACTTCCATCCAGTACAATTTCAACTGCATTATCAGATGAATATCCGCCCAGGCTTTGTGCCCAGGCGAAGTTTCCACTGCTGTCCAGTTTGCTGATAAACAGGTCGAATTCCCCTGCGCTGGTCAGGTTGCTGGTTCCCGGTCCCGGGTCAAAATCGACGGTTTCGGAGAAAAAGCCTGACATAAAAATATTTCCACTCCCATCGATTGCAATGCCGAACCCCTCATCGTCGAAGGCCCCTCCAACACTCTTCACCCATAGGAAGCTCCCGTTACTGTCGAACTTGCTGAGAAAAACATCCCTCGTTCCTGCACTGGTGGAACTGCTTGTGCCCTCGCCCGGATCGAAGTCAACCGTATCAGAGTAATAACCGACAACATATACATTGCCGTTATCATCCACCGCTACATTACTGCCCCTGTCCATGGACGCTCCACCCACGCTTTTCACCCAGAGGAAGTTCCCACCCGCATCATATTTGATCAGAAAAGCATCAGTAAATCCTGCACTGGTCAAATTAGCTGCAGGATTACCGGGATCGAACTCAACCATGGAGGAGTAGGAACCCGTGACATATACATTTCCATTGCTATCCAGCGTGATAGCGCTGCTCATATCACTGGAGAGCCCCGCTAGACCATTCGACCAAATGGGGTTTCCGCTGGCACTCCATTTCCGGATGAAAATATCCTGGTTTCCTGGGCCATTCGTCACAAATCCCGTATCATATACATTTCCGCTCTCATCCAAAGCAAGTGCTCTTCCATAATCAATGTCTGGCAGACCATTACCACCCTGTACCCAGCCAAAACCCATTGTCTCGGCTCGCGCAGGCTGAACGCCGAATGATCCTGCGATCAACACTGCCACCAGCGCCAGGCTCACCACTGCAGATTTACGATTTTGTGTGAACATAGATTTCTCCCCGGGAGGCAGCTATCCTCCCTTGAAACATCGATTTTACCCTCGCCAGACATCCGCCCCAACCGAGTATAGTGAATATTGTTGTACTCAACAAGATGACGTCCGTCTCTGCGGGTTGCATTTTTGTACAGTGTAGGCGCCGAGCGTCCGGAGGATTACCGTGGCGGCGTTGACGAATGGGGAAGCACAAGATCCATCATCTTGAATATCGGATCAGATTTCGAATCAAATCAGGCTGCACTCAACAACCTCAATTATTTCTTGGTGAAACCGGAAAGAAACAAGCTTATTTCTCTACAAAGCAATATTCTGTTTCTTAAGAATTCATGACTCTTCATAAAACTACACTATAATAATTCATACTACTGTCAGGACATTCACCAGCCCACGGTCTCCCTTCTCAGCCTGAGTCACATACCGGGGAAAAACTCATTACATGTTTGCACGTTAGAGAAGGAGTTGAAATGGGAAAAAAACTGTATCATGTAAAAGTTGTATTGTACGTGATGGCGGAAAACGAATCCGAAGCGCGTGTGGCTGCCACGAATGCACGCTTTGATATTTTCGAATGCACTGCTAAAAAAGCAAGAAATGTTGAGCTGGGTTGGAACAATTCCATCCCATACAACGCAGACGACGACCGCACCTGTGCAGAGATCCTGGTAAGTCAGCCACAGTCGATGGGGCCGGTCAATCCGTCTCCAACCGCCGTCAAACAGCGGCGGCCAGGGAAGTGGATCATAACGAATGTTCCTTATGTAAATCGCTAGATTAAAAAGTTTTGCTTTTCGAGTCTTAATGTAGAACGGACATGGTTTGAACCATGTCCGTTCTTGTTTACTATTGAGATGTTGATCGAGCACTAAGGAATACTGCCCCAGACCAGCGTGCTGCCTGCATACGCCGGGAACCTCGACCAATCGCTGTAACTGGCCGGCAGCGTTCCGGTGTTACGCCACCAGTCATTGGCACTGCTAAAGTTACTGCTCCAGTTGCTGAGATGCATGGCAGTGTGGAATTCCCAGGCGCCGCCTGCAGGCAGTGAAGCCGTGCCGTACGAGACGTTGAAATAGTAGGTGGAGCCGGAGACCAGCGTCGGAGCGGAAACCGTCGCGACACCGGACTGATCCCACCACTTCTCCAGGACATAGCTGGAGGCAGCCTGAGAACCATCCAATGTGAAGTACACACGGATTGAAATGTTGGCTTGCGGGCTGCTGCCGGTGTTCTGCACTTTGAATCGGAATCCTGACTGCTGGTTATTATCCACCCCACCGGCCATTACCTGCACCCGCAAGCTGCCTGGCTGACCAGGAGTGTTTGTGATTACGGGTGTGCGAGTCGGAGTGATCGTTGGGCCAATCGGCGTTCGGGTTGGGGTCAGCGTGGGACCGATGGGAGTCCGTGTCGGTGTGAACGTTGACACAGGGGGCGTATTCGTCGGTCCGCCGCCGCCGTCCAGCGGGAACTGCATCGGCACCAGAAGGTTGTGTTTGGTCTGGTTGACCGTCGTCCAGTCGTCCCGGAGGATTCCGCCGGTATCGCCGGAGTTGGGATTCCAGCACCAGAAGGTCCAGCCCATTCCATTTGCACCGCTGTTGCGGCCCAAATACGTGACCAGGCTGTTCAACCATATTGTATCCTGAGGGTCGTTCAACAAAGAGCCGAACTCACCCAACATGACAGGCGCGATGTTGTTCTTGTGCAGGTAGCCCCACCAGCGATCGTACAGGGCTGGCATGTTATTCGGGAAGTTCGGGTCGCTGAACCAGGTCTGCGCAAAGACCCCGTTATCGTATTCGTGCGGCGAATAGACCAGCCGGTTGGCGACGTTCAGGCGCACCGGATAGTCCCGGGCGCCCGTCAGGTTGCCGCCCCACCAGGTGCACTCAGCCCCTTGCGCCGGCTCGGTCACGCCGCCGGGACCGTAGCAGTCCACGCCTTCGACGAAGATCAGCCAGTTGGAATTCGCCGCCAGGATCGCGTTCCCGGCCCGTTCGGCCGCGAGGCGCCAGTCGGTGGCGGAGTTGCCGCAGCCCCAGCAGGCACTTGCCGCGGGATTCCCCTGGACGTGGTGCGGCTCGTTGTGCAGGTCCGCGCCGACGACAGCGGTGTTGCCCGCGTAACGCTGGGCAAGCATGACCCAGTCATTGATCCAGCGCTGCTCGGAATACTGGCTGGTGTACCAGAGCGGAGACTGGGCCCCCGAGTCCGGGCGATGGCGATCGAGGATGAAGCGCAGGCCGATTGAGCCGCCGTAGCGGATGATCTCATCCATGACCTGGAGCGGAGGCAGGGGCTGATTGTTCTGCTGGCCGTTGACCATGAGGGGCAGGTTCATACCCTGGGGCCAGTCGGGAGTCGGGGCGTTGGAAATGCTGTTCGCCCGGCTGCCCGAATCGAGGAGCTGGGTCGAAAACGGCAGGCGGATGGTGTTGTAGCCCAGGCTTTTGATCTGGTTGAGCATGTCTCGATAGTCGCGGCTCCACAATCCGTGCAGGACATAGTTGCCGGTCTCGAAGCCAAACCAGTTGATCCCGGCGATGCGTACCTGCTGGTTGCTGGCATCCAGGATCTTATTGCCGCTGGTATGCCAGTACCCGGTCCCGGCATAGTTCGGGGCGCTGGACGAGGTTGCATTCGCAGGTGAGGTGAACAGTCCGCTCACCATGGCCAGGAGTGTGAACAGCAGGAGTAACTTGAACCAGTGTCTTTCTTCGTGCTTCGTTACCATTTCGTTCTCCTCTTGACGAATGGGCACGGTTTTCACCGTGCCCATTCAAACGTACTTATGACATCAAATTGTCATCTTGCTTGAACAGCTGCGCGCCGATTAAGGCTGGAATGGCGGGTAGGCGTTCTGGACTAACTGTACAAACTGTGCCTGGAACCAGCGTCCAGAAACCGGTGCGCCGGGCAAAGCACCTGACATGCTGTTACCGTTCAGCGTATTGCCGCCGTAGGTCGGGTCGCACATGCGGTCGAAGCCTTTGCCGCCGGGATTGTCCGGTCCGGTTGGGATCAAAGAGCTGGAGCCATCCGACTCGCCGGGGGGTTTGACCCAGACAAATGCATCGAACCCGGCAGCGGGAGCTGCTGTGGGCCGAAGGCCGATACCCGCGCCGTCCTGGTTGCACCAGTTGCCTTTGTGGAGGCGCTGATCGATGCGGCTGTCCATGACGAACGTCGTCAGATCCGTCGACGTGCTGGGTCCGGTCGGGCGGTTCGGACCACCCCAACCATTGCGCGAAGTATCGATCAACATGCCGATGCCGGTTGGGAAGGGGTTCTGACCACTGGTCAGAGCATTGCGCAGGCCGGTCAGGTAGCTTTGCTCATCGATGTAGGTATTCCAGTCGTACCAGTGTGTCAGCGACCGGACGGGATTGCTGCCGATCATCTGGTTAGCGGTCATGAACGGTTCCACAACCGGACCGGTGTTGGCGGTGTTGCCGATGAAGCCGTCGATCTTATTGGGGATATTTGTATTCAGTTGCTTGAGCATCGTGACGAACGGGTCGAAGTTGGTGGGCCAGCCCAGCCAGCCATGGTGACCCACGTCGATGTACGCATAGGTGTTGGTAATCTGGCGGAGTGTGCCGATCGCATACTGGACGCCCTGTACGTATGCACCGGTCGAATTTGCCTCGGCGCACTTGGCGAAACTCAGGTTGGTGATCAGGTTCGGCAGGGAATCCGGTTCAATGACCATAACTATTCGCAGATTGCTGTACTTGGCCTGCCTGACCGTATTGTAGATCACGTCGATGTATTCAGTCTTGTAACGGTTCATGCCGTCCTGGGCGATCAGCAGTTCGCCGTTGGAAGCCAGGGCCGAGCAGTCGCGGTTGGGCAGGTCATAGACGACGATGCCGATCGCGTTGGCGCCCTGCGCGAGGGCCTGATCCAGATGGCCGGCGAGGCTCCTTGGATAACCATTGGTGCCGTTGACCGCGTCGATGCTATCGAGCCAGACGAAGGTTGGGTAGTTGGCGACCTGTCTCATCAGCGGAGCAAGCGTACCCCCCTGCAGATTTGCAGCAGCGTTGACCGAAGCTACATAATCCACGTTGCGGTAGAACGTCGCACCCACGAACGGGTTTTCGAGATGCGTGCCTTGCGGCGGATTGGTGGGAGTGAATGTTGGGGTATTGGTCACGCCGGTGGGGGTAAATGTAGGTGTATTCGTTACGCCAGTCGGAGTAAATGTTGGGGTGTTGGTGATGCCTCCGCCGGAGTACCAGACGCGTACGGGCAGCCAGTCCAGGAAGAAGTCACGCGAGGTGCTGCTTGCCACACTCACGATCCGCACCCGCAGGTTGGCACTCGTCAACTCATTCGTATTCCATGCGCGCCCCCAGGTGTCGCTCGCACTACCGAAGGTGTCCGTCCGTTCGGTCGTTGAAAGATTCGGTCCGGTTTTCATCGCCGTCCAGTTCGTGCCATTGTTCCAGGAAAGCTCCACACAGAAGCGCGGCGTGCCGGAGGTGCTGTCTGCCCGCGCATCCGTGCGGACTTCGATTCCGGTGATGCTCGAGCCTGCCGGGATCGAGAGCGGATAGCTGAAGTAAGCATGCCGGTCCTTGTTCGTGCTGGTGCAGGACGTGCTAGTGCCATTGCCACTGTTGGTGTCGGTGGCAATTCCACCGCCATCGGCAAAGGCATTGGTCGGGGAGGTCTGGAAGCCGTTGCCATCCCCACCCGATTGGGATGCCTGATTGCTCGGGCTGACCCAGCCGGTATTGTTACCACCCGGTTGGGTAGGCGTGATGGGAGTAAAGGTCGGTGTGACTGTTACCGGTGTATTGGTGGGTTGTGTATTCGTGGGTGTAGGCGGCGTGGGAGTCTCTCCGGTGCCACCTGGCTCCGTGCCCCAAACGAGTGTGCCGTTGCGATACAGTGTGACGGTCATCGAATCAGCAAAGGCAGTCTTAGTTGGGTCGAAGGAGTAATCGCCGGTCTCGGTGTAGTTGCTCCAATCGGTCTTGGCAAAGCGGGCCTGGATTTCGCCTGACTGGCCACCCGCCGCCACGGAACCTGCCGCGGCTGCAAATCCGACTTCCAGATAGAAGTCCGCTCCCGGGCGGGCAGGACTGACTTGCACAAACGTGCTGGTCACGTTGCTGCAACTGCCGGTGATGGCGGACCAGTCGCACCAGAAACTCTGGCCTGCGGTGCCTTCACGTGTATACCAATAGCGAATTTTCAACTCGCTCAATGGCACAGCGCTGCCGCCCTGGTTCACGATATTGAAGTGCGGCTTGATCTGGTTGTCGCCCGCGTTCGTGTCCGCGGCGCGATACTGAACCTTAAGGCCGGCAGCCTGGGCCTGTGCGGCGTTCCCTGGCAACGACAAACTCAATAGACTTGCCAGGATCACAATGATGAAAAAAGATTTGGTGAGACGTTGTAGATACATTGGATTTCCTTTCGTAATAGAAATGAATTTGAGGAATAACCTCTATGGTTCGACGCCCCATAACTGGGCGCCTCCATTTCCTTCCAGCTGACATTTCTTGCAAACAAATTTTCGGTACCTGCCCACAGGAGCAGGCGCCGAACCTGCCCCTGCCGCGCGCGAGACCAACATGACAAACTGGTCTTACAGGGTGCACCGGCAGGTTGAACCGGCACACCCTGAAAGGGTTGAGCCATCAAATCAATCCATTACTTGGCTTCGAAGTGACTCCACGGGAAATTGCCCGTGTAGCTGATGTACCAGTTCCCGTTGATCCTGGCGGGCAGGGAGCCGGCCGGGGCATACAGGTTGGTGAAGTTGACTCCATTGACCGTCAGATTGGCCAGGTTCCAGGAGTTGATGTAGGACAGGCTGCTGATCTGCCAGCAGAAGCTACCCGCGCCATCGAATTGGAAGGGAGCCGTGATGATCGCACTGACCGGACTACAGGCCGTGCTCTGCGTCGGCGTAAAGGTCGGGGTGAGCGTGACGCCGGTTGGGGTAAATGTAGGTGTATTCGTTACGCCAGTCGGAGTAAATGTTGGGGTGTTGGTGACGCCGCCGCCCGAATACCAGACGCGTACGGGCAGCCAGTCCAGGAAGAAGTCACGCGAGGTGCTGCTGCCCACGCTGACGATCCGCACCCGCAGGTTGGCGCTCGTCAACTCATTCGTGTTCCAGGTCCGTCCCCAGGTGTCACTCGCACTGCCGAAGATGTCGCTGCGTTCTGTCGTCGCCAGGTTGGTGCCGGTCTTCATCGCCGTCCAGTTCGCACCGTTGTTCCACGAGAGTTCCACACAAAAACGCCGCGTCCCGGAGGCGCTGTCGGCACGCGCATCCGTGCGGACTTCGATGCCCGTGATGCTCGAGCCGGCCGGGATCGAGAGCGGATAGCTGAAGTAGGCGTGTCGATCCTTGGCAGTGCTGGTGCAGGATGTGCTGGTGCCCGTGCCGCTGTTGGTATCTGTGGCTTCCCCGCCGCCATCGGCAAAGGCATTTGTGGGTGAGGTCTGGAAGCCGTTGCCATCGCCGCCAGATTGCGAGGCCTGATTGCTCGGGCTCACCCAGCCCGTATTATTACTACCCGGTTGAGTAGGTGTGATGGGAGTAAAGGTGGGCGTAACTGTTACGGGTGTATTCGTAGGTGTATTGGTTTGAGTCGGAGTACTTGTGCCACCGCCGCCGGGAAGATTGTCGTTGCGGTGCTGGAAGAGAAAATCCTTCGTATACTGACCCATGTAGTTTTCGCCGCCCAGCAGGTTGTAGTTCAGATCAAACATGACCGGCTGCCACCATTGATCGAAGACCCAGGCAGTCCAGCTCAGTCCTTTTGATTCAAGATAGTTGCTGAAGGGAATGCCATAACCCGAAAGTGTGCCGCTGGTAGGAGTAGTGCCACCTTGCTGCCAACCCCATTCCGTGACAAAGAAGGGTACGCTATTGGCAGCGTTTCCAAACCAGGAGTCCCAGGTGCTCTGTCCACCATGCTGTGGATAAATATGAGCAACATAGACCAGGTTGCTGCCTGTGAACGGGGCGCTCGCGGCGCTGGAAAGGTTCTGGGACCAGCGCGGTCCGCCGATCAGGATCAGGTTGTTGGGTGCGTGTGAGCGGATAATATTCACCCAGGGTTGCGCCCACTGCTTCCACGTGAACCAGTTATCCGGGTTGACGGGTTCGTTGTACAACTCAAAGATCACGTTGGGAACGTTGGCATATTTGGGAGCCACATAGTTCCAAAAGGCGCGCGTGGCTGTGTCCACCGTGCTGTTGTTGTAATCCTGGATATAGTGCCAGTCGATGATGCAATAGATCTGCCGGGCTACACAGTTCTGGATGGCTGGGTCCAGGTGATTGTTGAAGTACGTGTCCGGGCTGGCGAGCCAGCCTGGAGTTTCGTCGATCTCATTGGGATAGACTGGGAAACGCACGACGCGCGCATACCAGCCATCAGCCTCGTTGGTAACCATATTGGTCAGTGCCACAGCGTTGCGAGGGCGCGAATTTGCTACTGCCACATCCACCAGCGAGACGCCTCGCAGGACCACATTATTGCCAGCCGGATCCTTGATGAATCTGCCCGAGACGTTCAGCCACGGCGTGTTGATGGCATGGACCACATCGGTCGGCAGTGCAAGGACCGATGCGAGCAAGGCCATCATTAGCAGGAGCGATAACGTACGTATCCTCAGACTTTGAAACATATTCTTCTCCTTTTGAATTCATATTTGACTCGCCGGATGAGATAATCCGGGTTGCATAACGCCGGTCGATAAAGTGGACCCCGTGCACCTCCTCAAAAGGGCGAAACGCCCAGGGGACCAGGGTAGATTGGCGTACCTCGTTTACATCATGCCAATCCACCCCGGATTCCGATAGTGACCCGTCTCTACGGCTCGATTCCCCAGACCAGCACACCTTTACGATAGAGCGTCACGTGCGTCCAATCGGCGAAGGATGTTTTGGTTGGGTCGAACGAGTAGTCGCCAGTCTCGGTGTAGTTGGACCAGTCGCTCTTGGCAAAGCGGGTCTGGATCTCGCCGCTCTGTCCGCCTGCTGCGATCGAGCCAGCTGCTGCAGCGAAGCTGACCTCCAGATAGAAGTCCGCGCCTGAACCCACCTGCACAAAGGTTCCACTCACATTGCCGCAGGCACCATTGATCGCTGCCCAGTCACACCAGAAACTTTGATTCTGCGTACCTTCGCGCGTGAACCAGTAACGGATCTTCAGTTCACTCAGCGGCACAGGACTCGTGCCCGCGTTGACGATGTTGAAATGCGGCTTGATCTGGTTATCGCCCGCGTTCGTGTCCGCGGCGCGGTATTGCACTCGCAGCGTAGTTGCAGTCGGAGTGAATGTAGGCGTAATCGTCCCATCGGTTTGGACAATGGTGAGGGGCGCGCCAAAGCGATCATTGGTTGTGATTAGGGTGTAGTCGCTGTAGGTACAGCCACCGATGGTGACCGACCGTACATGAGCGGACACACTCAGATGATGAGTTGCGTTCGCTTGCAACGGCACCGTCACCAGCGCAGGGTTGGAGGTCGAGAAGTCGCCGGTTACTGTTGCACTGCCAAACTCGTGAGTCACTGTCACGGAGTCACCGTAGCCAACGCGGACTGTGATCACTTGCGAGGTTTGATCCGTCGGAGAAGTGACCGGCTCCACCCACAGTGGTTGAGGAGTTGGCAAAGCACAGGCGGTCGTTGTGGGCGTGGGTGTTCGTGTCAACGTCGGTGTGCTCGTAGGTGTATTTGTAGGCCCACCGCCTGAGTACCAGACACGCACAGGCAGCCAATCCAGGAAGAAGTCCCGTGAAGTGCTGCTCGCGACGCTCACGACCCGCACCCGCAGGTTGGCGCTCGTCAACTCGTTCGTGTTCCATGTCCGGCCCCAGGTGTCGCTGGCGCTGCCCAGGATGTCGCTCCGCTCCGTCGTCGAGAGGTTCGGTCCGGTCTTCATCGTCGTCCAGTTTGCACCGTTATTCCAGGAGACCTCCACGCAGAAGTGCGGTGCACCCGAGGTGCTGTCGGCCCGGGCATCCGTACGCACTTCAATGCCGGTGATGCTCGACCCGGCAGGGATCGCAAGCGGGTAATTGAAGTAGGCGTGACGATCCTTGGCGGTGCTCGTACAACTTGTGCTGGTGCCGGTGCCGCTGTTGGTGTCGGTGGCAACTCCGCCGCCATCGGCAAAAGCATTGGTCGGGGAGGTCTGGAAGCCGTTGCCATCCCCGCCAGACTGCGAGACTTGCCCGCTCGGGCTGATCCAGCCCGTGTTATTCCCTGCCGGCTGTGTGGGGGTAAAAGTGAACGTAGGCGTATTGGTGCGCGAGGGTGTAGGTGTATTCGTGCGAGACGGTGTAACCGTCACCGTACCGGGCGAACCCGTGAAAGTTGGAGTGGGCGTGAATGTAGGTTGCTGTACGCCGGAGATGTCGCCGTAAAAGATGCCGAGGCCATTGGTCCCGAAATAGACGCGCCCATAGATGCGCGGGTCTCCGGTGATGGTTTGGATCGTAGCGAATTGATGTTTGGCGTCGGTGATATTGATCCAGGTCGCGCCCACATCGTCGGAGCGGAAAATGGCGCG
>Ga0105098_10000260_pt1 | contig 17266 bp, 15 predicted proteins | sample PPLLak21cMay2015_FD_79137 | JGI IMG/M metagenome (GOLD analysis project Ga0105098, IMG submission 79137) | Freshwater sediment microbial communities from Prairie Pothole Lake near Jamestown, North Dakota, USA - PPLs Lake P7 Core (1) Depth... | ecosystem: Environmental > Aquatic > Freshwater >... | reverse complement strand
GGCTCGCGCCGCTGAAGAGGCCAGCAAGGAAGACCTGACCGTCATCAGCATGGACTACACCCGCCCCAACCTCGACCTGGTTAAGGAAGGCAAAGTTTATGGCCTGGTCGCTCAGCCACTCTATGAAGAGTTCTTCAACTGTGCAGAGCTTCTGGTCAAGGTGCTGAATGGCGAACAGATCGAGTATCTCAACTTGCTGCCTGCTCCCATTATTACCGCTGCCGATCTTGATGCTTACTACGGATTCAATGATCGCGCTGAAGCATCGATGAACAAGTAAGGTCCTGGCTGTTCTAGTACTGATGGTGGGAGCGTAATCGGCATCGTTCGCTCCCACCATCTAGAATGTTTCAAATCGTCGCGTTGTAAGTGTTTTTCTATGGTGTGTGCAGTGCGAACGCACACACCATAGGGTTGCCCAAAATGACCATCGGGCAAACGAGGATGGGTTTATGAGCAAAGAGTATTTGCTGGAAATGCACCACATTACCAAGCGTTTTCCGGGTGTTGTTGCGCTCAAGGATGTTACATTCAATATCCACAAAGGCGTCATCCATGGGTTGGTAGGGGAAAATGGCGCCGGTAAATCAACTTTGATGAAGATTCTGTCCGGAACATATCCCTTTGGCTCGTACGAAGGGGAGTTGGTCCTGAACGGGCAGGTTCTGCAACTCCACTCTGGCGCGGCAGCCTTACACCAGGGAATCGGAATTGTTCCGCAGGAACTCAGCGTTATCGACCAGTTAACCGTAGCCGAAAATATCGTTGTCGGCCGCTGGATACAAACCAAAGAAAAGCTGGTAAATCTGCGTGGAATTAGGAACCGGGTAGGGCGGTTTTTAAGCGAATATAACATTTCTCTTGACCCCAGCGCACTGGTTTTCCGCCTGACCGCGGCTGAGAAACAATTGGTGATGATTGCCCGGGCGTTATATCGCAACCCCAGCATTTTGATTCTGGATGAGCCTACATCTTCGCTGGCCTTAAATGAGATTGACAACTTATTTCTTCACCTGGAGGATTTGCGTAGTAAAGGATTGACCTGTGTATTCATCACCCACAAGCTGACCGAGATCTTCAAAATAACCGATCACACCACGGTGCTGCGGGATGGCGAAGTGACCGGGGAATTTGATCGTGATGCATATCGAGAATCAGACATTATTTCCGCCATGGTTGGCAGGCGGATTGAGAACCTCTACCCCACCAGGGATTCGCAGGTTGGCGAGCAAGAGGTGATGCGAGTCGAGAACCTGACCATACCCCATCCAACGATCTCCAACCGCAACGTAGTAGAGAATGTTAGTTTTTCATTACGTAAAGGCGAGATCCTCGGCATGGCCGGATTGGTCGGATCCGGCCGCAGCGAGGTGGTCAATGCACTGATTGGGCGCCTGAAATGCACTGGATCGATCTATGTAAACGGCCAACAGGTCCATATCCATAGCCCGGCAGATGCCAAAAAAGTCGGGATTGGCCTGGTCACTGAAGATCGAAAAAAAGATGGCCTGGTGCCTGGCCTGGAAATTCGCCCCAATGTGACTTTACACAGCCTCTCGGCGTTCGCCAAAGGCGTTTTCTTGAACCCTGCCAAAGAGAAATCTTTGGCGAATGAGCAGGTCAAGAAGTTTAATATTCGGACACCTTCAATTGAGCAGATGGTAGTCAATTTGAGCGGCGGTAACCAACAAAAAGTCATCCTGGCCAAAGTTCTAATGGCTGAGCCGCAAATCCTGTTCCTCGATGAGCCTACTAAAGGTATCGACATCGGCGCCAAGAATGAGATTTACAAGCTGGTGCTGGAGCTGGCCGGTCAGGGAATTTCAATAGTCATGATATCTTCTGAATTGCCGGAGTTGTTGGCCATGTGCGACCGTTTCTTAGTGCTGGCGGAGGGCAAAGTGGCTGACCGGTTCGATCGTTCTGATGCGAACGAATATCGTGTCATGCTGGCGGCCACCCAGGCACGCGCCCAAATTCAATGATCTGGAGTAGCAATGATTAATCTTGCCCAATCCATCCGTGAGACCCAGGTAGAGCCGGCCAGCCTTGCGATCTTCTGGTTGGCTCAGGCCGGCTTTGTCTTCAAAACCTCCGAAGGCAAAGTCATTTATGTCGACCCTTACCTGACCGATTACGTGCAACGCGTGCTGCCAGAATACGGGCTGGGTTTCAAGCGTATGATGGCCAGCCTGGTGACGCCGGAAGAGGTCGAGGCAGATTATGTGATCAGCACCCATTCACACGCCGACCACTTCGACGGGGATGCCATGCCGCGCATTGCCCAAAATCCGCGTGTTCACTTTATCGGCGCTCCCGATTGCCGCGAGCTGTATCAAAACGCTGGTATTCCCGAAGATCGATTTACAATCCTTCAGTTGGGAGAAACGTTAGAACTGGCTGGGTGCAAATTGACAGGTGTCTTTGCAGACCACGGTGACCTGGCGCCCGATGCGCTCGGCCTGTGGATGGATTTCGGTGGCATTACGGTCTGGCAGGTGGGCGACAGCGCCTACCGCCCCGATAAATGGCAGGCTCTATTCGAAAAGAGAGTTGATGTACTGCTCCCCCCAATTAATGGCGCTTACGGGAATATTAATGAGGTGGATGGTGCTCGTCTTGCTGGGGATGCCCATGCTGCAATAACGATCCCATGCCATTTCTGGATGTTCCCATTGCACTACGGCAATCCAGCAGGTTTTTTGGAGGCATGTAAGCAATACGCGCCAGATACAAACGCCCTGCTTATGACCCAGGGTGAATGTTTTATTTACCAAAAATGAGGAAAAAAATATGTTGGAAAAACCATTTAGGTTGGACGGAAAATGCATCCTGGTGGTTGGTGCTGGCACCGGAATTGGCAAGGGTGTGGCGCTGGAGCTGGCCCGCCAGGGCGCAGATGTGGCCATCAGCTACAGCGGCAGCGTTCAGGGCGCCGCGGATGCCGTCGAGCAAATCAAAGGCATGGGCCGCCGGGCGGTTGCCCTGCAGGCTAATATTGGCCTGGTTGCCGATTGCCGGCGGGTGGTCGATGAAGCGGTAAAGTACCTGGGTGGCCTGGATGGATTGTTCAACAACGCCGGATTGACCTTTACCAAGCCTTTTGAGCAAGTATCCGAAGAAGAGTTCAACCGTATCTATGAAGTCAATATTCGCGGCCAGTTCTTCACCTGTCAGCAGGCAGTACCCTATATGGTCAAGCGCGGCAAGGAGCTGCAATCTCGCTACCCCAACCGACCGTGGGCTGGTGGCAGCATCGTCAATATGTCCTCCGTGCATGGCGCCGCTGGCTTCTTTGGCCATTCGGTCTACGCTGGCACCAAGGGGGCAATCAATGCCTTTGGGCGTGAGTTGGCAGTTGAGCTGTGCAACCAGCATATTCGCGTTAATGTGCTGGCACCGGGCAGTATTGAGGTAGCCAGCTATTTTAAGTCCGATCCTAACTACACTCGCGAGATGGGCAACAGCATGGTGCCCTGGGGCCGTGTGGGGTTACCCGAAGACGTAGGCTACCTGGCGACTTATTTGTTGTCGGATGCGGCTGAATTTATGACTGGACACACCCTCTACTTCGATGGCGGTTTGACCGCTAAGATGGCGATTGACTACAAACCGCCTGAAGGCGCGCGCTAAGAGCCAGATAAACCAGCCGGGTGGGAATCGGGTATTTTCCACCCACCTGGTTTCATAAAGAGGAGAAAGATGATGCAAGAGTTTACTGCCTGGCGTGATTTCAACCTTGCGCCGCGGATCGCAAAGATCCGCGCTGCTTTTAATCGCCAACCGGTCGATTCGGCAGACGAAGTGCCAATCCTGATCAACTCTCCGTATTATTTTTCGTTTGGCAGCCTGGATAAACCGCCTGACTATTACACCAGCCCAGCCAGCATGCTGGCTTACCAGTCAGCCGGTTTCGAAAAGCACCTACGCCTGGTCAACGACGACCTGGTCCCTTATTTCATGCCCTGGTTCGGCACCGGGGTATTGGCCTCCGGATTTGGCGCGGCCATTCGAGTCCCTGAAGACCCGGCAGATGATCCGGCTGTAGCTGCTCCCTGTATTCACTCGATCAAGGATATTACCCACCTCAAGCTTCCTGATCCCAATCGAGATGGCTGGATGCCGCGCGTCTTAGAGACAATCGATTATGCCCGGATGCACGGTGATTTGCCGGTTGGATTGACCGACATGCAAGGCCCACTGGATACAGTCGGTCAGATGTGCGGGCAAGCCCAGTTATACCAGTGGATGCACCAAGACCCGCAGGCAGTCCACGATCTCTTCGACCTGGTCGCGGAGGCTTTTATTGATTGGGTTAAAGTGCAGAAAGTGCATATCGGCGAGCCATTAGAGCAGAGCAATGGACTGCAAGGGGTGTTCTCTCCGGGCTGCGGCGTCTGGGAATCGGACGATGACCTGGTTCTGATCAGCGCTGACCTGTACCAGGAGTTTGTCGCTCCGCGGGTCGAGCGCATCTTTGCCTCTTTTGGAGGTGGCAGCATTCACTATTGCGGAAATGGCAGCCAGCATTTGGAGACCTTCTCAGCTATTCCCCACTTGCGCGTGATCAACAATTCACCCCTGGGCAACTTCGACGCCTTCACCCGGCTGGTCAAGCAGCATGGCAGCAATATCACGATCCAGATCCAAGATGCCTCACCGGTGGATGTCGAAGCGTATTACGACCGGTTGTTTGCCGAAATCGATGATTTCCGCGGTTTGATGCTGGCGACCTTCGTGTTCGACAATGCCGGCATGGATGGGCAGGGAGGCTATGTACCGGTCTCTTGGGATCCCTTGGAAACGGCCAATCGCGTCACCCGCAGTGTGCGGTCGAGTATCGCCCGGCGCTTGGCAGGCCAGCCAACCCTGCCAGAAGATACACCGGCTCGCTTGATCTTTGCTGTTGAAAAACCGGCTGCGCAGGCGGAGTTTTCTCACCCACAGTTTAATGAATTACAGCAAGCCTCCCTGAGGGAGGTACGTCAATATCTGATTGACTTTGATGCAAGTGGCCTCCGGCAAGCCGTCCAGGATGCCCTTCAAATCGGCTTGCTGCCTTTCGATATTATCCTTTATGGTATGGCAGAGGGCATGCAGGTAGTAGGAGAGCTTTATGAGCAGGGCGAGTTTTACTTGCCCGAGCTGGTGATGGCGGGTGCGACCATGCAAGCGGGAATGGAAGTCCTGCAACCTGCTCTAAAAGCAGCCGGTGGGGTGCAAGCTATCTCGAAGGGCAAAGTGATATTGGGGACGGTGAAGGGCGATATACATGATATCGGCAAGAACCTGGTGCGCACCATGTTGGATGGCGCCCAGTTTGAAGTGATCGACCTGGGCGTGGATGTGCCACCCGAAAAGTTTGTCGAAGCAGTTCGCGTTCACCACCCCCAGATCGTCGCCATGTCGGCCCTGCTAACCACCACTTTGAAGGGTATGAAAATGACAGTTGATGCTTTGCGGGAGGCCGGGTTGGATGACCAGGTCAAGATCATGATCGGCGGCGCTCCGGTTAGCCGAGAGTATGCCGATCAGATCGGCGTGCAGGGATATGCTGATTCAGCTGTCGGCGCGGTCTACGAGGCCGAAAGGCTGATAAAGGGATAACCCTTGAACACAAAAATCTCAAACACGACATACAAGGACCAGCCGGCAGTCACAATCGAGACCGATCAGATGGTGGCTCAGTTCTTGCCAGGGGTTGGAGCAAAACTTGCGTCACTGATCTATAAATCGCGTAATTTCGAGCTGCTCATCCAGAGACCTGACCCGGCATACCGCATGCAGCCTTTCGACGGCGACTATGTGGCAGGTGAATGTTCGGGAATGGATGACATGTTCCCCACCATCGACGCCTGCTATTATGATCGCTACCCCTGGGAGGGGGTCAAGATGGCCGACCATGGCGAAGTGTGGAGCCTGGCCTGGGATAACGCAACGCAGGGCGAGCGTCTTTACTTTGGTGTCAACGGAGTTCGTTTCCCCTATCGTTTGGAGAAGTGGGTTTCCTTTTCAGTTCCCGAAACCCTTCGCATCGATTACCGCCTGACCAACCTGTCAGATTTTGCGTTCGACTTTTTGTGGGCTGCCCACCCGATGTTTAAACTTGAGGAAGGCGCTGAGCTGGTTCTGCCCGATGGGGTATCCAGGATCGTGCACACATTCCACATAGGTGGTGATTTTGGAGGCTATGGGGATGAATACTCGTGGCCCGAGGCGGTCTTGCCGGGCGGCGAGGCGATCGATTTTCGCAGGCTGCGTCCAAAATCAACTCGCCAGGCCTATAAGTATTACATCAAAGGGAGCATGCCGTCCGGCTGGTGTGCCCTGACATACCCCACCAGCAACTTCTCCCTGCTGATGTCCTTCCCAGTCGAGTATATTCCATACCTGGGGATTTTGCCCAACGAAGGCGGGTGGCAGGACCTGTACAATATCTTCATCGAGCCATGCAGCGCGTCGTTTGACCGCCCCGATGCTGCCCGTTACCGCGGCGAGGTCTCGCACCTCCCCGCAAAAGCCACCCTGGATTGGCACTTAAGTATTAGTTTACTGGAGGGCGTAAAGCCCGGCATCGCTTAATCGTACGTATGAAGCATGCCCTGTACTGTGATCGGGGAGCGGAAGGTTGATGGATAAATGAGGTGAGCGATGAATGGACGTGAACGTTTGACAAAAGCGCTGCACGGTCAGCCTACTGACCGCATTCCCATCGCACCTTTTTTGTATTACAACTCGGTCTACGAGATGTTTAAGTACCGCCCACAGATCGAGACTTTCTTCAATCCACCCGACTTTGATCCGGTCGAGAAATTCGTCGCATACTGCGATTATTTCGGCTTCGATGTCTTGCACACGCTTGGCAGTGTGTGGGATGTGTGGGTCGGCAATACTATGATGGATCAAACCATCATGTGCAGCGACGAGAATTGGGATGTCGCAGTCACGGATGAGAGGAATGGGGAGGATGAGCTACTCCGTACAGTCGATATCCGTACACCCGGCGGAGACATTCGCCATGTTGAAAAGCACCAACGCACCTCCGAGTATCTCATCGTATCCGCAACACTGGAATACCTGATCAAAACCCATAAGGACTTCGAGATACTGCGGCGTTATGCTCCACCAGCCGACCGGATGGATGTGCAATTGATCCACCGCGCTCGCCAGGCAACTGGTGACAAAGGTCTGGTGGACGCGAATACCCACGGCTCGTTTAATATCCTGGGTATGTTTCGCAAGCTGGATTACATCCTGACCGATCCGCTCACCGATCCGGTATTCTTCCAGGAAATGGTCGATTATTTCCTGCCTCGCCTGGTGCAGCGCGCCAAAATGATGGTCGAGGCCGGGGCAGATGTGGTCGAAGTGGCTGGTCATTGGACCGGACAGGTGGGGCCGAAGATCTTCCAGAAATTTATCCTGGAGAACGAGAACCGCCTGGTGCACGCTATTCGGGAATTAGGCGTGCCTGTGATCTACCATAACTGCGGCGACGCTGCCAAAATAATGCGCTTTTATAACGATCTTGAGATCGATTGCTGGGGCTACCTGACCCCACCGCCCTATGCCGACGTGGTCGTGGAGGAAGCCATCCGGGTTTTGCGTCCGTCGCTGACCCTGCGCGGCAACATCGACCAGATCACTTTCATGCGCCAGGCGACCCCTCAGCAGGTAGCTGACAAGGTGCGTGACCTGCTCTTCCTGGTCAAGCCACGTGGCAACTGGATCCTCTCCACCACCGACTTCTTTTTCGATGGGACACCCTATGAAAATATTCTGGCCTTTGCCCAGGCCGGCCTGGAATTTGGGGTCTATTAAACGATAAACTGCTCCTGCAGGTTTCACAGGAGCAGCACTTCAGCGATCTGGATTATTCTGATCCCAACCCCCTTGATCTTAGTTTACATATTGCTACGCGCTTCAGCCACCCAATCCAGTGTTTTCTGGATATCCCGGCTAATCGATGCAAACTCAGCCTTTTGCAATCGTGTTTTGTTGATCAGGTTTGAGCCGATCCCCACCACTGCTGCTCCAGCTGTGATCCAGGTGGAGATGCTTTCCTGGGTAGCACTAACGCCTCCTGTGGGCATCAAGTGCGACCAGGGCCGCGGGCCATGCACGGCTTTAATAAAACCTGGGCCGCCTACTTCTTGCCCGGGGAAAATCTTGCAGATTTCCGCGCCCCACTCTTCGGCTTCTGCAATTTCTGTCACTGAGCCGCAGCCGGGAAAATAGGGGATCTTGCGCCGGTTGCACAGACGGGCTATCTCAACATCAAACGTCGGGCCGACAATGAAATTTGCACCATTTGCAATGAAGATGGCAGCGGTTGGGGCGTCATCAATCGTACCGGCTCCCAGGATCACCGGAGAGTTTTCCCGGTCCAGTTTTTCCGCCAGGTCGGCAAACACCCGCCAGGCAAAATCCCCCCGGTTGGTGAATTCCACCAACCGCGCTCCACCATGCAAGCAAGCATCTACCGCCCTGCGCGCTGGATCCACATCCTGTTCATAAAAAAGCGGTAGAACACCGATGCGCAGCAATTCGTTAAGAACTTCAAGACGCGAGAAACGAGCCATCGGAACCAACTTTCCAGTGATCAGACCTATTCAATAACTATCCCATCCACGATCTGGGGTGTGCGCCCGTTCGTGCCTGGAAGAACTTTCATCACCTCGATCACGAAACCGACCTTCTCTTCGGATCCAAAATTCATCCACATCGTCCCAGGGCGGATCCCAGAACCGTGCTGGGCAGGTAGAATATCATATCCGGCCAGGCAATCTTGAACTGGAATCAAATCATCCACGTTGAATCGGATATGGTGTATTCCCCCGCCTTTTTCCCGCAAGAAATCGGCCCAGATGCTCTTCCCGGAAACCGGCTGTATCAATTCCAGCTCGATTGCTCCGAGCTCGGTAAAGGCCATTCTTGCAGTAAAATCTCCTGGCTGGCCATAGTAGAATTTCTCAATATCTTCACGCCCTTCCGGAGGCCAATCGATTATCCGAAACGGACCGATACCGAAAATTTCACTGAGGTTGCGGGTGGCTTGATCGATATCTGCTACAACGACACCAATTTGAACAAAGTTTTTGAACAATTCTTTTTTTGTGGAGAGGGAGTTCTCGCCCATGGGTGCATCTCCGAAGAATGATTTGTCAACAGTTTACAGTTAACTGTGATATAATTTTACCACATATTCTCGGAACCAGCGGATTTTTCTTTTCCGCTAATTTTTATCCAGGAGTCTTCCTATGAGTCAAAATCAGGTTGCCGAGCAGACGCTCTCAAATGAACAGTTGTTGAGCTTGCTGCGGGTTATGCTGAAAATCCGCTACAGCGAGGAGCAGTTGGTGAAGTGCTATGCCCGTGGTGAAATTCCTGGCGGGATGCATACCTACATCGGTGAAGAAGCCGTGGCAACTGGTGTGTGCGCACACTTAAGTAACAGTGATGCTGTATTTAGTACTCACCGCGGTCATGGGCATGCATTGGCAAAGGGTATGCTCCCCGAACGTCTGATCGCCGAAGTGTTGGGTAAAGTTACCGGCTGCTGCGGAGGTCGCGGCGGCAGCATGCACCTGTTCGAACCGGAAGTCGGTTTTTACGGCACATCCGGCATTGTCGGCCCCAGCATACTGCTTGCCACCGGCGCGGCTTATAAATTCAAGCTCGAAGGTTCCAACCACGTTGGGGTAGCGTTCTTCGGCGATGGTGCAAGCAACAACGGCGCTTTCCATGAGGGGTTGAATATGGCGACTGCCTGGCAGTTACCGGTGATCTTTGTGTGTGAGAATAATATGTACGCCACTGAAGTAGCATTCGCATATGCTTCCAAAAGCACCAGTGTCGCCTCGCGAGCCCCCGGCTACAACCTGCCGGGTGTTGAGGTGGAGGGCAATGACATACTGGCAGTTTACCAGGCAGCCGGAGAAGCCGTCCAGCGCGCCCGCACTGGCAATGGCCCCACCCTGATCGAGGCGCACACCTACCGCACACGCGCCCACGCTGAAGGCATGCGTGATGCTGGCTACCGTACCCAGGAGGAGGTCGACTCATGGAAAGCGCGTGATCCGATCAAGCTCTTTAGATCGCTAATTATTGAAAACCGCAAGGTGCCGCTGGGTGAAATTGAAGCCCTGGAAGCCGAGATGCTCAAGATCGCCGAAGAGGCAGCCAGGTTTGCGCGTCAGAGCCCCATGCCTGACCCAGCGACCGTGACCGACCACGTTTTTTGCCAGCCATAATCCCAAAAAGGAAACCTATCATGCGTGAGATGACGTTTACGGATGCGGCCCGTGAAGGCCTGGCGGAAGAGATGGCCCTCAACCCAATGATTTTTGTGGTTGGTGAAGGGATCGGCCCTCGTGGTGGCAACTTCAATACCACCGTTGGCCTGTATGAACTGTATGGCGAAATGCGTTTGCGGGATACCCCGATCAGCGAGCGTGGTTTTACGGGACTATGTACAGGCGCAGCGGTTCTGGGCGCTCACCCGGTGATTGATTTCATGTTCCTTGATTTCGAATTGGATGGACTGGGCGAGTTGATCAATCAGACTTCTCGCATTCACTGGATGAGCAGTGGGCGGTTGAAGGTGCCCATCGTTCTGCGTGGAGGAGTAGGGGTCGCTTCCACAGGTCCGCACCACTCCTCTAACCTGTTCTCTGTCTTTATGCACATTCCGGGACTGCGTGTGGTCACTCCGGTCTTTCCGGCGGATGCGAAGGGATTGTTGAAGACCGCCTTGCGCAGTGATGACCCGGTGATGTTTCTGGAACACAAGAAATTGATGAAGATCAAAGGGGACGTTCCAGAAGGCGAATACTTCACTCCCTTTGGAAAGGCTAACATCGTGCGGCCCGGCACAGATGTAACTGTCGTCGCAATTTCCTTCATGGTTATCAAGTCACTGGAGGCGGCCGGCGTCCTTGAAAAAGAAGGCATCTCCGTGGAAGTGATCGATCCGCGCACACTCAGCCCGCTCGATATCGATACCATCCTCGAGTCCATTTCGCGTACGCACCGGCTGTTAGTGGTTGATGAGGATTACAGCCCTTGCGGCGCCGGGGCCGAGATTGCCGCTCAGGTCATGGAACGCGGTTTCTACGAACTGGATGCTCCGGTACGAAGGGTAAATGGCGCCTTTTCCCCTGCGCCTTATAGCCCTCCACTGGAAGCTGCCGTTGTTCCGAACGAAATCACGATTGCCCAGGCGCTGCGCGACCTGCTGGTAGAATAAACCTGGGAGGCTGTCATGGCAAATGAAGTGACATTGCCCCGCTTGGGGTGGGATATGGAAGAAGGCGCCCTGGGGGGCTGGCTAAAAAAAGAAGGCGATTTTGTCAACGCTGGCGACCTGCTATTCACCGTGGAAGGGGATAAAGCGGTCCAAGAGATCGAGGCCTTGGATAGCGGCTACTTGCGTATCGCGCCTGACGCCCCGGCTGCCGGCGTGAAAGTGCCGGTGGGCACCTTACTCGGTTATCTGGTTTCTGAAGATGAGCTACCGTCTTTCAGGTCAACCGGTTCGCCTCTCACACCTATCTCTTCTGCTGCAGGGGATGCACCCGGCCTGGCACTAGCCTCTACCACGCAAACCAATAGCACGGTCACCGTATCTGACGGTTCGGCTAAAGATCAGGCCGCACGCCGTATATACATCAGCCCCCTGGCCCGGCGTCTTGCCGAAAGCCTGGGGATCGACTGGCGAAAGGTCAAGGGCAGTGGGCGAGAAGGCCGGATTAGGGTTCACGATATCCAGACTGCCGCAGTGCAGCTAGAAGCGGCGCCAGCCACTGTACCCGCCACACTGGATGGCTTAGCAGTTGTAGAGTCTCGCCCTGCAGCCGCCGTGCCTGCCATGCCTGTTCCGTCCATCGGCAGAGTACCTATGTCGCCCGTACGTCGCAGCATCGCTGAGCATATGGCAAACAGCGCCCGTAGCGTAGCCCCGGTCACGCTGACCTGTGAAGTGGATGCCACCCAGCTGGTTGCTTTGCGTCACCAGGTAAAAGAAGACTTGCTGGCTGAGAACGGCCCTGTCCCTTCTTACAATGATATGCTGGCTAAGATTGCCGGTCAGGCTTTAATGGAACATCCGAATATCAACGCCCGCATTGATGGTGATGACATCATCTTCTTTTCATCTGCGCATGTCGCGGTTGCAGTGGATACCGATCGCGGCTTATTAGTGCCGGTGCTGCGAGATGTGCAAGCCAAAAGTTTGCGCCAGGTCGCCCGCGAATCGGCAGTTTTATTTGAAAAGACTCGCCAGGGTAAGGCTGCTTACGAGGACCTGCAGGGAGGTACTTTTACCATCACGAACCTGGGGATGTTCGAGATCGAAGCCTCCTCACCGATCATTTACCTGCCGCAGTGCGCGATTTTGGGCGTGGGTCAAATCATCCCGAAACAGGTTGTGGTGGATATAGCCACGGAGAAGGTGGCCATTCAGCAGCGCATGGCGCTGAGTCTGACTTTCGACCACCGCCTGGTAGATGGGGCGCAGGCTGCCCGCTTCCTGCAGCGCATCAAACGGTTGATTGAAAAGCCTTTCTTGTGGCTGGTTGGATAGGCATATTCAAACAGCGGGCCCTGCAAGATGCCTTCTTGCAAAGCCCGCTGTTTCTTTCTGTCAGATTAATTGAGCAATGTCAGAGGTTCTTCGATCCAGTCCACGACGGTCTTCAGGAACTGCGCCCCGCGCGCTCCATCCACAACCTGATGATCAAAAGACATGCTCAGCACCAGCATAGGCTGCACCACTGCCTGGCCGTTGAGTGCAATTACTCGGTCAGTGATGCGCCCAACCGCCAGGATTGCCGCCTGCCCTGGATTGACCATTGCATTAAACGCATCAACGCCATACATCCCCAAATTGCTGATCGTAAAAGTGCCGCCTTGCAGGTCTTCCAGGCGCAACTTGCCTGCCCGCGCTCGCTCGACCAGCCCGATGCGCGCGGCGGCGATTTCTGACAGCCGCAGCGTATCGGCGCAGTGGATGACCGGAACAAAAAGCTCCTCATCTGTGGCCACGGCGATGCCAACATTTACATCCAGACCCTGAACCAGTTTTCCATATTGGAAGTGGGCGTTCACCTGCGGGTGGCGGCGCAGGGCCATGGCAGCCAGCTTCACCAGCAGATCGGTGTAGGTGATCTTTGCCTCGCTTTGTTCTTGGGACAACTGCCTCCAGGCGATCAACCGGGTTGCATTTACCTCTCGCATTAAGTAGAAGTGGGGTGTCTTGGGCCAACTGGTCGAGATGCGCTCGACCATCCTGCCCCAGGCTGCGCTCATCGGGAGTTCGTTTTCGCTAACAAGTGCAGGCGGAAGGGAAGCCGGCTGCACAGTCGATATGGCGGGCTGTAGCGTTTCCGGCGCGACGGTTGGCAGAGTGGCTGGCAGGTCATCTGCCAGCACGGCCTCGTCCGGGCCGCTCCCGGCAATGTCGGCCAGGTCGATGCCACGCTCTGCTGCCAATCGCCTGGCTTTGGGCGAGGCGAGGATTGGCCGGCCTGTACGGGATGTTCCGGCAGGGGATAAATCCTTTTCGCGTGATTTCAGGTATGCCTGTACGTCTGCTTTTTCAATTCTCCCACCGCCGGGCTTTATTTGACCGACATCCAGATTATGGTCTGCGGCCATGCGAGCTGCCAGGGGGGTAATTGAAAGTGCATTGGGTGTGCCTATCGCTGGAGTGTTCTGCACATGAGTAGGAGGCGCAGCAAGTGCAGCCTGCCGCTCTTCACTATCCTGGATCACCGCGATCACCTGCCCTACTGGCACCTCATCGCCTTCCTGGGCTGTCACCTGTGTCAGGACTCCGAATGCTGGCGACTCGATCTCGACGGTAGCCTTATCCGTTTCAACTTCCATCAATGGTTCGCCTTTTTCTACCCGGTCGCCGGGTTTCTTGATCCACCGGATCAGTTTACCTGAATCCTGGGACATCCCCAGTACCGGCATGATCACGTTCATCGCGCTACCCATCTCAATTTTTCCCGCACAAAGTCTTGGCCATCTCGAAGACCGCATCGGGCGTGGGTACCGTGCACTCTTCCAGGCTGGGGGAAAATGGCACTGGAACATCCATGGCTCCCATCCGTTTCACCGGGGCATCGAGGTAGTAGAAAGCACCATCAGCAATGACCGAAGCGATCTCGGCGGTAACTCCATATCTTTCGTATCCCTCGTCCAGCACGATTGCCCGACTGGTCTTCTTGACTGACTCAATGATGGTTTCCTTATCGAGAGGGAAGGTGGTGCGAGGGTCGATCACCTCTGCACTGATACCGATTTCTGCCAGTTTCTCTGCAGCGGCCAGCGCCACCTGCACCATGCTGCTGGTCCCCACCAGGGTGATGTGGCTTCCTTGGCGCTTGATGTCCGCCACGCCAAACGGAATGGTATATTCGCTCTCTGGCACGAATCCCTTCATTTGCCAGCTCAGCTTATCTTCAAGAAAGACCACTGGATTATTATCCCGGATGGCCGTCTTTAGCAGCCCTTTGGCGTCATAGGGTGTGGCAGGTAAAACGACTTTCAGTCCAGGGATATGGCTCGGCCAGGCTTGCAGACTCTGGCTATGCTGCGCTGCTGCCCGCCGGGTGGCGCCCAGGGTGGTACGGAAGACAATCGGAGCCTTTAGCTTCCCGCCAGACATATAATGGATCTTGGCTGCTTGATTGGCGATGGCGTCCATAACCAGGCCCAGGAAATCCCCAAACATAATATCTACCACCGGGCGCATGCCGGTCATCGCCGCTCCCACTCCCAGGCTGGCAAACCCCGGCTCCGAGATTGGCGCGTCGATCACTCGTTCTTTGCCGAATTCATCCACCAGCCCCATCAGCACTTTGAACGGCGTTCCAGCCTCGGCTACATCCTCGCCGATGATAAACACGGTTGGGTCGCGGCGCATCTCTTCTGCAAGCGCGTCGTGGATTGCCTGGCTCATGGTGATCTCTCGCATGGGAACATTCAACGCTTGTAAGGTGCTAAGGTTATGCGTAAACATTTTCAGTCACCTCGCTGGGATCGGGGTAAGGTGCGCGCAGAGCGAATTCCACACCCAGGCGGATCTCTTCGTTCACCCGTCTTTCGATTTCTTCAAAAATAGAATCTGGCGCTTTCATCTCCGTTACCAGCCAGTCTCGGGCCTGTTTCAATGGGTCACGCTCGGCTTTCCATAGATCCTCCTCTTCTTTTGACCGGTAATAACCCCGGTTGATATCCCCCACATGGTGACCTGAATATCGGTAAGTATCACAGACGATGAAACTAGGACCCTGCCCGTTGCGTGCCCGCTCCACTGCCCGCTGGGCTGCGGCAACCACCTGCCGTATGTCTTGCCCATCGACCTCTTCCGCTGGGATGCCAAAGGCTGCCGGGCGGTCGGCCAGCTTGCCTGCCATCACTTCTTCGTAGTAGGTGTATTCGGTGTAGTGGTTGTTTTCACAGATGTAGATCACGGGCAGTTTCCACAAGGCTGCCATATTCATTACCTCGTACACGAGTCCCTGCCCCAGCGCGCCTTCGCCAAAGAAAGCCACTGCTACCTGGTTGGTGCCGCGCAGCTTGATTGACAAAGCCGCCCCTGTGGCAATCCCGCTTCCTGCACCTACAATGGCGTTGGCGCCCAGGTTGCCGGACTCAGGGTCAGCGATGTGCATCGAGCCGCCCTTGCCCCGGCAGTAGCCGGCCGCTTTTCCCAACAACTCAGCAAACATCAAGTTTACCGCTGCGCCTTTTGCCAGACAGTGCCCGTGGCCGCGGTGAGTACTGGTGATGTAATCGTCTTTGTTAAGTGTTTCGCATACCCCAACGGCGATTGCCTCTTCACCCAAATACAGGTGCGCCAGGCCGGGCATTTTGGCCGATTTATAGAGTTCGTTTACCTGCTCCTCGAACAGACGGATCTTGAGCATTTGCTCGTACATGTGCAACCACTGTTCGATGTCACCAATCGGAATCCGGCTATTTTCAGGTGAAGCCACCGGGTAATTTGGATCCATAGTTCCTCCAGGATTTAAGGTTTTTGAAGGCCGAAATATATCCTACCTGCCCTAGCCCCCGCCCATAGGCGGGTATAGCTCGACTTTATCGCCCGGGGCGATCCAGGCTTCTGCCAGGTTAGTCTGTTCTCCATTCACCGCCACCAAATCGACTTCTGAAACCGGGATGTCGAGCTGTAACAATAGCTCGCTCAATAACATTGATTGCTCCAGATTTAACTGCAGGCGGGAACGCCTTTGAGCATCATATGAGCTCAAATATCCGCCTAGAGTCAGCTTGACGGGTTGCACTGGAAATTCACCGGCCATTGACCAGAAACTCCAATCCGAGTTTTTCCAACTGAGTCCGTGTGGGGGCAGCAGTTCCCGGGTCCCAGCCTTTCAGCCGGTACAATTGGGTCAGTGCCTGCTCGAATTCTTCCCGCGGATAGGCTACACCGGTCAGTGCGCCGCCTTCTAAAGGTTGGAACATGCGCTCTGGCAGCCGGTCATCGGCGCGAGTGAAACCTTCCCGAACATTGAACATCCTCGCCAGATTGGTAGCTCGCTCCCCGATCTTGAGCAGCTCGTTCAGGTCGGTCTCCCAGCCGCTGGCCGCCTGGACGGCGGCGACCACATCGCATGCCTGCATAAAGGAACGCGGCGCCGGGCCGAAATAGCACAGCCCCAGAACTTTTCCCAGGCTGACCCAGTTCTCGAATAGAAAATACTGGCTTACTTTTTCATCGTTCAATAATCGCGCCGGCAGTGCATTGTTGATGCCTAACGCCTGGGCGCCTTTGAAAGATACTGAAGCAGGGTTTTGCAGTAATGTATCGTGGATTGAAACCAGGTGGTCGGCGCCAATCTCTGACACGGCAAAACCCAACCCTACTGCCACCTTACCGCGCGGTTCGTGAAAAGAAAGCTCCTGGCCTTTGACCTGGATTGCATAATCCAGTGCATCACCGCCGATTTTCTGCGCTGCCCGATAGGAACCTTCCGCCAGCAGGTCGCCAAATCCTTGCCGCCGGGCGATCCATTCCACAGCTTGCAACATCGCTCCCGCATTACCGAAACGCAGTTCCAGCCCACCGGTATCGTCCAGGCCGATCAAGCCACGCTCGAAACATTCCATCGCAAAAGCGATCGTAGCAGAGGTTGAGATTGTATCCATTACATAGCGATTGCACAGCTCGTTCGCATACGCCACCGCACCCAGATCATCCACACCACAGTCCGAGCCAAAGCCTGACACCGCT
>Ga0105098_10000259_pt1 | contig 17271 bp, 15 predicted proteins | sample PPLLak21cMay2015_FD_79137 | JGI IMG/M metagenome (GOLD analysis project Ga0105098, IMG submission 79137) | Freshwater sediment microbial communities from Prairie Pothole Lake near Jamestown, North Dakota, USA - PPLs Lake P7 Core (1) Depth... | ecosystem: Environmental > Aquatic > Freshwater >... | reverse complement strand
GCGATGACCAGCGTGTTCCTCAGCAGAAGCGGGAAGTCCATCAAGTCCCAGGCTTGGCTGTAGTTCTTCCATTGCGGGTCGAACGCGTAGGCGGGTTCGAGCAACCTCCAATTGCCTTCCCACTCGATGGGCCCGGCCGATGGATCGGCGGGGTCGATGAATTGCGACGTCTGCCGCCCCGGCTGGAGCATCGCCAGCTCTCGTTCCGTGCCATCGGGCATGGGAACGGTGTAGATCTCGAGTTGTTCGCCCTCGTACTCGAAGGTGGCTGCCGACTGGGGAAGGATCGGACCCTCGAAGTCGGAGAGCATCTGCTCGGACTTGAGCGAAGTGACTGCCATGTATCCGAGGGGAAGAAGGAACACGAACAGGACCAACCCGGTGATCCCGGTCAACATCCAGCCCTGGAGGCGCCTCTTCCGGGGACGACCGGCAATGGGGGTGGTTGAGGTGCTCTCGCGCTCCAGGGTGGCAGTCATCGTCTCATCCCTCGAACTCGTAGTGGACCCAGTACTTGGCCGACCAGAAAAGGGCCCCCGTCGTCAACACCGCGACGATGAACAGCGCCCAAGCCAACGTAGCCGCGTACCCCATGTTGAAAAACTGGAACCCGGTCCTGAAGAAATAGAGGGCAAAGAACTGGGTCGCCCCGTTGGGGGCGCCGCTGCCGTTGTTGAGGACGAAGGGGACGAGGAAGTAACCGAAGATCCCGATCAGGGTGATGACCATGTTGTAGAAGATGATCGGGGTGATGAATGGGATGGTGATGTGCCGGAAGGAGCCCCACTCCCCGGCTCCGTCGATGCGGGCCGCGGCATAGAGGTCTTCCGGGACCCCTTTCATGGCGGCGATGAAGATGAGGACGGCATTCCCCACCGCCCAGAGACCGATGAACACCAGGGAGGGGTAGATCCAGAACTCATCGTGGAACCAGTCCGGCCCGTCGATACCGAAAATGGCGAGGATCTTGTTCACCCAGCCTATTTGCCCATTGAAGACCCCGTTGAAGATGAGGACCGCGGCCACGAAGGGGATGATCGACGGCATGTAGAAGAGAGCCCGGAATGTCTCCCGCCCCTTGAGGGACCTGCTGACCAGGAGATACGCGACGGCCATCGGGAACAGAATCGCGACGGGGAGAGCGATCGCCCCGAACTTGAGGGTGACCAATACCGACTGGTGAACATCGGGGTCGTTGAACAACCTGACCCAGTTCTCCAGTCCCACGAACTCCATCGGCTCAGAGCTCACCAGGTCGTAGTCGGTGAACGAGAACCAGAGGGAGGCCGCCATCGGGATCGCGTACCAGAGGAAAAACCCGAGTATCCAGGGCATGACGAACCAAATCCCGGCTCGGCCCCGTCTCCTTGCCAGGGATGATCTCCTGGGCCGAGAGGGAGCGGCCGGGTGCTCGGCCGCTCCCTCGTCGACGATCACAGTCATGCGATCGACCCTAACCGTCAGCCTTCAGCGTTCTCGGCGAAGATCGCGCTCAGGTCGCTTTCCACCTGGGCGATCTCGGCATCCAGATCGATATCTGGATTTGACAGGAGCCCGGTTTCGAGCTCCTTGAGCCGGATCTTGTACTCCGACCATCCGGGGAGGAAGGTCTCGTGGCTCGGGTTGTCCGCATAGTTGGCTCCATCGAGGATGGTCTGCCAGTTGACCCCTTGCGGGTACCTCTCATCTTGGGCTGCCAGGTAAGCGTCCATCAGCGCCGGGTCCGCCGGCGCTGCACCGTAGGCCGTCAGCAGGTCCAGAGCCGCCTCGGTGAGGAGGTAGTACATGGCCGTAAAGGCCTCGTCAGGATGCTCGGTCGAGTCCAGGATGCGGAAAGTGTCCGCATGCAGGTTGGCCGTGACCACCCCGTCATTCGAAGGCATGACCCCGTAGTCCCAGAAGTCTCCGGCAATGGTGTCGCTCTGAATGCAGCACGTGTACCAGAGGTGAGTCGCCGCCATTGCTATGTTCCCGCCCTGGAACAGGTTGTCGCCCGCATCCAATACGGTCTGGTCTGGTGAGATGCCTCGCTCCCACACGTTGGCGTGGAACCACTTCCACTCCTCTTCCCAGATAGCCGGGATGTCGGCTGTGCCGTCATCCGCCATCGGGTAACCGGCGCCCCAGAACGACCCGTTCTGGAAGAGACCGGTGGTGAACTGCCAGTGGAAGCCCCACTGGGTCGCAGTCGTGCGGTCGAAGGCGGGATCCGTGGCGTCCACCCCGTTGCCGTCAACGGTCAGGATCTCGGCGATCTCCTGGACCTTGGCCCAGTCCCAGGTTCCCTCGTATTCCGTGCCCTCACCGTAGACAGTCACGCCATCCGGCCCATACTCCTGTGGCGGTTCGGGCAGACCGGCCTCCGCGAAGAGGTCCCGGTTGAAATAAATGGCCGACGGGAAGGACCCGAACGGGAGACCGACCAAGGTCCCGTCGGCTTCCCGCTGGTTGTCCACGGCGGCGGTCGCCCATTGTGAGGTCTCCACCCCGGTCGACTCGATCAACGGCTCGATGTCCAGGTAGAGCCCGGCGAACCCATTCGAGCCGTCGCGGCCTACCGGACCGATGATGTCCGGGGCGTCGCCCGTAGCGATCTGGTTTGCCAGGGTCGTGTATGCGACGTCGTAGTCGACGATCTCGAGCACGAGTTCGATCTCATCCTGCGACTCGTTGAATTCGGCGACCACTGCCTCTTGGGCTGCCTTCTGCTCCGGCTGGTCACCGGCACCGAGCCCAACGAACCATCGGATCTCGACGGCCTCGCCGGAAGGTGCCGCGGTCGTAGCCGCCGCAGCGGCCGTCGTAGTGGACCCCTCGCTACTCGCCGCCGTGGTGCTGGAACCACCGGTGCCACCGGAGTCACCACACGCGCCGAGGATCAAGAGGAGGACCACCACGAGGGCGGTGCTCTTGGTCTTCTTCATTGTCTTCCTTCTCCTCCTTCTGCCCCGGCTATTTCAACGGCCGCGTGGCCGCTGCGGTCCTGCACCGGGGACAGACAGGACCTTTCTTTCGGGCTATCCCGATAGACCTCCAACCGTCGATTGCCTGATGACCAACTCGGTTGGAAGAAGCACTCGCCGCGGCCCACCTTCCGGCCTCTCCAGGAGGCTGAGGAGGGCAGAGGCCGACTCGATGCCTTGGGCGTGCACCCCCTGACGCATCGTGGTCAGTGGAGGGCTGAGCTCGGATGCGACCGGGAGATCGTCGAACCCGGCCAGCGCCACGTCCTTGGGCACATCCAGACCCGCGGCCTTGATCGTCTCCAGCGCCCCGCTCGCAGTGGCGTCATTCGCGCAAAAGATGGCGTCGACATCCAGGTCGAGCAGCTTCGCAGCGACCTCGATTGCGGATGGGTGGGTGAAGTCGCCCTCTACTACGAAACGATCGGCGTCGAGGCCGGCGCGCTTCATCGCCCGCCGGTAACCGACCAGCCGGTCTTCGCCGGCCACGCTGCCCAGACGCCCGGTTATGTGGCCGATACGGGTCCGCCCGATGTCGATCAAGTGGGTCGTGACGGTGTCCGCGGCACCTATGTTGTCGATATCGACATAGCTGGCAGTCAGGTCAGACCGCCGGTGGCCGATGAGGACGGTGGGCAGGTCCGAAGCGAGCAGGCCGTCGACGAGCGGGTCATCGAGGTTGTCCGCAGTCACGATGACGCCATCCATGAGACCTGTGCCCAGGATTCGATCCAGCGTCTCTTCTTTGCTCCGGTTGCCCAGCCACAGCATCATCCCGCTCGCCCGATCGGCGAGCACGTCACTCACTCCGTGGAGCAGAGCCACGAAGTAGGAGTCTTCGAAGAGGACAGGTGGGGCGACATGCATGACAACGCCCACCACCCCGGTGCGCCCCGACGCCAAGGACCGTGCGGCGAGGTTTGGTCGATAGTTGGTGCCCTCGATCACTTCGAGAACCCGTCGCCTGGTCTCTTCCGAGACCGGTCCCCCATTGATCACGCGGGAGACGGTGGCTCGGGATACACCACTCAGCTCCGCTAAGTCATCGAGTGTCCTCGCCATTCTCCCGGGCCTCCCTCCTCAGCATGCTGAGAGCGCTCTCAAACGTACAGACGTTGTATAGGCACTGTCAAGCAAAACTGGGGGATTTTTCGCCGGTCGGGTTGGGAACGCTCCCACAACCAGCCAAAGACGCCTACCACTCCTGATAGAGACGTCGGGCGTGGGTCGCCGGGTCGCGGTAGTACTGGTCGGGTGTGATGTCGAGGGTCACGGTCTTCACAGGGGCCTGGACCGTGGGGGCGGTGGCGGCGAATCTCCTGATGACCTCGGCGTGTCGCTTGAGACTGCCATCGGGCCGGACCAAACCGAAATGGCGCTCGTGTCTGGCTCCGCCTTCGTCACAGGGGGGTCGGTCCCAAAGGTCGGGGTGATAGTCAGCGAAGCACCACATAAACGCACCTGTGGCACCGACGTCGACCAGACGAGGCAGCACCGACTCGACATAGTCGGCGAACTCTCCTTCCCCGGCCATGAACTGGGTTCGTGGTGCCCCGTAGGCAGTCCAGGCCCAGGTCGTGGATCCAGGGGTGTCGGGTGAGGTGCAACCACCCCATTCCTCGGCGAGGCAAGGCTTCCCGGTGAGCGCGGTGACCAGTGCACAGAGATAGGGGACGAAGTCGGGGTCGAGTGGGTCACGAGCCCAGTCGACATACATCGGGTAGCCGTGCATCACCGCGACGTCGCTCGCGTTGAACACCTGGTCGACACGAAGCCCGTTGTCGGCGAAGAGACTGTCCGTGTGCAGGCCCGTGGTGACCGGGTGGTCCGAATCGATCTCTTTGACCAGTTGGGTCATCTCTTCGACCCACGATCGCCCCGCATCGTGGGGATGGGCGAACAGATCGGGCTCATTCCCCAGGTTCCACATCCACACCCCGGGGTGGTCCCGGTACTCGCCGACGACAGTCTCGAGGAGCAGGCGACTCGCGTCGAGAGCAACAAGGTCGTGGAACATGTTCCGATACGGGGTGTCCACAACCACTCCCCCGCTGACCACCTGGCGGACGTGTGGGGAGGGATAACGCTTCGCGTCTGGATCGAGGAGCCATCTGGGCGACCAATTGGGCCCGCTCATGTGGCCGGTGAAGAAGGTCACGTCGAGACTCAGCCCTCGCTCGGCAGCGAGGTCCAGGACGACACCGAGGTCGCGCAGACGCTCGGGCGAGACCGTATCGGCTGAAGGCTGCCAATCGTCCCAGAGCAAGAAGATCCGCACCACGGACATGCCCAGCGACTCGATCACATCGAACTCTTCTGCCACCTCGCCCCGATCGAAGTCGTTCCACCAGTACATCGCCTTGCGCCGCGGCCAGTAGTTGACCCCGAGCGGGAAACGGTCACCCACCACACCCGTCATTTCTCTGCGTCCCCCAACGAATCGAGGACCGATGCCACCGACTCTTCCACCGATCGATCACCGGTGTCGACGACCACGTCAGCCGCCTCCCTGAACAGGCGGTCCCGTTGCTCGAGATGCTCCGACGGCGCAACCGGGCGACGATGCGATCCGCGTACCGAGCGCTCGGCCAGGATCTTCGGATCTGCGGTCACCCATATGCAGAAGGTGCGAGCCAAGGCCCCACGCACCTCGGGATCCTCTATCACCGAGGCTGCCGCGGCGATCACCGCCGGATCGTCATGTGCGACGGATTCGAGAAGTACTTCCTTCTCCAGCTCGTGCAGTGCATCGACACCATCGGTCTGTGCGATCTCGCGACCGGACCGCCCGGTTCGGCTTTCGATCGATCGGTCGGAGTCGTGAAACACTCGGTCGAGGGCAACGGCCAGCCTCTCGCCCACGGTGGTCTTGCCGGAGCCCATGGCCCCAACGACGACGATGTGCTCAGCCTCGGGCAAGGGCGCTCTCGATCCACCCGGCGAGAGACTCCTCGCGGGCAACAGAGGCGCCGTCGACCATCACCCAGCCTGGCACCGGCAGGTCGGCGAAGAGAAGCGGGCGGACTCCGTCTCCGGCCAAGAACTCCTCCCACTCATCCCTGCCCACGTTGACACAGAGATCGTCGTCCATCACCGCGACTACGAGCTGGCCGTCGACGAAGTAGCCGTCGCCGTCGAGCACCCTGCCCTCGGTCAATTCGCCGCGCCCGCGTAGGTGCGCCTCAATCCGGCCGAGGAGGTCGTCGTGCGTGCTCAACCGGCAGCTGGGACCTCGGTCACCTCGATCCCGACCGGCTTCCGTGGTGGCGCAGATGCCGAGATCACCCAGAAGGCGCCTTGCTGGCGATTCCAGTTGTCGAGGATCTGCTCGGCGACCGGGCTGGCCGTGTAGCGCAGGTGAGTGTCGATGAGAGTGCGGATGTCGGCCAGATCAGGGTCCAACGGCCGTCGGGCGGAGGGAGCAGTGTCGGCCAACAGAGCCTTGAGGCTGAGATCCGGGTCCCAGACATACGCGACCCCGCCGGTCATCCCGGCGGCGAAGTTGCGCCCGACGTCGCCGATCACCAGCACCTTGCCACCGGTCATGTACTCACAACCGTGATCGGAACAACCCTCGATCACCGCAGTCGCGCCGGAGTTGCGAACGGCGAAGCGCTGTCCGACACGTCCGGCCAGGAAGGCACTGCCACCGGTGGCCCCGTAGAGGACCGCGTTGCCGGCGGCGTGGGGCACCGAGCCCCCGGGGCGACGAGGCGAGACCGATACCAAACCGCCACCCATCCCTTTGCCCAGGTAGTCGTTGGAGGTTCCCTCGAGATGGAATTCCACCCCGTTGCACAGCCATGCGCCGAAGCTCTGCCCGGCGGTCCCGGAGAACTTGACCACGACAGTGCTAGCGGGAAGTGCCGGGCTGCCATGGCGGGCGGTGATCTCACCCGAGAGCCGGGCGCCGATGGCCCGGTCGACATTGCGGATCGGGTAGGACAGCTCGACAGGTTGCTGCGTAGCGATTGCCTCCTGGCTGTCCGCCACCAGGCGAACAGAGAGGCTCGATAGCGGAAGTGGGCGGTATCCCTCGTGGACCTTTCCACCTTTCGATGCGATCAGCATTGCGGATAGATCAGCGGAGAGCGGATGCTGCGGATCAATGGGGCGCAACAAGTCGGCCCGACCCACCAGGTCGGCGATCGAGCGGGCGCCGAGTGAAGCCATGTGGCGGCGTGCCTCTTCGGCCAGACGGCGGAAAAGGAGGACGACCTGATCGGCCGAGCCGGTGAACTTCGCCCTCAGGTCCTCCTGCTGCGTGGCGATGCCTACCGGGCAGGTGTTGAGGTGGCACTGGCGGACCATCTTGCAACCCATGGCGAGCAACGGGAGGGTCCCGAAGCCGAAGCGCTCCGCCCCGAGCAGGGCGGCAACGATGATGTCGCGCCCGGTGCGTAACCCACCGTCGGTCTCCAGCAGCACCCGCGAGCGAAGGCCGTTGGCAGTGAGCACCTGGTGCGCCTCGGCCAGGCCGAGCTCCCACGGCGAGCCGGCATGCTTGATCGAGACGAGCGGAGAGGCGCCGGTGCCTCCCTCAGATCCAGAGATGGTGATGACATCGGCGTCCGCCTTGGCGACTCCGACGGCGATCGTGCCCACCCCGGGCTCGCTCACCAGCTTCACCGAGACGAGGGCGGTGGGCTTGAACGCCTTCAGGTCGTAGATGAGCTCGGCGAGGTCTTCGATCGAGTAGATGTCGTGATGCGGGGGCGGCGAGATGAGGGTGACACCCGGCTCGGTGTATCGGAGACGGGCGATCTCGGGGGACACCTTGTGGCCGGGCAGCTGGCCCCCTTCGCCGGGCTTGGAGCCCTGGGCCATCTTGATCTGCAGCTCGTCGGCGGAATGCAGATAGGCGGGAGTGACGCCGAATCGGCCCGATGCGACCTGTTTGATCGCCGAGTTCATCGGGGTGCCGAACCGAGCCGGGTCTTCCCCTCCCTCACCGGAATTCGAGTGCCCACCGATCAGATTCATTGCCTCGGCCAGGGCAACGTGGGCCTCAGCCGATAGAGCGCCGTGCGACATCGCCGCCGTCGTGAACCGGCGCATGATCGCCTCGACCGGCTCCACCTCCTCCAACGGGACAGGGTTCCGCTGCACGAAGGTGAGGAGATCGCGCACCAACGCCGGATCGCGATCCGAGATCATCTCGATGTACTTGTCCCAGTCCTCCGGGTCACCCGATCGGACTGCCTTCTGCACACCGAGGACGACCATCGGGCTGGTGACGTGGGTGTCCGAGCCTCGGCGGTGCTTGTAGAACCCTCCTGGATCCGGGACGCCGGCGGTGTACGCCTCATGCCGCAAGAGCGCCTGCCGGGCCAGTTCCTTGATCCCAACGCCCCGGAGACGGCGTGGGGCATTGCGGAACGCCTTGCGGCAGACCTGCTCGGAGAGGCCGATCGCCTCGAAGAGCTCAGAGCCACGGTAGGCCGACAACGTGCAGATCCCCATCTTGGACATGATCTTGAGCAGGCCACCCTCCATGGCAGCCCGGAAGTTCTCCTGCGCTGCCACCGGGTCCACGTCGATAGCGCCCGAGGCGGCGAGGTCGCGGGCATGCTCGATGGCCAGGTACGGGTTCACCGCCGACGCCCCGAACCCAACCATGCAGGCCAGATCGTGGGGGTCCCGAGGCTCCCCCGACACAACCACCAGCGACACCGAGCCCCGCACCCCCTCGTCGATCAGACGGTGATGAACTGCTCCCAGAGCCAGAAGCATCGGTATCGGCGCCCTGGTGGCCTCCGTCTCCCGATCGGAGAGCACGATGATCGTGGCCCCCAACTTCACCGCCTGGGTGGCTTCTTCACAGACCTCGTCGAGGCGGCGCTCCATGCCCTCGGGCCCGTCGGCCACAGCCCACGTGGTGGCGATCCAGTGCGAGAAGAAGCGGGCGTCCCCGGAGCGCACGATCGACTCCAGCTCGGCATCGGACAGGATTGGGCTGGACAGCTCGATGAGATGGGCTTGCTGTGGCCGGTCCTCGAGGAGCGGACCGCGTCGCCCGAGCTGGATGCGGAGGGACATGACCAGCTTCTCCCGGATCGGGTCCATGGGCGGGTTGGTCACCTGGGCGAACTGCTCGTGGAAGAACTGGGTCAGACGACGTGGCTTGGTGGCGAGAACAGCGAGCCCGGTGTCATCGCCCATCGAGCCGAGCGGGTTGTCTCCCTGGGCCATGTCCGCAATGACGAGCCGACGCTCCTCCGCGGTGTACCCGAACACCCGGCTGAGGGCAGCCGCGTCGAAGCGATCGTCCGCCAAGCTGTCGAAGGATGCCTGGATGCGCAGGGTCTCGGTATTGACCCAGTCGCCGTACGGCCGGGCCGTGGCCAGCGCTTCCTTGACCTCGTCGGAGTGGAGGACCTGGCCCGTTTCGCCATCGAAGAGAATCAACTCGCCAGGCCCGAGTTGGCCCGTAGCAGTCGCCTTTGACTCCTCCTCCGGGCACACACCTGCTTCGGACGCGACCAGGAGCACGTCGGGTGTCACCGCCCACCGGGCGGGGCGAAGACCGTTGCGGTCCATGCCCGCCAGCAGCGACGATCCGTCGGTGGCTGCGATGGCGGCCGGACCGTCCCACGGCTCGGTGAGAAAGGCGTGATAGGCGTAGAAGGAGGCCAGGGCCGGCTCCAGGTCGGGGACGTTCTCCCAGGCCGCCGGCATGAGCATCTCCTTGACATGCGGCAGCGAGCGGCCGCTCTGCATGAGCAGCTCGAACACGTTGTCGAGGCTCCCCGAGTCGGATATCCCGGGCTGGAGGAACGGGAAGACATCTGGGAGTCGGTCTCCCCAAACTCCCGGCGTCGCCGCCTTCTCCCTTGCCAGCATCCATGATCGGTTGGACTGGATGGTGTTGATCTCACCGTTGTGGGCGAGGGTGCGGAACGGCTGGGCGTTGTCCCATGACGGGAAGGTGTTGGTCGAATACCGCTGGTGGAAGATGGCGAACGCCGTCTCGAAATCGGGGTCGCGCAAATCCCAATAGAAGTCCGAGATCTTGGAGGCGGTGAACAGCCCTTTGTAGACCACGGTGCGGCTCGAGGCCGACGGGATGGACAATCCCGGGACATCCGCCCTCTCGATGCGCTTCCGGGACAGATAGAGGGCGCGCTCGAAATCGGCGCCTTCGCTCTCGCTGGTGACGATGGCCTGCTCGATGAGAGGCAAGACGAGTCGGGCGTGATCGCCGAGGACCGAGGGATCGGTGGGGACGGAGCGCCAAAACAAGAGATGCATCCCCTCTGCCTCGATGGCCTCAGTGACCACCGATCGGGAGGCTGCGGCATCGGTCGGCGAGAGGAAGCACATCACCACTCCCAGACGCGCCGGCGACACTTCGAGCCCGTGGGTGGCCAACTCGCGGTTGATCAGTCGATGGGGCACCTGGGTCAAGAGCCCGGCGCCGTCACCGGTGCCGTCTGCCGCCCGAGCCCCACGGTGGTCCAGGTTGACCAGGCACTCGACGGCGAGACGTGTCATCCGGAAGGTCGGCGCGAGATCCCGGGCCGCGATGAACCCGACGCCGCAGGCGTCACGGTCAGGGCCAGGATCGAAGAAGGGTGCCGTCATCACTCCCTGGGTGTCTCGGGGAGCGATGAAGTGTAAACCCGGAAAACCCAGGTCCAACCAGGTTTCGTTAGCCTCGCCTCATGAGATTCGGAGCATTCGTGCCACAGGGATGGCGTCTCGATCTGGCCGGGATCGACAAGAGTGAGCATTGGGAGACCATGTCCGGGGTGGCCCGGCGCATCGAGGAGACCGGTTTCGAATCGCTGTGGGTCTACGACCACTTTCACACCACTCCGGCCCCGACCCAGGAGGCCACCTACGAGGCGTGGACGCTCATGGCATCACTCGCAGCCGTGACAACGACGGTCCGTCTCGGCCAGATGTGCACCTGCAACACCTACCGCCCGCCGTCCTATTTGGCCAAGGTGGCGGCCTCGATCGACGTGATCTCCGGTGGCCGTCTCGAGATGGGGATCGGCGCCGGCTGGTACGAGCACGAGCACGACGGCTACGGCTACCCCTTCCTGGATCCGGCACCGCGAATCAAGATGCTGGAGGAAGGCGTCGAGATCATGAAGGCCATGTGGACCGAGGAAGTGGTCGACTATGAGGGCAAGCACTATCGCCTCGAGGGAGCGATTTGTCAGCCCAAGCCGGTCCAGTCGCCACATGTCCCGCTGTGGGTCGCCGGCGGCGGGGAGCAGTTGACGCTCCGGGTTGCTGCCAGACATGCCCAATACACCAACTTCGGGATCAAGCCCGAGCTCTTCGTCCAGAAATCCGAAGCGCTGGCCGGGCACTGTCGCGACATTGGCCGCGACTTCGATTCGATCACGAGGTCGGCCAACTTCAACATCGTCTGCGACGAGACCGAGGCCGGTGCGCAGGAGAAGATCCAGGCCGTCGAGAGCCGGATGCAGCAGTACGTCTCGGAGGATCGCGCAGCCGAGCAGGCGAAGCTCTACAAATACGCCTCCGGCACCCCGGACCAGGTCATCAGCTATCTCAAGGAGTGGGAGGCCCTGGGGCTGGGCTATGCCATCGTCTACTTCCCCGACCCCGCCTACGACCTGTCGAGCCTGGAGCTGTTCGCCCGCGAGGTGATGCCCGCCTTCGCCGGCTGAGCACACATTCGCACTCGACCAGCACCTCGCTCATTCTGTGCCGTTATGCATGGGTCTTACGGCGGGCCATCAAGCACAATCGTGGGTTATGAAGTACGTCGCGGTGCTTGTCGTTGCCTTCGCAGCATGTACGCCGACGACTGACCAGTCAGGATCGGTCGAGCTAACGACTGTGCCCGCGCCAGTCGGCTTTCCGTGTATATCCAGTTCTGGTGACCTGGCTTCGGACACGAACGTGACGGTCCAAGCCAACGATCATGAAATCACTGCGGTTTTGGGGTGGGTATCCGCTGGCCCTTGTTCGGGTGACGGCCCACGGGTAGTAAGCGACGGCTTCTTTGAAGGGCTAGAGGACGCCGTCGTGACAATGGAGGGCGGGGGTCCTCTCCGGGTCCGTGCTCCTGGCTTCGACGCAGCCCAATTCGAAGCAATGTGGAACCTGGCCGAGGGCTCGGAGTATGTCACTGACACGACCAAGGTCGAGCCCGGAGTCTGGGAGATAGCCCAAGCCCCGTCAGAGAGGGGCTCGCACGTTCTGAGTCTCCGATTCGAGTATGGCGACGACGAAAATGCTGCCTTTGCGGTCACTGTTGATGTCCAGAGTCAGGACCGATCGATGGACGGCAATACGACTGGTGCCCTGACGCGCATCACGTAATCACCTGAGACCGCTGAGCCGATCCAGGGCCTCGGTGAGTATCTCTTCGTCCTTGCAAAAGGCGAAGCGGACCAAAGCGGCTCCATCTTCGGGCCGGTGATAGAAGACACTCGGCGGGATCGCCACCACTCGCGCGGTCTCGACCATGTGCCGGCAGAAAGCCCTGTCGTCGTCGAAGCCGAAGCCGTCGAACCCGGCCATCATGAAATACGTCCCCTGCGGGCGATGTACCTGGAATCCGGCGGCATCGAGGCCATCGGCGAGAAGGTCCCGTTTCTTGAGATAACCCGAGCGAAGATCCTCGTAGAAACCGGCCGTTGCGCCCATCGCGGCCACCGCCCCGTGTTGCACCGGGGTCGGGGTGGTGAAGGTGAGGAACTGATGGGCGGCGCGTAACCCGGCGGTCAGGGGCGGCGGGGCGATACCCCAGCCCACCTTCCATCCGGTGAGCGAGAACGTCTTCCCGATCGAGGAAAGGGTCAGGGTTCGCTCCCACATCCCCTCAAGTGTGGCCAGCCTGCGGTGCTCGCCGTCGTAGACCATCTCCTCGTAGACCTCGTCGGTGATGGCGATGACGTCGTATTCGACACAGAGAGAAGCGATGGTCGCCAACTCCTCGTCGGTGAACACCCGACCTGTCGGGTTGTGGGGGTTGTTGACCACGATCGCCTTGGTCTTCGGGGAGAACATCGATCGAAGCTCCTCGAGGTCTATGCCGAAGCCAGGTGGCCTCAGGGTCACGTACTTCGGCACCGCCCCGGTCATCGAGACGAACACCGGATAGGCGTCGTAGAAAGGCTCGATGAGGATCACCTCGTCGCCAGGGTCGATTAGCCCGAGGAAAGATGCTGCGAGGGCTTCTGTGCATCCGCAGGTGATGGTCACCTCCCCGACAGGATCGACCTGCCTCCCCAAAAGCGGCCCGTATCGATCGGCAATAGCCTGCCGCAGCGCCGGCACTCCCTGGCTCGGCGGATATTGATCGCTGTCGCCCTCGACCAACGAGCGAGCGGCGGCAGCCTTCACGAAATCCGCTCCCGACCAATTGGGGAAGCCCTGCCCGAGGTTGATGGCGTCGTGCTCGAGAGCGAGGGCGGTCATTTCGCTGAAGATGGTGACCCCGAACGAGGCGAGACGGTCGGCGATCGACATATCCGTGAGACTATGCCGCCTCAGCCCAGATGCTCGAGCGTGACGATCGGGATCTCCCGGTCGGTTCTCGTCTGGTAAACGGCGTAGTCGCCATAGGACGCCACCACCCTCGGCCACCACTCGTCACGTTCGGCGGACGAAGCGGTCCGTGCGGTCAGCACCACCTTCCGATCAGCGACCCGGGCAGTGACCGACGGATCGGCAAGCAGGTTGAGATACCACTCTGGATGACGATCACGCCCGCCGTAGGAAGCGATCACCAGAAACCTGTCGCCATCCCGCAGGTAGAGCAGAGGTACGGTGTGGGGCTGACCGGTCAGCCTCCCGCGTGTCGTGAGGAGAAGCATGTCGTTGCCGGCCAGACGCTGGCCGAGCATCCCATTCGTCGCCTGGTAGAGCACGCGGTGAAATGCTGACCACCGCTTGACGCTCGTGTCTCTCACCCTGCTGGCCTCAGCCGGCGTCGCTGGACCTGGCCCACAAGTTGATGTCGCCCTCCACCGCGTACCGGTCGATGGCAGCCAACTCCTCGTCACTGAAACGCGTGTTGTCGACGGCCCTCAGCAGGTCCTCGACCTGGGACCAGCGACTCGCCCCGATGAGAGCCGAGGTGACACGATCGTCGCGTAACACCCAGGCCACGGCCATTTGGGCCAGGGTCTGGCCCCGATCTCGGGCGACGTCGTTGAGCGCCCTCACCCGGGCCACGTTGTCCTCGGACAACATCGAGCGATCCAGCGCACCTCCTGTTGCCACCCGGGAGTCGGCAGGGACACCATCGAGGTATCGATCGGTTAGGAGTCCCTGGGCCAACGGGGAGAACGCTATGCAGCCGATACCCAGCTCGCCGAGCACATCGAGGAGCCCATCCTCGACCCATCGATTGAGCATCGAATAGGACGGCTGATGGATGATGAACGGTGTTCCGAGCCGGGCGAGGATGGTGTGCGCCTCCCGCGTCATCTCCGGGCTATACGAGGAGATCCCGGCATAGAGGGCTTTCCCGGCGCGGACCGCAGTATCGAGTGAGCCCAGGGTCTCCTCGAGCGGGGTGTCCGGGTCGTAACGATGGGAGTAGAAGATGTCGACGTAGTCGAGACCCATCCGCGTCAGGCTCTGGTCCAAGCTGGCCAACAGGTACTTTCTTGAGCCCCATTCGCCATAGGGCCCCTCCCACATGTCGTATCCCGCCTTGGTAGAGATGATCAGCTCATCGCGATAGGGCGCCAGATCCGACGCAAGGAGCGTCCCGAAGTTCCGCTCCGCCGATCCCGGTGGTGGCCCGTAGTTGTTGGCCAGGTCGAAGTGCGTGATCCCCTGGTCGAACGAGTTCAGGATCATGCGCCGACCCTCTTCCGTCAGCGCGTCGCCTCCGAAGTTGTGCCAAAGCCCCAGAGATACCCGGGGCAGATCGAGACCACTCCGCCCGGACCGGGCATAGGTCATACGGCTGTATCGGTCCGGGTCTGGATTGTGCAACGGACTCACCTCCTGGTCAGACAGTTTCCAATTGTGGCTCGTCCCTCCGTCGACGTCGCGACGTCGACCCTGACGATGGCTCCCACCTGAAGAACCGGATCGCGAGGAGACCAGCCACCACTCCCCAGAGGGCGAGATAGCCGATCTGGGGCCAGTGGAACTGAGGCCCGGTCAGGGTGGGGTCGAAGGCATCTCGGAATGCCTCGGCGAAGGCCTTGAGCGGAAAGAAGTTGCCGGCAATCTCCATCCACCGCGGTGGGTTCTCGAGGGGGAAGAAGATGTTCGAGATGAACGCGACGGGGAGGAGGGTGGCGTTGGTGATCGCGGGGGCGGCATCGCCATTGGGCGAGATCGCAGCTACCAACATCCCGAGAGCAGCGAAACAGCTGACCCCGACCACGAACGTGAGCAAGGCGGCCGGCAGGGTGCGGGCGATGATCTGGACTCCGTAGAAGACCACTCCGGCCGCCATCATCAGGACCATGGCGAGAAATGCGAGGTAGACCGAGGAGGCCACACGTCCGGCGATGTAGGCCCACGGCGGGATCGGCGTGCCCCGGATCCGCTTGAGTATCCCGTTGTCTCGGGCAATGGCGGTGCCGATGGCGAGATTGGTGTAGGTGGCCGAGACGGCAGCGAACACGGCGAGGCCGGGGGTGAAGTACTGGGCAGTGGTGATCCCCAGGTTTTCGATCTCGTCGTTGCCGAAGATGGCGGTGAACAGCACGAGCAACATCAACGGGAAGACGATCGTGAAAAAAGCTGCGATCGGCGTGCGCCAGAACACCTTGTTCTGATAGCGGAACTGCTGCCAGACCAAAGACGCTACCGAGGGCCTGCGTAGGTCGTCAGTGCTCATCGGTCAGCTCCAGATAGACATCCTCCAACGATGGTCGGGTTACCTGCAGTTGTTCCAGCTCCAGATCTTTGGCGATCGCCCACGTGGTGAGCTCATGGAGCGCCCGGGTGGCGGACTCGGCGCTGACCTCGACGATTGCGCCGTCCACCGTGCTGGCGGGGATTGGTAATTCCTCGGCGCCGACACCTTCAGGAAGCGCAAATCGGATCATGCTCTTCCCGTTTGCCCGCCCGCCGAGCGTCTCCGGCGTGCCCTCCGCCACGATCGTGCCGCTGTCGATGATGGCGATCCGATCCGCCAGATGCTGTGCCTCATCCATGTAGTGGGTCGTGAGCAGGATTGTCTTGCCAAGGTCAGCCAGGTTCTCGAGGATCCCCCAGGCCTGTCTACGTGCCGAGGGGTCGAATCCGGTGGTGGGCTCGTCCAGGAAGAGAAGGTCAGGATCGCCGACCAGACCGAGGGCCAGCTCGAGTCTTCGCTGCTGGCCACCCGACAGGGTCTTGATCCTGGTGTCCGCCTTTTCGGTGAGCCCGACCAGGTCGATCAGATGATCGGCGTCGAGCCGCCTGGGATACATGCCCCCGTATATGGACAAGGCCTCACGCACCGAGAGCTCCCGTTCTACAGCGCCCTGCTGGAGCACGATCCCGATTCGCTCCCGGTAGGCGCGGCCGCCTGTGGAGGGGTCGAAGCCGAGAACACTGATGCTGCCGCCATCGGCCGAGCGATGCCCCTCGAGGATCTCCACCGTGGTGGTCTTGCCGGCGCCATTGGGGCCGAGCAGCGCGAACACCTCGCCGGTCTCGACCGAGATGTCGACGCCGCCGACGGCCACCAGGTCGTCATAGGACTTCCTGAGGCCCCTGACCTCGATTGCCGTCATTTCCGGGATCCTAGGATGCGGCCATGACAGCAGCGTCCGGCGCAACCGGCCCAGTGGTTGTGGGAATCGATGGGTCCGAACCGGGCTTCGCCGCCCTCCGACATGCTGCCCGAGAAGCCGAATGGCGGAACGTCCCGCTGCATGTCGTGCACGTGCTCGACGTCAGCCCGGCCGTTCTCCACCTCGAGGGAGATCGAACGGTAAACACCCGCGAGCTAGCCGAAAGCGACAGGGCCCGGATCTGGGAGCTGGCCGAGCCCACCCTCGAAGACACCAAAGCGGAGGTGGTCCGCGTCGAGCTCGACGGCAACCCGGGGAAGACCCTGATCGCATATTGCGACGAGGCTGGAGGGGACGTGCTGGTGGTTGGACCACGGGGTCGGGGGAGAGTGGGCCGATGGCTACTCGGGTCGACCGCCGACCAAGCGGTGAAGACTGCGAAGTGCGACGTGCTCGTGGTCAAGCCCGGGGCGGAGGATCAGGCCTTAACCACTTGAGTTGTGAGGCGAGAGGGTCGATCCTCTAGCCGTGCATGCACTGTTGTTGGCGGTGTTCATGGCTGTGCTTCCTCCGGGAGGCTCGTTCGTCGATGACGACGGGAACGTCCACGAGGGGGGTATCGAGGCGAT
>Ga0105098_10000258_pt1 | contig 17323 bp, 17 predicted proteins | sample PPLLak21cMay2015_FD_79137 | JGI IMG/M metagenome (GOLD analysis project Ga0105098, IMG submission 79137) | Freshwater sediment microbial communities from Prairie Pothole Lake near Jamestown, North Dakota, USA - PPLs Lake P7 Core (1) Depth... | ecosystem: Environmental > Aquatic > Freshwater >... | reverse complement strand
CCACGGGCTTTCCCGTAGTCGTTCTGATGCCCGCAGATACCCTGCAATAGACCCGTTAATCAGCTGGAGCAAATATAAAAGTTTTATCGACGAGAAACAGAAAGAGCGGGGGCATGGGATTTTGCGTAAAGGCTTCGATATCGTGCAGATGATGAAGGTGGTCGGAGAAGAAGGGACCTCGCTTTCCGATTACGTGGACTACCTGAAAGCGGAATTCTTCGATTTTGTCTATCTGCAGCAGAATGCCTTTGACTCCGTTGATGAAGCTACCCCCAGAGAACGGCAGATTTACATTTTTGATTTTATCTACCGCATCTTAGAATCGGAATTTATCTTTGAAAATAAAGACGTGGCTTTACATTTTTTTCAGCAGCTGAGACAGCTTTTCAAGGGATGGAATTCTTCTCCCTGGCAGAGTGAAGAGTTTGAGAAAATTGAAAAAGCAATAAGGGTGCTTTTACTCGAGCGGTTAAAGAAAGGTTAGCATGCAGAAATTATACACCAACATAATTCAGATTGTCGGGGATGTCATTACTGTAGAGGCAGAAAACGTTGGCAATACGGAGATGGCCCAGGTAATCACCCAGCGTGGAACATCCCTGGCCCAGGTAATCCGCCTTGACGGAAAAAAGGTATTCTTGCAGGTTTTTGCCGGAAGCCGTGGCATTTCTACCGGTGACACGGTAAAGTTCTTAGGACATCCGATGCGTGTTGCCACGGGCGCTTCGCTTTTAGGGCGGATTTTTAACGGTAGCGGGTTGCCTCTGGATAACGGGCCGGCACTCTATGATAATCTCGTCAAAATCGGCGGGCCACCGGTCAACCCGGTAAAAAGAATTATTCCGAGCAAGATGATTCGTACCGGCATTCCCATGATCGATGTATTTAATTCCCTGGTTGAATCCCAGAAGCTCCCGGTTTTTTCGATTGCCGGTGAGCCTTATAATGAACTTTTAGCCAGTATTGCAACTCAGGCAGAAGTCGATATTATCATTTTGGGGGGTATGGGGTTAAAATATGATGATTACCTCTTCTTCAGAGATACGCTTGAAGAACATGGGGCACTTTCCCATTCGATTATGTTTATGCATACCGCCGCCGATCCGGTTGTAGAGTGCCTGCTCGTTCCGGATATCAGTCTGGCGGTGGCAGAGAATTATGCTCTGGAAGGAAAAAGGGTGCTGGTACTATTGACGGATATGAGCAATTTCTGTGATGCGTTGAAAGAAATTGCCATTACCATGCAACAGATCCCCTCCAACCGGGGATACCCGGGTGATCTTTACAGCCAGCTCGCAGCGCGTTATGAAAAGGCAGTTGATTTCGATACGGCAGGCTCAATTACTATTCTTGCGGCGACCACGATGCCGGGAGATGATGTCACTCATCCGATTCCGGACAATACCGGCTATATTACCGAGGGGCAGTTTTACCTTAAGAACGGTGTAATTGAACCCTTCGGTTCCTTAAGCCGGTTGAAGCAGCAGGTCAATGCCAAAACCCGCGAGGACCACCGGACAATAATGGATACCATGATCCAGCTTTTCGCCGATTACCGCGAAACACAGGAAAAGCTGGCGATGGGATTTCAGATGAGTGCCTGGGATATGAAGCTTCTGAAATACGGAAAACTCTTCGAAGATAAAATGATGTCGTTAACGGTAAATGTCCCGTTGGAAAAAGCGCTTGATCTGGGCTGGGAGATTCTTCATGATTGTTTCTCTCCCGAGGAGACCGGGATTAAGAAATCAATGACCGATAAGTATTGGCCGGACAACTATGAAAATAAAACTAACTCAGGGTGAACTTAAAAGACAACGGGATATCTTGCGGCAGTACGAGAGGTATCTGCCTACCTTGCAGCTTAAGAAGCAGCTGTTGCAGCTTGAGATTGTATACCAGCATAGCGCTCTCATGAAGAGGAAGAATTCCCTAACTGAAATGGGGAAATCAGCCGAAAACTGGCTGGGGCTTTTGGTTGAGGCACCCCAAATCAGGGATTGGCTTATTCCTGAAACTGTCATCACGGTAACTAAGAATGTAGCCGGGGTTGATGTGCCGGTTTTTGAACGTGTGGATTTTGAGCCGGCAGTATATGATTTATTCCTAATGCCCCTGTGGGTGGATGCTGGTCTGGAAACATTAAGGGATATGGTCTCTTTGCGGGAAGAGATACGGGTCATTGAACAAGGAATATCTGTTCTGAAGCATGAACTGCGTATTACCACACAGCGGGTAAACCTGTTCGAAAAGGTAAAAATCCCCGGGGCAAAAGAGGCAATCCGAAGGATCAAAATTTATATCGGCGATCAGATGACCAACGCCGTTGGCCGTAGCAAAATTGCCAAGAACAAAATCGAAGATGAGAATGCAGAGGAGGTGGTGGTATGATTGTACCGATGAAAAAAGCCACTATCCTTTTCGAAAATGGGGACGCAGAAGTAACGATAACAGATCTGCGGAAACTTGGGCTTTTACATGTTGAGCACCAGAATCCCCCAGAAAGCAGGGATATATCTGTGCTTCAGGAAAAAGTGGCTTTTATTGATTCCTCATTTAATGTTTTCAATCAGGTTATGGTGTTGGATGAAAATGTCCAGCCAGCAGATAAAATCACCAGTGACTGGGAATCGGTCATACATCATATCCTCGATCTGGGCAGGCGACGGGAACAACTGGAGTCATTATCCCGTACCACAATCGGTCAAATCAACGAGTGGGAGCCATGGGGTGACGTGGATTTCAACCAGATACAGAACCTGGGCCAGAACGGTATTTTCCTTAAGCTCTACCAGGTACCGTTAAAAGAAACGGGAAGTTTTCCCGAAGATGTCGTAGTGAAAACGATATTTACAACAGGGGACATTGCCTACTGTGTTACGATATCCTGCCGGCAGTTCGAAAGCATTTATAAGGAAATCCCCCCGCCAAAGGAAACCGTATCTGTGCTTAAAGGGCGGCTCATGGAAAATACAAAGGAGATGGAAATAATCAAAGGTGAGATCATTGAATCCGCTCGCTATTACGAAGCCTTTCTGGAAATAAAAAGAAAACTTGAGAAAGAGATCGAATTCCACCAGGTTTTACATGGCATGGGCAGGGAAGGGGCAATCGGTTATGTAACGGGATACATTCCCTGTGACCATGAAGGGTACCTGTTAGCTAAGGCCAGAAGCCGGAAATGGGGGATCATGATTACGGATCCTACAGCCGAAGATAATGTGCCTACGCTCCTGAAAAATCCCTCCTGGGTCACTATGATCAAACCCGTGCTTGGGCTTCTGGGGCTCACGCCCGGATATCGTGAACTTGACGTCAGTATGCTGTTTCTGATTTTTTTCAGCATCTTTTTTGGGATCCTCATAGGTGATGCCGGTTATGGGCTGGTCTATATACTGATTACATTCGGATTACAGAAAATGATGAAACCGGATGCAGAGATGAAAACAACCCTTTCGCTCTTTTACCTATTAGGATCCTGTGCAATCATCTGGGGCATTCTTACTGGGACCTTTTTTGGTCAGGGATGGTTGCGTACTCTGGGATTTACGCCACTTGTTCCTCAGTTAAACGATGCCAGCGTTATGGGCACGTTCTGCTTCTTACTGGGAGCATTGCATTTATCAATCGCCCATTCCTGGCGGGCAATCCTGAAATTTCCATCAATTACTGCTCTTGCTGATGTGGGATATATCTGCATACTCTGGACAGCATTTTTCCTGGCAAGGACGTTGATCCTGGGAGAAGCCTTTCCACCCCTTGGGATATGGCTGGTCATTGCAGGAATTCTCCTCGTGATTGTCTTTACCAGCCCCCAGGCGAATGTACTCAGGGGTATCGGCGAAGGGCTTGGGACGATGGCGTTGAGCTTTATGAATAACATCACTGATGTGATCTCATATATTCGTCTTTTTGCGGTCAGCCTGGCAAGTCTTGCGGTAGCAGAGACTACGAACTACCTGGCTTCCGGGTTCGGCAGTGGGGTTGTCGCATTAGCGGCGGGTGTCGTAATTATTTTATTTGGTCATAGCCTAAATATCGTCTTAGGACTCATGTCGGTCCTCGTGCACGGCGTCAGGCTTAATGTACTGGAATTTTCTGGGCATGCGAACGTAACATGGAGTGGATTTGAATTCGAGCCGCTCAAAGAATGAGGAGATTATCATGACGGGGGATCTGGGATTAGGTCTGGTGCTCGGCCTTGCTGCAGTGGGATCTGCCGCCGGAGCAGGGACCGCCGGAATGGCTGCGATAGGAGCATGGAAGAAAAATTACAGCCAAAATAAGCCGGCAGCGTTTATGCTTGTTGCTTTTGCCGCTGCTCCGCTCACTCAGACAATCTACGGCTTTATTGTAATGAACAGGATGGTTGAACTTGCCGTACAAGGAAATGATGTCTGGGGTATCGGTGCCTTTTGTGGTGCAGCTATCGGCCTTTCTGCATATTTTCAGGGAAAATGTGCTGCCTGTGCCTGCGACGCAATGGGTGAAACCGGAAAAGGTTTTGGCAATTTCATGATCATATTGGGCTTGACTGAGACGGTAGCCCTGCTGGTGATGGCGTTTATCCTGGGTATCCTGGGTCAGCTCGCTGTGGCATAAATTCATACCCATTCATTCCGGCTTACGGATGATGATCACCGGTTGTTTTGCATTCATAGCCACCGTGTACGCTGTGCTGCCGAGCAAAAGTTCACGGAACCAGCCTTTTCCATGGGAACTCATCCAGATGACAGATACATCCTCTTCATCCGCAATTCCTGTTATCTCGAAGGTGGGATTCCCTGTCCTTACGATTGTCCTGACACCGATGCCCTGTGCCGCAAGATTACTACGGACTGCTTCTATCTGAGCCTTCGCTTTTTGGATAGCCTCCTCGAGCTCAGCTTCAGTCTCGCCTTGTGAAACGATGTGGAGAAGGATAACCTCTCTTACTCCTTTTGTCCTGCTGAGAAGGGCTATTGCACTATCTGAGAACCGGGAAAAATCAATGGGACAAAGGATCCGGAAGAGTAACCCTTGGCAAAACAACTCATAGGTCTTTTTCTCCATTTCCTCGATAATTTTATGGCGCATGATCAAGACGTTTGTTTTGCTGCGACGGAGAACCGCCATTGATACACTGCCAAGAAGAATTCCTTCCACGAGGCTGTTTCCCCGTGCACCGATGACGATCAGGGAAACGCCCCGGTCCTCGGCTGCTTCGATGATTGCCCCGGCACTGTCTGATGATGTCTTAACCGCCGTTGTCACATGGAGGTTTTGGCTGAGGTTTTCAAGGCGGCGTTTCTCTTCCCTGAGTAAATTATTTTCTCCGGTCTGGTAGAATGTACTCCCTACTTCCCCGCCGCCTCTCGGCGATCTGGCCTGTTCGACAACGTGAAACAGAATGATATCGCGGGCCCCGGGAAAACCGGCTATGCAGTCAAGTGTTCTCCTTGCGTACTCAGAAAAATCCGTGGCGAACAGTATCTTTTCAAACATGGGTCCTCCTGTTGAAATACAAAACGTCTGATCATCAGACCATGCGGGTTGCCTGGGACTCTAATTGAACAGTAAATACTATTTACGATATTTAATGCTATCTTGACGTACGTCTTGTAATTCGTGGTGCAAAAGCCATGAAAAAAACAAACTCTCCGATATCAGCGAAAAAATGAGGTATCCGGATCAATATGACTGTCTTTAGGAATTTGTCAGAGAAGATATATCTCCCCCTCACGAGTTAAACTACCAGCCATGACCCTTTATTTTATGGGGTGAATATCCATAATTGTCGTCCAACCTCTCGTTTCGTCGGAAATCAGATCATGTAAATAATTGTGAAAAAAATTGGTTCTGTTGTAACCCTAAGATTTCAACAAATTGGTAATTACCTATTATCGGAGGGGACCGTGCCTTTCCCCCGAACCACCCCTGCATTTTGCGATGATGTTGTATTACCTCCTCTGGAATTATCGCTCTAAAGGGATGCCGCAGCAACGGGGGCGGAGGCAGTACCTGCCGTAGACCTCAAGAGCGTCGAGAAAAATAGTGTGAGGATTTCCCATAAAAAAAATTAAACAGATGTGAGTAATGGAATGTTAATTCTTCATAATTATTTGCGATGAACCCGCCGCCCCCGACGGGGCGCCCCCGCGGCGGATCAGTCTCTAAAATGTATAGCTGTAAACACCGCACTGCCCCGCCATGCCTTGGAGAAGCCCTGAGGCGGGAGCCCTCATAAAATTACAAGGTGTAATGATTTTCATCGTTCTGGTGTGAACTCTCGTTCATGCACGTTTCAACAAGGCCAAAAAATTCTTTTAGCTATTTAAGGTTGAACTCGAACATACTCAAAATTTTATTTAAAGAATTTTATAAAATTTTTATGTGTAATACGCCTTTTGTTAAGCCGAATCGGAAAACAGAAACATTTATCGTTTAGAAACAGGAGTATTGACATTGTCTATATTAAAATTTTGCCAAAGATGAAATGTATGTCCACATTAATTGACAACAATAAAAATGTTCAATTGATCTTCGTGAACGGATTATTGAAGCGTACCAGAATATTCATAGCAACGATTTCCGCGATATCTCAGGGTCCCGTCAATGATGTCTCACAAAAAAAAATTAAATTACGTGTAGGAACATCGAAGGAGTTGTAGATCGTGGCAGAAAAAACATTATTGCAGCAAATCCGGGAAAAAGAACTTCTCCTTAATATTAAAATTGAAGATACACGGAGGGAAGCCGAGGAAATCATCCTTAATGCGAGAAAAGAAGCCGGGGAAATTATTGAAAATTCTGAAAAAGAGGGAAAAGCGGCTTCCCGGGAGTATTACGAGAGAGAGAGAGAGGGGATTACCAAAGAAATTGAAGAACGTAAAAAACGTGGTGACCTGCAGGTGATCTCTGTCAGGGAAAAAGGAGAACGCAATATAAAACCAGCGATCGAGAAGATAATAAAAGCTGTATCCATGGAGTAGGGCACTATGCTGCAGAAGATGAAAAAAGTCCAGGTCATGGGACCAAAAAATGATCTTCAGAGCGTGGTAGATGTCTTATACCATACCGGTACGGTTCATCTCGAGGACGTTTCAAAGGCCATCCTTCCCGGGGACACCATTCTCAGGAAAATGGATTTCACGAAATCCGCAGAGCTCACCAATATCTTAATGAAGATAGGGGGAATTTTTCTCTCGCTCCCGAAACTTGCGGATGATATGCAGAAACAGGCAAAAATAACTGAGGATTTGCAGAAAAAAAGCCAGGTAGATCTGTTTGACCGTGCCAGCCATGTGGTTGCCGTTCTCGAATCGACGACAAAGGATCTTGCCGAAAGAAAGGCCAATCTTGAATATACCCTCAATGCGCTTGGCAGATACGAAAAAATTATTAAAAAAATTCAGCCGCTGGAAAGCCAGCTGCCCATGTTAAAAGGCTTTGAGATTACCGTGGTTCTCATTCAGCGCGAGTTCCGGGATGTATTGGAACTTGTCAGAAATGCGCTGGTGGAAATCACCCGAAACCAGTTTGAACTGATTTCTGCCGATATGGATGAAGCCACCATTGCCACCGTCATCATATTCAATAAAAAATATTCCGAAAAGGTACATTCATTCATTTTTTCCCAGAATGTCAATGAAATCCGGATGCCCCAGGAATACCTGGGAAAACCATTTAATGAAATTCTTCAGCTGATAACGGAGAAAAGGGAAAAAACAATTGAAGAGATGTCAGAAATTGACAAAAATCTCGAAAATCTTTCCGCAGAGTGGTACCAGGAACTTGCGGTTCTTAAAAAAGTGCTTGAAGACAGGAAGGAAGAGGCCGGTGTATTTGGCAAATTCGGCCAGACGGAATATACCTTCCTGATTGAAGGCTGGGTCCCCAAAAAATTCCTGAAACGGACAAAGGAAGCGCTGAATAAAACCTTCGGGAAAAGGATTATTGTCATAGAACTTGATGTAAGCCCGGAGAAAATGGACGATGCGCCGACCTTTTATGATAATCCGTCATTCGTGAAGCCATTTGAATTTCTCATAAATATAATCGGCACACCAAAATACCGGGAGGTTGATCCTTCCCCGCTGATAGCAATTTTCTTCCCGTTCTTTTTCGGGTTTATGGTGGGCGATATCGCGTACGGCGCCATCATCCTTGTATTTGCCATCATCATGAAAAAGATCTATAAAATGATGAGCTGGCTCCAGAATCTGATGAATATCCTTATCATCTCCTCGATTCCGGCAATTTTCTTCGGATTCCTGTTCGGAGAATTTTTTGGGAATCTCGGAGAGGAAATGGGCTGGATCCATCCGATTACTCTCTTTGGTATCACATGGAACAGGATTGAGGCGATGGTCCCCCTCCTCATCCTTGCAATAGCAATCGGTGTATTCCATGTATTATTGGGGCTTGGAATCGGAATCCTCAACGCCCTTGCCAAGAAGAGCCGGAAACATGCGATAGAAAAGGCTGGCATGATCGGGGTTGTAATAGGAATGCTCATTGTTGCCGGAGCCACAATTGAGGTAATTCCGGCAATTCTTCTCTGGCTGGGTGTCGTGCTTCTCATTGTCGGCCTTCCCATGATCATATATGGTGGGGGTTTCTTCGGAGCATTTGAGATCATGAGCACCGCTGTCAACATCCTTTCCTATGCAAGGCTGATGGCGATTGGCATGGCATCAGTAATCCTTGCTCTGGTCGCAAACAAGCTCGGGGGAACAATCGAAGTCGCAGTCGTGGGAATTCTGATTGCCGTGCTGATGCACATTCTCAATATCGCGCTTGCAATGTTTTCCCCGTTCCTCCATTCCCTCAGGTTACATCTGGTGGAATTTCACTCCAAATTTTACGAAGGCGGAGGAAAAATGTACAAACCGTTCATGAAAGAAAAAGAGGGGGGGTAGACCGATGACATGACAGCTATGATGCCGGTTGCAATAAACCCCGTACCGAAGGCTGAACATCTGAAAATAACATCAAAGTAGGAAAAGTATACAAACGAGGTTGAGTTAAACATGGTGGATTTTGGAATACCAATCGGAGCTGGAATTGCATTTGGACTTGGTGCACTTGGAACCGGCATTGCCCAGTCAAGAATCGGGGCAGCCGGTGCCGGTGCAGTTGCGGAAAGACCAGAATCCTTTGGTCTTATGATGATCCTTGTGGCAATTCCTGAAACACTGGTCATTCTGGGATTCGTGGTCTCGGCAATGATCATGCTCATGCTGGAATGAGCATACGCATCGGAACATTGCCGTTGAATCATCGTGACGGTTCCGGGACTTTTCATACTGAGTGCCCGGTGGTGCCATATACTAAGTGCAGGGACATGTGGGATACCCATGACAATTCCGGTCGGGAAATTCCAAAATCGAATCGGGTGATATAATGCCGTATGAGCAGTTGATCGAATCGGTGGAGTTGTGTGCGGAGGATAAGGTCCGGGAAATTAAAGAAAGGGCAATCCATGATGCAGAAAATATAAAAGCAGAGGCAAAGGGGAAAGATGAAAAAATAAAAAAGAAGTATATGGATGCGGTCAAAAAAACCGCGGATAACGAGAAGCGCACAGCTTTAGCAAAAATTAATGAAGAAAACCGGATGCACCTGATCCAGGCCAAGGACAACGTTTTCAACCACGCTTTTACCGAAGCCCAGACCATCCTCTCATCGGTGCGTAGTCAGGCAAATTACGAATCTATATTCAGGGAGTTACTCAAAGAAACTCTATTTGAACTGGAAGGGCAGGAAATCCAGCTTCATATCGACAAGCGGGATGAGATACTCTGTAAAAAATTGCTGACCGAACTCAAATCAAACTGCGAAATCGTTGCCGATATCACCTGTGCGGGGGGATTGAATGCAACCACAAAGGATGGTAAATTCATCATTTTCAATACGATTGAATCGAGGTTTGAGAGAGCAAAAGTACAGTTAAAACTTGAGGTGTTCGGAACACTCTACGGTGGTCAGGTTGGAATGTGAATATGTAAATGCCCGGATAAAAGGCATGAAGAGGCACCTGCTCGACCCGTCGGTATTTGAAACACTTATCCTCAAACCGGATGTAGAAGGGATCATAGCTGAGCTGGCGAATACTGCCTATAAAGACGAGATCGATAAGGCAAGTGTCCAATATTCCGGGATCATGTGCATTGAGGTTGCCTTACGAAGGGATTTTTCTGCGGCATTCAGGAAAATTCTACGATTCATGAAAGGGGAAGAGTCCGAGAAATACATAAAAATCCTGCTGGGAAGATGGGATGTCCAGAACATAAAGACAATCCTGCGGGGAAAGAATATCCACATTCCATCGGCAGAAATCCTTGAGTGTCTTATTCCGGCAGGTGAACTGGATGACACCACGATGATCGAGCTGCTCAAGCAGCAGGATGTCAAGGCAGTAATTGATCTGCTTGCAACCTGGAGTATCAGCTATGCAAAGCCACTGACCCGGAACTTTAAGGAGTACTCTGAAACGAGGGATCTTTCGATCCTTGAGTATGCCATTGACCGGTTTTATTATAACAATGCCTTACGGGCGGTAAAGGGGGAAAGTTATGACGATCGTCTGGTCCGGGAAATGGTCATGACGGAGATCGATGTAACGAATATCAAGACCGTTCTGAAGATGATTCGGGATAAAATTGATGTAGAGGAGGTCCGGAATTACCTGATCGAGGGAGGAATATCGCTGGATACAGAGAAGCTGCTCACCATGGTGAGGGCCGGAACTATGGAAGGGGCAGTCAAGCTTCTTGAAACAACACCCTACAGCTTTCTGTCCAAAGTGCCCGATGAAACCTTAAAAACAGGAAAAATATCGGTTCTGGAAAAAGAACTCGAGAAATACTTAATAAAACTCGGGATAAGCCGGTTCCTTGGTGACCCATTAAGTATCGCCATCCCGATCGGTTATATCTGGGCAAAATATAACGAGATAACCAATATCAGGATCATAGCGAGATGGAAGACCGCAGACGTTCCTGAGAAGGAGCTGAGAGGGGAGTTGGTCTATGTATAAGTTTATCGTTGTCACCGATCCGGATTCTGCACCAGGGTTCCGGCTGGCCGGAGTAGAAGTGATGGAAGCACCAGGTCTTGTTGAGGCAAAGCAGATTATTTCTTCCCTTCTCTACAGGGACGATACTGGGATTGTTGCGATCAGCGAGGAGCTGATGCCAGCTCTTGATGAAAAAATGCAGGAAAAGATTGGCAAGACCTACCGGCCGATTGTCATTCCGATCCCTTCCCGGTGCAAGGGTGTTGAAAGAACAAGCTACATGGAACGGTTGCTGCAGAGGGCAATCGGGTATAATATCGTGATTAGGAGATAGGACATGATTGCGGGGATAATTTCGAGGATTTCCGGTCCTGTGGTTCTCACAGAACACATGAGAGGATCGAAAATGTATGATGTGGTGAAGGTGGGCACCGAAGAGCTAAACGGGGAAATCATACGCCTGGACGCTGATCAGGCAGTTGTTCAGGTGTACGAGGATACGTCAGGACTCAGGGTGGGCGAGAAGGTGCTAAATACGGAAACCCCGCTTTCCGTGGAACTCGGTCCCGGCCTTCTCTCCTCCATCTATGACGGGATCCAGAGACCTCTGCCTCTGCTGGTCGAGCGGAGCGGCAGTTTCATTTCCCGGGGAATATCTGTCCCGGGAATAAATAAAGAAAAGAAGAGGGACTTTATTGCAACGGCAAAAACCGGTGACAGGGTTGGTGAAGGAGACATTCTCGGAACCGTGAAGGAGTACCATATTGAGCACAGGATTATGGTCCCCCCGCATGTCTCCGGGACCATCCGCGAGATCCGGAATGGTGCATTTACCGTCGAAGAACCTGTGTGCACACTCGAGGACAATACCCCCATTACCATGATGCAGAAATGGCCTGTCCGGCGGGGACGACCTTATAAGGTAAAACAGGACCCGCATCTGCTCCTTGTTACCGGTCAGAGAATTTTTGATACCATGTTCCCGGTGGCAAAAGGCGGGACTGCCATGATACCCGGGGGCTTTGGCACGGGCAAGACCGTAGCAGAACAAACCCTTGCAAAATGGTCTGATACTCAGATTGTTGTCTATATCGGGTGCGGAGAACGGGGAAACGAGATGACCGATGTCCTGTCAGAATTTCCGGAGCTGGTGGATCCCCGTACGAAGATGCCGCTCATGCAGAGGACCATCCTCATCGCGAATACATCAAATATGCCCGTGGCTGCACGGGAGGCTTCGATTTACACGGGAATAACGATGGCAGAATATTACCGGGATATGGGGTTTGACGTTGCCCTGATGGCAGACTCCACTTCACGGTGGGGAGAGGCGTTGCGGGAGGTCTCGGGCAGGCTGGAGGAAATGCCGGGAGAGGAAGGGTATCCCGCATATCTTGCCACAAGACTTGCGGCATTCTATGAGCGGGCAGGACGGGTCGTCTGCCTTGGGTCTGACGGCCGTTTTGGATCCATCACGATCGTCGGTGCGGTATCACCTCCGGGAGGCGACTTTTCTGAACCCATCACCCAGAATACGCTACGGATTGCCGGAACATTCTGGGCACTTGACACGAGCCTTGCGTACCGCCGGCATTTCCCCTCAGTGAACTGGATTAAAAGTTACTCCCTCTATCTGGACAGCATCGAGGACTGGTTTACACAAAGCGGTTTTATTGACTGGAAAGAAATGCGGGACCTGACCATGTATCTGCTCCAGAAAGAAGTCGAGTTGCAGGAAATAGTCCAGCTGGTTGGTCCTGATGCACTGCCTGAGAGCGAGAAGGCAATCTTGGAGGTTACACGGATGATCCGGGAGGATTTCCTGCAGCAGAGTGCCTATCATGAGATCGACTCGTTCTGCCCCCTTGATAAGCAGTACTGGATGCTCAAAGTCATCCTCAACTTCTATGAACGGACGGGGGAAGCAATGAACAAAGGCATCGCCCTGAACAAGATCCTGAAACTGCCGATAAAAGCCGAGATCGGGAGGATGAAGGAACTCCGGGAAGTGGATGCGGTCAGGAACCTCATGGGCGAAATTGATAAAAAAATTGCTGCTGTGGAGGTGGACAGATGAACCACCCCAGCCTCCTGGTAAAGGAGTGCAAAACGGTCAGTTATGTCTCAGGACCATTGATCTTTGTCCAGTCCGTTAAGGGTGTCAGATACGGAGAGATCGTACGGGTCACTCTTCCCGGGGGAGTGGAGAGAAGCGGGCAGGTACTGGATATCTCGAAGGATCTTGCGGTTATCCAGATTTATGAAGGCACAAGCGGGATTGACGCTATGGAAACAAGGGTCCGGTTCACCGGGGAACCCCCAAAAGTGGATGTTTCCATCGATATGCTCGGAAGAATATTTAACGGGGTGGGAAAGCCCCGTGACGGGGGCCCTGATGTAATTCAGGAAGCCAGCCTGGACATCAATGGAATGCCCATCAACCCCTATGCGAGGGACAAACCCGCCGACTTTATCCAGACCGGCGTGTCTGTCATCGATGCCTTAACCACCCTTGTGAGGGGACAGAAGCTCCCGATATTTACCGGCTCCGGACTGCCTGCAAACAAGCTAGCCGCTCAGATCGCACGGCAGGCAAAGGTTCTGGGGGAAGGGGAAAACTTTGCCGTGGTCTTTGTCGCGATGGGGATCACCTACAAGGAGGCCTCATTCTTCATGAAGGATTTCGAAAAGACCGGGGCGCTCGAACGCGTGGTTTTTTTCATGAACCTTGCCGATGACCCGACTATTGAAAGGCTGGCTACCCCCCGGTGCGCTCTTACGGTTGCAGAATTCCTTGCGTTCACTCATAACCTCCATGTACTTGTAATCATGACGGATATGATCAACTACTGTGAGGCACTCCGAGAGATTTCCACGGCAAGGGAGGAGGTTCCCGGGAGGAGAGGGTATCCTGGCTACATGTATACTGATCTCGCGACGCTCTACGAGCGTGCGGGAAGAATCAAGGGAAAGACAGGGTCGATTACCCAGCTCCCCATCCTTACCATGCCAGATGACGATATTACCCACCCAGTGCCGGACCTGACCGGGTATATTACCGAGGGACAGATTGTGCTTTCACGGGACCTGTTCAGGAGAGGAGCGGATCCGCCTATTGATGTTCTTCCCTGCCTCTCACGGCTCATGAACCTCGGTATCGGCCCGGGAAAAACACGAGAAGACCACAGGAATGTCGCCGATCAGCTCTATGCTTCCTATGCCTATGGCAGAGATCTCCGAAGGCTGGTCGCGATCGTTGGTGAAGAGGCACTGACCGAACTGGACAAGATATATCTGAAATTTGCAGATGAATTCGAGAAAAAATTCATCACTCAGGGAGATGAGGACAGGAGCATTGAAAGGACTCTGGAAATCGGCTGGGACCTCATGTCCATGCTGCCGGATGACGAACTGAAACGAATAAAACGGGAATTTATCAGCAAGTATCACCCGGCATACAAAAAGGGATAAGCCATGGAACAGGTAAACCCCACAAGGATGGAGCTTATCAAGAAAAACGCACAGATAAAGCTCGCAGAGCAGGGGCGGGATCTCCTGCGGCAGAAGATGGATGCTCTCATCCAGGAATTTTTCAACATAATGGAGTCGGTTTCGAAATCACGGCTTGATCTGGAAAGTGTTGCCGCCTCTGCACAGCGTTCACTTCTTTCCGCTCTTGCAGCCGACGATTCCGTCACTCTGAAGTCGGCATCATTTGCCACGAGAAAAGGTCTGGTTGTCGACATCAAGGGTAAGAATATCATGGGCGTTCCCGTTCCGGTCATCGAGAAGAAGAGGATCACAAAAAGCGTTCTGGACCGGGGTTACAGTATTATCGGGGTAAGCGGAAGAATTGACGAAACAGCAGAAAAGTTTGAGATGGAACTGGATTTGATCATCGGGCTCGCAGAGACTGAGACTGCTTTGAAAAGACTCGGTGGTGAGATCCAGATGACGCGGAGGAGGGTGAACGCCCTGGAGCAGGTACTCATTCCCGATTTAAAGAAACAGGCAAAGTATATTGAAAATACTATCGACGAGCGCGAGCGTGAAGATCTCTTCCGGTTAAAAAAGGTGAAAAAGATTATCGATCGCAAGAAAAAGGCAAAATAATTCCTGACTCGCCTGCAGGACTGATCACGGGAATCTGAAGATTGATCCAGTCCTGTAATATAAAATATGAAATTTTGGGCTCAGGAGAAACCCTGAGGTGTAAAAGCACCTGTTTACGGAGGGGACAGTGCCTGTCCCCCCCGAACCGCCCTTTCGCTTTGCGATGGTGTCGTATTACCTTCTCTGGAGTTGTCGCTCTAGGGGGTGCCACAGCGGCGGGGGCGGAGGTATTAAATGCCGTAGCCCCCAAGAGCGTTAAGAAAAATAGTTTGAGAATTTTCAAAGCCAGATTTTACATTACGAGAATTAAGACTATACCCAAAATAAAAAAAGGGCTCTCCCATGGAGCTGAAGACGGTATGCGCGACCTTTGTGTTGTCCGATCTCTTAATCTCATTATTTGAGATGAAATACTTCTACTATATCAGAACGCTTCAGCAGTGCTGAATTATCCCTAACCTTTCTCAACGCTATTACAAGCCGTGCCTTTTTTTTAAAAATGAGGTTATCCGGGGAGACTGATCAGAACCCCGGTCAATCATTTGCAGTCCTTCGGGTACGGGTTTATTCATTAATTCCTTTGCCTTGCATGCCGCCAGCTCTATCCGTTCACGGCACCTCCCGATTGCAATATCTTTTAATTTTCCAATTTTTTTATCGTTGTCCAGTGGCATAAGGTATTACCAGAAGGTGATCATTTGTGTTAGTCCTTTGGAGGCGATATAAACTTTTCCCATTCAGGAGGCGACAAAAGGGAATGTCGATGACATCCCGGTCCCACGATCTTTTTATCGGTTCCCTGTAATAATAACATGAGATGATCCCTGCCTGTGCCGTTGTAACCTCCCGAAGAGGAACAACTATTCTTCTTATCCTCGTAGCAGGAATCTCCTTGTTCGATCAGATAAAGAATGTATTTTCCTCCCGGAGCAGTGTCACCAGGATGAAAGCTGCACGGGATGTCAGGGGATTAATCCGACTTTTACACCACAGCGATCCTGATGTTCAGTATGAAGCAGCCGGGGCGCTTGGGGATATCGGGGATCCCCGTGCAGTAGAGCCCCTGATTGCAGCATTGAAAAACGATGAATTCAGCGGGGTCCGGTGGATAGCTGCAGAAGCCCTCTCCAAACTGGGGGCTCCCGCCGTTGATCCTCTTATCGGTGCACTGCAGCATCATAATGATGATGTGCGGTGGAAGGCAGCTATAGCCCTTGGCGAAATCGGTGATCCAAGGGCGGTAGAACCTCTCATAGCCCTGCTTTGTGACGAGGACCGGTATGTCAAAGGACGTGCCGCTCATGCTCTTGGCCTGATCGGGGAAGCTGCAGTTGTCCCTCTCATCCGTGCACTCCGGGAAGGTGATGGCAATCTTCGGTGGGGTTCTGCGATCGCGCTGGGAAAAATCCGTGACACACGGGCTATCGAACCGCTTATCAGGGCACTTCCAGACAAGTACGAAAATGTCCGGACAGAAGCTGCAACGGCACTTGCGGGAATCGGGAAACCTGCATTAACGCCCCTTTTGCGGTTTTTAAAATTTTCAGATGGAGCTGCCCGACTTGAAGTTGTTTCCGCTCTCGGTGATCTGAAGGACACGGACGCTATCCAGCCGCTCATCCAGATGCTTGAAAATGAAAATGAAGAAGAGCGAAAAGCAATAGCCGACGCACTTGATGCGATTCTGATACCCTCCGTTGAACCTCTCGTGCGCAGGCTTCGGAACGGGAATACTCAAAAAGAATGAAAAGCCAGGATCAGAAAGCAATGATGAAGGATAAGGTAACCATGGAAGATCAGGTTTCTGTTGAAGAGAAAATTCGTCGTCTTATTACCAATCTGAACGATCCTTCCATCGAAATACGCCACCAGGCAGTAAAGGCTCTTGGAGAAATTGGTGAACCCGCAACTTCCCCGCTGATCGAGATACTTGCAGGCGCGAAAAATAATGATCACCGCTGGTACACAGCGGTTGCGTTATCCGGAATCGGCGCCCCGGCAGTAGCTCCTCTCATTTTCGCAATGCGGTCTCATCCGGAGAAAGAATTCAGACGTTTTGCAGCAGCTGCTCTTGGAAATATTGGCATTCCGGCAATTGAACCAATACTCGATGCGATGTCAGATGATGACCGGGAGATGCGTGGATTTCTCTCTCTTGCCCTCTGCCGGATTGGAAAACCTGCAGTCGAGCCTCTTACCCGGCGACTCAAT